>Ga0318576_10000397_pt1 | contig 11061 bp, 8 predicted proteins | sample GRESIP089b5f24_FD_203498 | JGI IMG/M metagenome (GOLD analysis project Ga0318576, IMG submission 203498) | Tropical soil microbial communities from Luquillo Experimental Forest, Puerto Rico - GRE.SIPMG.089b5f24 | ecosystem: Environmental > Terrestrial > Soil > Tropical forest > Bulk soil...
CTCATCGCGGCGGCCGAGGCCGACATTGGCCAAGCGCTGCAGCAGCGAGAGCCGCGACTTCTGCGGATGCTCCTCCTCTGATTCGCCGCGGGCCTGACGAATCTCGGCCTGGGCCGGCATCGGCAGCTCCTCGAATTTCGGCATCCGCGGCGCTCGGGCCGTCGGGCGTTCCGCTGCCGGCGGAATGAAGGTCTCCGGCGTGGCCGGCTGCTCAGGCTCGCTGCGAGCGGTATCGCGATCGGGGAAGAGAGAGGGCTTTTGGGCGATCGGCCGTACCGTGACGTCGCCATAGGAGGCCGGCGTAACCGGCGCCGACGCCGCGGGGATCTCGGGCGCCACCGCCGCTGCGATAGCGGCGAGCGCCGCGCGCTCATGCGTCGTGCGCTGCGGCGCCGCGGCCTGCGCCGCTGGCTGCGCGTCCTGCCTGGCGGCACGGTCGGCGAGCCGTGCATTGTCGGCGCGCAACCGCGCCGTCAGATCGGCCAGCCGGTTCTCGGGCGCGCCGGAGGAAGCAACGGGGCTGCTATGGCTGGTCACGGTCGGCGGCGTGATGCTGCGGGTAAACTTTTCGGGCTCGATGCCGGTTGCAACCACGGAGACGCGAATCAAGCCGTCGAGCGCCTCATCGAATGTCGCGCCGACGATGATATTGGCGTCCTGGTCGACCTCTTCGCGGATGCGGGTCGCGGCTTCGTCGACCTCGAACAGTGTCAGGTCCTTGCCGCCGGTGATGGAGATCAGAAGACCGCGTGCGCCCTTCATCGAGGAATCGTCGATCAGCGGATTGGCGATTGCGGCCTCGGCTGCGGTCAGCGCGCGTTTCTCGCCGGACGCTTCGCCGGTACCCATCATCGCCTTGCCCATCTCGCGCATCACGGCGCGAACGTCGGCGAAGTCGAGATTGATCAGGCCTTCCTTGACCATCAGGTCGGTGATGCAGGCGACGCCCGAATAGAGCACCTGGTCGGCCATCGCGAAGGCATCGGCGAAGGTGGTCTTTTCGTTGGCGACGCGGAACAGGTTCTGGTTCGGGATGATCAGGAGCGTGTCGACGACCTTGTGCAGCTCGGCGATGCCGGCCTCCGCGGTGCGCATGCGCCGCTGGCCTTCGAAATGAAAAGGCTTGGTCACCACGCCGACGGTGAGGATGCCCATCTCACGGGCGGTTTTCGCGATCACGGGAGCCGCGCCGGTGCCGGTGCCGCCGCCCATGCCGGCGGTGACGAACACCATGTTGGCGCCGGAGAGATGGTCGCGGATCTCGTCGATCACCTCTTGCGCGGCGGCCGCGCCGACGTCCGGCTGCGAGCCTGCGCCGAGTCCCTGGGTGACCTGGGTGCCCATCTGGATGATGCGCGGGGCCTTCGACATCGTCAGCGCCTGCGCGTCGGTGTTGGCGACCACGAAATCGACCCCCTGCAAGCCGGCAGTGATCATGTTGTTGACTGCGTTGCCGCCCGCGCCGCCCACGCCGAAGACGGTGATACGCGGCTTCAGCTCGTGGATGTCGGGAGGAGTGAGATTGAGTGCCATGGTTGCCTCTCGTCTATTACGGGCGCGTTCTTGCGCCCCGGCCGGCGGCCGCGGGAGTTGATGAAAATCGTTTGCTGCGGAAAACAGCCATCAGAAGCCCTCGCGAAGCCATCGTCCGACCTTTCCGAAATAGCCGTCAGTCCCTGTTCTGAAGTGCCGCGTATGCCGCGGTTCGACATGCTCGAGGTGAGCGTATTGGGGGTAGACCAGAAGTCCCGCGGGGACCGCGAAGGAGGCGGTCTTGGCCTCCTGGGGCAACCGGCCGAAACCGAGCGGACGGCCGACACGCACCGGGCGGCCAAGGATCTGGGTGGCAAGCTCGGGAACGCCGGTGAGCTGCGAGGCGCCGCCGCTCAAAACCACGCGTGCCCTCGGCTCCGCCGCAAAGGGAGAATCCGCAAGCCGATCCCGGACCATTTCAAAAATCTCCTCGACGCGGTGACGGACGATGTTCGCGATCGTGGCTCGGGACACGATCTGCGGAACATCCCGCTCGTCGCCGGCCGCGGGGACGGACATCAACTCACGCGCGTCGGACCCGCCGGTCAGCACGGTGCCATATAACGTCTTGATTCGCTCGGCATCCGCAATGCATGCGGAGAGTCCGCGCGCGAGGTCCATGGTGACGTGTTGTCCGCCTACCGCAAAACCGCTGGCGTGAACGAAACGGCCGGTCAAATAGGTCGCGATCGTCGTGGTCCCCGCTCCCATTTCGACGACGGCCGCCCCGAGATCCGCCTCGTCGTCGGTCAAAACGGCAAGACCTGCGACATAAGGACTCGCCGCCATGGCCTCGACATTGAGATGGCAGCGCTCGACCACCAGCATCAGATTCCTGGCCACCGTGGAATCCACGGTAACGACGTTCATGTCCACGCCGAACTGGCGCGCCACCATGCCGCGCGGGTCGCGGATGCCTTTGACGCCATCCAAGGCATAGCCGACCGGGAGCGTGTGCAGCACGGTGCGACCCTCGCCGGTGGCGTGACGCATGCCGGTCGAGATGACGCGGCCGACATCGGCAGCCGTCACCGCGCCGCCCTTGATGTCGGAGGCAGCTTCGATCAACTGGCCTTGCGGCCTTCCGCCGGCGACCGAGAGCAGCACGGATTCGACACGAACCTTCGCCATGCGCTCGGCCAGCGCCACTGCCTGGCGCACCGTCTGCTCGCATTCGGCGAGATCGACGACCGCCCCCGCCTTCACGCCGCGCGACTGGATCTGGCTGTAGCCGATCAGCTCCACCGCATGGCTGCGCCCGCGCAAGGCATCTTTCGGCGGACAGGGTTTCAGCCGCGCGATCATGCAGGCGATCTTGCTGGTGCCGATATCGAGGCACGCCACCAGCGCAGTGCGCTTGTAGGGCATCGGACGCGTCTTCGGCGTATGAAAGCGATCGATGCCGCTCATGCGTCACCGGCCTTCTTCCTGGATTTCCTGAACTGCTCATCGCGGGCTTTCGCCGCATCGTCGGAGAGCTGCACGGTCAGCCGGTCGGGCAGGCGCATATCGACGGCGACGATGTCGCGCGAGAACAGGTGATCTTCCTTGTCGAGCTTGCTCAATGCGGCAAGCGCATTGCCGGCATCGGCCTCAGGCAGACGGATGTCGAGACCGTCCTTCAGCCTGAGATTCCAGCGCCGCTCGCCGACGAAGATCGCGGCCTTGGTCACCGCATTGACCTGCGGATAGCGTGCCAGCAGCGCCAGGAAATCGCGCGCGTGAGTCTCGGCGCCGCTGCCGACCACGAGCGGCAGCGACACGAAGCGGTGCGACACATACGGCTCGAGCACCGCGCCGTCGTCGGCAATCACCGAGAGGCGGCCGTCGCGTTGCCACAGTGCAAAGGGGGTGCGCTCGACCAGGTCAATCTGCAAATGGCCGGGATAGAGTTTCAGCACGGTCGCGTCGGCGATCCAGGGGTTGGCCTTCAGCCGCTCGCGCACAGCCGCCGCATCGAGAAACAGCAGTGAGGAGCGCCCGCTGACGCCGCCGATCGCCAGCACCTCGTCCTGCGTCAACTGCTTGCGGCCGTTGATGGCGACAGCCGTGATGCGAAATCCGATAGCGTTGGCGAGCGCGTTGCGGGTGTCGCTCATGGCCGCGCTCACCTCATCGACATGGCCGCCCCTGACGACGCCAAGGCCCGCACTGGCAAAAAGCAGCAGCACGGTTGCGGCAATGCCGGCACGACGCGGCACGTGACGCTCGATCATCGCCACAAGGCGCGACCGCGGCTCGCGGTCGACCACAGGCGTGGGGCGTGCGCGGCCAAATCCGAGAAGCCCGCGCATCAGCACGGCCGCACCAATGGCAACCGCCTTCAGGTCAGCCTGGGGCCTCAGCGATCTAACCGACCGGGCGAGGCGTCCTGCACCATCCATTGCACGAGCTCGTCAAACGTTGTGGCCGCAATCCCTTGCGGGCCTGGCGCAGATGAAGTCTCGGGTCTGCCGGTCGGGTGTTGAAGCAGAGGGCCTTCCTCTGCGCTGCGTTTCGTCGAAGCGGACATCCGCAACAGCTCACGCCCCGGCAGCCAAGCGCCACATGCGCCGCCGGCGTTAACCTTCGGGCTTCCTGGTAAACAAAAGGTAAAATCGGTACGGGTGGGACGGTTTTTGATTCGTGCTGTGAGGTATTTGCGTCAAAATATTAAGGATTTTACCTTTCGCACGGGCCGCCCTCCCGGGCGACCGGCGACCCCGGCCCGAGCGGGTTATTTCCGGGCGCGCCGTTCCGCCTGCACGATCTGGTCGCGCAGAAAATCGGCAAAGTCGATGCCCTGTGCCTTCAGTGCCTTGGGGTAGAGCGAGGCCTTGGTCAGGCCCGGCAGCGTATTGGTCTCGAGATAGATCGGCCCCTTGTCCGAGACGATGAAGTCGGTGCGCGAATAACCGCTGCAGGACAGCGCGCAGTGCGCCTTCAACGCTTGATCCATGATCGCCGCGCTGATCTCGGGCGAAAAGCGTCCCGGGCAGATCTCCTGTGTCGACTTCAGCAGATATTTTGCGGTGTAGTCGAAGGTCCCCTCTCCCGGCACGATCTCGACCGGCGGCAGCGAAATCACCGAGCCGTCCGACCGCTCGAGAACCCCGCAGGTCGCTTCCATGCCGGGGATAAGCGGCTCGATCAGGTAGTCTTCGGTCGCGGCGGCGTTGCGGACGGCGACGAGGTCCTGCCTGGCGTTGACGAAGATCAGGCCGTAACTCGAGCCGTCACGCGTGGGCTTGGCAATCAGCTTGCCGTACTCGGCCAGTGCCGTTTCGATCTCTTCCAGCGCAACACCTTTCGGCGCAACGACGCCCGCAATCTCCACAAAGCGCTTTGCTGCGACCTTGTCGAAGGCAAGATTCGACGACGCCGAGCCCGAGCCCGTGAAGGGAATGCCGCGCATCTCGCACATTTCCTGCAGTTCGCCGTTCTCTGCTCTGCCGCCATGCAGGCCGAGCACGAGCACGCGGCCGTCGCTCTTTGCCTGATCCAGCGCCTGATCGATGGTGGAGGCGATGCGCCGCCCCCCGGGCTTGAACGCATGCTCGAAGGGGCGCGCATGCCCAAGGAGGGTTTTCGATTGTGTTTCGTGCACGCTGTCATCGGCTTCCCAGAACCACAGGTCGGCCTCGGGCAACGCCTCGCACAGCGCCTGCGCGCTTGCGACCGACACCAGCCGCTCCTTGTTGGTTCCGCCGAACAGAATGGTGACCCGCATCATGTCCGCTCGATTCCGATGCGCTTGATTTCCCAATGTAACTCGATTCCGGACGTTTCTTTGACACGGTTGCGGACCGTTTCACCCAATGTCTCAATATCATGCCCGGTCGCATTGCCGGTGTTGATCAAAAAATTGCAGTGCATTTGCGAGACCTGCGCGCCGCCGACGCGCAGGCCGCGGCAGCCCGCTGCATCGATCAGCTTCCACGCGCTGTTGCCGGGCGGATTCTTGAAGGTGGAACCGCCGGTCTTCTCGCGGATCGGCTGTGCGGTTTCGCGGTGACGCTGCACCTCCTCCATCCGCGCGCGAATCGCATCCGGTGCGGCCGCGACGCCGCGGAAGCGCGCCGAGGTGAAGACGATCGAGGGATCGACGCCCGAGTTGCGATAGACGAATTTCATGTCGGCGTTGGAGAAGGTGTGGACGGTGCCGTTGCGGTCGATGCCGGTGGCCTCGACCAGCACGTCTTTCGTCTCCGCGCCGTTGGCGCCGGCATTCATGCGCAGTGCGCCGCCGATCGTGCCGGGAATGCCGAAGTAAAATTCGAGGCCTGCGAGATTGGCGCCTGCCGCGGTCTCCGCCACGCGCCTGTCGAGCGCGGCCGCGCCTGCGACGACGATGTCGCCTTGGACAGCGGTTTCGCCAAAGCCTCGCGGCGAGAGGCGAACCACTATGCCCGGCATGCCGCCGTCGCGCACGATCAGGTTGGAGCCAACGCCGACGACATAGACGGGAAGCTCTTGCGGCAGATTTTTAAGGAAATACGCGAGGTCGTCCTCGTCGGAAGGCGTGAACAACACTTGCGCCGGACCGCCGACACGAAACCAGGTGAGTGGCGCAAGGCTTTCATTGGCGAGCAGCCGCCCCCGCAGTTCCGGCATCGCGGCCTTCAGTTCTGGCGTGATGTCGGTAAAGGGTGCCACGCTATCCCAACGCCTTCAATTCGCCGGGCAGCGCGTAGGCCCATTGCGTGATGCTGCCTGCGCCGAGGCAGACGACGAGATCGCCGCGGGTTGCGAGGCCCTTGACGATGCCGGCAAGATCGGCCGGCTTCGGCAGCGGGACCACCTCGCGATGGCCGTGCGCGCGCAAGCCGAGGACGAAGTGGTCGCGGTCGATGCCATCGATCGGCGTCTCGCCGGCGGGGTAGACCTCCGCGACAACCACCGCATCGGCGTCGTTGAAGCAGGTGCAAAACTCCTCGAACAGCGATTGTAGCCGCGTGTAGCGATGCGGCTGCACCACGGCGATGATCTTGCCGTTGGTAGACCCGCGCGCCGCCTTCAGCACGGCCGCGATCTCCACCGGGTGATGACCGTAATCGTCGATGACGGTGACGCCGTTCCATTCGCCGGTACGGGTGAAGCGTCGCTTGACGCCGCCAAAACCCGCGATCGCCTTGCGGATGGCGTCATCCGATAGGCCGAGCTGATGGGCGACCGCAATCGCCGCCGTGGCATTAAGCGCGTTGTGCTGTCCGGGCATCGGCAACGTGATCCCGGTGATCTCGTGGGCGGCGTCCGTCTTGCGATCGCGGATCACGACGTTGAATTTCGACCCTGCGCCCATGGGCACGAGATCGACCAGCCGCGCGTCTGCCTGCGGGTTCTCGCCATAGGTGATGATGCGGCGGTCCTCGATCTTGCCGACCAGCGTCTGCACGACGGGATGATCGATGCACATCACGGCAAAGCCATAGAACGGTACGTTCTCGACGAAGGCGCGGAACGCGTCCTGGATCGCCTCAAAAGTCCCGAAGTGATCGAGATGCTCGGGATCGATGTTGGTGACGATCACGACATCGGATGGCAGTTTCAGGAACGTGCCGTCGCTCTCGTCGGCTTCGACCACCATCCAGTCGCCGGCGCCCAATCGCGCGTTGGAGCCATAGGCGTTGATGATGCCGCCGTTGATGACGGTCGGATCGAGGCCGCCGGCATCGAGCAATGTTGCGACCATCGTCGTCGTGGTGGTCTTGCCGTGCGTGCCGGCGATCGCCACACAGCTTTTCAGCCGCATCAATTCGGCGAGCATTTCCGCGCGGCGCACCACGGGAATGCGCTGGGCGCGCGCCGCCGTCAATTCGGGATTGTCGCGCTTGATCGCGGTCGAGACCACAACCACGTCGGCGCCGTCGACGTTTTCGGCCTTGTGGCCGACCGTGACCTTGACGCCCCTTTCCCGCAATCGCGCTACGTTTGCGCTATCGACCGCATCCGAGCCCTGCACCGTATAGCCGAGATTGTTCAGGACCTCGGCGATGCCGCTCATGCCGATGCCGCCGATCCCGACAAAGTGGATGGGTCCGATCTCGCGCGGCAGTCTCATGCTGTTTCCCCAGTTACGAGTTGCCTTATTAAAGCCTGCCATGGCCGGAACAAGTCCGGCGACAACGAACCGAGCCCGAAATTTCGGCCTCTCGGCCTAAATTCCAGCGATTTTCACCACCAGGTCCGCCAGCCGTTCGGCCGCGTCGAGTCGGCCGGCGGTCCTTGCGGATGCCGCCATGGCCGCGAGCTTCGCGGGCTCAGCGGCGAGCGCCGAGATTTCCGCGGCGAGGCGAGCGGGCGTGAACTCCGTCTGCGCGATACGCAAACCGCCCCCGACCTTTGCCAGCACGCCGGCATTCGCGAACTGGTCCTGATCGATCGAACCGGGCAGCGGCACCAGAATGGACGGCCGGCCGATCGCTGCAAGCTCGGCCACCGTGCCGGCGCCCGAGCGCGATACGATCAGATGGTTCGATGCAAGGCGCGCCGGGAGGTCAGTGAAGAACGGCGCGAGCTCGCATTTGATCTTGAGGCGATCGTAAACGTTGCGGACCCGCGCCATGTCCTCGTCGCGAACCTGCTGCGTGAGCACGAGCCTGCTCCATAAGGCCGGCTCGAGCCGCTCGATCGCGCCGGGCACGATGTCGCTCATCACACGCGCGCCCTGGCTGCCGCCGACCACCAGCAGGTGGAACGGTCCCGTCGCGTCCGGCGGTGCGTAATTTGTCGAGGCGGCGGCAAGGATCGGCGGACGCAACGGCGTGCCGACGGCGGTCGCCTTTGCGGCGAGCGCCTTGTCGCGATCGAACACGCCGGGCAACGAGGTCGCGATCGCGCTTGCGCGGCGCGCGAGAAAGCGGTTCGCGCGCCCGAGTACCGCATTGGCTTCGTGAATGATGCCGGGAATGCCGCATAGCCGCGCGGCGATCAGCGGCGGCAGGGTCGGATAGCCGCCGAAGCCGACCACGGCTTTTGGTTTCAGGCGGCGCATGAGCCTGAAGGCCGTAAACGTGCCGACGGCGAGCGTGATCGCGGCACGAGCGAGTTGCAGCGGATTGCGCCCGCGCGCGGTCTCGCTCGCGACCACGTCGATCATGTCCTTGGAGAACAGGCCGCTGTAGCGCAGCGCGCGCGAGTCGGTGACGAGACGAACGTCAAAGCCGCGCTTGATCAGTTCGACGCCAAGCGCCTCGGCCGGAAACAGATGGCCGCCGGTTCCGCCCGCTGCCAGCAGAATCATGGGTTTTGGGTCCATGGGCTCTCAATAGCCCATGGCATGGCGGGCGTCACGCGTAGCCCGCTTGCGCGCCGCCCTCGCCCAGCGACAGGATTTCAGTTCGCGGCCGGAGCCGCGTCAGCGCCAGCAACATGCCGACGCCATAGGCGAGCGATACGATCGACGAACCGCCATAGGAGATGAACGGCAGCGTCATGCCCTTGGCCGGAATGAGCTGCAGGTTCACCGACATATTGATCGCCGCCTGCACGCCGAACATGATCGCAAGGCCGGAAGCTGCAAAACGCGCGAACATGTCTTCGGTCGCGTAGGCCCGCGACAGCGCGCGGATCACGATGAAGGCAAACAGCGCAAGCAACGCCAGGCAGAGAATGATGCCGAACTCTTCGGCCGCGACCGCGAACACGAAATCGGTATGGCTGTCGGGCAGGTTGCGCTTGGCAATGCCTTCGCCGGGTCCAAGGCCGAACCAGCCGCCGTTATAGAAGGCCTCCATCGCGGTATCGACCTGGAATGTGTCGCCGGACGCCGGGTTCATGAAGCGCTTGATGCGTCCCGCCACATGCGGCACGAACAGGTAGGCGCCGAACAGCCCCGCTCCCGCGGCACCAGCGAGGCCCGCGACCCAGATCATCCGCATCCCCGCTATGAAGAACAGCGCGCCCCACACCATCAGGATCAGCATGGTCTGGCCGAAATCCGGCTCCATCACCAGGAGCGACACCAGCATCAACAACAGCACGAGCGCCATCGAGGTTGCCGGCATTTCCGGCCGCCGCGCCGATTCCGCAAACAGCCACGCCGCGATCACCACGAACGCAGGCTTTGCGGATTCGGAGGCCTGGATGTTGAGGCCGAGCAGCGTGATCCAGCGCCGCGAGCCCTTGACCTCGGGCCCGATCAGGAGCGTCGCCACGATCAGCACCACCGAAACCGCGAAAACGACCAGCGCAGTGCGCCGGATCTGGCGCGGCGACATGAAGGAGACGCCGATCAGCACCAGGAGGGACGGCAGCAGGAACAACACGTGATGGCTGAAGAAATGGAACGGATCGAGGCCGATCCGGGTCGCAACCGGCGGACTAGCCGCGAGCGACAGCACGATGCCGCTCAGCATCAACGCCAGGATCGCGCCAAGCAGCGGCCGATCCACGGTCCACCACCACTCGGAGAGGGGGTTGCGTTCTTCACGGGAGAGCATGGGCGTTCCCTTCGGGGGCCTTCACCCCAATTGGTCGCCCAGGTTGGTTTCCGAAGGGTTAACGAAGAATGTAAAAGTCACACCACCGGCTTGACGCCGGGCAGCGCATTGACGAGATCGCGGAACTTGGTGCCGCGGATCTCGAAATTGCGATACTGGTCGAAGGACGCGCAAGCCGGCGACAGCAACACCACGGGATCGGCAAGGCCGGACGCTTGCGCATCGCGCGCGGCGTTGGCGACCGCGACGTCGAGGGTTTCGGATATCTCGTGCGCGACGCGCGTGCCAAGCGTTTCGGAAAATTCCTTGGCCGCTTCGCCGATCAGATAGGCCTTGCGAATCCGTGGAAAAAATTCGGTGAGGCCGGAGATGCCGCCGACTTTCGGCTTTCCCCCGGCGATCCAGAAGATATCGGCGAACGACGACAGCGCATGCGCGGCAGCATCCGCATTGGTGCCCTTGGAGTCGTTGACGAACAGCACCTGGCCGAGGCGTCCGACCTGCTCCATGCGATGCGCAAGACCGGGAAAGCTGCGCAGGCCGTTCTGCAGAACCTCTCGGCCTACCCCGAGCGCCAGCGCACAGGCCGCGGCGCAAGCCGCATTCTGCGCGTTGTGCAGGCCGCGCAACGAGCCGATGCCGCCGATCCGCGCGATTTCGCTGCGCGCGCCGCCGGACGCGCGCAGGATGGTTTCATGCTCGACATAGACGCCATCGGCGAGCGGATTCCTCACGGATACGCGCACCACACGCGTGCCCGACTGCTCGATGCGGTCGGCGGCGTTGCGACTATGGATGTCGTCGACGCCGACGATCGCCGTCCCCTGCGGCATGACGCCCGACACCAGCCGCTCCTTTACCGCGGCGTAATGCGCGAGCGTGCCGTGACGGTCGATATGGTCTTCGCTGATATTGAGCAGAATGCCGACGGTCGGATCGAGCGACGGCGACAGATCGATCTGGTAGGAGGACATCTCGATCACATGCACGCGGCCCATCCGCGGCGGTTCGAGCGACAGGATCGCGGTGCCGATATTGCCGCCCATCTGAGCGTCGTAGCCGGCAAAGCGCATCAGATGCGCGATCAGCGCCGTTCGTCGCGATCACC
>Ga0318576_10000415_pt1 | contig 10940 bp, 7 predicted proteins | sample GRESIP089b5f24_FD_203498 | JGI IMG/M metagenome (GOLD analysis project Ga0318576, IMG submission 203498) | Tropical soil microbial communities from Luquillo Experimental Forest, Puerto Rico - GRE.SIPMG.089b5f24 | ecosystem: Environmental > Terrestrial > Soil > Tropical forest > Bulk soil...
GACGTTCGTCGCGCGCGGAGCCCATCTGGCGGCGATGCGCGCGCGCGGGCTCTCCGTGCTCGGGCCCCGCGGCGACATCCATCTCAACCCGGTTCAGGCTACCGACGATCCGGCCAGCATCGGCCCGGTCGATTACGTCATGTTCTGCGTGAAGCTGTGGGACGTGGAAAGTGCCGGCGCCGCCGTGCGGCCGCTGGTGGGACCGATCACCGCGGTTATCCCGCTGCAGAACGGAATCGACGCCAGCGAGCGGCTGATCCCCATCCTCGGCAAGGACGCGGTGATGGGCGGCGTTGCACAGATCAGCGCCACCGTCGCCGAGCCGGGCGTGATCCGCCAGACCGGGACGTTTATGCGCCTCGTGTTCGGCGAACTCGACGGCCGCCCCAGTCAGCGCGGCGCGGCATTCCATGCGCTATGCCGCGGCGCCGGATTCGATTCGACGAACACCAGCGAAATCATCGTCGCGCTGTGGGAAAAATTCGTCCTGCTCGCCACCAACAGCTCCGTGTCGACGCTGACGCGGTTGCCGTTCGGCAAGTTGCGGGACGATCCCGACGTGTTTGCCTTGTTCGAAAAGACCACCGCCGAGGTGGCGGCGGTGGGTCGCGCCCGCGGCATCCGCTTGCCAGCGGATATCGAGGCCCGGACGCTGCAAACCATTCGCAATTTTCCGCCGGAAATGATGCCGTCGATGGCGGTCGATCTGTTGCGCGGCAACCGCCTGGAGCTGCCGTGGCTCGCCGGCAAGATGGTGGCCTTGGGACGCGAGGTCGGCGTGCCGACGCCGACGTTCGACGTGATGTACGCGGCGCTCAAGCCCTACGCCAACGGCGCGCCGGCGTGAAATCGACGCAAGTACACAGCCTAGCAAAGTCGGTCCGTTGCCATTGATGTTCGGTGGCGCTTTCGTTGGCCTACTGAGCAAGGGTAAGGCTGAGAGCGTCTTCACAATGTTGGCAAGATGCTGCCGATTTGACGCATAGCAAGCCAGCCACTTTGTGGTCGCTGGCTTTGCCTTGTTCACCGAGCGAAGTGGCGTCGCAGCGATGTCCGCTTTTGGCACAAAGCGGACATCGAGACAGCGCTGAGGAATGTCCGCTTTCGGGGGTAAAACGGACATCGATTGAACCAGAGAACGGGTGAGCCGAGGCAAGCGGTGCAGAAACTCTTTCGGGACGCTAGATCTCTATTTAGCGCTCAATTCTTGCCGCACGATCTTGGCACCCTCAACCATTGCTCGCATCTTGCCGTAGGCCACCTCGCGGGGCAGGTATTTTAGGCCGCAGTCGGGCGCTATAACAATGCGGTCGGCCGGCACATGAGGCAGGGCACGACGGATACGCGCCGCGACCGTTTCCGGGCTCTCGATGCTCACGTCCGACAGGTCGAGTGTGCCAAGGATGATCGTCTTACCCGGCAGCTTTTGAAGTACCGAGCAGTCGAGCTTAGATTGCGCGGTCTCGATCGAAATCTGCTTTACGGGCGACGCAGCCAACTCCGGCAGGAATGAATAACCCGACGGCCGCACGTGGATGATAGCGGCATAGCCGAAGCAGATGTGGATCGCGGTCGTTCCTATGACGCCTTCGAGAGCCGCATTCAATCCACGCAACCCGTATTGCCGCGCCTTTTCAGGTCGCGCCTGCATATAGGGTTCGTCGATCTGCACGATATCGGCGCCCGCCGTGAACAGGTCCTTGATCTCGGCGTTCACTGCCGTCGCATAGTCAAGCACCATCTCTTGCTCGTCTTTGTAGAAATCGTTCTGCGCCTGCTGCGACATGGTGAATGGGCCAGGCACAGTGATCTTGATGGCCCGGTCGGTGTTGGCACGCAGGAACTCGACGTCGCGCACCTCGACGGGCTGCCTGCGGCGGATCTTGCCGATGATGCGCGGCACTGGATTTGGATGGCCGGACCGGTCGAGGGCGGTACCTGGATTGTCGATATCGACACCCTCGAGCGCGGTAGCGAAGCGGTTGGAGTAGCTTTCGCGGCGCTGCTCGCCATCGGTGATGATATCGAGGCCGGCGCGCTCCTGGTCGCGGATAGCAAGAAGCGTTGCGTCGTCATGTGCCTCTTTGAGAAATTCCGGAGCTATGCGCCAGAGTTCCCGCGCTCGCACGCGCGGTGGAAAGCGCCCGGCAAGCTTCTGGCGGTCGATCAGCCAATCTGGCTGCGCATAGGAGCCAACAAGTGAGGTCGGTAACAGCACGTCTTTCATGGCATCTTGTGCCCGTTAAGCCCTCGATATGACCCTATGGATTAATTGAAGAGCGTGTCGGCCGCGATCAGTGATAACGTACAACGTCTTTCGTTCACTCTGCGGATGTGTCGTTACAAATTGCACTTCCACTAGGCGAGTGAGAGCGGCACGAGAGGCTTGCGCGCTAACGATGCGACCGCGCGTCCCTGCAGCTCGCAAGGCCTTCAGGAGCCAAATCTCATCTCTGGTCAAATCGATGGTCATGGATTGACCTGATTTGTAACCGCGTCCGCCTCTCAATCAGCACGTCATCGCTGGCTCGGCTTAATGCCCGCGAACTTAATCACCTTCGCCCATTTCTCCGTCTCATCGCTGACGAGTTTGCCGAAATCAGCAGGTGAGCCGGGGACTATCATACCGCCTAGATCTACAAGTCGCGCTTGGAGCGCCGGATCGGCCAGGCCGGCATTGATCTCTTTGTTGAGCTTGTCGATCACCGCTTTCGGGGTGTTTCGCGGCGCACTGACGCCGTACCAGGCGCTCGCCTCATAGCCAGGAATGAATTCGGCAAGCGTCGGAATATCAGGGAGCGCCGGCGAACGTGTCGTTGTGGTAACGGCCAAAGCACGGAGCTTGCCTTGGCGTATAAATCCAATCGAGCCTGGCAGGTTATCAAAGGTCACCTGCACCCGATTCATCATCAGATCTGTGTATGCAAGCGCAAGCCCTCGGTAGGTCACGTTGAGAATGTCAGTTTTGGTCATCAACTTGAACAATTCGGCGGACATGTGCACCGACGTGCCGTTTCCCCCCGTGGCATAGACCAGCTTGCCTGGATTTGCTTTCGCCAGCGTTATGAACTCAGGTACGCTCTTGGCGGACAGCAGGGGGCTGACTTCCATGACGTTGGGCACGCGCATGATGCCGGCAACCGGCGCACTGTCGCGGATGAAATCGTAGGGCAGATTTTCGTAAAAGGTCGCGTTGATCGCGTTGGTCGGATTGGCAAGGAGTAGCGTGTAACCGTCGGGATCCGATTTCAGCACATATTCCGTGGCGATGTTGTTGCCGGCGCCGGGACGATTCTCGACAACACATTGCTGGCCAATGCGTTCCGACAGCCATTGCGCGATGAGTCGCGCGACAATATCGACAGCGCCGCCCGCGGCGAAGCCGGCGATGATCCTGATTGGGCGCGTCGGGTAGTCTTCAGCCGAAGCGACGAAAGATAGGCTTGGGAGCGTCGCAGCACCGGCTGCCAGACGCAGCAATTTTCGGCGGGGAAGTTTCACGGTGATGCTCCACGAACTTGAGCACACCCCACTCACGATCAATGATATCCAAGAGCGGCGTAAATGTCTGCTTTTGACCCAAAGCGGACATCGGGCGCGCGTTTCTGTTGTGATGCACAAGACCACCAGATGACGCTTGCGCTAGAGAATACCTATGTTGAGTACCCAAAGCGCGGGAATGCTTATGGACGTGCCGAGTAGGGAATTCGTGTTCGCCGGCAGCTTTGCCGAGCTAAAGGCGAAAGGACGCCTTGTTCTGCACGGCGATCATCGACCGATCCTTGTCATCTACGACCGCGGTCGCGTCTTCGCCCTCGACAATCGGTGCCCGCACATGGACTTCCCGCTGGAGCGCGGCAGCGTCGAGGACGGAATCTTGACTTGCCATTGGCACCACGCCCGCTTCGATCTCGAAAGCGGCTGCACCTTTGATCTGTGGGCAGACGATGTACCGAAGTTCCCGGTCGAATTGCGTGATGGCGAAGTCTGGGTGAAGACCACGCTCGGTCATGCCGATCCCGCAGTGCACTGGCGTCAGCGGCTCGCAGACGGCCTCGCCCACGACCTGGGGCTCGTCATCGCCAAGGCGGTGCATGGTCAGCTCGCGGCTGATGTACCGCCTGCCGATATTGTTCGGCAGGTGGCGCTGTTCGGAGCGCAGAACCGCGATGGTTGGGGCGTGGGTCTCACCATCTTAGCGGCGTTCGCCAATCTGCTGCCTAGGCTGCCGGAAGACGAAACCTATCTCGCCCTATTTCATGGGGCGCGACGCGTGGCGGCGGACTGCGACGGGCAGGCACCAAGACGAGAACGTGCGCCCCTTGGAAGTCACCCTGATGCGGGCACGCTCAAGCGATGGCTGCAGCGTTGGACTACTGTGCGCCATCGCGAAGGGGCTGAGCGCACCGTACTCACCGCGATTGAGGGCGGTCTATCTCCAGCGGTGCTCGCCGACGCTCTGCTGGCGGCCGGCACCGAACGGGCATACGCCGACACCGGACACTCGGTCGACTTCATCAACAAGGGGTTCGAGTGCCTCGACCTGATTGGCTGGGAGCATGCGGCGGCTGTGCTGCCCACCGTTGTCGGTCAAATGGTGGAGGCCCGTGGCGCCGAGGAATCGACTGCCTGGCGCCAACCCGATGATCTTGTCGCGCTGTGCGACAACGCAGAAAGCGAATTGCCGAACTTATTTCGTGCTGGTCACCGTATGCACGGCTGGTCCGATCATTTAGCGCTCACCGGCGAGCTGCTCGGCGACGATCCGGTCAAGATCATCGACGCACTCAAGGGGGCTATCCGCGCAGGCGCCTCCCCTTCTGATCTTAGTCGATCACTCGCTTACGGGGCAGCGCTCCGGGTCGCCCGCTTCGGCAATGCCAACGAGCACTCCGACTGGGAGACGGCGCACCACGTCTTCACCTATTCCAATGCGGTCGACCAAATGCTCAAGCGCATAGGGAGCGCCAATGTTGACGCTGACCCGACGCTGGTGCGTGGCGTTCTGCACGGTGCGATGGCGCTCTATCTTACGCGCTATCTCAATGTGCCCCCAGCTCGCATCCCGGGAGACGCCGGCGAGCACCTCGATGACCTGCCCGCGGACATCCGGAAAATACGCGCCGCCTTACTCGATGCTTTCGACCGGCAGCGACAGGTTGATCTCGCAGCTCGACTAGTTGCACGACACCTCAAACTCGGCCATTCGCCGCAGGCGCTGATCACCACGCTCGCCGGCGGTGTTTTGCGCGAAGATGCAGGCTTCCACGCCTATCAGATGCTGGAGGCGAGCGTTCGGCAGTTCACTGCCTGGCCCAATACTGACGCTGGCCGACATATCCTAATCGCGGTCGCCCGCTATCTTGCGGCCCATTCACCGACCGAACGCGCAGCCTTACAAACTGCCGACATCGCCCGCCGGCTAATGCGGGGCGGCGAGCTGCATCAGGAGGAGGGTGCATCCTCGTGACGAGACCTAATCGCCATCTGTAGGGCCTTTTCGTCGATCGCATTGCCGTTTGTGTCCTCAATCCAGGCGTCGTAACCGATAGTTCGCAGGTATTGGGCCAGGCCCAATGCGTGTTTCGGGTCGTCAGAACGTACCTTCGCCGGTCCGCTCGGGGCAGCCTTTTCATCAGCAGAGTTCATCGGCGCGTGTCCCTAGTAGGTTGCCATTTTCGGGAACGGCTTTGCTCGTCGTGACGAGTAAATCAGCTGACTGATGCGCCGCGAGACTGTTTGCCCGCCGCAGCGAGCGTCAGTTCGCGCAAGGAATCATAGATCGGCGGATCGCGCAGCAGGGTCGGCACCAGCATCGCGACGAAGCACGCGGCCAGCATGGGAAGCAGCATCGTGACGCTTGCCGTCATCTCGGTGACCAGAACGATCCCGGTGAGCGGGGCCCGCACCACACCTGTGAAGAAGGCGGCCATGCCGACGACGGCAAGTGCTTCGGGTTGAATGGTGAGGTCGGGGATCGCAAGCCGCGAGAGGAGCCCGAAGAAAAGACCGAGTTGCGCGCCGAGCACGAGCATGGGAGCAAACAGCCCGCCTGGCGTCCCGGCCGCGTACGACACCGCGCCGAGCCCGAGCCGGAGCACGAAGATCGCCGGCAGGAGCGCGGGTGTCTCGCCGCCGGCCAGCGTGCGCTGGGTGATCGCGTTGCCATCGCCGACCCACTCGGGCGCGAACCACGCCAACATGCCGACCGCTGCGCCGATCAAGCCGGCACGCAACTCCACCGGCCAGGCGGTGAGCTCGTCGGCCAACGCAATGGTTGCCAGCAGCGTGCGGTTGTAGAGGACGGCCAATAGCCCGGCGACCGCACCCAGCAAGAAGTAGAGTGGCGCCGTTTCGGCGCCAGGAAGAGCCAGCGCCTGCACGTGAAAGTCCGGGGCGTCGCCGAGCAGCAGCCGCGCCACCGCGATGGCGGTTGCCGACGCCCCGAGAGCGGCGATGGCGATCCGGTGCTCGAATCGCCGCACTAACTCCTCCAGCACGAAGATCGAGCCGGCGATCGGCGCATTGAAGGCGGTCGCGAGACCGGCGCCGGCACCGGCCGCCAACAGGACTCGACAGTCCGGCCAGTTGCACCGGCATATCCGTCCGATCAGATAGCCGACGCCAGCGCCCATCTGCACGCTCGGACCTTCGCGGCCGAGCGCAAGTCCGGAGCCGATGGCGATGACGCCGGCGAAGAACTTCACCGGCATCAGGCTGAAGGGAGCCGGCGGCAGCGCGGCCTGCAGGACCGCCTCCACATGGGGAATCCCGCTCCCTGAGGCGTGCGGCGAAAAGCGGCGAACCAACCAGGCCGCAGCGGCGACGGCGACGGCGCATCCGACGGTCACCAACAGGAAGCCGACGAGCCGTTGGCCGTGCGCCCAGACAATCAACAGGTCGCGCAAGCGGTCGGCGTGCTCGAGCGAAAGGCGAAAGGCCGCGCCGATGAGCCCCGATCCCGCGCCGACAAGCAGTGCCAAAAGTGCGAGTGCCACTAGGCGGGCGCGGCTCTGGGCGCTCTCGTCGGCGACCTCCGGTTCGCGATCCATCGACCCGCACGATCTGGAAGGCAGTTGAAACCGCGGTCCCAAGTAACGGTAATCGGAATCCTCCCGTCAAGGCGGGTTACGTACTCCCAATGAAAGCGCACTTACTACCTCTTTTCAGCCCGCAGCTACATGTTCGGGCATGTGCATAGCGTTCTGCAGCCAACTGCACAAACTGGTTTCATCAACTTTCCGTCGCCGGCTGCCTCACTGTGAAGACGTCTGCACAAAGATGAGGGTAGATCGTTCCGATCCTCACTGCCTGTTTGCAGACATCTGCACAAATGCTCAGCGTAACGATTGCCTGAGAGAATACCTGCCCACGTCAACTATTGGCGAAAATCCGGCATAAGCCGGGCATTGATTGCTGCAGTGTATGAGTCTGATTTTGGCACAAAGCGGACATCGCGATCGGGCTGAACCATGTCCGCTTTTGGGGGTAAAGCGGACATCAATAGGCGGCAACCCGTTGTCTGCTTTTGACCCAAAGCGAACATCGGGTGGGGCGAAGTGCCGGAGCTGTTGCGGAAGCCTTAAGCGTTAACGCGAAAATGGTCGTGCCTAAGCGTCCTCGGAGATTTTATAGGGTTCGGTGCCAATTTTTGGCGCCAATTCTTTGCTTTGATGTGGATCTGTAGTTTTAAGGGCCCCGGGGGTTCAGCATGTCTCGTTGCGCGTTTATGGCTGCCGCTCTGATAGTGCTCTTATCGGCGGGACCGTGTTTTGCAGTGGATGCGAAGCAGAAAATGGCGACGTGCCAGTTCGGTGCGGACCAGCAACGACTGCAAGGCGAGGCGCGTGATGCTTTCCTCAAGAAATGCATGGCGGATCGGGACGATCCGCGCGGCCGGACGCCTGCCGGAGCCGTCACCGCGCCCAAGCAATAGCTCTCGGATGGCTAGACCGTGGCCTCACGCTGGAGCCGCCTGTTAGATGGCTGGTTATTCACCTGGCCGATTGACGCAAGCGCGGACAGGCATTTCAACCGGGACATGGCATTGGCAAATCGATTCATGACGGCACAATCCACCGTGGCGACGCGGCGTTGGGGGGCTCCCGCCATTGTGACGCTCGCGGCGATGGCCGCACTGGCGGCGCTGACTGCCGACGCGGCGGCGAGACAGGCCCGACCCGCGCCAACCACCGAGGCAACGGCGCCGCGCCAGGCAGGCGAGCCGATCATGGCGATCGTGTCGATCGGGAGCCAGCGGGTCACTTTCTACGATGCCGACGGATGGATCCTGCGCGCGCCGGTGTCGACCGGCACCACAGGACGCGAGACGCCAGCAGGCGTGTTCGCCATCATCGAGAAGGACAAGGACCACCACTCGACCCTCTATGACGATGCCTGGATGCCGAACATGCAGCGCATCACCTGGAACGGCATCGCGCTGCACGGCGGGCCACTGCCCGGGTATGCAGCCTCGCACGGCTGCGTGCGGATGCCCTACGACTTTGCGGAGAAGCTGTTCGACAAGACGTGGATAGGGATGCGGGTGATCATCTCGCCGAACGATGCGGCCCCGGTCGAGTTTTCCCACCCGGCGCTATTCGTGCCGAACGCGGAGGCCGTTGCGGCTGCTCCGGCGCGTGCTGAGCCGCTCGCTCACGAGGCCGCGGAGACTGCCAAGACGGCCGACGAGGCGAAGAAGGCTGCCGCGACAGCGGCACGTGAGGCAGCATCACTCACGGCGCCGCTGCGCAAGCTGGAATGGCTGAAGACCCGCGCCGACGCCGAGCTTGCGTTCGCCGACAAAACGCTCGCTGCCGCAAAGACGGACCAAGCCAAGGCACGGGCCGAGGAGCTGAAACAGAAGGCGGCCGCCAAGGCCGCGGAAGCGGGGACGCAGCTCGACAGGGCCAAGGCCGACGCGAAGTCGAAGCTCGACGCCGCGGCCGCCGTGAAGGACGCTGCCAAGGCGGCCGAAACCAAGAAGGCCGCCGCCGCCAAGGCGGCAAGCGAGGCGAAGCTCACGCTCGAGCCGGTCTCAGTTTACATTAGCCGCGCGACGCAAAAGCTTTACGTGCGGCGCAACACGCATAAGCGGTCGCCAGACGGGGGCGAGGTGTTCGATGCGACCATTGAGGCTCCGGTCACGATCCGCAATCCCGACAAGCCGATCGGCACGCATGTGTTCACGGCGGTGGCGCGCGACGGCGCGGGCCTGGGCGCGGGCCTGCGTTGGACCGCGGTCACGATCGACAACGGGGACGACGCCAAGGACGCGCTCGACCGCATCACCATCCCGCAGGACGTGCTCGATCGCATCGCGCCGACTGCATTGCCGCTATCCTCGATCATCGTCTCGGACGAGCCGCTAAGCCGCGAGACCAACTATCGCACCGAGTTCGTTGCGGTGCTCAACAACCAGCCCCAGGGCGGCTTCTTGATGCGCCGGCCTTCGGTCAATGTCCCCGTTGCGAGCGGCAACTACTGGGGCGACGACGGCTTCGGCTTCTTTTTCCCGCGCAATTGGAACTCCCAACCTCCCAATACGCGTCCCCGCGCCGGCCAATACAATCAACCGATGCAACAGCTCTGGCGATGGTAAGACGCGGCACGCCGCGCGTAGGCCGCACGGTCGCTCGGGGTCAAACCTGGACGAACTCACAGTGAGCACGACTAGAGTGCGTACTCATCATCGGTCCTGCGCTGTCGGACACGATGAGGCAGGCGCCCAATTCCTCAGCAGACCAGGGCGGCGGGAAGCGACGGGGTCGAGCCCGCCCACGTTTATTTCGACGGACAAGCTCGTCACTCAGGTGCCTTAGTTCGTCGCCGTTTCGGAATAGCGGGTATAGTAACGATCAACCCGCTGTTGCCACATCTTCACGAAGGCGCCGGAAGTCAGGTTATCAACGGTTTTCCAAACGTGCTTGATTTCGGGAAGTGTGTTGCCCCAGATCGCTCGCTTGCACCACTTTTCACCCTTCTGTTTGCCCTCATCGGTGGCACACATTGATTTCCAAGCGATACTGTCGGGGTGGTTGACGTGCTCCTCCGCGCCCTGAGTACCTTGTTGATGGATCAGGTAGAGGTCACTAATAGTCGCCTTTTTATGGGTATTCAGTTCGAACAGTGTAGCCGCAGTAGCGAACTTGTAGGCAGCGGCAATAGCGTTATCTCGAGCATTGAGAATATCTCCAGACCCATACTTAGCGAACTCGCTATTACTGAGCTGGAATAGACCAAGGTACGATCCGGTGCGTTGCTTCGGATCGAAATCAGATTCAATCTTGGCAACGGCCTTCATAAAATTGAAATCCAACCCAAAGGCGTCGGACGCGCGCTTGATTTCCTCAACAGGGGTCCCGACGGGAACATCCTTTAGCGAATCGCGAATAGTATCCGCTGGCTTCCCATCGGGTGGATCTTCGGAATAGACGTAATCGGTGAGGTATAAAATATGAATCGCGGCAGTCCAATCCTTCCGATAAGGATTGTATGAAGATGCGACGCCGGCGATTCCAGGACCGCCTGCAACAGGCCTCGGTGTTATCTCCTTCTCGATTCCGTTTGAGCTAGCTGAGTAAGACGAACAAGCGAACGTGATTGCGGCGACGCAAATTGCGCCACCCAAGCGCGCTACCATTTGGAGTTCCCTCGTGACCCTCGCCGAAGGGCGCGCACTAAGAGGCGCCGCGTGGTGCAATTAAGGCGAGAGTTCGATTAGTTCGGGGCTATCGCAAAGGGCCGGGTCGAAACGTTTTTTATTGTTGCTTTTTGTGATTGCGGCTGGCCCCCGCAGGTCCTAATCATACCTTCAAAGCGCGCGACGAACGAATTTCGGGGGGTCGCGCCGCGTGGAAAATCCTTTCGGATGCAACAATCGACCTGATGTCCGCTTTTGGGGGTAGAGCGGACATCGTGATTCAGGGCAGGAATAGAAC
>Ga0318576_10000416_pt1 | contig 10936 bp, 8 predicted proteins | sample GRESIP089b5f24_FD_203498 | JGI IMG/M metagenome (GOLD analysis project Ga0318576, IMG submission 203498) | Tropical soil microbial communities from Luquillo Experimental Forest, Puerto Rico - GRE.SIPMG.089b5f24 | ecosystem: Environmental > Terrestrial > Soil > Tropical forest > Bulk soil...
GCCCTGTGGGACAGCCCCCGCCAGCGTGCGGCCTACGACTGGTTCACCGCCGAGCTGGCCAACCTGCGCACCGCGTTTCGGTGGGCCGCCGACCACGGCGATCTTGATGCCGCGGCCGCCATCGCCACCTACGCGACGGCCCTCGGCAATCTGGTCGAAAATTTTGAGCCGATAGCCTGGGCCGAGGAACTCATCGAGCCTGCCCGCGCCGCCGACCACCCCCGGCTCGCATTTCTATATGCCATCGCGTCGCTATGCTTCCTGCTCGGACGGATCGAGGAGGCTGTCGGCTATGCCGACGACGGCCAGACGGTGATCGGCAGTGGCGGCGAGGTGCCGTTCGCCTTCGAGGGGGCGCTCGGCGTTGTGTACGTGGCCATCGGCCAGCCCGAACGATGGGTCGAGTGGTGTCGCGCCCAGCTCGCACGCGGCCACGACACACATACACTCACCCAGGCATACCTGGTCAACGCACTGGGGCTCGCCGGGGCCGGTGAGGAGGCGCGGGCCGCGGCGAACGGGCTGATCGACGCCGCCGAGGCCACCCACAACCCCTTTGCGCTCGCGTACGCGCTTACCGCCTACGGCTTCGCCTTCCGCGATGCTGATCCCGTCCGCGCGCTGGAAGCCCTGCGGCGGGGCCTGGTGATCGCCCAAGACAGCGGCAACCGCTTCATCGAATCACAGCTGGCGACCGTTTTGTCTCCGCTTGAGGCCGAACACGGCGACCCGCTGGCGGCACTCGATCACATCACTCTGGCCATGCGTCACTTCGACGACTCTGGCAACGTCGGCCTGATCCGTAACGCCCTGGCAACTCTCGCGGTATTCCTCGACCGCCTCGGACGCCTCGAACCGGCAGCCACCATCGCCGGTTTCGCATTCAGTCCCCTCACCGCGTCGGGATTCCCCCAACTCAGCACAGTGATCGCCCACCTGCGCGACGTCCTCGGCGAGGCGACCTACGAATCGCTCGCCCGCAAGGGTGAGACGATGACCACCGCCGCCATGGTGACGTACGCCTACGACCAAATCGACCAGGCCCGAACCGAACTCGAACACCCGAGCTGAAACGCGGCCAGGGGAACCGCTTCGCTCACGCGGCGACCCTCAGGCTCGGGTCGATGGCGACCATCGCACGCACTGCTTTCGGTCAGGGGTGGCGAGCCGCTTCTTGGACGAGCTGCACGCGCGAGGTGAGGCCGAGTTTGGTGTAGACGTGGGTGAGGTAGGTTTGCATGGTGCGCGGTGACACGAAAAGCCTTGTGGCGATGTCCTTGTTGCCGAGTCCTTCGCTGACGAGTCGCACGACGTCGCGCTCGGTGGGGGTGAGCGACGCCCAGCCGCTGGCGGGGCGTTTGCGTTCGCCGCGTCCGCGCTGCGCGTAGGCGATCGCCTCTTCGGTGGACAGGGCCGCGCCCTCGGCCCACGCGGATTCAAAGTCCTTCTCACCCAACGCATCACGAACCGCCGCCACCGAGGCCTCATAGCCCGCGTCCCAGACTTTGAAGCGGACCGCGCCGATGCGTTGCCGACTGCCATGCGCCGCGCCGTAGAGGCGGGCGGCTTCGCGGTGACTGCCGGCGTCTTCGGCCAGACCCGCGAGGCATTCGAAGATGTCGGGGAGATCCACGTGCGCCCCGGTGTCGGCTGCGCAGGTGAGGGCATCGTGGGCGTCGCGTTCCCCTCGTTCTGGCTCACCCAACGCGATCGCCACGCGTACCCGTGACGTGAGCGCCCTTATCAGGTGCCAGCCCGCCGTCATGGTGACGGCGTCATCGGCCAGGCGGCGGGCCGCGATGAGATCGCCGCTCGTCAGTGCTGCTTGGGCACTGAACGCGCGCTGCGCCGCTGCAGGGGTCTGCAGGCGACTCATGTGCGGCGCGGCCGCCTCGCACGCGTCCCGGGCCGTCGCAACATCGCCGGCGGCCAGGGCCGCGAGCGCCACTGTCGAGTAGCCAAGCCCCAGGAAGTACTCACCAAGCTCGGCGGCGGCCTTGAGCTCCGCATCGGCCGCGGCGCGAGCCGCGCTCACCTCACCCTGGTATGCGAGGGCAAAGCCCAGGCCCCGCAAGCTGTTCACCTTGACGAAGGCATCGTGAGCCGCCTCCGCCTCGGCTACCACCGCACCGAATTGTGTGACGGCTCCGGCCAGATCGCCTTCCATCAGCTATGCCCACCCTAGGCACATGCGACTCGCACGCGAGTCGGACCGGGCACCGATCGCATCGGCGAGATCGCGTCCTTCTTCGGCGGCCGCGCGTGCCGCGATCGGGTCACCTGCCACGATCGCCGCCGAGCCCTGCCAGGGGAGGATCTGGCTTAGCCTCCAGCGATCCCCAATTGCGCGGGCGAGGCCGATCGCTTCGGCGAAGTACGGCCGGGCCATCTCGGCGTTATAGCTCTGGCTAGCGATGAAACCGCAGGCGGTCAATGCGCGGGCCAACAGGGCCGGGTCGTCGACCTCGCGGGCGATCGCTAGCGCCTGTTGGGCCTGATCCAAGGTGTCGCCCACCAATGCCCATGTATCGAGTACGGCCTTGTCGGCGAGCGCCCGCGCGCGCACTACGGCCGCCACGTTGGGGTGCTGCGCGTCGAGGTCGGCAAGGGCGGTGTCGAACCAGGCCCGCCCTTCCCGGAAGCGGCCCCACGTCATCCACAGCGGTTGCAGCGACGACGCGAGCCGCATGGCGAGCTCGATATCGCAGTTATTGCGGCTCCACGCGAACGCGGCGCGCAGGTTGTCGATCTCGGTCTCCGCCTGCTCAACGCGCCACCCGTGGCCGTCGCGCCCGCGGGTATCGATTAGAGCCGCCAGCCCGGTGTAGTGGTCACGGTGACGCGCCCGCACAGCGTCGGCCTCACCAGACTCGCCCAACTTTTCCAGCGCGTACTGGCGCACCGTTTCGAGTAACCTGTATCGCGTTCGGTGCCCGGTGTTTTCGGCGACCACCAGCGATTTGTCGACGAGCAGGCTGAGCTGATCCAGGACCTGATAGCGCTCCACGTCATCGCCACCGCAAACAGCCTGCGCCGCATCGAGATCGAAGCCCCCCAGAAAAACCGCCAGCCGGCGAAACAGGATGCATTCAGTTTCGGTCAGCAGCGCGTGCGACCAGTCCACCGAGGCGCGCAATGTCTGCTGACGGCGCACCGCGGTGCGCGCACCCCCGGTCAACAGCCGGAACCGGTCATGCAGGCCGGCGAGTATCTCGGATACCGACAACGCGCGCACCCGCGCGGCCGCCAGCTCGATCGCCAGCGGCATCCCATCCAGGCGCCGACAAATCTCACCCACCGCCGGAGCGTTGTCGCCGTCGACGTCGAAATCAGGTTCGGCCCGGCGGGCGCGGTCCGTGAACAACTCGATCGCCTCATTGGCCAACGACAGCGACGGCACCCGCCAGCTCACCTCACCCGCAACCCCGATCGACTCACGACTCGTGGCCAGCAGCGTCAGCCCCGGCGCGGCACCGAGCAGAGCGACGACCAGCTCGGCGCTCGCGTCGAGCAAATGCTCGCAGTTGTCGAGCACCACCAGCATCTGCCGGTCGCGAACAAACCGCAGCAGCATGTCCATCGTGGAGCGGCCGGGCTGGTCGGGCAGGCCGAGCGCGCGGGCTACGGTCACCGGCACCACGCCGGGATGGGTGACCGGCGCAAGATCGACGTACCACACACCGTCACCGAACTCGGCCGCGATGCGAGCCGCGATCTCAACGGCGAGGCGAGTCTTGCCGGCGCCGCCCGCACCGGTCAGCGTCACCAGCCGGTTGTCGACGAGCAGCTTCTCCAGGTCAGTCATCTGTGCGCCGCGGCCGACGAAGCTGGTGAGCTGCACCGGAAGGTTGTGAGAGACAACGGTGCTGGCTGTGCGCAGGGGCGGGAACTCATTGCGCAGGTCGGGATGGCATAGCTGCACCACCCGCTCGGGGCGGGGCACACCGCGCAACTCGTGACGGCCCAGGTCGGTCAGCCACGCGTCAGCCGGAAGAACATCGGCAACCAGATCCTCCGTCGTGCCAGAGAGCACCGTCTGGCCACCGTGGGCCAGATCCCGAATCCGCGCGGCGCGGTTGATGGTGGCACCGATGTAGTTGCCCTCATCACGCAACTGCACCTCACCGGTATGCACCCCGATCCGCAACCGGATCGGCGTAAGCGGTGCCCGCTGCAACTCCAGCGCACAGGCCACCGCGTCGGACGCGCGGGTGAACGCTGCCACAAAACTGTCGCCCTCACCCTGCTCGACCGGCCGCACACCGCCGTGTGCGGAAACCAGATCACCCAGCGCGTGATCCAGCCGTGCAAACGCCGCCGTCATCTCCTCGGGCTGGGTCTCCCACAGCCGCGTCGAGCCCTCGACGTCAGCCAAAAGCAACGTCGCCGTTCCCGTCGGCAAAAGCCCGCTCACGCCAAGATCGCCCCAGTTCACCAGCGCCGTGTGGATCGATCTCGCTCATCGTAGCCAGCGTGCGCCCACACGAGCCGAAAACATCAGCGGAAACGCAGTACACGCCTTTCGCCGCGCGGGTGGGACGCCGGTCGCCGCGCCGAGCGATCAAGGGGAACTCGGCGGCGGGCGACGGGCGGCCGGCCCACGGCGATCGTCGACCGCCCACACGATGACACCGAGATCGAGGATCTACATCAGCGGCGCGCAGCACCACGACAGCAGCGTCACCCGCGACATCGTGGTTCACAAGCTGCACCACGACCACTCAATGCGCACGAGACTATCTCGGCGTTGATAGCGGCAAGTTCTGTTGGACGTGCGAGAAGGCCCAGGTCAAGGTGTTGGGATTGTTGGTCGCCGGAAGTTGCGGGAAATACTGCTGCGGCCCCACTGCGGCCCGGCCGTGCTCATACGTGGTACATGGATCTACGAGACAGATGTCGTGCGACCAAAAGTCGGCAGTCGTAGCGCCTGGCATCGCGATACGCTCATGCCGTGGCGGAAACGTTATACGCCAAGTGCGGCGATCTGAGTCTGGCGTATCAGGTGTTTGGTGACGGGCCGGTCGAGCTTGTCTTCGTCGGGCCGATGGTCTTCCACGTCGAGCTGTTCTGGGCCATGCCCGAGTTCAAGGCCTTTTTCGATCAGCTCGCCACGTTTTGTCGTGTCGTCATGTTCGATAAGGCCGGAAACGGGTTGTCGGACCCCATCTCGAAAGTTCGTTTGCTTGAAGAGCGAGCGGCCGAGATCGAGGCCGTCATGGACGCCGTCGGCTTCGCAAAAGCGGTCGTCTTCGGTATGAGCGAGGGTGGCCCACAGGCCATCGCGTTTGCGGCAAAACGACCGGAGCGAACGCGGGCGCTGATCCTCTACGGCGCATTCGCGTTCGCGCCCTCCGAGGACTGGGACAACATCGAGGGCGACGCGGCCGAGCTGCGGGCGCGTGCCCTTGTCGAGCTGGGTGAGGACTACGCGCCGTCGACGAAGCAGATCGCCCGCTTCCAGGAATTCTTCCGCGCCGTCCGCTCGGCGTGGGGCAGCGGCGCAGCAGCCAAGCTGATCTTCCCGTCGGTCCGCTCGATACGCCAGCTCGCCATGTTCGAGCGCATGACCGCCAGCCCGGGGATGATCCGAGCGGTATTGGAATCGAACATGCGGATCGACGTGCGGCCAATCCTGCCGACGCTCACCGCGCCCACCCTGGTCATCCATGCCCGCGAGGACCCCGTGCCGATGCAGTGGGGCCGCTACCTCGCCGACCAGATTCCCGGCGCGCGGTACCTCGACGTCGACGGCGCGGAGCACGCACCCTGGTTTACCGAGCCCGACACGATCCTGACCGCGATCGAGGAGTTCCTCACCGGCAGCCATGCCGCACCGTCACAGTCTCATCGCGCCCTGCGCACCGTGCTATTCACCGATATCGTCGCCTCGACGCAACACGCCGCAGCGTCCGGCGACGAGCGGTGGCGCGCGGTGCTGCACCGCTTCGGTGAGATCACAACCGAACTCACCAAACGTTTCGGCGGCACGGTGGTCAAGAGCACCGGCGACGGCCACCTCGCCACGTTCGACGGGCCGACGCAGGCCATCCGCTGCGCCGAGGCATTGCGCGCGGACGCCGAGACCCTGGGCATCCAGATCCGAGTAGGCATCCACACCGGCGAGTGCGAGCTGCTGGACGCCGACATCGGGGGGCTCGCCGTACACATCGCAGCGCGCATTCTCGGCCAGGCGGGCGCCGGTGAAATCCTGGTCTCCCGCACCGTGCGTGATTTGGTCGTCGGCTCGGGCATCGGCTTCGAGGATCGCGGCAGCGTCGAGTTGCGTGGCGTGCCCGGCACCTGGCAACTGCTGGCGGTGGATCGCCACGGCCCGCGGGCGGGATCGGCCGAGGCAGAGCTGGCATCAATGCCGACCCCCGACCGTCGGACCGCGATGCGCCGCTCAGACCGCGCCGTGGAGGTGATCGCCAGACGGACACCGTGGATCCTGCGCGGGATGGCCCGCGTCGCCCCGGCCACTGGCCGCAGATGAACAGCCGGAGTCAGCGCGCTTAGAGCTGTCTCTCCTAGGTGCAGTTCAGGCGGCTTACACTTCCGCAATGTTCTCGGAAACGCGCTATGCGCTGAACGGGGACTTGCATGTCGCCTATCGCACGTCGCGTGAAGGGCCTCGCGACCTCGTGTACGTCTTTAGCGGGATCACGAACTGTGAGGTCTTTCCGGAGCTACCGTTCCTTCAGGGCTGGGTCGAGGCGATGACATCGCTCGGTCGACTCATCTTCTTAGACCAACCCGGCACGGGAGCCTCCGATCCAGTCATGCCCGGCGCGTTGCCAACCCTGGAGCAATGGGCCGACAGCATCACCGCTGTGCTGGACGATCTCGGGAGTCGCGAAGCGGTTGTCCTCGCGAGGCGGTGCGCCACCTCGAGGAGCACGGCCTGGTGCGCGTCGCGGCGCTGCATGAGATGACTAGGCGGTATGTCGAGCACGCGCACACCGGCGCCCCAGTGCACGAATGGCCCGTGCCGTGACCGCCCTCGTTATCCGTCCGACCGACACCGATCCCCCGTACTGGAGCCGCCCAGAAATCCGTGCGGGACAACCACATTCGCCTTGCTTTCCCGGTCGGATAACGAGTTGAGGCGGCAGGTCTCGGAGCTAGAACCGGAGGTCGTAGTGTGATCGCGGTAGCCCCGCCTTCGGGGAAGTCGACGCTGTTTTCCTTCGCCCGACGCGCCAGATGCACTCGCACCCAAGATTGTTGATGTCGCCGCCCTCTCTCATCAGGACGTCACCAGCGACCCGCGATCGTCGGCATGCGGGAGTGACGGGCAGCGCTGACCTACGATCGTGCCCGTGGGGCTGAGCCGCACGACACTGACCCTCGCCTTCGCTTTCACCGTCATGGCCGATCCGGTCTCATCGGTCGCTTACGCGATCGAGGCCGCGCTACGGTCCCTGCACGGCGATCTCAGTAGCCTCGTTCCCACCATGGCGGCGGTCATTGCGATCATCGCCGTTATCTCCGCGACGTATCACGAGCTGATCGGACGATTCCCGAGCGGGGGTGGCGGCCCGGAGGGAATTGCCCACGCCTTTGGCGAGGGGTGGGCATTTATCCCCTTGGGTGCGCTGCTGGTCGACTTCACGCTCACGGTGGCAGTCAGCTGTGCCGCGGGAGCGTCGGCGTTGATCGCGTACATGCCGCAGTTGGAGCCGTTCCGAACCCCCATCGGACTCGGCCTCGTTGTGCTGGTCGCGGGCAATGTCCTGCTCGGCGAGGGCGGGCGGGTTGCGTTCGCCATCGCCACTCTTGCATTCATTGCGTTGTCGATCTGCGTGATCGTCTCCGGTGTCATCAGTTCGCCCGGTTCTGCCGCGGCCGGGAACCATCCGACGGTTGGCGAAACGCCGCTGCTGGTCACCACCGGGCTTGGCCCGGCGCTGCTCGCCATCCCGCTCGGGATGGCGCTGGCGACCGGAGTCGAGGCCCCGTCGAACGCGATCGCTCAGCTGCCGCAACTCGACGATCGGGCGAGGCGACGACTCGGGCGCCTGACGCTCTGGTTGATGGTCGGGATCGTGGGTACGTTGACGATCGCCTTCACGGTGCTCGCCGTTTACCTCGGCATCGACCTCCCTCCGGCGGACTCCACCCTGATCGCCGAGGTGGCTCGGCACGCAACGGGAGGTGGCCCGTTATTCGTCGCCTTCCAGGCGAGCAGCGCCCTGCTGCTGCTGTCCGCCGCAGCCTCCTCCTACCTGGCGGGGTCGGGAGTCCTCAAAGCGTTGGCGATGATCGGCAAGGATGGCGAGGGGTTGGTACCAAGCCGTTTCGGGCGCATCAATCGCTTTCTGATACCGGAGTGGGGCGTCGCACTGGTGCTGGTCGCCGCGGCGATGCTGGTCGCAGCCAGCGGGCGTGAACAGCGCCTCGTCGGTTTCTACGCGGTGGCCGTCTTCGCCAGCTTCCTGGCCGCGACCATCGCCTGCGCCCGTCTTTCCTATCGCGACGGCCGGAAGGTGGCCCTGGTACTCAATATCGTCGGGGCGGTCCTGGTCGCGATAATCCTCGGCATCAACGCGACTCGCCTCGACGGCTCGATCGCCTTGCTGGCCTCTGCGGGCGTAGCGGTGTATTTGTGGCGGATCTGGGTCCTGCGCGGCCGTCCCCGCGGGGTAGCGGCCGCCGGCGCCCAATAGGGCCGGACCGTCGACGGCTGCGTCCTTCATCCGGACCTTGATCGTCGTCCCACCCGAGGCGGGACTACAACGCAAACGTCGTGCCGCGCAACGAGTGGCGAAGCCGTCCGCCTTCAACTTGGTGTAGATTAGCGGCACAGTTCACCCAGAAGCTTTTCCTCAATGACGCACTGTGGCAGCGTTTTCGCCTGTGCGCCAAGGAGACTGGCAAGGTATGGGGGCTGCCAGAATCCCAGCGCGGGCTTCGAGCCGATCGCTGGCGCTTGTTGTGGGCGCGGTCGTAGGCGGTGGCCGACCAGTACAGGGTGACGGGTACATTCGCGGGCATATTGAGCCGGTAGTTGGATATCGTCAGGTCCCACTCAGAGCCAAAGATTTGGGCAGTGGCCGGAGTTCGAGTGATCTAGGCTCGGCCTAATGCGATCGCCCTAGCGCGACAGGAGGTCCGATGGCAGTAGACCGCCAGACCGTGGATCTGAGCACATACCCCGACCTCGTTGTGTTCTACCTGGGCATCCGCGTGCGGAATCCGCGCGGGATGCTGCGCTTGTTCGGGCTGAGGCCCCAGATCCAGAAGTCGTGGAAGCAGCAGCCGGACGGCCTGCTCCTGCACGAGGATTTCATCTGGTCGCTAATCCCGCCGCACGCTGGGATGCGCCAGTACTGGCGCGACCTCGACAGCCTTGAGCGCTGGAGCCACTCGGAGCCGCACAAGCTGTGGTGGCAGCAGTATCTGAGGGACTCCGGCGGAACCTGCCTCTGGCACGAGACCTACTTCATGGACGGTGGCATCGAAGCGATCTACGACGACATGAACCAACCGATCGGCCTCACCCGCTTTGCGCCGGTGCGGCCGGCGCGCGGCGCAATGTTCTCGGCGCGGCGCAGGGCAGGACGCAGCGAGCCATCCACGGTCGAGCCGGTGATCACCGAGGCGGAGTACTACCCCGGCTAGCGTCGCGCCCGGCGCGCTGAGCCTGTGCGCTTGCATTCGGAATCCAGGTCACTGTAAATGTGAGACTGACCGGATCATCCGGGCCGTCGTCTTTCATCCGCCTCGCCGTGGTGATGTGACTCGGGTCCGCGACTTTCTTCTGCCGTCCGAATTTGGTGCCATTCGCCATAGACATGGCCCGCTTGAGGGCGGTGCGCTCCTTGACCAGCTCGCGCTCGTACTCGGCGAGTGACCCCAGCACCCCAATCATCATGCGACCAGCGGCGGTTGAGGAGTCGATGCCGTCGGTGGTGGAAATCAGGGTGACGCCTCGGTCGGTCAAAGCCTTGACGGTTTCGAGGATGTGCAGGGTGTTGCGGCCCAACCGGTCCAATTTCCAGACCACCACTGTGTCGCCCTCACGAACGTAGTCGAGGAAGGCGGCCAGGCCGGGACGGTCATCCCGAGCGCCGGACATGGTGTCGGAGAAGGTCTTCGTCACGCCAGCAGTCTCCAGAGCGGCTTTCTGCTGATCCAGCGTCTGGGCAATTGTGCTGACCCGCACGTAACCAACACGCGCCCCTGCCCCGGGGGTTGGGGCTGCATGCGAATCAGTTGCTTTCATAGCTATCTTAACAAAGAAACCGCACAATCTATTCCCCGAGACGGGGGGCGGTAGTCCTCACCCGAAGCAAGTCTTGCGGTGTCTACCAAGGAGGCGGGGTACGGGCGGCACATCGACAACACAGTATGAAACAGCCCGTTGATGGTCGGGATAGGGAAAAGCGCGTCGCTGGCTAGATGTGTTTTGTGGGGATCTTGCGCCCCGCCGAATACCTCTCGGCGATTCGCAGCGTAGGCCCACCACGGCTGACTGCGGGGACCAAGTGGGCCGGGTTGGTGAGCTGCTTGGGGGTGTGTAGATGCGCGTAACGGCGGTTGAGACCAGCCATGGCTTCTCGCTCCCGCTCGATGCGTTCCCGCTCCCGCTGTGGTATGTCTTTGGCCGCGCCCATCATCCAGTACCACTTGTGCTCTTCGCCCGGGATGTAGGTGCGCGAGGGCGGGGGCGGTGAGTCGGTCAACCACCCCTGCATGGCCTTGTCCTTGTTGTCCATAATGCTCGGGGTGGGCGAGTTCTACCTCTGCTTGAGCCGAGACTTTGGGGAAGCTGTCGGACACGCGCAATCGACCGGCCACTGCTTGTAACGAGTGTCGCGTCCACAAATCGGGCAGGGATGATGGAAGTGTTGACGCCACACCGCTTCGGGCCGCCACTGCCTGGCCGCTTCCACAAGAAGATTGTGTTCGCTCACGCTCTCTATTGTATTTACCC
>Ga0318576_10000418_pt1 | contig 10933 bp, 8 predicted proteins | sample GRESIP089b5f24_FD_203498 | JGI IMG/M metagenome (GOLD analysis project Ga0318576, IMG submission 203498) | Tropical soil microbial communities from Luquillo Experimental Forest, Puerto Rico - GRE.SIPMG.089b5f24 | ecosystem: Environmental > Terrestrial > Soil > Tropical forest > Bulk soil...
GCCAGTCTACAATCTAATAGGCGGCGCGTCGCGCGAGCGCGTGCGAGTGTACGCGAATGGCTGGTCGAGAGGAACAACGATCGAAGAGGGTGTAGAGCGCGGACTGCAGGTCAAGGCGATGGGCTTCACTGCCGCGAAATTCGATCCATTCCCCGGCCCCTGGCGCAATTTTGTCGATCGCCGCGACGAGGATTTCGCGATCGCCTATGTCCGGGCAATGCGTGACGCGCTCGGTCCCGAATTCGAGCTGCTGATCGAGGCGCACCGGCGTTTTGCACCCGCTCACGCGATTCGTATCGGGCACCGCTTGGCCGAATTCGGCATCGACTGGTACGAGGAGCCGTGCCTGTCCGAGAATATCGAGCTGGTGGCCGAAGTACGCCGCGCGCTGCAGATCCCGATCGTGACCGGCGAAGCGATCTATACAAGGGAAGCATTCTTCGACTGCCTGGCGAGACGCGCGGCTGATATCCTGAACCCGGATATTTGCGTCATTGGTGGGATCACTGCAATGCTCGATATCGCCGCAATGGCGCAGCCGCAGGCTGTGGTCATGGCGCCGCACAACTACAACAGCACGCTCGTCGGTTTGGCGGCGACCGTCCATGTCTCGGCAGTCATCCAGAATTTCCGCATCGCCGAGTATTTCGTCAATTTCGCGGATTTGTGCCGGGACATTGCGACGGAGTCGCTGGGGGTGCAGGACGGCTGGGTAGAATTGCCGACCAGCCCCGGATTGGGCGTCGACCTCGATGTCGAGAAACTAAGAGCGCACCCGCACCAGGAAGCGACGCATCGGGGCTTCCGCCAATATTGGGAAGAATACCCCCGCAAGGGCTACACGCCGAGCTTGCGTTGAGAACTTGAAATCGTTAAAGCAAAGTGCAATGTTATGATGGAAGGCAGCTTCGGTTCAGGCGCGACACCGCCCGTGGGGTTTTAAACGGGAATGGCAGTCAGCGAACGCATGGGCTCGCCAAGGAGAAGAGATGTCAAAAATCCCGCAAGGGGAATGGAGTGCCATTGCGGCGCGTCATGCGCAAGGCGAGTCACTGAGTGCCATCGCCCGCAGTTACGGTTGTACGCCTCCGGCCATCCACTACGTTCTCAAGCGCAATGGGCGCCAGGCGGTCGAGAAAGTCGAGCAGCCGGCCGAGGCCGCACCCGCCCGTTCGAACGAGCCTCATCGCGAGGCGCCTCCGCAGACGCTGCGGCCGAATGGCGAAATCAAGCTGTCCTTAAACCGGACGAATGAATCCGCCAGCGGGGGCGGTCGCGATCCTGCTCCGCCGGCGAGCGGAGCGGCGCATGGCGAGCAGCGCCTGGCGCCGAGTGAGCAGCACTTGCCGCCAAGCGAGCCGCGCCCGGTCCCGAGTGAGCCGCGCCCGGTCCCAAGTGGGCAGCGCCCGGTCCCCGAGCTTCAGCAGCATCGTGGCCCCCTTCATGCGGCCAGTCGCGCACTGGCCTCTACTGACGGGTTGGATAGCGAGTTGCACGATCGCGCCGAAGCTGCCATCGAGACATTCCGGTCGTGTTTCGACGCGGCCCTCGCAGAGGGCTCGCCGCACGACCGCGCGCGCCTTCGCCAAGCGGCATCCGACCTGATGAGAGTGGCGGCGCGAACGACGATCGTGCTCGATCGACTGAATGCGCTGAGCGAACGACCGGCCGTTTGGTCTGACCCGCGATCGATCAGCAATAGACGGGCCTGACGGCGGGAACACGTTCTTGCTCACCGTCGGCGGACGCCGGCCTCCGTGACGATCAGATCCATCGGAATGTCGAAGTGCTGCGGATAGATTGTCTCCAGCCGCGACAGCTCGAAACCGACGCCGATCGCCCATGGCCGTGATGTGAGCGCCGCCAAGCTGCGATCGAAATAGCCGCCGCCATAGCCGAGACGATAGCAGTCCCGGTCGAAGCCGACGAGTGGCGCCAATACGGCTCGTGGGACGACGATCCGGCGCGCCTCCGGGATCGGAATATTCCAAACGCCATTGACGAGCTTCTCGCCCGGCCGCCATGCCCGGTATTCGAGCGGACCCTTTTTATCGACGACAACCGGCAATGCCACCGCCGAACCTGCGGCGATCGCCCAATCGATTAACGGCCGCGGGTCGAACTCGGCCTGGAACGGCCAATAGACGCCGAGGACGATCCCGGGCTGCTCGGCCAGCAGCAGGTGTAGCTGCGCTTCGATCTGTTGCTCCCACACCCGGCGTTCAGCCGGTGCGGTCGCGGTGCGCAATGCCAGCAGCCGCTGCCGCTCGGACCGGCGCCAGACTTTGACCTCCGCCGGGTCCACTTCAGAAAAGGCCGGTGATGCGACCCTCGGCGTCGACCTCAATATTGTTGGCTGCAGGTACCCGCGGCAGGCCGGGCATCGTCATGATGTCACCGCAGATCGCGACAACAAATTCGGCGCCGGCCGACAGTCGTACCTCGCGGATTGCTACAGTGTGGCCACTCGGCGCGCCCTTGGCATTGGGGTCCGTCGTAAAGCTGAACTGCGTCTTGGCGATGCATACCGGGAGATGGCCAAAGCCCTGATCCTGCAGCTGAGTGAACTGGTCCTGTACCGATTTGGCGGCTTCGATGTCTTCGGCGCCGTAGATGCGCTGGGCGATGGTGCCGACCTTTTCGAGGAGAGGCATTTCGTCGGGATAGAGAAACTCGAGCCTCGCGGTTCCGCTCTCGGCGAGGTCGACGACCTCGCGGGCCAGCTCCACCGCGCCAGCCCCGCCTTGCGCCCAATGGTCCGCAATGACCGTGTTGACGCCTTCGCCCGCGCACAGCTCCTTGAGCCGGTCATGCTCGCGGGCGGTGTCGGCGCTAAATCGGTTGACCGACACTACCGCCGGCACGCCGAACCGGCGCATATTAGCAAGGTGCCGGGAGAGGTTGGCAAAGCCCTTTTCGAGTGCGGCGACATTTTCTTCGCGTAGCGCATTGAGCGCCACGCCGCCATGCATCTTCAGCGCCCGGACTGTCGTGACCACCACCGCAGCGGCTGGGCTGAGCCCCGCTTTGCGGCATTTGATATCGAAGAATTTTTCGGCCCCGAGATCGGCGCCAAACCCGGCCTCGGTCACGACAAAATCGGCAAGCTTGAGCGCCGCTGTCGTCGCGATCACCGAATTGCAGCCATGCGCAATGTTGGCGAACGGGCCGCCATGGATGAAGACCGGGTTGTGCTCGATCGTCTGCACCAGGTTGGGGGCGAGCGCATCCTTCAACAGCGCGGTCATCGAACCCGCTGCTTTGACTTCGGCGGCCGTCACGGATTTGCGCTCGCGGGTCTGGCCGACGACAATATTGCCGAGGCGCCGCTGCAGATCCTGCACGCTCGTCGCCAGACAGAACGTTGCCATGACCTGAGAGGCTGCGGTGATGTCGAAACCGTCTTCCCGCGGAAACCCGTTCGCCACACCGCCAAGCGAGGAGATGGTCGTGCGCAAAGCTCGGTCGTTCATGTCCATTGCCCGACGCCAGGTGACCCGACGCGGATCGATGCGCGGCTCGAGCCCATAATAGACGTGGTTGTCGACCATCGCCGCGAGCAGGTTGTTGGCGGCGCCGATCGCGTGGATGTCGCCGGTGAAATGAAGGTTTATATCCTCCATCGGCACAACCTGGGCATAGCCGCCGCCGGCCGCCCCGCCCTTAACGCCAAAGCACGGGCCCATGCTCGCCTCGCGCAGGCACAGCATCGCCCTTTTGCCGATCAGGTTCAGCGCGTCGCCGAGCCCCACAGTGGTCGTCGTCTTGCCCTCGCCAGCCGGCGTCGGGGTAATCGCGGTGACCAGGATCAGCTTGGCGTTGAGCCGCTCAGGCAGCGAGCGGACGTAGTCGAGCGCGACCTTGGCCTTGTATTTGCCGTAGGGTTCCAAGGCATCGGCCGGAATGCCGAGCTTTTCGTCGGCGATCGCACCGATCGGATGCATCACGGCTTCCTGCGCAATTTCGATATTGGATTTTGGGTTTCTGTGCTGCTCTTCTCCGCGCGCCACGGCGTTTCTCCAAAACTGGTGAACCCAGGCTCTTAGCCCGTTCGGGCGGCCCGGCGCAACCGTCCTCGGCAGGCTCGTCGAGACATTCCGATAGATGCCCGATCGAGGCAGTCTTGGGAGAATCCGACGCTTTCTGATAACGTGCATGCGTTATCGAGGAGGGTGCCGATGAAGATCGTCAAGGTCGAGGACCTGCATTGTGATGCCGGTTGGCGGGTCAATTCGTTTCTGAAGATCACCACCGACGAGGGGATCGTCGGCTGGTCGGAATATATGGAGGGCTATGGCGCGCAGGGGTTGACCGGGGTCATCTTGAAGCTCGCCGAGCGCTTCCTGATCGGTCAGGACCCGCGGCCGGTCGAGCGTCACAGCGCGCATCTCTACGCTGCGACCAGACAGGCTGCCGGCGGGGTCAACCAGATGGCGATCGCCGCGATCGAGAACGCGCTCGTCGACATCAAGGCCAAGGCGTTGGGCGTGCCGGTCTATGAGATGCTCGGCGGGCCGGTGCGCGACCGATTGCAGCTCTACTGGTCGCATTGCGGCACCTATCGCGCGCGCTATGCCGAACGCATTAAAGAATGGGCCGGGGTCGACCCGGTGCGCTCGCTCGACGACATCGTGGCACTCGGCGAGGAGGTCAGGCGCAAGGGCTTTAAGGGGCTCAAGACCAACTTGATCCGCTTCGACCGCGACAAGCCCTACATGTACGGTCCCGGCACCGGCAACCCGCCGGGCTTTCCCGAGCTCAACGTCGACCACCGCATCGTCGATGCCGCGGTGGCGCAGCTGGAGGCGTTCCGCCGCGGCGCTGGCCGCGATGTTGGGCTGCATCTCGACACCAACTTCAACTACAAGATCGACGGCTACATCAAATTGGCGCGGGCCTTGGAGCCGCTCGATCTGGTATGGCTCGAGATCGACCTCTACGACCCGGCCGGGCTGGCCTTGATCCGCCGTTCCGCCCGCACGCCGATCTCGTCCTGCGAATCATTGTACGGCAGGCGCCAGTTTCGGCCGTATTTTGAGCAGCAGTCGGTCGATTATGCGATCATCGACGTAGCCTGGAACGGCATCCTCGAATCAATGAAGATTGCGGCCATGGCCGACGCCTACGAGGTCAATGTGGCACCACATAATTTTAACGGCCATCTCGGCTCGTTAATCAGCGCGCATATGTGCGCGGTGGTGCCGAATTTCAAAGTTTTGGAGATCGACATCGACGACGTGAAATGGAAGGACGACATCGTCACCCATCCGCCGGTCATCGAAAACGGCGATCTCGTATTGTCGAAGGGGCCGGGCTGGGGCGCCGATGTCAACGAGGAATTCGTCCGCGCCCATCCGCCGCGACGGTGACGGCTCCATGCGTCGAAAGGCGCTTTCACTGCCGCTTGGCGCGCTGGCCTTTTTCGGCATTGGGCTCGCCGTAGCCCAGGTAGGTCCCGGCGGTGGAGGAGGATCGATCCGTCCAGTGCCGCTCTCCGAAATTCAAAGCCAGGCGACCATCACGGTGGCGCAAGGCGTGGCACTCGATTTCTCCGACGGCGGCTTCAATAATGTTAGCGCAGTGACAAGTGATAATCCGAGTGCCGTTCAGATAACATCAGAGACAAATGCCGTAACAGTCGCTCCCGGAACGGCACACCTCAGGGTGGCAAATTTCAGTCAATGCCCGAAGTCGACAGGGATGGTGAAAGTCTCATGCGATCCTATTCCAACCTATTCCGTTACGATAAACGTGCAGCATCAGCCCTAGAAAATCCCCGCCGCTTCCGGCCCCTTCATCGATAGATCCGGCGCTTGCGTTGTATCTCGCGGGATGCCACTGCCGCGGGTGCAACGGATCGTCTCTATTTCCAACAATGAGCTGCCTCGACGACCCGGAGTTTAAGTACGAGGACTTGGCAGCGTTCCTACATCGAGCAGCACCGCTGCCGACTAAGTCATGGAGATCGGCGTTGACGATGTGACCTGGAATGGACGACACCGTCACCCATCCGCCAGTGGTCGAGAACGGCGATCTCGTGCTACCTGGAGCGCCGAGGTCAACGAGGAGCTCGCTCTCCCGCGGGAACCTGCCCGGCGGGGCGGCAGATAGAAATTCGATACCGAGGAAAGGCCCGGGCCGTTTGTCGGCCCGATTTCTCGGTAGCCCTTAAAGTATGTGGCCGGTCTCCGCCGGCCACATACTCCGCCACCAACGTGGATGGCAGTTACCCGTTACGCGGCGTCAAACAGCCCGGCGCCCCGGCGGCTCTGCCACAACTTGACACCAAACAACAGGCCGCTGGCGGCGACGCAGTGCGGCGAGGCCGAGCAACGAGGTGCCGAGCAGCGCGAGGGTGCCGGGCTCGGGAACGGTCTGTTGCTGGACCAGGTCATAGCCAATCACGTTGAGCGCCGTGATCTCATCCGGTCCCAGGGCCGGAGTCGCACCCGGCGTGCCAAACGCGTCTGTACCCGCGGTGTCCCACTGGTGTGCCAATCCCCGTAGTCCGAGCCCCCCCGGCCTGATTGAATTGTATTAAATCCGTTGTTCCTCCATTGATGGAGAACCAAGCGTCGTCTCCAGTAGTCGTATAGGTACGAGCGCCCGCCGCCGTATAGCGGTAGATGTCGAGATCTCCTGGGTTGTTCGAGAAGAAGCTGCCGGTATCGCCGACGGTCGAGCCGGCGCCTCCGATGCCAAGGGACTCGTCGATCTCGTGGTTCGCCACGGCCTGAAGAAAGTAGTTGGAGCCGTTGTTGGACCCTGGCGGGAACGTGATCGACGTATTCAACCCGATTAAGGTATCGAAGGTACCATTAACGATACCCGGAGTGTTGAACCCGAGATTCCTTCCTTCGGCCGACGTGACGAGCAGATTGGCGTTGTTCGTGACGGGATTGTTCGCGGTGTTCGGCAGAGACGCCAGGGCGGTCAGCTGGTTGGGCTGCGTCGCGACCGCCGCAAACGCGGAGCGGAACGACGAGTAGCCCACGTTGTAGAACCCGGTTGTACTTTCACCCAGCCCGGTGCCCATGTTCTGAAAGTCAATTGACACCGTGATATTGTTCGGACTGGTGATGTTCGTGGTGACAGCGGAGATCGCATTATTGATCGCTCCCTCGATAGCAGCGGCGCCAGGAAGGCTGGTGATCGAGCTATCGAAAGTCGGGATGATCGTGAGAGTCGCGTGCGCCGGGCCGCCCAGCACTAGCGAGGCCGCCCCCGCCAGCAGCAGCGACGTGAGACCCCCGCCCGTGCGCCCGATGGAAGTCTTGATTGGTGGACAAATCTCCGGCATTCGCCTCTCCCCTAGAATCGCGACGGGCGATTAGTTCGGCCAGAAATCTACGCAACCCTCGTGCCAGTCTGGCGAGGTTACGCTATTTCAGGTGGTTGCGGTGGATCGATCGGTGCTTGGGTTGTTGAGGTGTAAAGAATTCCGACACCCTCTTTTTTGCTACCATCGCTCGAAGTTATTCCGTTTCAAAGACTTAAAGTCCAGTGATGCCAGCAGACGTGTAAAGAATTCCGACACCGAAGCGGACATTGTTTGGCGAAAATGGCGTTTTTGGGCTCCGATGGCCCGCTCGACCCTGTTAAAGATTCCGACGCTCGACCGAGTGAACAAACCTTGGGAACCGCTCGAGGCTCTCAGGATCGAATGATATGTGTGTCAATCATCTCGAGGTAGTAGAATACCTATATAGGCCGGCGGCTGTGGGGAGGCATTCCCCCGGAAAACCCTGGCGAAAGATGCCCAAGCAGCGCCTTTTCCCTCCGGGAACCAGACAGCGTTTTGGGTGATTGGCGGCAGAACCCGCGGCCGGCCGAGCGATCGCCGAGCTGATATACCCCGTCACCCGGCAGCGCCCCGCAGGCATCGACGCGATGCGCCCACCTGTCGAAACGATCGGGAAGACGTTGCGTGGCGGCGCGGGAAGGCGCAGGCTGCATTCTAGCGTCTGTATGCGACCGGAGGGAACCGACGATGAGCGACAACACCCAGGACCTCAACTTTCTGCAAGGCGTCAAGGTGGTCGATTTCACCCAGTTCGAGGCGGGCACCACCTCGACCGAGGTGCTGGCTTGGTTCGGCGCCGAGGTGGTCAAGATCGAGAACCCTGGGCGGGGTGATCCCGGTCGTCGGCTGCGCCCCGGCAAGCCCGACGACGACCCGTGGTATTTCCACCAGTTCAACGTCAACAAGAAGTCGCTGGCGATCAATCTGAAATCCCCGAAAGGGCTCGACATCGTCAAGCAGATGCTGAAGAAGGCCGATGTTACGGTCGAAAACATGGCGCCCGGCACGATCGAGCGGCTTGGCCTCGATTATGAATCTGTCAAAAAGCTCAACCCCGGCATCATCTATTGCCAGGTCAAGGGTTTTGGAACCGGCAGCCCGCATGAGAAAGGGCTGGCCTTTGACATGATCGCGCAAGCCGCCGGCGGGCCGATCAGCGTCACCGGCGAGCCCGATCGCCCACCGGTCAAGCCGGGCTTGAGCTTCGGTGACACCGGCACCGGCATGCTGATGGCGGCGACCATCCTCGGCGCGTTGCACGAGCGCAACCGCACCGGCCAAGGAAGGCGGCTGCAGGTGGCGATGCAGGACGCGATGATCCACTATATGCGCACTTGTTTTTGCACGATGCAGCGCACCGGCAGGCCGGCACCGCGCAACGGCGCCAAGTCGGGCGGCGGCAACAACGCGCCCTCGGGGCTTTATCCGGCCAAGGGCGGCGGTCCCAACGACTACGTCTACCTGACCACCAGCCGGGCCAACCCCGAGCACTGGTCGCGCTTGATGAAATTGATCGGGCGCGAAGAACTGATCGAAGACCCGCGTTTTGCGACTGGCGCCGCCCGCGTCAAGAACGAGAAGGAGCTCGACGCAATCATCGGCGAATGGACCCGCCAGCACGACAAGCGCGAGGCTATGGAGAAGCTCATTGCCGTCGGTGTACCGTCGAGCGCGGTGTTTGACACGATGGAATTGCAGAACGAGCCGAGCTTTGAGGAGCGCGGCCTCATGCAGATCGTGCATCACCGCCAGGGCGACTACAAGATGGCGACTTGGCCGGTGCGTATCGATGGCAAGACCGTGCGGTTGAAGCCGTCGCCGGCGTTGGGCGGCGACAGCGCCGAGGTTCTGCACAACTGGCTCGGCATCGACGCCGCCGAGGTCACAGCACTGCATCAGGACGGCGTCATCTAACACGAGCTTCCGAAGTTAAGGCCCCCGCCCGCCCGGTGGGGGCCTTCTTTTTTTTCAGCGAGCGGATGCTTTTACGCGCCGCTCTGTGCCATGCGGGCGACCGGCGCCTATGCTGTCGAGAAACTGTCAGTGGAACTCTTGCTGTCACCGGGTGTCGGACTGGCAGAGCGGGCCCTGCTCGACGGCGCGGTCGAGGTGCTTTGGGCGGGGCCAATGCGGGCCCATGAAGCACCACGACGAGAACCCAACTCGGCCCTCGCCTGCTTTGCAGAGGTCGTCTGCCGCGATCCGTTCTCGATCGTCGGCCAATACCCAATCCGGGTTTTCGGCTCGCCGACCTTTCCCAAATGCCCACTGCCATCGTCAGCGAGGTGCCCACACCCTGGCTGTGCCTGCAGGAGGATCTGCGGCAGGCAGGCATCGACCCGGCGCCGCTACGCAGAGATGGCCGAGACGATCTCATCAGTCTTCCCAGCGCTCGATCGCGCCGTGCTGGTCGCCGTACTCGCGTGCTACTAGGCACGGTCGGTGTCGGGCGCGAGCCGTCCCGAAGGCGGCTTGATTGTTTGCGGCGATGCCTGGTCTCGGGTAGGTTCATCCGTCGGCCGACGACATTCGCAGCCTGCGTCGACAATCGCCTCGCCCGGCAAGGCCTGACCGCATAGAATTTGCGTACGATCCGGACGTGCGTGCTGATCGTGAACCCGGCACCAAAGGCGGTTCGGATTTATCTGCCGTAAAGGCGATTCGGGATTTATCTGTCGTGCCGAGCCTACTACACGGTCAGCTGAACTCGAGCGCACCGGACGACATCGGATGACTGCCGCCTTTGGCCACTTCTACCGTCGACCTTCAGATCGTTGGCGGAACTCAAGCAAACTGCCGATCATGCATGACTCTGAACTCGAGCCCGCTGCGCCTCGCCGCGTTGCGACGGTTCAGAGCACAGCCATAAAACAGCAATAATTTCTCAGGTGCCATCTTTTTTCGGTGCGGCGGTCCTCCATTTATTGCAAAATATCGGCGCAGTATGACAATGATAGGAATGGGGGAAGGAGGGAGAGGGTAGATGGCAACGTTGGACGAGATTGGACAAGAGAAGCAGAAGGTTTCCGAGCGGCTCGCGCGGCTCGACGCCGAACGGGAAAAGCTAGGAGCCCAGCTCAATGAACTGGAAGTCGCCGAGCGCGTGCTCACTCGGTTCGGAAGAGTCGAGACCACGGAGAGACGCAGACGAGGACGACCCGCGCGAACCGCGCCGGCGCCGGCCGCGCCACGCGGTAGAGCTGCGGCTGCGCAGCCGGCACAGGCCGTGTCGCTGAGCGATGCCACTCTGCGGGCCGTTCAGGCATACGGCGAAGGCGCCACACCCAGCGAGGTTCTCTCCTACCTCGCTCGGGAATTCGGGATGACGGTCAGGCCGAACCATCTCGGTATTGCGCTGCAGCGCCACCGGCGTGCTGGACGGCTTGAGACCCGTGATTCGCGGTGGTTCCTGCCGCAGCAATCAGCGATGACGGGCTGACGGCAAATTCCAGGAATGTGAGGCGGCTGCATCGGAGCTGCCGCGAAAACGCTTCGACGCTGCCGCAAGTGCCGTCACCAGTAGCGTCGGAGCGAAGCACCATGCCCGAGATGCCCGACGGGCGTTCGACCGATGAGTGGATCCGCGCTGGGACGCTGGAGGAGCTGAAGGCGCGCGGGATGGTCGTCGTC
>Ga0318576_10000438_pt1 | contig 10797 bp, 15 predicted proteins | sample GRESIP089b5f24_FD_203498 | JGI IMG/M metagenome (GOLD analysis project Ga0318576, IMG submission 203498) | Tropical soil microbial communities from Luquillo Experimental Forest, Puerto Rico - GRE.SIPMG.089b5f24 | ecosystem: Environmental > Terrestrial > Soil > Tropical forest > Bulk soil...
GCTAAGGTTCAACGGTTGGACTATTGCCCCGTCTTAGGCTGTTAACCTCGAAATCGTGTTCTGACTGACATTGTAGCTGCGGGCAACGCTGCGCTGTGTCTCGCCCGCTTCGAGGCGCTTGCGGGCTCTTGCTGCGTTCAAGGATGCGGCGGCGCTCCAGCTTGGCGGCAACCCCGAGAATGGCGAAGACGATATCGGCAAAGTCAAACGTCATGTCGAGGTATGGCTCGGCCAATGAACGGATACCGGCCCCGGCGCGCTGCATCTCGCCGGCGATAACCAGAAGGTCGGTGGTGTCGCGCGAGAGCCGATCAACGGCCGGGGTGATCACCACGTCGCCGGGGGCAAGTCGTTTCATCGGCTTACCAAGCTACAGCCGAGCGGCGCTGGGCGAAGCCGATCGGCGCGTCGCCACGGCGTGTCTCCCGTCCGTATGAGCCGAATCGGCTTTCCACCGTGGCTTCGCTCAAATATCACGAGAAACGCTCATTGAGAGCCGATCCGGCGAAGCTGCCGGAGCACCGCTAGATTGGCTTCGTGGGCTGCAGCCACAAGATCCTGATAAGGCAGATCGGCAACCGTCACAAAACCGATATGGCCGTTCTCGCCATCAAAAGTCCGGCCGGTCAACGGCTCGTCGAGATATTGGAACCAGTGAGCGCCGACAAAGTCGGAGTTATCGGCTACGGCGTGCAGATAGCGCGCATAGGCGGGGCCGCGTTCGCCTTCTCTGCCAACGCCGACCAGCCCCTCCCAGAACAGGCCCCTATCGATCGATCCGAAATGGAACTCGCCGATCAACGCTGGTTTACCTAGCCCGTGAAAGCGCGCCCATTCGTGCGGATCATCGGCAATCGATCGCCGATAGCGGTTGAAACTGACAACATCGCACCAGCGGGCGCACGCCTCGACTGCCTCCTCGGTTTGCCAGGCGAAACGACTCCCGAGATAGAGGTGGTCGGGGTCGTGGCGGTGTAAGGCTTCGGCCACGACGCGAAAATAGGCGCCGGCAAACCGGCGGGAGAAGACCTCCAAATCGCCGATCACCGCGGGATTTTCGAGGGCTGACGGTGGCAGCGACAGTCCGGGTTGACGCAGCGCCTCCCAGGAAGTCAACAGGATGCCCCATGCCTGCGCCAGCCGTTGCGGTTCTCGATAAGTCTCGATCAGATATGCAGCAAAGGCGGACTTCGCTGGGCTTTCTAGTCCGGCGGCGAGCGTATTGAGGGCCAGCGCATAGTATGTGCGTGCGCTCGCCGGCGAACCGCTTCCCCAGGACAGTTCGTTATCGACGAAATAGCCGATCAGGTAAGGATCACCGCGGAACCGCGCCGCAGCATTGCGCGCCATCTTGTCCGCAGCTTCGGCAAAGCGCGCATCAAAGGGATCGGCCATCGGCCCCCACCAATCCGCGCCAGAACTGACTTTGGCATATTCGCCCTCGGGTGACAAAGGCACCGTGTAGGGCAGGCGATGCATCGACCACAACTCGGGATCGCTCCAATTCCCAATCGTGTTGAAACCCCAGGCTTCGAGCCGGGCGGATGTTTCCTCACGCCAGCGCGAGCGCCACTCGGCGCCGAACTTGCGCTCGAGGTTGGCCGTATGGAAATCGAACGCATGTCCATGATCGAACGAGCGACCGCGCTGCGCCTGCAGACCGCGGCGATCATCCTGTTCGCTCCAGTGCGCGGCGAGTTCGCCATCTCGCGCCGGCAGATCGCGGAACATGAACTCACGGCCGTCGATATAGGTCGCCCCATCGGACACGACGGTATCCATGCCGATCGAGAAAAAAGGATTCCCCTCAGGCGTGACGAGCCACCACCTGCCGTCCCGTCGTTCTGTTCGAAAAAATCCCGTCGCGCGAAACTGGCCGCTCTCCTCCAGCCCGCCAAAGCGATCGCGTTTGAGAGGTTCGTCGCGCCTCTGCGCGAGTTGATTTGCCTCTTCTGCACCTCTGGCGCGCAGCATCTCGTCCGAGCTTACCTTTTCTGGCCAGATGCCGTGGCTAAGCTGGCCGAAACTATCGACGATCCTGTCATAGGCGGTCTTGTCCACCTCGCTCGGGGAGTCGACACACAGTCGACCGACAGTCAAAGCCTGTGGAGCCGCAGGGCGCCAGATTCCCAGACGAACCGATGTAACCTGCGCGGAGTTGATCGACCCCTTGGTCGCGGTAACCGGCAAGTTTGGCGAAAGGCCGGCTGCTTTCAGTGATGGCCCGCCAATCATACCCATTGAACGCGGCAACGGTGCGTCGATCCAGATCGTGAGATCACCGGCGCTATGTGGCGCAATCGATGTACTGCCGCCTAATGAGCGGCCGGCAGCGCTTTCGATATGCAGCGTCAAATCCAGGGGTTCGTCGCCGGGGTTCTCGACAGGGAAAGCTTACTGGTCGCCGACCAGTTCCAAGCCCCCTGTACCGGCTTGAACAGCAGCGCGGGCTGCTCTCCTTTGCCGAAGACGACGCGCAATCGCCCTCCATCTCGTGACTCGATTGCCGCGTTCAGGGTCTCGACGGCGAATTGAACGTTTTCTGCGGCGGCGCCGCTTGTTAAAGTCAGCAGCGAAACCGTTATCATGAGGGCCCACCTCCAGTCACGAGCGGCTAGCATCGATACCAGCCACTCGCGCTTCTCTACCGAGGCGAACTGTGCAGCCATTCCGGCACCGGCAGGCAATATCAAAACAGCAATGTGCATCAGACACCCCGAGACATTTGAATACTCCCGACAATCGAGATCGACCGCTTTTTTTTGCCTAATCCTAATCCCGCAGCTGCGCGACCCCACGGCCGATCCTTCCGGCTGACGTTATGGGCTTGCGGTCGGCCCTGCCCCCTGTAACACGCGAATAGTGTCGGCGTCTCGACATCTCCGGGCAGGTATTCCACTCGATAATTCGGAGAGCGTCCTTTCCCCATTAGCCCGATCCGCACCGTAGCGGCGCCCAATTCGCGTTTGCACTCCCACATACGCTCGCACACGCCGCGCACGTACTCCTCGGCATTATCGAGCTTGCCTATTATGTCTGCCATCGTGGCGTCATTCTCGATCCGCATGGTCGCTCCATCCCCGCCCTTACCTCCTCGCCCCTGTCAGCACGAAGTCGATCTCCCGGCCGCCGCATCGCGAGCATATCAGCCGCTTGTGCCAGTCGCGAACGGCGGTGTCGGCGCCGTAACGCTGATCCATTACCGCTGGATCGGGCTCGATCCGGTGGTTGCAAGCCCGACACCATACGATCAGTCGTGCGCCCGCTGCGGCAGTGCTACCGAGCGTCGCCGGTGGGCCAGAGTAGGAATTCATTATCCTCGTGCGCGCCGTTGCTTTGCCCTGGCCCGAGGCGGTGCGGACACCTTCAGCGGCGGCAGAGGCTCGGGTCTCTGATGCGGCTCGACGAGCTTGTCCAGAATGCCTCGCAGCACCCCGATTCGCGGTGATAGCGGATAGCGGTCGTTGGCCATCGTGCGCTTTAGCAACGCCGTCAACGCCGTCTTTTCATCTTGCGTGAGCCGGGATAGAGCGTCGTCAGCCATAACGTGGTCCAACCCCTTACACGTTGGTGGTCAGAGAGCGGCGTCGTGCCCCCAGCACGAGCGCCGTTCTTGTTTATAGCCTAGCGGCGGCGCAAGCGCACGGCGCGCCCGCCGCCGGGTTCGACTGGTCTAGCGTGGCGATGCGCTCATTGATGTAATCTTCGAGTGCGACGCCAGCGCCCGGAAATGATCGTTCATATTCGTCGAAGTGCTCGGCGTTGTCGGCAAGGAGCCAGGTGATGGCGCGCCACCGCGGCGGTGTTGACCGTGGCCTCCAGATACAGCGCCGAGACCGACATGCCGAAATAGATGCGGGCGCAGCCTTCGATGGCGCGGTGCACGACCTCAGCGCCGAGCCGGCGCAGGGCGTCGGCGCGCTCGTCCTCCCGCCGGACCAGGGCGCGCACGTTGTGGCCTTTGGCGAGCAGCATTGCGGCGAGGTTGCGGCCGATGGCGCCGATGGCGCCGGCTGCTCCGGTCACGAGGATCGGGCTGTCGTGTGTGGATTTCATCATCATATCCCTGGCTTGACGTTGCGTTCAGAAGGTTTTAGCGGCGTCCGGAGTTTCATCGGACAGATCACGGGGCCTCGGCGGTTCGCACAAGGCCAGGGTTTTTTGCTTTAAGTTGCGCGGAGCGCCGTTTCAAAGCGCTGGTAGCGGGCTGCGCTCCTCGCCCTCAGCAAGCGCCGCCAGCGCTGCGATGGCGGACGAGGAAGGGGTGCGAGGTTGCCTTCGCTTGAGCGCGGCGAGCGGCGCCACCCGCTCGGGAAAACAACGCGTCACTGAGCTACTGGGTTTCAAGCTGGTTGGTCCCGGCTATCTGAGTGCCAGCAGTAGCGCGTTCGACAACAGCCTTTGTCAGCTCTTCCAAGAAGAGAGGCACTCCATCGGTTCGGTCGATGATTTCGTCCAACAGCTCGCCTGACAGTACCGTCGAACTGCCGACCAGCCCGCGGATCAGTTCGTTGCTCTCGTCCCGAGCTAGGCGTCTCAGAGAGACAATTGTGACATGCGGCTGGCCAATCCATGGCGGCTGGAACTCCGGGCGGAAGGTCGCCACGAGAAGCACCGGCAGACGCCCGATCTGTTCTACCGTCAGGTCCAGCAGCTCGCAAGAACTTGGATCGGCCCAATGCAGGTCCCCGAAGATCATCAGTACGTGCTGCTGGCGGGTCAAGCCGGCGAGCTGCCGCAATAACGCCTCCAACGTCCTCTCCTTCCTGCGTTGTGGGGTGAGGTCCAGACCGCCGTAGCGGCCACCCGCCGGCACCGCCAGCAGCTCAGCCAGCAACTGAACATCGCCTTCCGCCGGTTCGTTCGCAGCAACGAGCACTTCCAATTTCTCAAGCCTCACTGACGGCGTATCCTCGCGCGCGAAACCAGCAGCTCGTTCCGGCTGCGCAATAAACGGGAACAGGGCGCTGTCCTGACGGTGCGGCGAACAGAAATAGCGCAAACGGACATGCTGCTCGCTTTACAGACTCAGTCGGAACGCCTCGGCTAGTCGTGATTTACCGATGCTGTCAACGCCGGAGAGAAATTGCATCGGCGGGCCGGAGTAAAAATGCATCACGGCTGAGGCGGAGGGCTGGCCCTGTTCAGGTCAGTGACGTCCAAACTCAGCGTGAGCATGCGGTGAGCACCGCAGGCTGGGCTACTCGTCGGATTTGAACTCAGGCGGCGCGCGGCCGGCGGCTCGTAGGTCAGTGATGGTCTGGCGTAGGTTTTCAATGCCGTCTTTGGTGAAGGCGGGGACGCCGTCTTCGCCGACGCCGTAGACCCAGAGGCAGCCGTCTTCCGGGAACAAGTCGGTCGACAGCTCGTACAGCCAGTCTTCGTCCTCGCCGAGCAGATTGGCGACGTAGCCGATCGTGAAGACGTGGGCGATGGCGGCCATGATCAGGCGGCCTGACTTTGCAGTGTCCAACGCGGTCGCCAGTTCCACGGCAGCAACTCGTCGATCCTCTGGGCCGGATGGTCGGCGATGCGGGCCAGGACGTCGGCCAGCCAAGCCTGCGGGTCGATGTCGTTCATCTTGGCGGTGACGATCAGGCTGAACATCGCTGCGGCCCGCTGCCCACCCCCGTCGGAGCCCGCGAACAACCATGATTTTCTGCCCAGGGCAATGCCACGTAGTGCTCGCTCGGCGGCGTTGTTCGACAGGCAGATCCGACCGTCGTCGAGGAAGCGGGCGAACGCCGGCCAGCGCTTGAGCATGTAGTCCATCGCCTTGGCCAGATCGTTGCCACGCGAGAGCTTGCGCCGCTGCTCCCGAAGCCAGCTTTCCAGATCGGCGACCAGGGGCGCGCTCAGCTCCTGCCGGACCGCCCGGCGCTGCTCGGTACTGTGGCCGTTGATCGCGCGCTCGATATCGAACAGCGCGTCGATGCGCCGGACCGCCTCCAGGGCCAGCGGCGAGATTACGCTGGTGGTGTTGCCCTGCGCCTGGCGCCTGGCATTGGCGGTGACATCGGCCATGATGAAGAACGGCCGCCGTGCATGCACCCAACACGCCGCCTCGACAAGCGGGCCCGGCTTGCGATCGGCCTCGTAGAGCTTGTTGTAGCCGGCATAGGCGTCGGCCTGGAAAATCCCGGTATAGCCGGCCAGATGCGCGTGCGGGTGCTTGCCGCCGCGATCACGCGAGTAATAGAACATCGCCGCCGGTGGCGCCGGCCCGGCAAACGGCCGGTCGTCGCGCACATAGACCCAACATCGCCCGGTATCGGTCTTGCCTTTGGCCAGGACCGGCACGACGGTGTCGTCGCTGTGCAATCGCTCGGCGGTGAACACGTGTCGCTCGATGCGCCGGATCAGCGGCGCCAATACCGCGCAGCAGCCGCCTACCTGATCAGCCAGGGTCGACAGGCTGAGTGGCACGCCCTCCCGGGCATAGCGTTCGGCCTGGCGGTTGAGCGGCTGGTGCTGCCCGAACTTCTCGAACAGGATCATCGCCAACAGGCTGGGACCGGCCCAACCGCGGGCCAACACGTGGAACGGCGCCGGTGCCTGGCTGATCCTCTCGCAGTCGCGACAGGTGAACTTCTCGCGGACGTGCTGGATCACCTTCCACTGTCGCGGAATAGTCTCCAGCGTCTCGGTGATGTCCTCGCCCAGTTTGCGCAGCCGCGGACTGCCGCAGCACTGGCAAGTCGTCGGCCCCGGCTCGACCACCCGTTCGCGCGGCAGATGCTCGGGGAAGGGCTGGCGCGCCGGGTGCTTGCGGGTGAAGGCCACCACGTTGGTTGTCTTGGCGACGGCCTGGTCGGCGGCGACTTCGTCCTCGCTCGCCGAACTCTCGAGCTCCTCGAAGGCCAGCGCCATCTGGTCGAGCAACTGCACGCTACGTTCCGAGCGCTGGCCGTAGAGCTCGCGCGTCAGCTTGGCGATCTGCAACTGCTGATGTGCGATCAAGGCTTCGTCATCGGCGGCCTTGGCCTTGGCCACCGCCAGTTCCGCCTCGACCCGCGCCGCCCTGGCCTCCCCCTCGACGCGCTTGGCGCGCTCGGCGAGCAGCGCCGCCTGTAGCGCGGCGATGTCGTCGGGGAGGTCTTCGGGCGTCGTCACCACGGGCCCGATTATCTCACATCCGGGAACCCCGAGCTCACTCAACCATAGGGTGAGTCAATTCGCCACACTCTGATCCGATCGGGACTGGGCTCTCAGCCGGCGGCCTCCGGACGCCAAGTGCGAACCGGGTTTCTCCAGTCGATCCCATCCAGCATATAGGCCAGCTGCGACGCGCTGATCGCGACGATCCCGTCGGCCGGTGACGGCCAGAGAAACCGACCGCGCTCCAACCGCTTGGCGTAGAGCGACATGCCGATGCCGTCATGCCAAACAATTTTGATCAGGTCGCCTCTGGCGCCCCTAAAAACGTAAAGATCGCCGGCGTGCGGGTCGCGGCCGAGCACCTGCTGCACCTGCAGCGACAATCCGTTCATGCCCTTGCGCATGTCGGTCCGGCCGACCGCCAGCCAAACCCGCACCCCGCTGGGAACCGGGATCATCGTTTCGCCAGCACGTCGAGCACCCGTTCCAGGGCCGCCGCGTCGACATCGCGGTCGACGCGAACCCGGCGGCCGCTCTCCAGCTCGATCTCGATCACCCCGGCCTTCTTGCGCCGCCGGCGGCGTGGAGTGCTGTCAACCGTCGCGGGCTTGTCCTCGGCGAGCGGCGCCGGCAGTGGACGGTACGTCCTTGGTGATCTCCACCGCCACAAACGACGGCAGCTCCGAGGCTCCCGGCATACCGATCACCCCGAGCTCGGCCAACCGGCGCCACTTGTAGACCTGCGCCGGCAACAGCCCATGACGGCGCGCCACCTCCGACAGGTTGGCTCCGCGCGCCGTCGCCTCTGTCAAGATCGCGAGCTTCTGCTCGACACTGAAGCGGCGCCGCCGTTCCACGCGCCCCAATAACTCGGCAGTCGGGTAGGACATAGATCTTGCGCTATTGCTAGCTCCAGTTCCAAGCCAGCATCGGCACCCTTACCCCGCCAACCGCAAGGCGGCCATCACCGGAGGGAAACAGATCGACGACGCAGTAGCAGACCGCATCAGCCACTAGACAGAGCAACCCCGTTTGCCGCCGCGAGTTCGCGCGCGCTCATGTGAGATGGACGGGGGTGCCGCGAATATTTGCTACCGGCTTTGCTACCAAACCCGATAGCATCGGATGGCATCAGTGGGGACGAGAGCGGATTCCACCCGCAAAAAAGTCAAGGAACACGGTGCGCTGAGGTACCTAACGGGACGAGACGGAACGCCAGAACCACTACGCACGGTACTGAGATAGCACCAGGGTCAGACGTAGTCGGTGAAGATCTCCAGCTTGATCGGCTCGTCCATTCAACAGTTCTCCTTGACAATTACACCTTCAATTGGTCGTCCCGCGACAGGGGACCCAGGACCTCATGCGTTTGTCGCCCGCCCTGGGCCCCGCTACCGCGGGGGGTGACGAGATGCCTATCCGAGGGTCAGGCCGCCATCGACGATGATCGTCTGGCCGGTGATCATCGCGCCGCCGGCGCACAGAAAGAAGATCGTCTCGGCGATGTCTTCGGGTTTGCAGGCGCGCTTCAGCGGTGTGCGCTCGATCGAGGCGGCCTTGCGGTCGGCCGGCCAGTCCCTGTTCCACGGGCTGTCCACAAAACCCGGCGCCACTGCGTTGACGCGGATCTCGGGCGCCAAGGTACGCGCGAGGCTGCGCGTCAGGTTGATCAGTCCCGCTTTGCTCGTCGCGTACGGGATGCTGCTGCCCGAGCCCTGGACGCCGGCGATCGAGGCCGTGCTGCAGATCGCGCCATGGGTGGTCCTCAGCGCCGCGACCGCCGCATGAGTGCAGCGGAACGGGCCGATCAGGTTGGTCGCAAGGATCTGCGACCAGAAATCCTCGGTCAGCGCATCGAGGTCAGGAAACGGGATCGGCACCGGGGTGTTGGGTGTGCCGGCATTGTTGACGAGAAAGTCGAGCCGGCCGAGCGCGTCGATTGCAGCCGTTACCATCCGTTCCGCCTGCCCCGGCTGCGAGACATCGCCGGGCGCAGCGATCACCCGCGCGCCTTGCGATTTGAGGCGCTCGACCTGATCCGGCCCGCGCCGGTCGTCCGGCAGATGATTGAGCGCCACCGACGCACCGCAGCGCGCAAAGGCCTCGGCGGTGGCGAGCCCGATGCCGGATGCGGCGCCGGTCACGAGCGCGGCTTTTCCGGAGAGATCGGCACTGATCATGGCGAGCGCCTCCGCAGCAGTCGACAACGGCGAGACGACAGCATCATGCAGTTGCTTCCGCTGTCAAGCCGCCGGCGTTTTGTGGTAATCGTTTCTGCACCATCCAAGGGAGGGCAAAATGACACTGCTGTCACGGCTGCCGTCGCGGCTGCACCATAACGCCTACGTGGTCCGCGACCACGAAGCCAACCGCCGTTTCTTCGAGGACCTCCTCGGGATCCCGCTGGTCGCGACCTGGTGCGAGAAGAACTACAACACCGAGATGCAGCGGGAGATCGAGTTCTGCCATACCTTTTTCGGCATGGCCGACGGCAGCGCGCTCGCCTTCTTCCAGTTTGCCGACCCGGAGATGTACGAGCGGACTCAGACCGACAAGCCGCCAAAGATCGGACGCCATTTTCACATTGCCTTCAAGGCCGAGCCGGATACCTATGAGGAGCTGAAAGCGCGGCTCGCTCGGGCCGGCGAACCCTATCGCGAGACCAATCACGGCTATTGCAAATCGATCTATGTAACCTCACCCGACGGGCTCATTGTCGAATTCACCCAGGACCCGGAGGATGCCGCTGAGATCGACGCCATCCGCCGCGCCGACGCGCATAGTGAACTCGCCCGCTGGCTGTCGGGCGACCGCCGCACCAACAACGAGCTGCGCGGCCGCGCCATCTAATCTGCGTTAACCGGGGTTAACACCTGTTTCTGCAGGAAAAATACAGGTGCCGGTCCGCTCCCGTCACCCGCTTGGTCCCGTAAACACCCAAATGCCCGCACCCGTCTGTCTCCTGCCGCGCCGCACGGATCATACGCAATTGATGTGATATTGTCAATATAAAATTATTAAATTTTGCGCAACCGCGGTTCCGTTCCTGGCATTCCAGCCGCTGCCTGACGACCTCGGCGTCATCGCCGTTCCGAGTAGGTGACGGAAACGGCAGTCGGGCTTATTCATTTCGTCGTCCTGGTCTCGCTGTTTACCAGACCAGAAATAGCTATATTCTGGTCAGAGTAGGCGGATGGCAGACACCGGTGGCAGTTTGGCAGGTCCAGGAGGCGAAGACCCGTCTCAGCGAAGTGATCGAAAGGGCCCGCACCGAGGGGCCGCAGACGATCACCCGCCACGGCGCGGAGCGGGTAATTGTGCTGTCGATCGAGGATTATCGCGCTTTGGTCGCGCATAAACCCGACTTCAAGGGGCACTTGCTCGGTGGTCCCAAGGTCGATGACTTTTCTATCGAGCGCGACCGTGGGAGGAGATAGCGAGGCCGGTCATTCAGGTCGAATCGGCTCGCTGGCTGACAAGTGAACGCCGCCTTGGTTGGTCGGAGGCAATCGATCTAAGGGCCTAGCGCCGCGAGTAGTGCTTGCGCCTCGCTGAGTTCGGGGAATTGTTGGGTCGGCGGGAAGCCCTCGACCGCCGGCGCCAGCACGGCGTGCGCATCGGTGTCGCAATTGGCCGCGCGGTGGAGCTTCGCCAAAGACAGCGCGGCGCGCAGTTCGAGCTCTGCGACCAGGCACGCCA
>Ga0318576_10000444_pt1 | contig 10767 bp, 9 predicted proteins | sample GRESIP089b5f24_FD_203498 | JGI IMG/M metagenome (GOLD analysis project Ga0318576, IMG submission 203498) | Tropical soil microbial communities from Luquillo Experimental Forest, Puerto Rico - GRE.SIPMG.089b5f24 | ecosystem: Environmental > Terrestrial > Soil > Tropical forest > Bulk soil...
GCGGGATTGTACCGCCGCAGCGTGAAGGAAAAGCCGCTCACCGCTCCGTCAGCTTCAGCTCGATGCGGCGGTTGCGGGCATAGGCTTCTTCGGTTTTGTCCGTGTCGATCGGCTGGAATTCGCCGAAGCCCGCGGCGACGAGGCGCTGCGGCGAGACGCCCTTGGCGATGAGATATTGCACGACCGAGATCGCCCGCGCTGCGGAAAGCTCCCAGTTGTTGCGGAATTGCGGGCTATTGATCCCGCGCACGTCGGTATGTCCGTCGACGCGCAGCACCCAGGCGATCTCGCCGGGAATCTTTTTCTCAAGTTCCAGCAGCGCGGTGGCGAGACCGTCGAGCTCGGCGCGCCCCTCCGGCTTGTCGAGCGTGGCCTTGGCGGTGTCGAAGAATACTTCCGACTGGAACACAAAGCGGTCGCCGACGATGCGAATGTCGGGACGATTGCCGAGGATCGCGCGCAGGCGGCCGAAGAAATCGGAGCGGTAACGTGACAATTCCTGCACGCGTTGGGCAAGCGCCACGTTGAGCCGCTGACCGAGATCGGCGATCCGCGTCTGCGATTCCTTGTCCTTCTTTTCCGATGCGTCGAGCGCGCTCTCGAGCGCGGCGAGCTGGCGCCGCAGCGCGGCGATCTGCTGATTGAGTACCTCGACCTGGGCGAGAGCGCGCGCGGTCAGCCGTTTTTCCGCGTCGATCTGGCCGCTAAGCTCGTTGACCTTGCCCTGTGCTTCCGCCGCGCCGCCACCGGCGCCTTCGTAAAGTCCGCGGTAGCGGTCGCGCTCGCCTTCGGCTGTGGTCAACGTGGAGCGTAGTTGGACGAGTTGCTCCTCGAGATCGAGCTTGCCGGTCTTCTCCAGCGAGAGCAACTCGGTGAGCTGGGCAATCTGAGCATTGAGGCGGCTCAGCGCCGTGTCTTTGCCGGTGACCTCTTGCGTGAGATAGAACTGCACGATCACGAAGATGCTCAGCAGAAAAATGATGCCGAGGATCAGGGTCGACAGCGCGTCGACGAATCCCGGCCAGTAATTCATGCCGCCGTCGCGGCGGGCGCGAGCGAGAGCCATGGCGTTTATTTGTTCACGTTTTCCCGCACCAGGATTTCCAGCAGCCGGCGGATGTCGCGATGCTGTTGCGCCTGGGAATCGACCCAGTCGCGGATCATCTGCTGCTCGGTGCGCATGTGGTGAACCAGGCCCTGGATGGCTTCGGCGAGATTGGCCATCGCCGTGGTGGAGGCGCGATGCGGCCCGCCGTCGGCGATCGCCTCGCGCAAACGCTCGATCGAGAGCTTCAGGTCGCCCGGCACCGCGCCCGCGAACGGGGCAATTCCCGGCGCTTCGCGCTCGATGCCAAGATCGCGCACGGTGGTGGAGAGCCAATCCTCAAGCTCGGTGTAGAAGCGGTTCTGCGCCTGACTGGTCTGCAGGTCGAGAAATCCCAGAACGAGGGAGCCGGCCAATCCGAACAGCGAGGATGAAAACGAGATTCCCATGCCGCTGAGCGGCGCGGCGAGACCGTCTTTCAGCGAATCGAAGATCGAGGCGGCGTCGCCGCCTGGCTTGAGGCTGTTGATGACGCCGCCCACCGATGTGACCGTCTCGATCAAGCCCCAAAATGTCCCGAGCAGGCCGAGGAAGATCAACAGTCCGGTCATGTAGCGCGACATGTCGCGCGCTTCGTCGAGACGCGCCGCGATCGAATCGAGGATGCCGCGCATCATTTGCGCCGAGATCGCCATACTGCCGATGCGGTCGCGCAGCAGCACGGCCATCGGCGCCAGCAGCACCGGCGGCCGCTCGACGGCAAGCCCGGGATCGGCAAGCCGGAAGCTGTTCACCCACTCAATCTCGGGGAACAGGCGGATGACGAGCCCGAAGGCGCGCGCAATGCCATAGAGGAGTACACCGATGATGATTGCGTTGAGGACCGGATTGGCGAGGAACGCGGTCCAGATTTGCTTATAGATAACGATCGCGACGAGCACGCAAATGGTCAGAAACATCCCCATCCGGACGAGAAAAATCCGGGGCGAGGAAAGTTTGAAGGGATCGATGTCCTGCGCCATGGCGATGCGATCGGCGGCAAATTCCGCTCAGAATAAGGCAGCGGCGCGGCGGACGGAACCCAGCGGCCGCCATTCTGTCGCCCCGGCGCAAGCGGGCGCCCAGTAATCGATGTCCTCGCGAACCGAGAGGTCAGGTGATTACTGGGTCCCGGCTCTCGCTCGCTGCTCTCGCTCGGCCGGGACGACACCGAGGGGTCACATCCTCCCTGCAGCCTGTACGACCCGCAGCAGCTCGCGGTGGATTGCGTCGTTGCCGGCGACGATGCCGCCGGTGGTGAGCATCGCCTCGCCACCCCCGAGGTCGGTCGCGTAGCCGCCGGCCTCGCGCACCAGCACGATGCCGGCCGCCATGTCCCAGGGTGAGAGCCCGCGCTCCCAATAGGCGTCGACGCGTCCGGCCGCGACCCAGGCGAGATCGAGCGCGGCCGCGCCGAACCGGCGCAATCCTGCGACCTTGTCCTGGACCGCCGCGTGCTCGTTGCGCGTTAGCAAAACGTCGCCGCGCCCGGGATGCGGTAGCGCGCAGGCGACGACTGCGTCGGCGAGCCGTTTGCGCGATGCGACCCGCAGCCGCTGGTCGTTGAGGAACGCGCCCTTGCCGCGCTCGGCGCTGAACAGCTCGTCGCTCACCGGATTGTAGACGAGACCGGCGACGATGGTCCCTTCCCGCTCGAGCGCCAGCGAGATCGCGAAGTGGGGAATGCCGTGCAGGAAATTGAGCGTGCCGTCGAGCGGATCGACGATCCAGCGATGCGTCTTGTCGCTGCCTTCGCGCACGCCGCCTTCCTCGCCGACGAAACCGTAACCCGGGCGCGCGCGCTCGAGCTCGGCGTGCAGGATTTCCTCGGCGCGGCGGTCGGCGGCGCTCACGAAATTGGCCGGCCCCTTGAGCGACACCTGCAGCTGCTCGATCTCGCCGAAGTCGCGCTTGAGCATGCGGCCGGCCTTGTGCACGGCCTTGATCATGACGTTGAGCAGCGCGGAGCGGAGCATGGCGGCGCAGGCTCTGCCCGCCAGGAGAGATCGCGTCAAGAGCGCGAGTCGCGCAGTTCCTTGAGCGTGTCGAGCCAAGGTTTGGCGGCCTTTTCGCCGGCCGCGCGGATCTCGGGTGTCTGCTTTTGCATGAAGGTATCGAGCGGAATGTCGCCGACGCCGCCCGCCTTGGCGACGATGTGCCACTTGATGGCGGTGACGGGATCGGCTGCAACGCCGCGCCCGATCGCCAGGATGTTGGCGAGGCGATTCTGAGCGATGGGACTGCCCTTGCGCGCCGCTTTCTGCAACAGCGCCACCGCGCCCTGTTCGTTGCGGGCGACGCCGGTGCCGTTGAACAGCGCGATCGCGTACTCGACCTGCGCATCGGTGTTGTCGCCGAGCGCGGCGGCGGCGAGAAGGCGCGCCGCCTCGGCGGGATCCTTCGTCACGCCGCGGCCCTCCTTGTAGAGCGTGGCGAGCGCGTATTGGGCTTCCGGGATCCCGGCTTGCGCGGCGACCGTGAACAGTTCGGCGGCGCGGGTAAAATCCTGCGGGAACATTTGGCCCTCGAGATAGAGCAGGCCGAGGTCGTAAGCGGCGGGAGCGTGGCCGAGCTTGGCGGCGCTGGCGAGAAGCTTTGCCGCCTGCTCACGATTGGCAGCGCCGCCGCGGCCGCCGAGATGAAACATGGCGAGCGCGAACATCGCCTGACGGTCGCCGCGGTCGGCGGCGAGCCGGTACCACTCCGCTGCTTTGGTGTCGTCGCGCTCGACGCCCCAGCCGTTGGCGTAAAGCTCGCCCAGCAGGGTCATCGCCTTGACGTCGCCAGCTTCCTCCACGCGGCGGGTCGCGATCGCAAACGCGGTCATGTAGTAGCCGCGCTGGTAGGCGCCATAGGCCGGATCGATGTTGCCGTGCGATGCGGTGGGCGCCGGAGCCGTTGGTGCCGGCGCCGCAGCCTTCGGCTTGACCGGCGCCGGCGCGGGCTTGCGCGGCGCGGGCTTCGCCGCCGGCTCCGGGGCGGCTCGCGGCGCGGGCGGCGTGAGTTGCATCGGCGTCTGGGCCGCGGCCGATCCGGCGCAAAGCGTGATTAGACCGAGTGCAATGGCGCCGGCTGCGTGCCGCATGCTCATGCAACGGGATCCGTGATGGCGAGCTGCCGCGCCGCGTCGGCAACGGGCGCAGCACACCCGCGCGCATCTGCAAACACCCAATCACCGAGCGCCACGAAATCGGCACCGGCACTAGCGAGCGGATTCACCTCGTCGAGCGAGGCGGCGAATCCCACGCATGGCAACTCGAACACCTCCGCCCACCAGGCGACCCGCTCGATGATTGCGCCGAAGGAAGGCCGATGGCCGCTCGGTTCCGGCTCGCCGAACATGACGTAGTCGGCGCCGGCTTCGCCGGCGAGCATGGCATCGTGCCGGGTCGCAAGCCCGCCGCAGCCGGCAATGCGCGCCGGCCTGAGCGCCGGCAGCACCGCCTTGAGCGCTTCGATCCCGTTTAGATGCGCGCCATCGGCGCCGGTCGGAGCGGCAAGCTCGGGGTGCTCGGCCAAAAGCAGCGCCACGCCGCGCTCCTGCACGCACGGCGCAACCGCCTTGACCTGATCGATTTGCGTGCGCTGGTCGGCGTCGGGCAGATACACGAGAGCCGCGGCCACACCCGCGCCGAGCGCTTGGGCGAGAAGGTCCGCATGCCCCGCAAGCTGCTGCGGAATCACGAGATACAGGCGCGGCGCGGGGCGCCGCGCTTCACTGACTTGGCCTCGAAACGCCATTGCAGATCGGTTGCCCCCGCAATCGGGCGGAAAGGCGGCATTTGTAACCGCTCAGCCCCTACGAGACGGTAAAGGCCTACGGAATTACTGCCGAATCTGCGGCATTCCTCCTAGGCCGCCTTCTTCTCCAGGTCCTGCTTCCACTGCCCAAGGCTGGCGAGGCCGTTCATCATGGCGCGGTGCGTAAAGGCGCGCTGCGCCGCGGCGACGTTCTCGCTCTTGCCTACCCAAGCCTTCTGCGGCGCCGCCTGCAGCGCGCGGCCATAGCTGAAGGTGATTCGCCACGGGCAGCCGCCGGCGAGCCGGTTGATGGCATCGAGATGGGCGGTTGCCTCCTCGTCGGACTGGCCGCCGGAGAGGAACGCGATCCCGGGCACAGCCGCGGGCACACAGGCCTTGAGCAGCCGCACCGTCTTTTCTGCGACCTCCTCGACGCCAGCGCGCTTCTTCGCCTTCTTGCCGGCGACCACCATGTTGGGCTTGAGCACCATGCCTTCGAGCGAGACCTTCTGATAGTAGAGCTGCTCGAACACGGTTTTGAGCATCCATTCCGTGATCAGGTAGCAGCGGTCGGCGTCGTGATCGCCGTCCATGAGCACCTCCGGCTCGACGATCGGCACGATGCCTTCCTCCTGACAGATCGCGGCATAGCGGGCGAGCGCGTGGGCATTGGTCATGATCGCGGCGTAGCTCGGGATTTGCGGCCCGATGTCGATCACCGCGCGCCATTTCGCGAACTTGGCGCCGAGCCCGCGATACTCGACGAGGCGCTCGCGCAGCCCATCCAACCCCTCCGTGATTACCTCGCCCGGTGAAAGCGGCAGCGGCTTGGTGCCCTTGTCGACCTTGATGCCGGGTATGGCCCCGCTCTTTTCGATCAGCTTGACCAGCGGCGTGCCGTCCTTGGCGTTTTGGCGGATCGTCTCGTCGTAAAGGATGACGCCGGAAATGTATTTCGACATCGCCTCGGTCGAGCGGAACATGAGCTCGCGATAATTGCGGCGGTGGTCCGCGGTCGACTCGACGCCGATCGCATCGAAGCGTTTCTTGATGGTGCCCGTGGATTCGTCGGCGGCGAGAATGCCACGGCCCGGTGCCACCATCCCCTCGGCTACTTTGTTGAGCTCAGCGAGGTTCATTGCATCCTCCTGTGCGTGTGATTGCTTGTAGGCGTTGATTGTCCCGGATTTTGCCGCCTCTGCGCGCAATTGGCAAAGGGCTCATCGACGCACGGAACTTATCCCTGCTTTACGCGTAGCGCCTCGACGCCGGGCAAGGTCTTGCCCTCGAGCCATTCCAGGAACGCCCCGCCGGCGGTCGAGACATAGGTAAATCGTTCGACCGCGCCCGCAACGCTCAGCGCGGCGACGGTGTCGCCGCCGCCCGCGACCGATACAAGCTTGCCAGCCGTCGTGAGTTCCGCCGCCGCTTCGGCCACCTCGATCGTGCCGTTGTCGAACGGCTCGAGCTCGAAGGCGCCAAGCGGCCCGTTCCACACCAGCGTCTTGGCGCGCGGCAAAATCGAGCACACGTATTCGATGCTGCGCGGCCCGATATCGAGAATCATTTCGTCGGCGTCCACGCCGTCCACCGCGACGGCGCGCGACGGCGCGTTGGCCTCGAATTTCTTCGCCACCATCGCGTCGACCGGCAGGACGATCTCGCGACGTTCCCTCTTCGCCTTCGCCATGATGTCGCGCGCGGTCGGCAAAAGGTCATGCTCGCAGAGCGATTTGCCGACCGGCTTGCCTTCCGCGGCGAGAAACGTGTTGGCCATGCCGCCGCCGATCACGAGAATATCGACCTTGCTCAGCAGATTGCCGAGCAGATCGAGCTTTGTGGATATTTTGGCACCGCCGACGATGGCTGCGAGCGGGCGCTCGGGCGCTTCGAGCGCGCGCGCCAGCGCATCGAGCTCCGCCTGCATGGCGCGGCCGACATAGGCGGGCAGCCTGCGCGCCAATCCCTCGACCGAGGCATGGGCGCGGTGCGCGGCGGAGAAGGCGTCATTGACGAAAATGTCGCCGAGCGCAGCGAGCTCGTTGGCGAACTCGGGATTGTTGGGCTCCTCGCCAGCGTGAAAACGGGTGTTCTCCAGGCAGAGAATGTCGCCGGGGCGCAGCGCATTCACGGCGGCCGCGGCTTTTTCCCCGACGCAATCCTCGGCGAAGGCGACCGGCCGCTTGATGAGCTTCGCCAGCTCCTGGGCGACCGGCCGCAATGAAGCTTTCGCATCGCGACCTTTCGGCCGGCCGAAATGCGAGAGCAGGATCACCTTGCCGCCTTTATCGGCAATCTCGGTGATCGTCGGGATCACGCGCTGCATGCGGGTCGCGTCGGTGACCTTGCCGTTGGCGACCGGCACGTTGAGGTCGACGCGCACGAGCACGCGTTTGTCCTTCACATCGGCCTGATCGAGCGTGCGGAACGAGGGCATGCTCGGGATTACCGATTTGCGTGCAAGCTCAGCGTCACATCCGCGGACGCGCGCGAGGTCAGATCAGCTTGCCCATGGCAACCGCGGTGTCGACCATGCGGTTCGAGAAGCCCCACTCGTTGTCGTACCAGGACATCACCCGCACCAGCGTGCCGTCCATCACCTTGGTCTGGTCCATGGCGAACACGGACGAGTGCGCATCGTGGTTGAAATCGCTGGAGACGTTGGGCGCCTCGGTAAACCCGAGGATGCCCTTGAGCTGCTGTTCGGCGGCGCGGCGCACGGCGCCGTTGATCTCCTCCTTCGTGGTCGCGCGCTTGGCCACGAATTTGAAATCGATCACCGAGACGTTGGGAGTCGGCACGCGGATCGCGACGCCATCGAGCTTGCCGGAGAGCTCCGGCAGGACCAGACCGACAGCTTTGGCGGCGCCGGTCGACGTGGGGATCATGTTGATCGCGGCGGCGCGTGCCCGGTAGAGGTCCTTGTGCACCTGGTCGAGCGAGGGCTGGTCGTTGGTGTAGGAGTGCACCGTAGTCATGAAGCCCTTCTCGATACCGACCGCATCGTTGAGCACCTTTGCGACCGGTGCGAGGCAGTTGGTGGTGCACGAGGCGCAGGATATGACGTTATGCTCTTTGCCGAGCTTCTCGTGATTGACGCCGTAGACCACCGTAAGGTCGACGCCCTCGGCCGGCGCGGAGATAATGACGCGCTTGGCGCCGGCCTTGAGATGCGCGGAAGCCTTCTCCTTCGAAGTGAAGATGCCGGTGCATTCGAGCGCAATCTCGACGCCGAGATCCTTCCACGGCAGAGTCGCCGGGTCCTTGGTGGCGGTGACCTTGATCTTGCCGTTGCCGACGCTGATCGAGTCGCCCGAGACCTTCACCTCGCCGGGAAAGCGGCCGTGCACGGAATCGAATCGCAAAAGATGCGCATTGGTCTCGACCGGCGCGAGATCGTTGATCGCGACCACCTCGATGTCGTTGCGCTCGGTTTCGGCGATGGCGCGCAGGACGTTGCGGCCGATGCGGCCGAACCCGTTGATGGCGACACGAACTGACATGGCGGACTCCTTGGCTCCCCTGCGCTGAGCAGGTCCGAATTACATAATCCGGGACGGCAGGTATTTAAATGCGGCCCAACCGGTGCAGCGCCGCCTTGGCGACGTTCTCTGCCGTAATGCCGAAGTGGCGATAGAGTTCCTTGTACGGGGCGCTCGCGCCAAAACTCGTCATGCCGATGAAGGCGCCATCCGAGCCGATGATTTCGTCCCAGCCCTGGCGGATCGCTGCCTCGACCGCGACCTTGACCGGCGCCGCGCCGATCACGTCACGGCGCTTGGCCGCAGGGAGGGCGCGGAACAGCTCGAAGCACGGGACCGAAACCACGCGCGCGCCGACGCCGCGCTCGCCCAAAATCTTTTGTGCCTCGACCGCGATTGACACCTCCGATCCCGTCGCGAACAGCGAGACCTCGGCCTTGGCCGGCGCGGGAAGGATCTCGTAGCCGCCCTCGGCGCAGCGGTTCGCCGCGTCAAAGCCGCTCCGCAGCTGCGGCAGATTCTGCCGCGTGAGCGCAAGAATGCTAGGCCCGGCGGAATTTTCCAGCGCGAGTTGCCAGCATTCCACCGTCTCGACCGCGTCGCAGGGACGGAAGACGTGAAGATTCGGAATGGCGCGGAGCGCGGCGAGGTGCTCGACCGGCTGATGGGTTGGCCCGTCCTCGCCCAGCCCAATGGAGTCGTGGGTCATCACGTGAATGACGCGTATGCCCATGAGCGCGGCAAGCCGGATTGCCGGGCGGCAGTAATCGGCAAATACGAGAAAGGTGCCGGAATAGGGAATCACGCCGCCGTGCAGCGCCATGCCGTTCATCGCCGCCGCCATGGCGTGCTCGCGAACGCCGTAATGGATGAAGCGGCCGCCGTAATCGGCGGCGGAAAGCACCGTCATGCACTTGGGCTTGGTGTTGTTGGAGCCGGTGAGATCGGCCGAGCCGCCGATCATCTCCGGCGCCGCCGCGGTGAGCGCTTCGAGCGCACCCTCGGAAGCGCTGCGTGTTGCTATTTCCTTCGGCTCAGCCGCAAGCTTCTGCTTCACCGATCGCGCCGCGGTAGCGATTTGGTCGTTCGCCAAGTCGCCGCGCATGCGGCGCTCGAATTCGGCGCGCCGCGCCGCGTGTGCGGCGATGAGGCGATCGTTCCAGGTCTGGCGGGTGGCTGTTCCTGCCGATCCGGCATTGCGCCATAGGACGCGGACATCGGCGGGAATTGCGAACGCCGGCTCCGACCAACCAAGTTTGGCGCGCGCGCCTTTTATCTCCTCGGCACCGAGCGGCGAACCATGACATTTCTCCGTGCCCGCTTTGGCCGGAGCACCGAAGCCGATCACGGTGCGGCAGGCGATCAGGGAGGGCCGGTCGCTCCCCTGCGCAGCGGCGATGGCCTTCGCAATCGCCGCAGGATGATGGCCCGCAAGCGCGATTGCCTCCTGGCTCATGCCCTCCATCAGGTCGCCGTCGGAGGCGAGCACATAGGTGCGATGATCGACAAGGTCCGGTCCGAAGACCGCCGCCAGGTGGCGCTCGGCTATTGCCATGCCCACCGCGTTGGCGAGGCCTTGGCCGAGCGGCCCGGTCGTGGTCTCGGCGCCCGGTGTAAGGAAATTTTCCGGATGGCCCGGCGTGATCGAGCCGAGCTGGCGAAAGCGCTTGATCTCCTCGATCGTCACCTTCTCGTAACCCAGGAGATGCAGCAGCGCGTAGAGCAGCATCGAACCGTGGCCGGCAGAGAGCACAAAGCGGTCGCGATCGGGCCAAGCGGGATCGGCTGGATCGAATTTCAGAAAGCGCGAGAACAAGATGGTAGCGATGTCGGCCGCGCCCATCGGCAGGCCCGGGTGCCCGGATTTCGCCTGCTCGACCGCGTCCATCGCCAGCGCGCGAATGGCGTTGGCCATCCGATCATGCGCCTCGCGCGATGCGGCTTGCGCGCGCTCTTTGCGCGCGGACGGCGATAGAGCGGCTGCCGCCGAAGCGGCGGCGAGCGGAAGGTGCGGATCGATCATTGCTGAGCCCAGCCGGTTGTAGGGCAGAGCCTCTAGCATGTGGCCCGGATGCGGCAAAGAACGCGCGGCGATCAATCGACGCCATGCACAGGACGACACACAATTTTTCTTACTTGCTTCCGTGCTCGGCGTTGACGGAAGGGTGCGAAAAAAACTAAAGTTCTTTCTCTAACCGCTTGCCGAGCAAGAAATATTCGTGGCCGTCCGGCTGACGAATCCGCCCGCTTTGTGAGGACGGGCCGCGCATGACCGAGCCAAGCGCCATCGAAGCGGCGACCAAGCGTCTTGCGCTTGCGCTCGACGCGCTTGCCGCCGCGGTGGAGCGGCGCCGCAAGGCTGACCGGGACGAGGAGACGCTCGCGGCGCAGCTGCATGCGCTCGGCGGCGATCGCTCCCGCCTCGCGGCCGAGCTCGATGCCGCGGTCGCGAGGCGGGAG
>Ga0318576_10000455_pt1 | contig 10718 bp, 9 predicted proteins | sample GRESIP089b5f24_FD_203498 | JGI IMG/M metagenome (GOLD analysis project Ga0318576, IMG submission 203498) | Tropical soil microbial communities from Luquillo Experimental Forest, Puerto Rico - GRE.SIPMG.089b5f24 | ecosystem: Environmental > Terrestrial > Soil > Tropical forest > Bulk soil...
TCGTTGGTGTAGGCGATCAAGCTCTGCTGGACAGCGGGCCGAGCGGCGGCCGGCAAGGCTTCGGAGTCGCGGATGAGAATGCCAATCGCGGCGGCCTCGGACCAGGTGGTTTTTTCGGCTTGCCCAAATTGTTGCCAGACGAACACGACCCGTGAAGGCGAGCATCACCGTATATAGCCGCCCCGCCAGGGCGAACAATTGGTCTTTGCCACTTGCCTGCTTGAGCCACTCCGGCGGCAAGAACCGACGCGACACGACCAGCCCCAACACCGCCAGGCCGGTTGTGCCCACCACGATCAGGAAGCCCACCAATAGCTCGGGGACCTGCAGGAGCCAGATGTCGAGGCCTTCTGCGTTAATCGCAGGGCTGGCGGATGCAATTACCTTGTTCATGCTGTCTCCGCGTGCTAATTGTGTCCGCCCGCATCTTCGGCATTCCCGCCGATGCTTCGCAGAAAGACCGCAGCCCGGCGGGCTGCGGTCTCCAGCCTCGGCGAAGGCGTGGTGGTTCGGCCCTGCCGTAACGTTCATCCTTGCACCGATGTGCGCGAACTCCGAGCCTATCCGTCCCCGGCGCGTCGCGGTTTGCTCAATCCCAAGTTAACCCAACATGCCGGGATGCACTGTGATGGCGTTTCGCCTCGACGGTTAGGTTTACCCACACAAATGACGCCAGCCGTGCTCGGCGGTAGTTGGCGGGCCTGGCGTCAGCGCTCACACCGGTTCACGCTGACCTCCTGTTCGTTCGAATGTGTGAGGTCGCCACAGCCACGAAAGCCACAGAACCGGCAAAAGGCCTGCCATCGGCTGCTTTCTGTCCCTTTGGTGACTCTTGTGGCGGTGGCGATGTCGTGAAACCGAAATCGACGCGAGGCCGGTCGATCGACAAGGAAGGCATCACACACCGAAGGTCGATGCTCGTCACGGGTTGTGTGTTACAGGGCGGGCGTGACCTCCCGCGTGGAACTATGGTCACCTTCGCGGACGGGTCGCAGCGCCTCGTTGAGTCGGCGGCAACTATCGACGTCCAAGAAATATCAGGACGAAATCAGTTCGAAATAGCGAATCAGATTCCGAACCACTGCGCGAGTACGCCACGTAGATCATCGATTTCGGGTGTGGCGTCCGAACATGCCCACGCCACGTAACCATCGGGACGCACAAGCAACGCCGTCGCCGCCACGTCGCCGACCGGGCGCCCGGTGGCGACGGTGAGCCGGTCTGCGACATCGGCCAGCGCGGCCGCCACTATACCGCGGTCGGTGAGATCAAGCAGGAGTGGCCGTCCATCGCGAGCGAGCTCCGCAATGCGTCTTGTCCCGCTGGCGGTGGCGACGCTGAAATCGGGTACCCAGCGCCCGGCCAGCGGATGCGCGTCGGCGCCTGTGCTGTAACGGTTTTCGGCACCGGATATAAGGTCGCTGAGGCGACGCACGATAGCGGGATCGGTGACGAGTTCGGAGAAGAGTTGCCGCAGGGCGGTGACCTCCGGCCCGGGCCGGACGAGGGCCAGCTGCGCCCTGGTGTGCATGATGACCCGCTCGGCGGCGGGCCGGCGCTCGGCCTCATACGTGGCGAGCAGGCCGGGTTCGACGCGTCCGTTGAGCACAGCAGCCAGCTTCCAGCCAAGGTTCACCGCGTCCTGCAAACCCAGGTTGAGTCCCGGTCCACCCATGGGGGAGTGGACGTGCGCGGCGTCGCCGACCAGGATCACCCGGCCCACCTGATATCGCGACGCGAGCCTCGAATTGATACCGGAGAACCGACGCAGATCAAGCGGCACGTCGGGCGATGCGGGCCGCAGCGGCACCTCCGCGCCGAGCACCCGCTTGGCGCTGGCCTCCAGTTCGGCCAGGCTCATCGGCGGGTCGTCGGCGTTGTCGTCGCGGGGTTCTTCCTGAGCCGTCCGGTCGAGTTCGAACACAATCATCGCTGTCCGGTTCCCGAGCGCACCGTAGGCGAAGACACCCTGTTCGGCTCGATGGAATTGCAGCGGTGGAACGCGACCGAACCCCGGTATCTCCAGCCCGCCGCTCCCCGGATCGATCCATTCGTCGGGCGGTAGCACGTCGAACCCCAGCCGCGCGACCACGTCATACGACGACATCCCGGGGAAATCGATGCCGGCCAACTTCCGGGTCGTACTGGTACCCCCGTCGGCGCCGACGAGATACTTGGCCGTCAGCTCGTAGGCCCCATCGGGTCCGCTGACCTGCACGGTGACGCGATCGTCATGCTGATGAAAACCGGTTAGCGCATGACCCCAACGAATTTCGGTGTCGTATTCGCCGGCCCGCTCGGCAAGCACCTGGACGAGCTTCGGCTGCTGAATCGGAAGCAGGAACAGCTGCGAATCCGGCATCAATGCGAGGTCCAACGGGAAAGCCGCAAACATCGCGCGTGGGTTGAGTCGAGGCGGCTCTTCCGTGGCTGCCAGCGTGCGGTACAGGCCGCGATGGTCCAGGATCCGGATCGCCTGGCCGACGATGCCGTTGGCCCGTGGTTCCGGATTCGGGCCGGGCATCGGGTCGAGCACAACCGGTCGGATCCCGGCCAATCCCAGCTCGCCGGCCAGCATCAACCCATTCGGGCCGGCACCCGCGATGACGACATCAATCACTTAGCAAAGCTTAATAGTCCACGGTTGGGCCCGCCAATCGGCGGATCAAGTGGCAATGCGTTATCTCATAATCGAGCTATAGGCGCTTCCTAGCTGGTAGCTAGTGACGGGCGCAAACCTAAAGCAATGACCACGCATCCGATCAGCGCACGGCATCGACTGTTGCGGATGGCGCAACTGACTTTCGCCGGCGCCGCGGCCATCGCGATGGTCGCCCTCTTCAACGCGGCACAGCCCAAGACCACGAGCCCGGTGCTCGGATCGGGCGCCGTGCGCTTGACGGCTGTCGGTTGGTGCGGTGGCTTTGCCACCGATGAAAACAGCGACCGGGCTCAGCAACAAGAACAGCAAGCCCTGCAACAGCTGCAACAGTCGATGCAGCAGGCCGAACAACAAAACGAAGCGGCCGAGCAGCAATTCGAACAAGGCATGCAGCAGGCACAGATGGACGAGCAGCAGGCCAACGACCCGTAGTCGGTGAAGTAATCCCGACTGGCGGATTGTTGCTCCCCCTATCGAGCGTCAACAACATCTCGCCCCAAGGAAAGAGGATGAAATGACGACTCAGCGTCACAAGGCGATCACGAAGATACTGGTCAGCGCTGCTATCGCTGTCGGGTTGGGTGTTGGCGGAGCGGCTGCAGCAAGCGCCGAGCCGAACCCCAACAACACCAGCCCGAACCCGTACGGCGGCCTCGGCTGTAGCTGCCAAGCCACAGCCCCAGCCGGCAGCCCTGATGTGAAGGCCGAAATAGATCGCGGACTCCAGGAGGGTCACACCGCCTGGTTGCCAGGACTACCGCCGCCGGCCCACCCCACGCAACCGCAGCGGTAGGTCGGGTTCGGTCGCCGGGCAGTCGCCCGTTCGGAACGCGATCGTCAACCGCTCGACTCGCGCTCGGCCGCCTGCACCAAGCGGCCCGCGAAAAACCGGACCGCCCCGCCCAGCGCGGCCCGCATCAGCGGGCCCGTCCCGCGAACTCCCTCGACGAACGAGCCGGTCCAGCGGATGTCGGTGCCGCCCACGGGATTCGGCGTCAAGACCACCTCGCCGGAGTAATCCTTGGCGGGGGTCGGGGGTCCGATCAGCTTGTAGGCGTGGCGGCGATCCTGTTCATACGCGACGGTTTCCTCTTGTACCAGCAAGGGCCACATTCCCACCTTGCGGACGGCCCCGACGCCGCCTGGCGCCGGATCACCCTGCCGGGCCCAACTCGACTGAAGAACGATCGGCCTGGCCCACTTCGACCAGTTGGCACCGTCGGCCACGAGCCGGAACAGCGTCGCGGCGGGCGCGCTACTGGTCCGGTTGATTTCGAACGAAAACGTACGACCCGACATGCCCGACTCCCTGGTGAAGACCAATAAACGACCCCGAATGGCACCGCCGCGTAACCCTACCGCCCAGTTTGTGTGCCCAGCCGGTTGGGTTCATTGCCGTCCACTCACGTGATGTGCATCCGCCGCCATTGACCAGCGAAATTGCGCCCGCGGCGGCGCCGGCAAGCGCATACTCACCGTGTGTGGCGGCCGTTGTTGGTTCTGGCGGTCATGCTGCTGTTCGGTGCCTGTGGCGGTGGCCGCGGCGCGGCGCCCCTGACCACTTCCACAACAACAGCTCACGCCGACGCCAAAGCCCGCAGCCAGCATGTGCTGGACGGCGCCATCGACGCCGATGCGCCGGGGTGCTCGGCCGCGGTGGGTGTCAAGGGCCAAGTCGTCTGGACCGGGGTTCGCGGGGTTGCGGACACGTCGACGGGCGTTCCGGTCACCACGCACACGATCTTCGACATCGCCTCGGTATCAAAGCAGTTCACCGCAACCGCACTGCTCCTGCTGGTCGACGGGGGCAAGCTGGAGCTCAACGATCCACTATCCCGATACGTACCCGAACTGCCGACATGGGCCACCACCGTCACCGTCGGGCAGCTGATGCACCAGACAAGCGGAATCCCCGAGTACCTCGGGCTGCTCGAGGCGCAGGGCTTCGAGTTGAGCGACCGGACGACCCAGGAGGAAGCCCTCCAAGCCTTGGCCGGCGTGCCGAAGCTGGAATTTCAACCCGGTTCGCAATTCGAGTACTCCAACTCCAACTACCTGCTGCTCGGCGAGATCGTCCGCCGGGTATCGCGAGAACCGTTGCCGCAGTTACTAAGCGAACAGATCTTTCAGCCACTCGCTCTGACGATGGTGGTGGATCCAACCGGACCGATTCCCGACAAAGCGATCGCATACGAGAAGGGCAGCGAAGGGTATCGCGCCACCAAATCCGGCTGGGAGCAAGTGGGCGACGGCGGCATCCAGACCACCCCCAGCCAACTGGTCGGATGGGCGGACAATTACCGGACCGGCCGCGTGGGCGGCTCCGGTTTACTCAACGCGCAACTATCCGGTGCGGTGTCAACCGAACCGGGCGGTGCCGACCGGTATGGCGCCGGGATCTACTTGCTGGGTAACGGCATGCTCGATCACGACGGCGCCTGGGGCGGATTCGTCACCGCGTTCCGCGTCAGCAAGGACCGAACGACGTCCGTGGCGATCAGCTGCAATACCGACAAGCAAGGCCCGGAAGCGTTTGCCGACAAACTGGCGAAACTCTGGAGGTAGCCGGCGGGTGGCGAGAAACCCGATGCGGTGCAGCTCTTTTCGGGCCAGATGCGAGCGTGGGCCAGAGCCCCGGCTTCACAGCATATGGGGCGCAATGAGGACGGCGGCGCTGGCGACCCCGAAACCGATGAGGAAGGCGATGACCGTAAAGCCCATCACCTGACGGACATTGAGCTTCGCGATCGCGAGCACCGGCAACAGCCAAAACGGCTGAATCATGTTCGCGACTCCTTCGCCGACCGCGACCGACATCGAAGTCAGCCCGAGGTAGACGGGCGAATGTTGACCAAGGGCCAGCGCCGAGTCAACCGCGATCGGACCCTGCACCGCCCAGTGCCCGCCGCCGGAAGGCACGAACAACGAGATGAGGACCGAGCCGACGAACGTCAAGAACGGAAGCGTGTACTGGTCCGCACCCCGGACCAGCGCCTCCGCGAGCACCGTCTGCAGCGCTTTGCCCGACCCGCTGGGCAGATAACCCAATAGGCCAACGATCCCGCCGTACAAGGGATACTGCAGCAGCAACGGGCCGGACACCTTCGCCGCGCCCGAAAATGCGCGGATGAAGCGGATCGGCGTCCGGTGCAGCAGCGCGCTCGTGACGGTGAACAGCATGATCATCGACGAGATGTTCAGGGCGAAGCGGCTCAGCGCGAAATACGCTATGCCGGCCGCGAAGACAATGACGTTGAGGATCCATAGGTTTTCCAGCCACTCGGCGGGCGTTCTCTTGCCGGTGGGTTTGGCGGGTTCCGGCTGCTCGTCGAAGACCGCCGGATCGGGTGCGAGCCCCTGCTTCGGGTCCATCCGCCAGATTGCGATGGCGAGCACGGCGACAACGGTGATCACGGCGATCAAGTTGTAGGGCTGGAAAATCGTCAGTGTTAGCGGCACGGTCATGCCGGTTATCTTGTGAATCACGTTGATTGGGCTGGACGTGTCGGTGTTGGCAAGCGCGATCGATGACGACAGGCCCTGGTTACAGACGATGAAGCCTATGAACGCGGCAGCGATGAGGTAGCCGAAATGCGCGCTGGAGAGCCGTTTTGCCACCTGGCGCGCGACCAGCGCACCCGCCACCAGACCGAGTCCCCAGTTCAGCAGCGAGAAGACCGTGCTGACACCGAAACACAGCAGGGCTCCCTGAACCTGGTTTTTCGGCTTGCTCGCGACACGGATGATCGCGCGCTTCAGGACGGGCGCCTCGGCCAGCGTGTAACCCGTGACAAGGACGAGCACCATTTGGAACGCGAAGGTGAAGATGTTCTGCGCGCCCCACACCCCGCCGTACCACGCCTTGAGGATGCCGCCGGCCGTCGCGCCCCGCACGAGCAGCGCGACGAGCAAGACCACGATGAGGGTCAGGATGACCGCGAACAAATACGGGTCGGGCATGAGGCGTTCGACATACCGGACGCACAGTGCGGTCAGGCCCTGGACGAAGCCGCGTTCTTCGCCCCGCCGTTCCCGTCTCGTCGTCGTCATTACTCTCCTTTGTCTCGTCGCCCGCGCCCCGATCTTGTTGGCCTGCCGATAGCCTTTCTTAGGCAACTCCAAACAGGTTTCACGCATGTGAATTGTGGAGAACTTGTGGACGATGACAATCACCGTTGCCACCGGGCCGATCGCCGTCGCGATGAGTTTTGGTGCCGGAACTTGTCTATATGGGTAGTTCGATCGGACTCGATCGGCTCAATCGTCAAATCGTCAAAGCCCCCGCGCCTTGGTGCGGGGCTTCTCTGTTAGAGGGGTGTTGCATGGGTAGAACCATGGGCGGAGTCGCGGGCAAGGCAATCTTGGTCACGGGTGCCAACCGCGGCATTGGTCGGGCTTTCGTAGAGGAAGCGCTGCGCAGGGGCGCGGGTCGGGTGTACGCCGGAACGCGAGATCGCTTGTGGCCTTCCGATGAGCGGGTTGTGCCGGTGGTGCTTGAGGTGACCAATGCGGCGCAGATCCAAGAGGCCGTCGCCAAGGCCGAATCGCTTGACGTGCTGATCAACAATGCGGGCATCGCGCTCTACGACGATCTGAGCGATCGCACAATGCTCGAACGGCACCTCGCCGTGAATCTTTTCGGCACATATGCCGTGACACAGGCCTTTCTGCCAAAGCTGATCCGCTCCAGGGGCGCGGTGGTCAACAATCTGTCGGTCAACGCATTGGCGCCACTGCCGCTGATCCCCGCGTACTCGATCTCCAAGGCGGCCGCGTTCAACCTCACCCAGTCACTGCGCGCCTTCCTGGCTCCCCAAGGGGTGCGGGTTCATGCGGTCTTGACCGGCCCGGTAGACACCGATCTGACCCGGGGGCTCGACATACCGAAGGCAACTCCGCGGTCCGTGGCCGCGGCCGTGTTCGACGCGCTGGACCGCGACGAACAGGACATCTTCCCCGATCCGATGTCGCAATCCCTTGCCCAGGACTGGGAGAGCAGCCCGGCAAAGGCGCTGGAACGTCAGTACGCAGAACTGCTCGCGGCGGCACCGGCGGTGCCGGCGCACGGCTAACGATTAAGGAGAACAAGATGAACGACCTATCCGGCACGAGCACTATCGTCGTTGGTGCGAGCAGGGGATTGGGCCGGGGGATTGCGACCGTGGCGGCCGAGGCCGGCGCCTCGGTGATCGCCGTCGCCCGTAGCGCAACGACATTTCCCGAGCCGGCAACCGGCGGCGGCAGCATTCAAGCCGTGGTGGCCGACGCGGCCGACGCGTCGGTGCCCGGCAGCCTATTGGACAAATACGACCCGCGGTTTCTCGTCCTGGTGGCCGGGGCGATCCCGCCGATTCGTCCGCTGCACGAGCACACCTGGGAGACCTTCTCGGCCAACTGGAATGCAGACGTGCGCATCGCGTTTCACTGGCTGCGTGAAGCCCTGCTCAAGCCGCTCCGTCCCGGCAGCAGGGTCGTGGTGATCAGCAGCGGCGCCGCGTTGGCCGGGTCGCCGCTCAGCGGCGGGTACGCCGGCGCCAAGGCCACCCAGCGCTTCATCACCGGCTACGCGCAAGACGAGGCGAACCGCGCCGATCTGGGCATCACGTTTACGGCGCTGCTGCCCAAAATCACGCCGCTGACCGAGCTGGGCCGCCCCGCGGTGCAGGCGTACGCGGCCCGCGGTGGCCAGTCCGAGGAGGAATACCTCAAGCAGCTCGGCGAACCGGTCAGCCCAGAGGGGGCCGGCGCGGCCGTCGTGGAGCTGCTGCGGGCGGACGCCGACACCGTCGCCCCCAGTTACCTGCTGACCGGCACCGGTCTGCAGAAGCTGGCCTGACCGCCAAGACCACTGAAAAACACTGAACCACAACCGAAAGGATCAGACATGAGCATGCAGACGCCGCCGATCGTATCGGCAGACGAATGGGAGGCCGCGCGCCAGCGGCTGCTGGTGCAGGAAAAGGATCTGGTCCGCGCGCGGGACGCGCTGGCAGCCCAGCGCCGGCGAATGCCCTGGCTGGAGGTAGACAAGCCGTACGAATTCGACGGGCCCGAGGGCAGGGTGAGCTTGCTGGACCTGTTCCAGGGTCGCAGTCAGCTTGTCGTCTACCGGGCATTCCTTGAGCCCGGCGTTGACGGCTGGCCGGACCATGCCTGCCGCGGCTGCTCCATGATCGCCGATCACATCGGCAACCTGGCGCATCTGAACGCCCGCAACACCACCCTGGTGTTTGCCTCCCGCGCCGGCCAGCCCGACATAGCGCGCGTGAAGGCCAGGATGGGCTGGCAGATGCCGTGGTACACGATCACCGACGACTTCGACCGCGACTTCGGGGTCGACGAGTGGCACGGCACCAACGCGTTCATCCGCGATGGCGAACGGGTGTTCCGCACGTACTTCATCAATAACCGCGGCGACGAGGCGTTGGGAACCACCTGGAGTTACCTGGACATGACCGCGCTTGGCCGCCAAGAGGACTGGGAAGACTCCCCGGACGGCTACCCGCAGACCCCCGCGTATGCGTGGTGGAACTGGCACGACGCATACGACGATGACCGTTCGCAGTGGTGGGACGACCCCGAACCGGGCGAGCGCGACCCCAACGACCCGCGCCCGCGCCGCGACTCGTGAAAGGCTTTGGGTTCGACCAGGATAAGTGAGGTGATGCGATGCCGGCCGCCGGCACCGATGATTTCGCGCAAGTCGCCGAACGCTATCGACCTGAATTACGGGCGTACTGCTATCGGATGCTCGGGTCCATTGACGAGTGTGAGGACCTCGTGCAGGACACGTACCTGCGTGCGTGGCAGTCCTACGACAGGTTCGAGGGCCGTTCCTCAGTGCGATTGTGGCTCTACAAGATTGCGACGAACACGTACCTGAACGCGCTGCAGACGCGCAAGCGCCGTCCACTTCCCTCGGGGCTGAGCGCCCCGGCCGACAGTGCAGCAGTCACGCTGGCCCCGGCGCAATCCGACATCCCCTGGTTGCAGCCCGCGCCGGACAGTCTGCTCTACGGTGCCACCGACGATCCGGCCGTGGTCGTATCCCACCGCAGCAGCGTCCGTCTGGCATTCGTCGCTGCGCTGCAGCATTTGTCGCCCCTGCAACGCGCGGTTCTGGTGCTGCGCGACGTACTCGGTTGGCAGGCCAAAGAAGTCGCCGAGATGTTGGAAACATCCACAGCGGCCGTCAACAGCGCATTGCAACGCGCCCGTGCGCAACTGGCCGAGACCCGACCCATGCCGGAAGCGCTCGGCGAACCCACTGAACCTGAGGTGCGCGACGTGCTCGACCGCTACATGGCGGCCTTCGAACACGCCGACGTCGATGCACTGGCGGAGCTGCTCCGAACCGATGTCGAACTCCAAATGCCACCGATTCCAACGTGGTTCATCGGACGCGATGCGGTATGCGAATTCTTGGCCCGGGTCGTGCTGCGCGCTCCTGATCAATGGCGACTGACCTACACCCGGGCCAACGGCGCTCCGGCATTCGCCCTGTACAGGCACGCACCGGACGGTTCGTCCGGTTCTTTTCAAGCCCACGGACTCGACGTGCTGTCGCTGATCGGCGATCGCATCGCGAGCATCGTCGCCTTCAACGACCCAACGCTGGTCGAAAAGTTCGGCCTGCCCGAGACGATTACGGAACCACCAACCCGCCCGGACGCCGCGACGACGTGAGGCCGGGCCTTGTCCTGCACCGATGAGCTGTCCCTGCTAGCCGAGGCGACCCGGTATCTGTTTGGGAGCCTCCTTCTGGTTCGCGAGACCGACCTCCCGGCCCCGACACCGTGCCGGGACTGGGATTTGCGCAGCCTGCTGCGGCATCTTCGCACCTCGTTGGCAGATGTCACCGACGTGCTGACGGTGCGCGAGTTTCAGGGAAGATTCGGCCTCGACACCGATGCCGCCGTCGCCACCGACCCCGTGGCGGCGCTGCGGGCCAGCATCGTCGATTTTGTGCTGGCGTCGACGTCGCCTCCCACGTCGGGCCGCTTCTGTGAGATCGAGGATCGGTCCCTTTCGGCGAAAATCGTTGTCTACGTAGGGG
>Ga0318576_10000456_pt1 | contig 10713 bp, 9 predicted proteins | sample GRESIP089b5f24_FD_203498 | JGI IMG/M metagenome (GOLD analysis project Ga0318576, IMG submission 203498) | Tropical soil microbial communities from Luquillo Experimental Forest, Puerto Rico - GRE.SIPMG.089b5f24 | ecosystem: Environmental > Terrestrial > Soil > Tropical forest > Bulk soil...
AAACGCCGCGGCCCACCATCTTGTTCTTGGTCTTCTCGATGCCGCACTTCTGCGCGCCGGCCGAGGTCACTTCACGGCAATCGTAGCCGTTCCACATGTGGCTTTCATAGAAGACGTGGCCGAGCCCGTCCCATTGCGTGCCGCACTGGAGCGGCATGGTCACCATGTCGTCGGCCGCGCGGATGCCGCGCTTGTCGAGCACACCGGAATAGGCATCGGTGCCGGTGCGGATCATGGTGTGGATCGGATTGGTGCGCCCCATCGCCGGATAATTGCTCTTGGCGCCCTGCGGACCGGTGTGGTCGAAGTTGAGCGCAAGCGAGATGACCTTGCCTTTGCGCACGAGCCTTGCTGCGGCGATGATGTCTTCCGGACGCGTATAGTTGAGCGTGCCGATCTCGTCGTTAGGTCCCCACTTGCCCCAGTTCTTGTATTTCTCGGCCGCGTCGCGCAGGTCCTGGCGTGTGATTTTCTTGGACGTCATGGAGATTCCTTTTTTCTAGGGGTCCCGAAGAGCTTGCTTTGGTGAGTTCGAGGCGCTGTGGGCAAGGCCGCGGGACTGGGTGTTTACTGCGCGGCGCGCAAGGGCGATGATAGCATCAATGAAACGATCGAGGGAGGACGTCATGGCGGCGGCTTTGCGTGCTCTCGCCTTCATGGCCGCGCTGTTCTCGCTCCTGGCCGCCACCGGCGATTCATGGGCGCAGGCTTATCCCGCACGGCCGGTCCGACTCGTCGTGCCCTTTGGGGCCGGCGGTCCGACCGATGTGATCGCGCGCATCGTTGCGCAGAAATTGTCGGAGATCTGGGGGCAGCAGGTTTACACCGAAAACATTCCAGGCGCCGGCGGTAACACCGGCGTGGCCACGGTGGCACGCGCGCCGGCCGACGGCTACACGATCCTGGTGGTGAGCACGGGCTTCATGGTCAATCCGAGCATGTATGCGAAAGTCCCGTATGACCCGATCAAAGACTTTTCGCCGATCACCTTGGTCGCCGCCTCTCCCAACGTCGTTTCAGTCAATCCCAGCTTTCCCGCCAAGACGCTCAAGGAACTTGTCGATCTGGTGAAAGGTCATCCCGGCAAATACAGTTTTGCCCAGCCCTCCACCGGCTCGACGCCGCACCTCGCCGGCGAACTGTTCAAGCAACAATATCAGCTCGACCTCGTGACCGTGCCCTTCAATAGCGCCGCGCTGGCGATCAATTCCACCATCGGAGGCCACACCCCGATCGCGTTCACGGCGCTGCCGCCGGCCATGGCCAATATCAAGGACGGCAAGTTGCGCGGGCTGGCGGTGCTCAACGCAAGGCGTTCGCCGGCGTTGCCGGACGTGCCGACCAACGCCGAAGCGGGCATTCCTGATCTCGAGAGCGACACGCTGACCGGCATCGTTGCACCAGCCGGCACGCCGAAGGACATCATCGATCACTGGCGCGGTGACATCGCAAAGGCGGTTGCTACGTCCGACGTCAAGGAGCGTTTGGAAACGTTGGGTTTCGCTCCGGTCGCCAATACACCGGATGAGTTCGGCGCGCGCATCAAGCTCGAGATCGCAAAATGGAGCAAGGTCGTCCACGACGCCAACATCAAAGCCGATTGAGCGCCGCTTCACGAGTCGAGCCGGGGCCGTCGCGCGGCGAATACCCGAGGCTGGAATGATCTCCCGACGGCAAAGAGAAAGCGCCAAGCTGAAGGCGACCGTGCTCGGCCTCGCCGCGATTGCGATCGCAGGTGCGAGCTTTGCGCAGACATCCGGCTATCCCAATCGGCCCGTGAAGATGATCGCGCCGTTCGCGCCGGGCGGGCCGGTCGACGCGGTCGCACGTGTGCTCGCGCCCAAGCTGTCGGAAGGTCTCGGCCAGCAGTTCTACGTGGAGAACCATCCCGGCGGCAGCGGCAATATCGGCACTGCGCTGGCAGCGAAGGCGCCGGCCGACGGCTACACCGTCCTCGTCATCAGCAGCACGCTCGTCGTCAATCCGAGCCTGTTTGCCAAGCTCGGCTTCGACACCACGAGCGACCTCGCGCCGGTTTCGCTCGTCGGCGTATCGCCGCAAGTGCTGCTGGTGCATCCCTCCGTTCCGGCAGCCAGCGTGAAGGAGCTCGTCGCCTGGGTGAAGGCCAGCCCGGGCCAGTACAGCTACGCCCATGCGGGCCTCGGGACGCCCGGTTATCTCGCCGGCGAAATGCTCAAGCAGGCCTTCGGGCTCGATCTGGTAGCCGTCTCCTTCAATGGCGGCGGGCCCGCGATCACCTCGACGATCGGCGGGCATACACCCATCCTCTACACCTCCATTTCCACCGCCGCCGGGCACATCAAGCAAGGCACGGTGCGCGCGCTTGCCGTCACCGGCGCGGGGCGTTCGCCCGCGCTGCCCGACGTCCCGACGCTGGCGGAAGCGGGCGCGCCTGGTCAGGAATCCGAAATCATCCTCGGCGTGCTGGTGCCAGCGGGAACACCGCAGGACGTCATCGATCGCCTGCATCGCGAGATCGTCAGGATCGTCGCGCTGCCCGACGTACGGGAGCGCCTTTCCGCGCTCGGATTCGAGCCAATCGCCAGCACGCCTGGGGAATTCGCCGACCGGATCCGATGGGAAATCGACAAGTGGGCGAAGGTCATTCGCGCGGCCAACATCAAGGCGCAATGACAGTTCACAACCGGATGATTTTCAGCGCGTCTGAGGACGGGGCAACGGCCTTCCGACGCGACCGAGGACACTGTTATCATCCACCCTGATACACCTTTGCCATCGGGACTATCGGATAAATGACTGCTGCGGATCTTCATTGCGTGCGCGGCTATGTGCTCGTTGTGGCGCTCGTTCTTGGCGCCGCCCAGACTGCCGCTGCCGACGGATTGCGCGCCGGCCAGTGGAGGACGGTTAATTCCCCTGAAATCGATGGCGTCGCGGGCCCGGTTCAACAAAGCATTCGCTGTCTGACGCCGGAGGCGGTCGCCGATCTCGACAAGACGTTCAGCCCCATCAGCCGCACGACGAACTCGACCTGCGAGCGGGTTGAGCATGAAAGCACGCCGCAGCGGCTGAAATGGCGCCTGCAATGCACGGGCCAGATCGACATGGACGTGGCGGGAGAATTCACGTTTGACAGCCCAGAGCACTACACGGCTACCGTCACCGCGCGCTCATTCATGCTGGGCCGCCTCATGCAATCGGTACGCACGTCGATCGAAGGCCAGCGCGTGGGCGATTGCCCGTAGCGGCTTGCGGGATGGAGGGCGACTGCGCTAACCCTCAGGTCGCCGAGGGTCCCAATTGCAAGCGTCAGCCAAGTGAACCACGCATGGACGCGGTCCTCGCGCTTTGATCGGAGGACATCATGAAGGCGTTGATGCGGTCGCGGATGTCGCTTTTCACCGCCTGTACAGCGGCGTTCGCAGGCGGGCTCGCGTTGTTGATCTCCAACGGCGAGCGCATGTCAGAAGGTGCCGGACTCGCGTCGGCGAATGCCGCCCCGACGAATGCAGCGCTGGCCTCCGGATGGAACGATCTGGATTTCCTCCTCTGCCACACGCCCGCCAAGCCTGCCACCACCATAACGAGCAGCATGATCCGCTTGGCTGCGGTGCAGACCGAGGCGCCGCAGGCAAAAACGAATGCCGCGTCGCCTGCGCTGGCGTTTGCCGATACCGATCCGCCGGTGTGGGACGGCCTCGGCTCGCTCTCTTACAAAGTCACGACTTCGAGCGCCGCGGCGCAGGTCTATTTCGACCAGGGACTGCGGCTGACCTATGCGTTCAATCACGAGGAGGCGCAGCGCGCATTCCGTAAGGCGCAGAAGCTCGATCCCGACTGCGCCATGTGCTTCTGGGGTGAGGCGCTGGTGCTCGGACCCAACATCAACCTACCGATGCCGGAAGAAGCGGTGGCGCCCGCCTTCGCCGCAATGCAGAAGGCGCGGACGCTCGCCGCCAAGGCAAGCCCGCGCGAGCAGGCGCTGATCACGGCCGTGTCGGCGCGATACGTTGAAGACGCGACGGCGGACCGCACGCAGCTCGATGCAGCCTATGCCGCCGCGATGGCCAACGTCGCGGCGCAATTCCCGGAGGATAACGAGATCGCGGTGCTGTACGCAGAATCGGTCATGGATCTCAGTCCATGGAACTACTGGCAGCCGGGCGGACGGGAACCGAATCCTCAAAGCGCACCCATCGTGCCGACTTTGGAGCGCGTGCTTGCCAGGGATCCCGATCATCCCGGCGCGGTTCATTATTATATCCACGCGGTCGAGGCCTCCGACCGGCCAAAGCGCGCGGAGCCCTACGCCGACCGGTTGCGAGGCGCCGTTCCCGGCGCGGGCCACCTGGTGCACATGCCGAGCCACATCTTTTACCGCATCGGCCGTTATCTCGACGCCCTCGGCGACAACAAGACCGCGATGGCGGTGGACGAAACATACCTGGCTGCGAACGAGGTGCCGATGGGCGTCTATCGGCTGGGCTATTACCCGCACAATGTGCACTTCGTCATGGCTTCGGCGCTGATGGCGGGCGACGGGCCCTCCGGCATTACCGCGGCGGAGAAGCTGCGCGGCCTCGTCCCTGACCAGGCCGCGCTCGCCATCCCGGGCGCGCACCCGGTGAAGGCAGCGCCGTACTTCGCCCACACCCTGTTCAGCCCGCCCGACACCATCCTCGCGCTGCCCGATCCCGGCACGGCCATCCCATACGTCAAGGCGATGTGGCACTACGCGCGCGGGATCGCATACCTCGCGCAGCGCGATTTCAGCGCGGCCATCGCCGAGGCGAACGCCATCGAAACGCTGGAACGCACGGCCGACTTCTCGCTGCTCAAGACGGCGGGCATTCCCGCATCCGATGTGCTCAAGCTTGCGCGCGCCATGATCGAGGGCCGCGTTGCCCTGGCGCAAGGCGATGCCAATAAGGCGATCGAGCGATTCGAGCAGGCGGCGGCATTGCAGGAGACGCTGCCCTACATGGAGCCGCCGTATTGGTACTATCCTGTGCGTCAATCGCTCGCGGTCGCGTTGATGCAGGCCGGCCGCCTCGACGATGCGGAGGGCCAGTTCCGGCGCGCCCTGGCGCGTTCGCCGAATAACGGCTGGTCCTATTATGGGCTCGCCGAACTGTATAAGACTAAGGGCGACGCCGAGGCGGCGCGCAAGGCGGAAGCGGAACTCGCGAAAACCTGGGTCGGCGATCGCCAACTGCTGCAACTGTCCAAGCTGTGACGCGCATCCTGCTTTTCACCTGCGACCAGCAACCTAAAGACCACCGGTAGATACCTGCGGCTGCTCGATTTTTGACTGGCCAGCGATTGGCGAATCGGAAACGATGACGAGGGTCGGCGTCCGCTGTCTTCGGCCGGAGCTCAACTCCCATTCGGGCTTGCGCCGCACGGAGGGCAGAAATGCCCAAGATCGCAGGCTTTCTCGCGCTGATTTTTGTTCTGGCTCAGTGGGGTGGAGCGGCGTCGGCGCAAACCTGTGAGTATGCAGGTCAAACATTCAGTCTGGGGTCGACGGTCTGCGAGTGTCCGAATCTCAGGATCCTGCGCAGCGCTAACAGTGCGGGGCGAGGCGAGATCACGAGCAGAAGGCTCGCTTGCGGCAAGGACCAAACCTGGGTGAACACCAATTCCCTGTGTTTGGTTGCTTACACCTCGGCTGATCACGCGGAGAACGCATTCAGAAGATTCCAAGTCATGTATTGCCCACGTCTTCCGGTCAATCACGCCGAATTGCAAAAAGCCATCACCGAAGAGACGGAAAGGTTTTTCAGCTTGGCGCCGCGCAGCCAAGTGCTCGTCGCCGTCCAGGCCATTTGCCGCCGGTTTGCCAACTTATCTGAACACTGCCAAGCGATGATCGAGGGCCTCGCGCCGAGTGGGGACTAGATCCGTCGAATTCCTGCGCGAGCGTTTCTTCTTTCTCCCGCCTTCCGCAGGCTGGGCGAGCGGTGTAACATTTTGATGAGCTGCTCTTTGGTAACGGAACGTGCCGAAATTCCGTTCGGGTCAACAGGCAGCGATAGTGCCGTCGGCGGGCACGATCTCTTGGCAGATCGCCGCTTTTTTGGCGTCTCCATCACACTTTCACAGTCCACAGATCGACGGCCGCTTCTGCAGCGGTCGGCAATCTTTGCCGGTAATCACACGGAGGATCCCATGCCGACGTTCATGTGTTCGCTGAGCTGGACCGACCAAGGAATCCGCGCAATCAAGGATGCTCCCAAGCGCGCCAAAGCCGCTCAAGACCTGGCCAAGAAAGTGGGAGTTGCGATCAAGGAGGTCTACCTCACGTCCGGCGAGAGCGATCTCCTGGTCATCATCGATACTCCGAACGGCGATAACGCGGCGAGATTCGCGCTCGCGCTTAGCTCGAAGGGGAGCGTGCGGACTCGCACTGCCCGCATTTGGCCGCAGTCCGAATTTCACAAGCTGGTATCCGAGTTGCCGTAACTATCGCCGCGAAATCCATCGCAGTGGCGACCGAGATCCGTCGGCACGGTTATCGCTGAACAGGCCGCGTTGGAGCCGATCGCCGCCGCGTCTGGACATTCGGTCGCGCCAGGAGCGTTTGCATTCGGCGCGCCCATTCGTCAGTCTGTCACTGAGAGGCAGGTCGGTGCCGTCGAGGTTGTGGCTTGTCGCCACCATCTACCTCCTTGCCGTCTCGAGAAAGAGACGTGAATGCCCGCCACGGTGCCGGACAACCGACAGGGAACGCCGATGAGAGTGACTAACGTGATCGCCCGCGTGCTCGTGGCCTGCGCCGGGTTTCTCTTTGCCGTCGCCGCGTTTGCACAGAGCCCTGGATATCCCGACCGGCCGGTCAAGATCATCGTGCCGTTCGCGGCCGCGGGGCCGACCGACGTCGTCGCTCGGCTCATCGCGCTCAAGCTGTCGGAAAAGTACGGTCAGCAATTCTACATCGAGAACATGGCGGGGGCCGGCGGCAATCTCGGCATGGGCGCCGGCGCCAGGACGCCGGCCGACGGCTACACCATCCTGTTCGTGTCATCGAGCTACACCGTCAATCCGAGCCTCTACGCCAAGCCTCCCTACGACCCCGACAAGGACTTCGCGCCCGTCACCAAGGCTGCGGGTTCCCCCAACGGCCTGTTCGTGCATCCCAGCATTCCGGCCAAATCGGTGAGGGAACTGGTGGAACTCATCAAGGCCAATCCCGGAAAGTACACCTTCGCCTCACCTGGTATCGGCACCACGCCGCATCTTTCGAGCGAGCTGTTCAAGCTCACCTTCGGGCTGGATTTCGCGCTCGCGCCGTTCCCGGGCGGCGGTCCGTCGATCCAGTCCGTCGCGGCTGGGCACACGCCGATGTGCTTCCAGGCGATTCCTCCCGCGACCCCACTGGTGAAGGACGGCAAGCTGCGCGCGCTTGCGGTCACCGCGGCGACCCGCTCGCCGGCTTTGCCCGACGTGCCCACGCTCGACGAACTCGGAATCAAGAACCAAGAGGCTGAGACCATACAGGGCGTGCTGTTGCCCGCGGGCACGCCGACATCGATCGTCGATCTGCTGCAGACGGAAATCGCACGCATCATCAACCTGCCCGACGTGAAGGACAAGCTGCTGGCGATCGGCCTCGAACCGGATGGAATGTCGCCAGCTGCGTTCGCCGCCTACATCAAGGCGGACGTCGCCAAATGGAAGAAGGTGATCGCCGACGCGAAGATCCCGCAGATCGGAGGATGATCGATCCGTCGCGATCACGGCAGAGATCGCAAGATGGCGGCGCGATCAACCCTGCGAGACAAAGTCGAATAGTTGCAATCCTACCCAGCCATGCGCGGTGCGGGCTCGACCTTCCATGTCCGCGCTTCGCGTAGCGCCTGCTCGAGGCCCGCGAGGTCGAAGGGTTTGTGCAGCATGACAAAGCCTTGCTGCACCGAATCGTGGGCGCTGTCGCTGTAGCCGGTCGTCAACAGCACCGGCATCGCCGGGTAAAGCCGGCGGACGGCATGGCCGAGCTCCAGGCCGTTCATTCCGCCCGGCATCAGGATGTCGGAGAAGACGAGATCGATCTTAGGATCGTCGGCGAGCAGTTCCAGCGCTTCCTGGGCGTTGGCGACTTGTTTGACCGTGTAACCGAGTTGCTGGAAATAGGCAGTGGCGACCTCGGCGACCTCGGGACTGTCTTCGACCACCAGCACGGTGCCGGCCCGCTGCGGCACGGCGTCGGGCTCCATGCGCGCGATCGATGGCGCAGGCAATTCCTGCGTGCGCGGCAGATAGAGCGTGATCACCGTGCCGCGCCCGACCGCGCTGGTGATGGTGGCAGTGCCGCCCGACTGCTTGGCGAAGCCGTAGACTTGGCTCAGACCCAGCCCCGTGCCTTTGCCGATCTCTTTAGTGGTGAAGAACGGCTCGAACACGTGCGGCAGAATGTCGGGAGGGATACCGCCGCCGGTGTCGGCCACGCGGATGGCGACGAACGCGCCACTAAGCCCCTCCTCTGCGGCCTTGCCCTCGAGCGCCACCGGCTTCGCGGTGATGCTGAGCGCCCCGCCGTTCGGCATGGCATCGCGGGCATTGACCGCGAGATTGAGCAAGGCGAGCTCGAGCTCGCTCGGGTCGACCTTGACCGCGCAGCTCTGGTCGGGAACCACGACCTCGATGGTGATATCGTCGCGGAGCGAGCGGCTGAGCATGTCCTTGAGTTCGGGAAGCCGCTCGGTGAGATCGATCACAGCGGGGGTGAGCATCTGCCGCCGCGAGAACGCGAGCAATTGACGCGTGAGACTTTCGCCACGATTGGTCGCGTTCTCGATCATGTCGAGAAGACGCGTGTGCTTCTCCGAGGTCAGATCGCGCCGCAGCCGCTGCACGCTGCCGCTCACGACCATCAGGAGATTGTTGAAGTCGTGGGCGACGCCGCCGGTCAATTGTCCAATCGCCTCCAGACGCTGGGCTTGCCGCAACGCGGCCTCCGCAGCCTCACGGCGCTCGGCTTCGGCGTAGAGCCGCCGCGTGCGCCGCAGCGCAACCCCGATGATGAGCAAAAGAAACAGCGTCGCGGGCAAGCCGAAGACCAGATGGCTCGCCATGGTCGCGACCCATTCGCCGTTCGACCGCGTCGACCTGGGACCGCCGGATCGTCTGCATGCTGCGCTCGCGTCCCTGCGCGATCGTCGTGTGCAGAGCGCTGCCGGGCTGGAGACCCTGATCGGGCCGCTCCGGATAACGGGCGAGAAATCTGCCATCCGCACGGATCAGCGCGTAAAGGCTTCCCGGGCTGCGGCCGATGAGCGCATAGAACTCCTCGAAATACTGCGGCAGCACGGCGACGGCGACCACGCCATTGAACGTACCGTCCGCTGACGGGCGGCGCCGGGAGAGAACGAAGAAAGGCGTACTGAGACCTGTCAACCGCGGCGTCAGGACCTCGCTGACATAGGTGCCGGCATCGCCGGCCGTCTGCGCGGCGAAGAAGCTTCGCTCGCGCGAGTCAAAATCGGCCGGTATTTGCACGAGCCGACTGGACACGAGCGGCCGGCCGTCCCGATCGATGAGAAAGATCGCCCGCACTTCCGGCAGGGCGTCGACGATGCGCTTCAAGCGCTCGTGAAGGCGCGACTGGTCTCTCCGGATGTCGTCGTCCGCCATGCCGCGCACGATTTCGTCGACTTCGGCGATGGCGCGCTCGACCGTCTGAAAGACCTTGAGGGTATGCTCGTGAAGAATATCGAGCGAACGCTCGATCCGGTCATCGGCGACGGCATATTCATGGCGGTAGTTCAGCCAGGCCGCAAAGGCGAACAGCACGACCGGCAACACCACCGACGCAACCATCATCAGCTGCAGCAGTCGGATGGCTGATTGCCGAGCGGAACGCATAGCGCATCATTTCACAATTCAAAGACGACGAGGATGAATATTTGCCCCAGCGCCAGGAGCCTCGGAACGGCTCGCCGCCATCGGCATTACCGGTTGGTTTTGGCCTAAATTTGTCCCGATTGCCCGCTTGCGCAGTGTCACCGACATTGGCTCTCCTCTCGCCGGCAGATGTGGGAACGCGCTCGCGACCGTCGGCGCAGCCGACGATCATCATGGCCTTGAGCGTCCAGCGCTTCATGGCAACTTCAGTTTGATCGCGGCTGCCGCCGGGTCCCGACCTCCGTCGCCTCTACGACATTTGAAAATTGCGTCTGAAAATCGATCAAGTTACCGTGATGGTCGTGCATCTCGCCACGACCGGACAAGTCATGTCCAACCGACGACAATGAACAGCCGCCTTCACGCCCATCTCGGGGGCGCCGGGATCCGGCGCGCCATCGGGTTGGCGCTGTCCATGGTGCTTGCTATCGCCGGAGGGGCGGCGGCGCAAACTGCCGTCGATCTGCAGCTCGTGCTCGCGGTCGATGCGTCCGGCAGCGTCGATCAGGTCCGCTTCGAACTGCAAAAGCGCGGCTACGTCGCTGCCTTCCGGCATGCGCGCGTACTGCAAGCCATCCGCTCCGGACCGAACCGGGCGATCGGCGTGACCATGGTGCAATGGACGGGACCGGTGCTGCAGGTTCAGGTGGTGGGATGGACGCTGGTCGCTGACGAGGAAACCGCCGCCGCGTTTGCCGACGCGATCGAGCGTGCGCCGCGCCAACTGTTCGGCGGCGGCACTTCGATCAGCGGCGCCATCGACTACGCGACGACGCTGTTTCCCAACAGCCCGTTTCGCGCGAACCGGCGTGTCATCGACGTCTCCGG
>Ga0318576_10000476_pt1 | contig 10568 bp, 9 predicted proteins | sample GRESIP089b5f24_FD_203498 | JGI IMG/M metagenome (GOLD analysis project Ga0318576, IMG submission 203498) | Tropical soil microbial communities from Luquillo Experimental Forest, Puerto Rico - GRE.SIPMG.089b5f24 | ecosystem: Environmental > Terrestrial > Soil > Tropical forest > Bulk soil...
CGGCTTTGCTGGTCGTCGCGGCGATCGGATCGATCGTGCTCCTGCTCGATTACGTGCTGCCGCAGTTTACGCCGATCTTCGAACAGGCGGGCGCCGAACTGCCCACCTCGACCCGCGTCTTGATGGCCCTCGGCAAGGTGGTAGGTGCGGGAGCGCCGTGGGTTCTGGTCGGTGCCCTGGCGGCGGGATTGGTTGCGCGACAGCTGCTCGCGCGACCCGCCAACCGGCTCAAGCTCGATCGCCTGCTGCTGCGACTTCCGATCGCCGGGAGCCTGCTGCGCGAGACCCTGGCCGCAAGGCTGACGCGCACGCTCGGCAGCCTGCTGCAGAACGGCGTGCCGCTGATACCGGCGCTCGGCATCGCGCAAGATGCTCTCGGAAACCTCGCGGCCGCGGCAGCGGTCGAAGCCGCGGCGATCGGCGCGAAGGGCGGCGCCGGCCTGGCCATGCCCTTGGCTGCCGCTGGGCTTTTTCCGGCGCGGACTATTCATCTCTTGCAGCTCGGTGAGGAGGCGGCACAGCTCTCGGCCATGGCGCTCAAAGCCGCCGACATCCACGACGAGCAAGCGCGACTAATGATGCAGCGGCTCGTCGCCCTCATGGTGCCTCTGATCACGATCGCGATGGGCCTTGCCGTCGCCGGTATCGTCAGCGCACTGCTGACGGCGATGCTGAACCTCAATGACCTTGCGGTGTAAGCTGACGCCGCCACCAATGCCATGCCGGACCAAGCCGTCCGTTGATCGTGCGAGCGGTTTTACCCTGATCGAGCTGCTCGTGTCGCTCGCTATACTTGGTTTGGCCTTGGCCCTGATCGCGGGCTACAAGCCGCCCTGGAGCCAAGGGCTCGGCTTGCGAGCGACGGCCGCAGAGCTTGCCGCGGGGTTGCGCCTGGCACGATCGGAGGCGATCCTGAGCGACCGTCCCGTCGCGTTCGGCCTTGATATTATCGGTCACCGCTATCGCGTCGGCACGGGGACGCCGCGTCTCTTGCCGGCTAAGCTCTCGCTTGAGTTGCTGACCATCTCGGGCGAAGCGCTGAATGGCCGCGAGGGGGACATCCGCTTCAACCCCGACGGCAGCTCGACCGGCGGCCGAATCTCGCTCGCCGACGGACCACGTCGCATCGACGTCGGCGTCGACTGGTTGACCGGAAGGGTGAGCATAGCCGATGAACAGTGAATGCACGCCTAAGTCTGGCGGGTTCACGCTCCTCGAGGTTGTCGTGGCGCTTGCGATCGCCGCAGTGGCCCTTGTTGGGCTGTTCCGCGCGGGCAGCGGCGGATTGTTTGCCGTCGACACTGCAGCGCGAGCCCAGGAAGCCGTCCAGCGCGCGCAATCTCACCTCGCCGCGGTCGGAAGAGATGCCGCGCTGGTCGAAGGCGATTTCACGGACGATGACGGCGGCGGCTACCGCTGGCGGCTTCGCGTGCGGCCGGTGGCGACCCGACAGGTGCTGGCGGCGCGCGGGAACGCCAACGCGACCGAGACCTTGTTCGATGTCGAGGTCGCAATCTCATGGGCGGGACGCAGCGGCGATCGATCAGTGGTGCTCAGGACGCTGCGACCTGGCACCGCGGCAAACGGTGATTGATACCGTGACGCCCAGTCGCTACGCATTCGGCCGGCAGAGCGGATTCACGCTGCTGGAACTGCTGGTCGCCCTGGTTGTGCTCGGATTCCTCGTGGTCGGGCTCACCCAGGGCATACGAACTGGCCTCACGATGTGGGGCGCCGAAACCCGCCGAGTGGGCGAAACCGGGGAACTCGATGCCGGCGCTCGCGTGCTGCGCATGCTGCTGAATGGGATTTCGCCCTTATCGTCTGGCGGCGCCATCCCGGGTACCGCCCACCCGACAAAACTCGAAGGTCACCCGGACACTCTGACATTTGTCGGCGATCTGCCGACCGGACTCGGCACGACCCGTCGCGCCAACATTACGTTGGATCTGGTCCAGGACCGGCTCGTGCTGCGCTGGACCCCCCATCGTCACGAGCTCACGACCGCACCGGCGCCCGAGCCGATCGAAACCGAGCTGATTCGCGGGGTCGCCCACCTCGACTTCGCCTATTGGGGTTCTTCTTCGGTAAACCAGCCGGCGGGTTGGCAGGCGCAATGGGACAATTTCAACATCCCCGAACTCATCCGCGTTCGCATGAGATTCGCCGAAGGTGACCGACGCCGCTGGCCCGATCTGATTGCGGCGCCCCAGCGCTGAAAATGCGAACCGCGATTCGCACGTTTCGATTGAATCGAGCTTCGGCCATGAGAGTTCGACGAGATATCCGACAACAATTCTTGCCCATCGTACGAAACAGCATGGTAGCAATCACCCTGGCCGGACGAAATTCGATGAATTTCTCGCCCATCAGCCCGGTTATGGTCTATCCAGCTTTCCACGCTTGCGGGACTCTCTGTAACATAGTGGGCTGCTAGGAGCGGATTTTGACTACGATCCGGGCGTTCTTTTCTTGGTGGTTTGGGCAGCTCGCGGAACTGCTGCCTCAGGGATTGCGTCGAACTGTCCTGACGGCTGTCGATGCAATGGTGATCAAACCAATCGGACCGCTCGGCCGTGGTATCGAAGCCGTCGCCATCGGCCTGCGCCGAAATGGCAGGGAGACGCCTCTCGGCCGCTTCGGCCTCGGTGCCACCGATCTAGCTGAATTACCCCGGAAAACCGGTCGAACGGCCGTTCTGCGCCTCAGCGAGCAGGACGTACTCGGGAAGACCGTGACCTTGCCGCTGGCCGCGGAGCGCGAGCTCGAGCAGGTCCTAGGATTCGAGATGGACCGCGAGACCCCATTTAAAGCCGAGGAGATATACTGGAACCACCAGATTGACGGAGTTGATCGGCAAAACGGACGATTGTCCGTGCGCCTCGTCCTCTTGCCGAAGACAAACCTCGCCCCACTCCTGACGGCTCTCGGCCAATTTGGGATCAGACCAAGGCGAGCCGAAATTGCCGACGGTCCCGACGCCGGGGCCTACCTGCCTCTCGAAGGGGATGGCGGCCGGACTCATCGCGCCTCTGACCGGCTCATTTGGTCGGCGGCGGTGTGCTGCGCAATCCTCGGTGTCGCGGCTGTGGTAACACCCTTCGTGCGCCAGGGGCGTGCGCTTGCTTCTCTCGACCAACAGATCGCGGTGGGTCGGACCGCCGCCGCCGAGGCCGATAGCCTGCGCCAGGAAATCGATCGGCTCACAGGCAGCGCCGACTTTGTCGAGAGCGAACGTGACAAGGCGGGGCGTCCAGTTGCGGTCTTAGCCGCGGCGACCCGCGTCCTGCCGGACGATACCTATCTGACGGAAATGGAGCTGCAGAAGCGGAAAGTGACGCTCACCGGCCGGTCTGCCGCGGCTGCCCGATTAATCGGACCCCTCGCCGCGGACGGTTCGTTTCGAAACCCGGGGTTCGCAGCTCCAGTGACCCGGGTCGAGGCGCTTCACACCGAACTGTTCACTATCAACGCGGAGGTTGCGCCATAGTCTCGGTCGCGTTTGTGCCGTCCGGCCGGCGCGGCAGGCTTTCGGCATTGATCCTGATGATGAACGGCTGGTTCCGCACCTGCGAACATCTGGTCGCTTCCAAACCATGATCGATCGCCTCGTGATTTACTTGCTGCTCGCGGGGTGCCTGATCTTCGGCGCGGTGGTTTTGCTGGAACTTGAGCCAAGTGCCACCGACACTGCCGCACCAAACGAGATTTCAAGGCGTGCCGAGACCCCTTCCGCCGTGCGCCGACAGCCAAGCACGCGGCTCGACGAGCTCCTCTCCATGGCCCTTGCCCGACCGCTGTTCAGCAGCACTCGGCGTCCCCCGCAAACCGCGACCAGCGACAGCGTCACCAACTCTGATCTTGCCGACATGCGGCTGACTGGAATCGTCACTGAGCCCGAGCACCATGTCGCTATCTTCGCCGTGAATGGTGCCAAGCCGTTGAGGCTCACCGAGGGCGAGGCCGTGAGTGGTTGGCGGATCGAGAGCATCACCCCACACGAGGTTTCGCTGAGCGGTCCCGGCGGAACCAAGACCCTGGAGCCCAAGCTCGATCCAAACCTCGTCCAGCCGGCCGCGCCGATGGCTGTCCCTAATCCCGCTGCCCGATTGCCCGCGCCGCCACCTGCCGCCAACCCCGCTGCCCGCTTGCCAGCTCAGCTAGCTCCTGCGGCGGCTGCGCCGCCAAGGCCGGGGGTACCGCCCGGCTCTCCCACGTCGCCACCGCTGCGGCCGCCGCGCGGAAGGGTGCAGCCATGAGCCGATTGCCCGCGCTGGCGATGGCGCCGGTGCTCCTCGCCGCGTGCCAGAACGTCCCCTCGCAACCCGATCTAGAACCGCTGGAAGAGCCGCGAGCCTTAGAGGCAGCGCCGCCGCGGGTGAGCGGTGCGATCCCGGTCGACCGCACTCGAGAGCGCGCATTCACGACCCAAGGTGTCGCGGAGGAACCGGCACTCGCACCGCCGCCGACCCCCGGTGCCGGGGCACAAGCTGGCGATATCACGCTCAACTTCGTCGACACCGACATTCGCGAAATAGCCCGTACCATCCTCGGCACGACGTTAAAGCTCAATTACACGATTGACCCGAATGTGCATGGTACCGCCTCGATCGATACCGGAACGCCGCTGCCACGCTCGGCATTACTGCCCACTCTCGAGACCTTGCTCAACGCAAACGGTGCAACGCTGGTCGAAAGAAACGGGGTCTTCGCCGTCATACCGATCGCCGTTGGCAATACGACCAATCCAGTCTTCGGAGCGAACGCGGTCGGCGCGGGGACGCAAGTGGTGCCGCTGCGCTATGCCGCCGCTAGGGACCTGGCCAAAGTTCTCGAGCCCTATGTGGCTGAAGGTGGAAAGATCACCGCCGACGCGGGACGCAACGCGTTGCTCGTCAGCGGTGATGCCCCAGTACGCCAAACCTTGGTAAGCCTGGTCCGCGCATTTGACATCGACATCCTGGCCGGCCAGTCCTACGCCCTCTTTCCGGTAGGCGACGGCAATCCCGGTCAGCTCGCGGGCGAGCTCGATAAGGTGTTCCAGTCTCAAGGAGAAGGCCCGCTCGGGGGTCTCGTCCGCGTGCTGCCGATGGAACGCGTCAACGCCGTCCTCGTGGTTTCGTCGCAACCGCGCTACATCGATGCTGCCAAGCGCTTTGTCGGTCTGATGAACCGGGTCGAGGATGCCACCGCCCGAGCTTGGCATGTCTACTACGTGCAAAATGGCCAAAGTGCGGATCTCGAACTGCTGTTGCAGCGCGCCTTCACGCCGCGCAATGTCAGCCCCACCGCCGCCCCGCCCGGCGAAGCCGCACCTGGCGCCGCGCCGCTGACGATCGGCCCAGGGCGCCCGCCGGGAGGCGGCACGACAGGTTTCGGCGGTGCAGGTTCGACGGCAGGTCTCGGCGGAGCCGGTGGAGGAGCCGGAGTCGCTACTGGCGCGCCAGGCGCCGCCGGAGGGTTGGGGGCGGGGATCCCGCCGCCACCTACCGCCGCTGCCGAGGGCGCGCCACCGGCCACCGAGCCGTTGTCGACGGAGACTGGGGCCGGTTTGGGTGCTGCTCCCGAAAACCGCATGCGCATTATCGCCAACCGGCGCAACAATGCGCTATTGATCTATGCGACGCCGAGCGAATACGCGGTGATCGAGGGGATGCTGCGCAAAATCGACATCATTCCGCTGCAGGTGCTGATCGAGGCGACGATCGCCCAGGTTGAACTCAATGACTCATTGCAATACGGCACCCAATTCTTCTTTGGGGTCACCGGAGCCCACATCAACAGCACCCTGGGCCCGCTCGGGGGCCTTCCTGCTATCAACAGCCTGAACTTTCCCTCGACTCGCTCCTTTTTCACACTGAGTCGCCAACCGAATTTCGCGCTGTCGGCGCTCGCCGCGGTGACCAAGGTCAAGGTGCTGTCGGCGCCGCAGGTCATGGTCCTCGACAACGAGCCGGCGCGTCTGCAGGTCGGCCAGCAGGTCCCGGTGCTGACCGGAACGGCGACGAGCACGTTGGCGGCCAACGCGCCGGTCGTCAACAGCGTCGACTATCACTCGACCGGGGTCATCATGCAGGTGACGCCGCGCGTGAATTCGGGCGGGCTCGTTGCCCTCGATATCGCCCAGGAGGTCAGTGATGTGGCAGCCGCGGCGACGAACACAGTCGCCGGTTCGCCGACCTTTGACGATCAGACATTCCGCACCCGAGTAGTGGTGCAGGACGGTCAGACTATCGGCATGGCCGGCTTGATCCGCGACAATGTCTCGAAGGATAACAGCGGAATACCTTTCTTGAAGGACATCCCGATCCTCGGCACGCTGGCTTCTACACAAAGCAATTCACGAATGCGCACCGAGCTGCTCGTGCTGATCACGCCTCACGTCGTGCATGATCAGCGCGATGCCCGCGCGCTGACCGAAGATCTGCGCAGCCAGCTGATCGGCGCTAGCCTCGTCCCGCAGCAGCTGCAGCGGACGGGTGTTCCGGGTCTGGCCAATCCGAACGGTCTGTAGACAGTTGTCCCGGCGACAGTGCACACAATCCGCGGCTTGGCGCCGCAGCGGCGGCTTTGCCCTTCTCGTGGTGTTGTGGACGCTGGTGCTGATCGCCTTTATCGTCGCCCACCTAACGGCGACCGGGCGAACGGAGAGCCGGATCGCCGGAAATCTCGTCGCCGGCGCGGTCGCCGAAGCGGCCGACGATGGGGCAATCTTCGCTACCATCTTTAACCAGCTGGAGCCGAACCCGAACCAGCGCTGGCCGCTGAATGGACCGCCGCGCGAGCTCACGATCGGCAACAGTCGGGTCATGGTAAAGCTCGAAGACGAGGCCGGGCGGGTCAATCCGAGCGGGGCTTCACCGGCGCTTCTCGAAGCGCTGTTGCGCGCCACCGGGAGCGACCCCCAAAGCGCGGGCCGCCTGGCGGTGGCAATCAGCGAATGGGCGGGGTCCTCACCGTCCCCCCGGCCGCAGGATCAGGTGCTCGCCGACTATCGTGCGGCGGGGCTCGATTACGGACCGCCGGGGGAGCCGTTCGAAACCCTCGATGAGCTCGGGCGGGTGCTCGGCATGACGCCGGCCGTGCTCGCGGCGATCCGACCTCACTTGACGCTCTTCGGTCCACCCGCGCCGAACCCGGCGAACGCCGACCCGGTCGTAGCCGCGGCCGTTGCCCAAGCCGCCCAGGCTACTCAGGCTCCGCTCGCCGCGAACCAGCCACAGCTGGATCTGTTCACGGTGCGGATCACAGCGACCGCGACGGGGCTGGGTAACGGTCGCGTCACAAAGACAGCCATCGTCCGTGTCGGGGCGATGCTGCCGAGCGGTTACACCGTACTCGCCTGGGGCTCCCGGAGCTTCGATTGAGGCACTCTCCCTGAGAGCAGGGAGAAAAATATTTTCGATGACTAAAATCGCCGATCTGATCGCCCATAATACCTAGGAAATCAGTCGCTTAGGAACTGGACACACCGTGCCTTCAGGGAGCGCTCTGAGGGAGGCCGACCGGACTCTGAGGGAGCGAGCAGGGAGGAGAGCCTCCGCATGACACGCCGTTTGTTTGCACCATCGCATCCAGCATGCATACGTATCATAATCACATTTGCTCATATTGACAATATCGGACCAAGTAAGCGATAACCTTTTCGAGACAGGGACACACCCACCGCACGCTCTGCGTGCAGCTTTCCGGCGGAAGGATCAGCCGCGCACTAGCCGCAGCGGGCGGTAGCTGTGCGCCGGAAAGCCGGCTATGATTTGGAGGAACAGCGCCATGTCCTCGGCGCTGCGGGTCAGCGGGCCGCAATGGTCCATCGTAAAGGTGTTCGGGAAAACGCCGCGCCGGCTGACCCGGCCATAGGTCGGCTTGAGGCCGGCGATGCCGCAGACTGCGGCGGGCCCACGGATCGACCCGCCCGTATCGGTGCCGACGGCACCCGGAACAAACCCCGCCGCGACCGCCGCCCCGGCGCCGCTCGACGACCCGCCCGGCAGATAGTCGGGGTTCCACGGATTTCGTGCCGGCGGCCAAGGCAAATCCCAGCTTGGTCCACCGAGGGCGAATTCCCAGGTGGCGAGTTTGCCCATCAATACCGCGCCGCCGGCCTTCAGCAGGGTCACGAGATGGGCGTCGGCGGCCGGGACATAGTCCTGGCAAAGCTTCGAATGACCGGTGGTCGGGATGCCGGCGGTCTCGACGATGTCCTTCAGCGCATAAGGGATGCCGTGCATCGGCCCACGCCGGCGGCCGGCCATCAGATCGCGCTCGCCGGCTTGAGCTTCGGCCAATGCCACCTCCGGCGTCAGCTGGATAAAGCTGTGGAATTTGCCGTCATGGGCGGCGATGCGGTCGAGCAGCGCGCGCGTCACCTCGACCGGCGACAATTCGTGCTGATCGTAAAGCCGGTTGAGCTCGGCGATCGTCAGAAAGGCGGGATCCATGCTGGGGCTCCCTGTGCGATGTGATCTGCTACGCTATCTCGCATCGACATCCGACACCAGCGGGCGAGTTTCGAAGGGATGGACAGATGCGACCGACCGTTATGAATGACAGACGTCAATAGGAGAGGCATATGAAAACCACACTCGGTGCGTCCGTAGCGTTGTTGCTCGCCGCCGCCGTCAGCGCCCAGCCGGCCCACGCCCAACGGGCGCCACAAGGGTCTTATCTGAATAGTTGCAGGAATGTCGGGATGGACGGCGACAAGTTGATCGCCGACTGTCGCAGCCCGGATGGCGGCTGGCACAGAACCGCACTCGATATCGATCGTTGCGCCGGCGACATCGCCAATCTCGGCGGGCGTTTGAGCTGCAATCGCGGTCAGCGCGAAGGATATGGCTCGAGCGGAAGGGGAGAGTGGCGTCAGGGTTACAACTCGAGCCGCGACGAAGAGTGGCGAGACGCGCAACGCGCGCGCTGCTGGCACATCCTCGATCCTTATGAAAGGGAACGCTGTTGGTGGGGCCGCTAACTTCCCGGCCCCGCGCTCACTCTAGGCCGCTGACGACCCGCTGATCAGATTGCCGGCGTAGAGCGATCCGAGGTCGATCGCGGGGCCGTCTGGTACCGGCTCCAACCGGGTCACCATTCTGTGAGCCCGCGCTCGGCATCCCGGCAGAGCGCCTCTGCCGTCTCGACCGTAACCGCGGCAAAAGCGCAGCGTATCGCCGGGCCGCCGCCGTCCGACAATCGGCAGATCGACCGAAATAACCATCGCAATTCTGGGCCAGCCGCTGCTGCGCCTGGCGATCGCAAAGCGGAGTGACGACACGAAGGGCTTCGTCTTCCCGCCACGCCGCAGGGTGGTGGACTGCATTCTCCTGGCTCGGGCGAAACCGGGGTCTCGCCAAGGACTGCGAGAACATTGCCAAAACCCTGGCCACCTTCGTTACACTCGCCTCCATCCAGCTAGCGATCAGGCGCCTTGCCATGGCGTAGGTCGTGCACGCCGCAATGATCGAGGTCCGCAAAAGGGCGCCGACCCGACCTTCATTAACGCCGTGGTGAACGACGGGGTTGCGCCGATTGTGTTGAAAAACGTTGGTGTTGCCGTGGTATAATTTCCTAATTTTCTCAAATCACGACGGCTGGGGGGCAGTCGATGATGGGGGAGCGGCAAGTCCAGCAGGGTGCGTTGTTCTACGAATTTTCGCTCGAACGTCACGTGCCGACAGAGCATCTGCTGCGATCGATCGACCGGTTTGTTGAACTGGACGGGGTGCGGCGCGAGTTGGCGCCGTTTTACAGCGAGATCGGTCGACCTTCGATTGATCCGGAGCTGATGATCCGGATGCTGATCGTCGGCTACTGCTTTGGCATCCGTTCGGAGCGGCGGCTATGCGAAGAGGTCCACCTCAACTTGGCGTATCGCTGGTTCTGCCGACTGGGGCTGGATGGTGCGGTGCCGGACCACTCGACTTTCTCGAAGAACCGGCATGGCCGTTTCCGCGAGAGCGATCTGCTGCGCAAGGTATTCGAGACGACCGTCCAGCGCTGCATGGCCGAGGGGTTGGTTGGTGGCGAGGCGTTCGCGGTCGATGCCAGCATGATCAAGGCCGATGCCAACCGGCAGCGCAGCGTGCCGGGCAGCGAGTGGCAAGCTCCCGAGGCTGCGAGCCACGCCGTGCGGGAGTATCTGGCGGTTCTCGACGATGCTGCGTTCGCCGCGGCAACGCCGGTCGTGCCGAAGTTCGTCTCGCCCGCCGACCCGGCCGCACGCTGGACCGGAGCCAATGGTGGGCTCGCCTTCTTTGCCTACTGCACCAACTACCTGATCGACCTCAAGCGCGCCGTCATCGTCGATGTCGAGGCGACAACCGCCGTCCGACAGGCCGAGGTGACGGCGCAGCAGCGGATGATCGATCGCACACAGGAGCGCTTCGGACTATGGCCGGAGCGGCTGGCGGCCGACGCCGCCTACGGTTCGGCCGAGAACCTCGCGTGGCTGGTTCATGAGCGAGGGATCGAGCCGCACATCCCGGTGTTCGACAACTCCCAGCGCACTGACGGCACCTATTCGCGCGACGATTTCACCTATGACCACAAGCGCGACTGCTATATCTGCCCTG
>Ga0318576_10000485_pt1 | contig 10486 bp, 8 predicted proteins | sample GRESIP089b5f24_FD_203498 | JGI IMG/M metagenome (GOLD analysis project Ga0318576, IMG submission 203498) | Tropical soil microbial communities from Luquillo Experimental Forest, Puerto Rico - GRE.SIPMG.089b5f24 | ecosystem: Environmental > Terrestrial > Soil > Tropical forest > Bulk soil...
ACCTCCAGGGGAGGGTCGTTTTAGGCTTCCGCATCGCGACCAGAGATGGGGTAGACCAGCGCTTCAGCAGTCTGACAAACGCTGGCTACCGCGGGCTGCAACCGCCCTTCGATGCCTTCTGGGGCGCGCGCTACGCGATTGTCGAAGATCCTGATGGCGTAGCGATCGGGCTGATGAGCCCAATCGATCCCACACGGAAGACGCCTCCTCCTCCGGATTGGGTCGGTTGAATGGATCGGGAGGCGGTGTTGCGGAATTGGCTCGGCGGGAAGGCATGATGCAAATTCGCGACGTGATTCCGGTCGTCGGACGGTCGGGGTTCTTCAACCGGGATTTGGCTGCGGTTAAGGCGGGTGCACGGGCTGACGGTTTTGCCTATCCGGGCAAGCCACTGAGCCCGGGTTTTAAGAAGATCGTGCAACCCGGAACCGCGATCTCGGTGATGCTGCTGCTCGATGACGGTCAGGTGGCCTTTGGCGACTGCACCGATGTGATCCTGACCGGGGTCGCCGGCCGCGACCCATTGTTTCAGGCCGAGCAGCATCTCGGGTTTCTGCGGAGCACGATGCGCGAGGTGCTGCGCGGCCGGCCGATCGACCGCTTTCGCGACTTGGCCGAAGAGGTCGACGCGCTCGTTCACGACGGCAAGCGGCTGCACACCGCTCTGCGCTACGGCATGACCCAGGCGCTGCTGCATGCCGTCGCGCTCGCCAACCGCTGCACAATGGCCGAGGTCGTCAGCCGCGAATACGGCTGCACGATCGCCTCGGCGTCGATCCCGATCCTCGCGTCCTGCCACAAAGAGGACGTACAGATGATCGACCGCATGATCTTGAAGCGGGTGGAGTTGTTGCCGCACGCCTCGTTTCAGCAGGTCGAACGCGACATCGGGTTGGAGGGCGAGAAGCTAATCGCCTATGCGAGCGGGATCGTCGAGCGCATCCGCCAGATCGGCGATCCCGATTACCGTCCGCGGATCCATCTCGATGTCTACGGGACCCTGGGGGAACTATTCGAAGGCGATGTCGACGCGACCGCCGTCTATCTCGGCGAGCTTGAAGCAGCGGTGCAGCCGCACGAGCTGCTGGTCGAAAGCTTTGTCATCGCTGCGACCAGGGAGAAACAAATCGACGCCTTTCGAGCACTGCGCCGGGCGCTCGGGCGGCAGGGCAGCCGGGTCAAGATCATAGTCGACGAATGGTGCAACACCCTCGACGACATCAAGGCCTTCGCCGATGCCGAAGCGGCGGACTACGCTCAGATCAAGACGCCCGATCTCGGCGGCCTCAACAATGCGATCGAGGCGGTGCTTTATGCCCGCGAAAAAGGAATGGGTTGCTGCCTCGGCGGCAGTGGCAACGAGACCGATCAGTCCGCGCGCATCACCGCTCAGATCGGCCTCGCCTGCCAACCGGATTTCCTACTCTCCAAGCCAGGCTTCGGCGGCGACGAAGCGCTGATGATCCAGACCAACGAGATGCTTCGCACCGTCGCGTTGATCGAGGTGTCCCGCGGGGTCAGCGGGCCATCAGCACCGGGATCTTCGACTCCATGATGATGTGGCGGGTGCCGCCGCCGAAGATCATCTGGCGGATGCGGCTTTGTGTGTAGGCGCCCTTGAGCAGTAGGTCGGCTCCTGCCTCCATGGCTTCCTTCAGAAAAGACTCGCCCTGAGCCTTCTGCCGGCCATAGGCCGTCCGCAGGCTGACATCGATGCCGTGCTGCTCGAGCGTGCGAGCGAGTTCCTCGCCCTCGGGTCCGGGTTCGGGCATGTGTTGCGGGCCGACGGCGACGACCACGACGTGCTTGGCCTGCTTGAGAAAAGGCATCCCCATGGCTACCGTGACCGCCGTCTCGGTGCTGCCGTTCCAGGCGATTGCGACCACTTCGCCGAAGGTCGACGGAGTTCGCTTGGGCACCATCAGCACCGGGCGACCGCTCTCGAACAGCGCATCCTCGAGGGTTGCCTCGGCGATTGACGCGAGCTTTTCCGGCTGTTCGACGACGATCAGGTCATAGACCCGGCCGATCATCCCGACGACGGCGTTTTGCCGCCCGTCCTCCTCGCGCCATGAGGCGCTCGGGCCGTTATGGCCGGGCGGCATGGGCCCGATCGGCACGCCCTTGGAATTCATGAATTCGCGAAACAGTCGCCGCGCTTGGTCACGCCGCTCGTGACCCTCGCGCTCAAGGGTGCGATCGACCTCGGACGAGATCGAAAACCCCATCTCGCCACCGAACACCACGGCATATTCGGTTGTCAGGCTGTGCAGCCCGACGATATTGCTGTTGAAGAGTTGCGCCGTCATCAGCGCGGTGTCGAGCACCGGCGCCGCGTTACCGTCCCCGACCACGGTCAACAAATTTTTCATCCCGCACTCCCTGCGCTAGCCAGGTCCGTCTCCGAACGGACCATTTGACGCAGGATACCACAGTCCCGCTGTAGTTTTCGAGAGGCCGGCAGCTCGACGCCCGCTGGGACCCCCGTCTACACTCACGACTTGCCGCAGCGAGAAGGAAGTGGGCTGGATGCGCATCTTGATCAGTGCCGTTCTTTGTGCCGCAGCAAGCTTGGGGCTCGGCCACGATGCAACGGCACAGAGTGTCAGCTTCGGCACTGACTGGAAGGCGGAGGCCGAGCATGGCGGCTATTATCAAGCGATCGCCACCGGGATCTACCGGGGGCACGGGCTCGAGGTCACGCTGCGCCAGGGCGGACCGCAGGTCAATCACGCGCAATTGCTCGCCGCCGGCCGACTCGACTTCAACCTCGCCCCGAACTCCTTTGGTCCGCTGAATTTCGCAAGCCAAAACATTCCGATGGTAGCGGTCGCGGCGATCTTCCAGAAAGACCCGTCGGTGCTGATCGCTCACCCGGGCCAAGGGAACGACAGTCTCGATGCGCTAAAAGGCAAGCCGATCATGATCGGCTCCGATACGCGGGTTACCAGCTGGGCGTTCTTGAAGAGCAAATTCGGCTATACCGACGACCAAATCCGGCCCTACACCTTCAGCGTGGCGCCTTTCCTCGCCGACCCCCAGGCGATCCAGCAGGGCTATCTGTCGAGCGAGCCGTTCACGATCGAATCCCAAGGGGTGAAGCCGGTGGTCCTGTTGCTGGCCGATGCCGGCTATTCGAGTTATGGTTCGCTGATCCAGACGTCGGACAAGCTGGTGCATGATAAGCCGGATGTCGTGCGGCGCTTTGTCGATGCTAGCATCGAGGGCTGGTACAGCTATCTATACGGCGATCCCGCCCCCGCAAACGCATTGATCAAACGCGACAATCCGGAAATGACGGACGCGCTGCTTGCCTATGGTATCGCCAAGATCAAGGAATACGGCGTCGTCGACAGTGGAGCCGCCAAGACATATGGCATCGGGGCAATGACCGAGGCGCGCTGGCGCGATTTCTTCGACACGATGTCGAAGGCTGGCGTCTATCGCAAGGATCTCGATTTCCGCAAGGCGTACACGCTGCAATTCGTCAACAAGAAAGTCGGAATGCGGCCCTGACACCGGTTGTCAGGTTGCGCGCCATTGGAAAGCGCTTCCGCTCAGGACTGTCGGCGCTCGAGGCGATCGATCTCAAAATCGGCAGGGGCGAGTTCCTGAGTCTCATTGGCCCGTCCGGCTGCGGCAAGAGTACCCTTCTGCGAATCATCGCCGGTCTCGCTGAGCCGAGCCAAGGCGAACGGGACCTCTTGCTGCCCGCAGATCGTGACAGGCATACCTCTCCAGCACGGGTCGGCTTCGTCTTTCAAGATCCGACATTGATGCCGTGGGGCACCGCCTTCGACAACGCGCTGTTGCCGTTTCGTATCGCAGGACGGGTCGGGCCGGCCGAGCGCGAGCGCGTCCGCGAGGAAATCCGCGCGGTCGGGCTCGACGGGTTCGAACATGCCTATCCGCGCCAGCTCTCGGGCGGCATGCGGATGCGGGTGTCGATCGCCCGCGCACTGGTCACCGATCCCGACCTGCTGCTCCTTGACGAACCTTTCGCGGCGCTCGACGAGATCACCCGGATGGCGCTCAACGACGATCTGTTGCGGCTGTGGGAGAGCCGCCGGACGACCGTCGTCTTTGTCACACACAGCGTCTTTGAGTCGGTCTATCTGTCGACGAGGATCGCAGTCATGACCGCCCGACCGGGCCGCATCGCCGCCGATCTGCCCGTCGAGCTGCCGCAACCGCGCGGATCCGCGCTGCGCACGTCGCCCGCCTATGCCGCAATTTGCGCGACAGTGTCCGAAGAACTGGCGCGGGCAATGACGGAGGGGTCGCAATGAGGTTACGGCGCTTCTTGCGGCTGTGGCGCATCGTCGCTCCGCTGGCCGTCGGCGCATGCTTCCTCACTCTGTGGGAGGTGGTCGTCCGGGCCGAGAACGTTCCGCCGTACATCCTGCCCGGACCGCTGGCGATCGCCGCGAGCTTGTGGACCGATGGGCCGAGCCTGTTGGGTTCGCTCCTCGTCACCTTGCGCGTCACACTCGCCGCTCTCGCGGCAGCCGCCATTTTCGGTGGCGCCATCGCGCTGCTGTTTTCGCTATCGCGGATCTTGGAGCTCAGTCTCTTTCCGTACGCCGTGATCCTGCAGGTGACGCCGATCGTGGCGATCGCACCGCTGATCATTATCTGGGTCCGCGAGCCCTTTCTGGCGCTTCTGGTCTGCGCCTGGATCGTCGCCTTTTTCCCCATTGTCGCCAACACCACGGTCGGGCTGAACAGTGCCGACCGCAATCTACTGGCTCTTTTCCGGCTCTACGGCGCCTCACGAGGCCAGGTCCTGCGCTACCTCAAACTCCCGACCGCGCTGCCTTATTTTTTGGCCGGGCTGCGGATCAGCGGCGGGCTTGCGCTAATCGGCGCGGTCGTCGCCGAATTCGTCGCCGGCACCGGCGGCGCCGAGACCGGGCTCGCCTTCCGTATCCTCGAAGCGGGCTATCGCCTCGCTATCCCCCGCCTGTTCGCCGCGCTCTTTCTGCTGTCGCTGACCGGCATCGTCATCTATCTGGTCCTCGACGGCCTATCGCGCGTGCTGCTGCGTCACTGGCACGAAAGCGCGCTCGAGGAAGAGGAGGGGTGACGGGAGCGCAGGTTCCGCCGCTAACCGCGGCCGACGAACGGCATCTTGGTGGCCATTACGGTCAGGAACTGCACGTTGGCTTCCGGCGTCACGGTCGCCATGAAGACGACGGCGCGGGCGACGTTCTGCACGTCCATCGTCGGCTCGACAATGACGGCACCATTGGCCTGCGGCACGCCGCGCGTCATGCGCTGGGTCATCTCGGTCAAGGCGTTCCCGACATCGATCTGGCCGCAGGCGATGTCGTATTTGCGGCCGTCGAGCGAGGTCGATTTGGTGAGACCGGTGATCGCGTGCTTGGCCGAGGTGTAGGCGGCCGAGTCGGGCCGAGGCACGTGCGCCGAGATCGAGCCGTTGTTGATGATCCGGCCGCCCATCGGCTTCTGGTCCTTCATGATCTTGAAGGCTTCCTGCGTGCACAGGAACGAGCCGTTCAAAATCGAGTCGATGACCCCCTTCCAACGCTCGTAGGGCAGCTCTTCGATCGGCCCTGCCGCGCCAAACCCGGCGTTGTTGAACAGCACGTCGAGCCGGCTGTAGGTTTCTTTGGTCTTAGCGAACAGCGCTCGCACCGAGTCCGGTTTACCGACGTCGGTCGGCACGCCGAGCGCGCGACCCTGTTTGCTCTCGATCTCGTTGACTACCGCTTGGAGCGGCTCCGGCCGCCGGCCGGCAACGACGACCGCGAACCCTTCCTCGGCGAGCGCCAATGCCGAGGCCTTGCCGATACCGCTGCCGCCGCCGGTGACAAGGGCGACCTTCCCGTTCGAAGCCATTGTGCCGATCTCCTGCTGTGATGCCTTGTGTCTCGCGCTCACGATATCAGCTTCTCGCGCGTGCGCTCCAGGGCGTTCCGGGCGATAATTCGCGGGGGAGAAGAGATGGATGCCTGACTCGATAGAGCTCAATGGCCGTCGCTACCGCAAGCCGCAGCGTCCGACCGTGGTGATTTGCGTCGACGGGTGCGATCCCGAGTATCTCGATCGCGGCATCCCGGACGGCGTCTTTCCGACGATCGGCTGGTTTCGCCGCACCGGGTATCTCAGTACGGCCGACGCCGCGATACCCACCTTCACCAACCCGAACAATGTCTCGATCGTGACCGGCGCGCCCCCCTCGGTCCACGGCATCGCCGGAAACTACCACCTCGACCGGGCGACCGGGCGCGAGGTCATGATGACCGATCCGGAGCTGATGCGGAGCGAGACGATCCTGGCCCTAATGGCCGGTGCCGGCGCCCGGACTGCGGCAATTACCGCGAAGGATAAATTGCGCAAGCTCCTCGGCCGAAATCTCGCCGGCAGATGCTTTTCCTCCGAATGCGCCTCCCCCGAGATCGAGGCGATGGTCGGGCGGGGGAAGCCCAACATGTATTCGGCGGACTTGTCGCTGTTCGTACTCGATGCCGGGATCGCATTGCTCGAGCGGGGAGAGGCCCAACTCCTGTACTTGTCGCTCTCGGATTATGTCCAGCATGCGCATGCGCCGGGCGATCCCGCAGCCGATGCCTTTCACCGCGCGATCGACGATCGGGTGGGCCGTTTTGTCGAGCTCGGCGCCGTCGTCGGGCTGGTCGCCGATCACGGCATGAACGACAAGGCGCATACCGACGGCTCGCCCAACGTGATTTTTCTCGAAGATGCCCTAAACAAGCGTTTCGGCGACGGCGCGGTACGGGTGATTTGCCCGATCACCGACCCCTTCGTGCGCCATCACGGCGCTCTCGGGTCATTCGTGCGGGTCTATGCTCGCGGAGGTGTCGATCTCGGCGCGCTAATGGCGGCGAGCGCCGCGCTGCCCGGGGTTTCGCTCGTCCTCGACGGTACCGAAGCAGCGAGGCGCTTTGAGATGCCGATTGACCGCGAGGCCGATTTCATCGTGCTAGGCGACAACAACACCGTGATCGGCGCGGCACGCGCAGAGCATGACCTCTCGGGGCTCGCCGGCCATCGCCTGCGTTCGCATGGCGGGCTCGGCGAGCAATGCGTACCGTTCATTCTGTCGAGGCCGCTCACTCTTGAGTACCATCATCGCGCCGAGACCGGTCCGCTGCGTAACTTCGACATTTTCGATTTCGCGCTCAACGGCGTCCAATAGGTATCGAAGATGAGCGATGTGATCGACGTTGCCTCGATGGCACTTGGCGCGATCGGCCACCCGGTCCGCCGCAAGGAGGATCAGCGGTTGCTGACCGGCAAGGGCCGATTCTCCGACGACGTCAATATGGCGGGCCAAGTCTACGCGGTCATGGTTCGCTCGCCGCACCCGCATGCGCGGATCGTCGAAATTGACATGGAGCACGCGCGGCAGATGCCGGGTCTCCTCGCCGTGTTCAGTGGCGGGGATTGCCTGGCGGAAGGCCTCGCGCCGATCCCGCACAGCCCGGTGCCGCAAACCCGCTACGACATGAAACTGACCGCCCCCGGTGGCGGCACGATCTTCATCGGCCCGCAATTGCCGCTGCCGGCGGACCGGGTACGCCATGTCGGCGAGGCAGTGGCGGTCGTCGTGGCCGAGACTGCCGCTCAGGCGCTCGACGCGGCAGAGGCCATTGCGGTCGAATACGAGGAGCTACCATGGGTTATCTCGCCACAGTCCTCCCTCGCAGAAGGGGCGTCCGCCGTCTGGGACGAAGTGCCGGATAACGTCCTCGTAGATACGCATTTCGGCGACGAGGTAGCGACCGATCGTGCCTTTACCGAGGCCGACCATGTCGTCGTGATGGAATTTCACATCGGACGGGTGACGGGTGTCCCGATCGAGCCGCGAGCCGCGCTGGGCCATTACGACGCTGAGACAGGCCGGTACACGCTCTGGGCCGGCAGTGGCGGCACAGTGCGGCAAAAGGCTGAGCTGGCTGCGGCGCTGGGCGTCGCGCCCGAACGGGTGCGGGTGGTCTCGCAGGATGTCGGCGGCAATTTTGGCACCCGCAACCGTCTTTATGTCGAGTCGGCCTTAATATTGGTGGCCTCGCGCAGAATCGGGCGGCCGGTCAAATACACTTCAACCCGGAGCGAGGTATTCCTGACCGATTTTCAAGGCCGCGACCTGTTGACCAGGGTCGGGCTGGCGCTCGCCGGGGACGGCCGGTTTCTCGGCCTGCGTGCCGATAACGTCGGCAATGTGGGCGCGCGCTGCGCCTCCCTCTCGCCGCTCGGCAAGGGCTCGGGCCTCGTTACCGGCAATTACGACATTCCGGCGGCGAGCCTGCGGTCGCGCGCCGTCTTCACCAACACGATGGCGACCAACGCCTATCGCAGTTCGGGCCGGCCGGAGGTGACTTACGCGATCGAACGGCTGGTGGATCGGGCGGCAGAGGAGATGGGTTTCGACCGGGTCGAATTGCGCCGCAAGAACCTGATCCGGGCCGAGGCGATGCCTTATCGCAACGGCGTCGGCATGCTTTATGACAGCGGAACCTACGAAGCCAACATGGATTTGGCGATGCGGATCGCCGATTGGGACGGCTTTGTCGAACGTCGGCGGGCGTCCGAAGCGCGCGGGCGACTGCTCGGGCTAGGGCTTGCAAATTACGTCGAATCCTCGATCGGCGCTCCGCGCGAGCGGACCGAAATCGAGGTGACGCCGCAAGGACGCGTGCGGGTCGTGATCGGCACCGGACCTAGCGGACAGGGCCACGAAACGAGCTTCGCGCAGGTCGTCTCGGCGCTACTCGCCGTGCCGGTCGATAGCATCGACCTGGTCACCGGCGATACCGATGTCGTCAGCCTCGGCGGCGGCTCGCATTCGGGCCGGTCGATGCGGCATTCGGCGACGCTGTTTGCCAAGGCTGCACCCGAATTGATCAGCAAGGGCAAGGCCATCGCCGCTCGCATACTCGAAACCTCGGCGGAGGAGGTTGGGTTTGCCGATGGCCGGTTCGCCACTCCTCGTCGCAACCGAAGTTTCGATTTTCTCGAGCTGGCCCAGGAGGCGGTGCGGCTCGGGCAGTCGGCCGGTCTCTCGGTGGCTGCCGACCACGAGATGCACGATCCGGTCTTTCCCAATGGCTGTGCGGTGTGCGAAGCCGAGGTCGATCCCGAGACGGGGTGGGTCGACATCACCCGCTATACCGTCGTCGACGATGTCGGGCGCTGCATCAACCCGCTGATCGTGCACGGCCAGGCTCATGGCGGCATCGCGCAAGGGGTCGGCGAAGCGATGTGGGAGGAATGCGCCGTCGATCCGGTTTCGGGCCAGCCGCTGACCGGGTCGTTCCTGGATTACGGGATGCCGCGCTCGGATAATCTCCCGTCCTTCGCCACTGAGATTGTGGAAGTGCTGTCGCCGACCAACCCGTTCGGCATAAAGGCCGGGGGCGAGGGCGGATGCACCCCGGCGCTCGCGGTCGTCGTCAGCGCCATCCTCGACGCCCTCGCCCCGCTCGGCGTGCGCGACATCACGATGCCGGCGACGCCCTTCAAGGTATGGCAGGCGATCCGGGATGCGAAAAAAGGATCGGGCGCGGATCAGCCTTTCCACAGCGCCGCGAATTGAGTGGCGACGACCTTTTCGTAGGCGACTTGGCTCTGCAGGATACCGCTGTCGCGGGCGAACTGGTTCATGCCGGCGACGAATTCCGGCGAGATGGTGGGGTCGTAATAGGGCAAATCGCGGCGGATCAGTTCGGCGATCAGCTCGGCCTCGGCAGGGGAGAAGAGCTTGCGGCCGACTTCGGTTGCGCGGGTCACATCGGCCTTGAGCGCATTCTGTGTCTTGACCAGGGCGCGCACCGCCGCGGCAGCAACATCGGGTGAGTGCGTGATCAGTCGGTCGGTCGTCGCCAGCGCCGACATCGTGTAGTTGAAGCAGGGCTTGGGCCCGTCGCCGCGCCGCACATCGAGCACGACAGCTCCGACCCCCCGCCGCACCGCGACCTCGGCCCCCATGCCGTTCGCCCAGAACCCGTCGATCAGGCCGTCTTCGAGTGCCTTCGCCGCGGTCAGGCCAAAATTCACAGTCCCGCCCTCGGTCCCCGAGGCGCCCGGCACCGGGGCGATCCGGACCTCGTCACGCTCGAGATCGATGCCGGCCTCTATCAACAGCCGGCGGAGCCCCATCTCCACCCAGGGTGCGGCCCCGATGCTGCGGCCCTTGACCACGCCGACATCGCCACGCCTTGTGCCGAGATCGGCGCGCATGACGAGAAACCAATACATGCCCTGGGCCTGCGCGCAGAGCAGCTTGGCCCCCTCCCATTCCGGAAACGCGGCCAGCGCCGAGTGCGCCGAGCCGCCGATGAAATCGATATGGCCGTCGCGCATCTCGCGATAGGCGCGGTCGACCGGAAACACCAGCTCCAGCGAGACGTCGAGCCCTTCCTCTTTGAAGAACCCGAGCTCGACCGCTGCTACCGCCGGGAAATAGGAGTTCGAGATCAAATCGGGGACAGCGAGCTTC
>Ga0318576_10000491_pt1 | contig 10460 bp, 9 predicted proteins | sample GRESIP089b5f24_FD_203498 | JGI IMG/M metagenome (GOLD analysis project Ga0318576, IMG submission 203498) | Tropical soil microbial communities from Luquillo Experimental Forest, Puerto Rico - GRE.SIPMG.089b5f24 | ecosystem: Environmental > Terrestrial > Soil > Tropical forest > Bulk soil...
ACCGCATATTGCACCATTTCCACGTGGAGGCGCATGAGCAGGATTGATCCGAATACTCGGCACATCGGAATCACGCTCTGCCGTGGCAGCGGAAGTGGCGCCCTTCGCCCAGGTCCGCACCGGTGCGGTTTCATGGGTGTACGCGCTTAGATGAAGCTGACGGACGAGGAGGAAGCGCTGCGGGCCGGCGCGTTCGGGCGGGCGGCGCAGTGGGCGATCGAGCACCAGATCAAGGTCGGACGCTATCTCGGCGCGCGCGACTTCGTCGCGGTGAGAGAGGCCCACGTCATGGCCGATACCGAGTCACTCGGGTTAGCCGGGGTCGAATGGCTCGAGCACTTGGCGCGCCTGCCGGCGCAAGAGCGGCGCGTGCGCGTTCCGACGATCACCGATCCGCGCGGTACCGACTTTGCCGCCGCGCATAGGCTCAAACAGCAGCCCTGGATGCTCGATCTCGAACGCCGCGCGATCGCGGCGTTGGAGGGGCTCGGGCTGTTGATGACGAATACCTGCATCAACTACCAGACCGTCATGCCGCCGCTCATGGGCGAGCACGTCGCCTACGGCGATACCGGGGTGGTGATCTATTGCAACAGCGTGTGCGGCGCGCGCTCGAACTTCGAGGGCGGGCCCTCGGCGCTCGCCGCCGCGCTGACCGCGCGCACGCCGCGTTACGGCTACCACCTCGAGGAGCGGCGGCGGGCAACGCTCGTGGTCAACGTCGGCTTCACGCCGCGCGAGCTCAACGACTGGGGCGCGCTGGGTGGCATCGTCGGCCGCCTGGCCGGCGATTATTGGCAGGTCCCCGCCGTCCTCGGGATCGAACGCGTGCCCACGCCCGATGAGATGAAGCATTTCGGCGCGGCGCTCGCGAGCTACGGCTCGGTCGCGCTGTTCCATATGGCCGGCATCACTCCCGAGGCGCGCCGGCTTCACGATGTTCTCGCCGCGGGCCACACGGTGCGCAGTCACGAGGTCGGCGAGGCCGATATTCGCGCCTTCCAGGAGAGCTACGCCGCGGCGATCGAGGCCGTCGACGTGGTCGTGTTCTCGGCGCCGCAGTTGAGCCTCATCGAGATGGCGCAGGTCGCCGGCATGCTGGCGGGACGGCGCGCACGAATTCCGCTTCTCGTCGTCACCAGCCCGCAGGTGAAAGGCGACGCCGATCGCCTGGGGCTGACCGCAGGCATCGAGGAGGCCGGCGGTACCGTGCTCAGCGGCATGTGCTTCTACCAGAGCTATGCCCGGGAGATGGCGGAGGCGAATGGTTGGCGGCGGCTGGCGACGAATTCGGCGAAGCTCGTCAACATCATCGGCGGCTATGGTTATCGGCCAGCGCTCATGTCCATGCAGGCCTGCATCGACGCCGCGTGCAGCGGCGGCAGGATCGCGCCATGAGCGGCGAGATTTTCTTTGCGGCGGCCGGCATGGGGCAAAAGGCGCGCGGGCAGGCGCTCGTCGCGAAAGACGGCTTCTCCGCGCGCTATGATCTCGATCGCCTGCGTGGCGTATTTTCGCGCCCCGACCACAAGCTCGCGGGCGAGAGCTATGTCGGCCGCGTGCTCGTGCTCGATGCCGCCAAGGGCGGCGTTGCCACCGCGTGGATGCTGCGCGAGATGAAAGCGCGCGGCGTCGTACCGGCGGCGCTGGTGTTGAACGCGGCCAACCCGATCATGGTGCAGGGCGCGGCGTTCGCCGACTTCACCATGATCTCCGGTTTCGACCGCGATATCACGCAGGCGATTGCGAACGGCGCCATGGTGGAGGTCAACCCCACGGGCGAGCGGCCGTTCATCCGGGTGATTTGAGAGTGCGCCTAAAGCGCGTTCACGCGAGCCGTTCGATGCGCTACGGCGAGTGTCCGGGTGGAAGGAGTTGTGCACCGAAAAGACCCCTCACCCGGATCTCGTCCGTCTTCGCTTGTCTGCCGCACCCGTACAGCCCCTTCAGCGGCCGCAGCCATCAGTTCCCGACGGCGACGGGCGTGATGTCCTGGAACCAGCTGCGAGCCTTTACGAAGCCCGACAGCTTTGGTGACAGCGCGCGGGGATTGAGGTCGCTGACGATGAAGACGCGCACGGCGTCGGCGCTGGTGGTCTCGTGGATGTGCGCGACCAATTTGTCGCGCTCGGCTTCGTCGAAGGTGGCGAACGCACGTAGCGCAAGCTCATCCACCTTGGGGTTGGAGTAGCCGCCCCAGTTTGCCCCGTTGGGCGCCTTGTAGCTGCTCATGACCGTTTTGAGATAGTTAAGCGGATCGGTGGCGCCGCTGCTGAAATTGACGGCGTCATATTGGGGATATTTCACCGCGCCTTGGATATAGATGGTCAGGATGGTGTTTCAGTCGAGCGTCTCGAACGCGACTTTGAATCCGACCTTCTCGAGCTGCTCCTTCACGAGCTCGTTCATCGGCAGCGGCTGCATCTGACCCGAGCCAGAGGTCGAGATCGCGACCGTGATCGCACACGGGTAGCACCCAGCCGCTTTCAAGAGCGCCGTCGCCTTCGCCGGGTCGGTCTTGTGCTCGAACGGATGCCCGTAATAGCGCTGGCTCGGCACGAACACTCCGTAGCTCGGGACGGCAATGCCGTTGAGCATCTCGGCCATCTCGTTACGGTTGACCGCGTAGTTCGCCGCCTGGCGCACCCGCAGGTCCGTGAACGGCCCGCGCATGAAGTTCAGCAGATAGGGCCAGGTGTGCGGATAGACGTTGGTGACGATGTTCATGCCGGCGGCCTTGAGGCGGTCGAGTGCGTCGGGGGGCGGCGCCTCGACCCAGTCGATCTGTCCGGACAACAGCGCCGCGACCCGCGTCGAAGCCTCCGGCATCGGCAACAGCACCACCCGGTCCTGTTTGGGAACTCGGCCGCGGTCCCAGTAATCGGAGTTCTTGACCAGCTCGAGCCGCTGATGCGGCACGACCTTGTCGAACTTGTACGGGCCGGTCCCGGCCGGCGCCTTCGCATAGGCCTGATAGTCGTTGCCCGCCTTGGCCATGGCGCAGGGCGACATCATCAGCAGGAACGGCAGGTTATAGGGAAACAGCGAGACGATCGCGTTGGTATGGATCGCAATCGTGTAGGCGTCGATCTTCTCGACACGATCGATGTCGTTGCTACGGGAGCGCGCGCGGGCGAAGTGGAGCGGACTGAAGGCGGGGCTCGCCTTCGATGTCAGCCGCTCAAAATTCCAGACCGCGGCGTCGGCATTCCAATCGCAGCCGTCATGGAACTTGACGTCATGGCGCAGCTCGATGATCCACTTTTTGAGATCGCCGGGATCGGCGGACCACTTGGTTGCCAGCGCGGGCTTGATGTCGGCTTCCCGATCGCTGCGCGACAAATCCCAATTGACGAGGCCGTCATAGAGGGCAAAGCCGACGAACCGATAGCCCTCGAAGCCCTGGTCGGGCTGTCCCGTCCAGTCCGGGATGTCTCCGGCGGTCATCGCGATGCGCAACACTGATTCCGCGCTGGCCGCTTGCGGCTGGAGCGCGAGGACGCCCGCTGCCATAAGGGCGGCCGCCGCAAACGTTTTGTGCAGATCGAGCATGAGGGTCACCTCTCGGCGTTGAGTGCGCTAGAGCTGCTGCTCTTCCTGCAAATTGTCCTGCAAGGACCGTGCCTTTGAAGGCGTGGCGGCGCTGCGCCTCACGTCGCCGCAGGTGTGGGCGTTCAGCCGCATTTTTGGGCACGGCGGCAAGAATTCCGGCGCTTGCCCGCGCGGTTCATGTGCGTTCGATCCCCAGGTTCAGCGGAGCGCAGGCAGATTGCGCCGTGGGAAGGGCTCTCCGGAGGGTTTTGGCACCTTACTTGCTCGGCTGCCCATGCCCGATGCAGTCGTGACGACGCGATGTGGTACTACGCGGCAAGGCGGATCATGCTCGCGATCCCGATCGCCATCGGGGTGACGATCATCTGCTTCTGTCTGGTCTATCTGGCTCCCGGCGATCCGGTACAAAACCTGCTGCCGCCCGACGCCAACCAAGCGGACGTCGCGTACCTCAAGCATGCGTACGGCCTGGATCAGCCGGTGCCGGTGCAATACTTCAAATGGCTCGCGCGCGCTGTCGCCGGCGACTTCGGCAAGTCGATCCAGACCAGCCGTCCGGTGCTGAACGAGGTGCTGCAGGCACTTGGCAACACGCTATTCGTGTCGACCGGCGCCGTGATGCTGGCATTCCCGCTGGCGTTAGTGCTCGGAACGCTGGCCGCATATTACGTTGGGCGCGCGCCCGACCGCATCGCAACCGGTGTCGCCGTGATCGGCATCAGCGTGCCGAACTACTGGTTCGCCATCGTCCTGATCATCATCTTCGCGGTCGAGCTGCATGTCCTGCCTGCGGCCGGCATGGGCCCTGGGGGCTCGGAGAGCTTCGATCCGTTGCGCTGGAGCCAACTCAGATACGCGGTGCTGCCGGTGCTCGCAACATCGCTGGTGCCGCTCGGCATCATCATGCGCAGCACGCGATCCGCCGTCGCCGACATGTTATCACAGGATTTCATCCTCACCCTGCGCGCGAAGGGCCTGCGCGGATGGGGCGTGCTGCGCCACGCGCTGCGCAACGCGCTGCCGCAGGTACTCACCGTCATGGGTCTGCAGTTCGGCTATCTCGTCGGCGGCTCGATCCTGATCGAGACGATCTTCACCTGGCCGGGCACGGGATTCCTGCTCAACAAGGCGATTCTGACGCGCGACATTCCGATGCTGCAGGGGGCGATGCTGGTGCTTGCCCTGTGGTTCGTGCTGATCAATCTCGTGGTCGATCTGCTGCAGACCGCGATCGACCCGCGCATCAAGCGGGGCTGAGGGCTGCATGAGCGACACCGCGCTGCCATTGCCGCGGCTTGCCGGAGCGGAGCGGGCGCCGCGTAGCGCGAGAGCGCGCGGCTATTGGCGCACCGTCGGCCGCCGTCTGAGCCGGGATTACGTGACGCTGTTCTTCGCACTGGTCATCGCCGTCATCGTGCTCGCCGCCATTCTCGCGCCGCTCATCGCGCCGTTCGACCCGAACGCGACCAGCATCGTCAACCGCCTGAAGCCGATCGGCTACAAGGGATTATTCATCCTCGGCACCGATGAGCTCGGCCGCGACGTTCTCTCACGCTTGATCTACGGCGGGCGCATATCGCTGCTCATGGGCCTGCTCCCGGTCGGCCTCGCCACCTGCATCGGCGGGTTTCTCGGTCTCATTGCCGGCTTTGCCGGAGGCTGGGTCAACGCCCTGATCATGCGCATCATGGACGTGTTCTACGCGTTCCCGTCGGTGCTACTCGCGGTCGCCATCTCGGGAACGATGGGCGGCGGGATCGTGGTCAGCCTCGTTGCCCTCACGCTCGTGTTCACTCCGCCGCTCTGCCGCGTATCGGAGGCGGCGACGACGCAGATTCGCAGCCGCGACTTCGTCGACGCCGCGCGGGCGAGCGGCGCAACAAGCCTCTCGATCATGCTCTACCATGTGCTGCGCAATGTGCTCGCGCCCGTGCTGATCTACGCCTCGAGCCTGGTCTCGGTGTCGATCCTGCTGGCGGCCGGGCTGTCCTTTCTCGGCCTCGGCGTCGAGCCGCCGACACCCGATTGGGGATTGATGCTCTCGACGTTGCGGCAGTCGATCTATGTGCAGCCGGTCATCTGCGCGCTGCCGGGCGCCGCGATCTTCGTCTGCTCCCTGTCGTTCAATCTGGTCAGCGACGGGCTGCGGCAGGCGATGGACATCAAGGCCTGAGGAGGAGGCGGCAAATGGCTGCCGACGCAGTGCCGCGCCTCGTCACCCAGCCGCCAACGGCGCCCGACGATCCGCGCGACCGCGGGGGCCGCGCGCAGCCGCTGCTGATCGCGCAGAACCTTGAGAAGCACTTCCCGATTCGTGGTGGAATGCTGAGCCGCGAGCACGGGTCGATCAAGGCCGTAGACGATGTGTCGTTCTCCGTGCTCAAGGGCGAGACGATGGGCGTGGTGGGTGAATCCGGCTGCGGCAAGTCCACTCTCGCCCGCGTGCTCATGGGGCTCGTCCCCCAGGACAAAGGCTCGATCGTGTTCGACGGCGAGATGGTGGGCGGACAGCAGGGCCTGCCGATGCGGGAGCTGCGCCGCAACATGCAGATCGTGTTTCAGGACAGCGATTCCTCGCTCAATCCGCGCCTGCCGATCGTGGAATCCATCGCCTATGGCCCGCGTGTGCATGGCATGCGCCGCGCCGAGGCGAGGAGCCTTGCGCGCGACCTGCTGCAGCGCGTCGGTCTCGACCCCGCGCTGTTCGCCTTCCGCTATCCGCACGAGTTGTCCGGTGGACAAAAGCAGCGCGTCAACGTCGCGCGCGCGCTCGCGCTCAACCCACGCCTGGTCATTCTGGACGAGGCGGTCTCCGCGCTCGACAAATCGATCGAGGCGCAGGTGCTGAACCTGCTGCGGCAGCTCAAGCAGACCCTGAATTTGACCTATGTCTTCATCTCGCACGATCTCAACGTTGTACGCTGCGTGTCGGATCGAATGCTGGTGATGTATCTCGGCCAAGTGGTCGAGATCGGACCGACCGACACGATCTATCGCAAGCCGAAGCATCCCTACACCGAGGCGCTCTTGGAGTCGCGCCTGACGACCGATCCGCGCAACCGCGTCGAGATAGCCCCGCTGGCGGGCGATCCACCCAACCCCGCCGATCCGCCGAGTGGCTGCAGATTCCGTACGCGTTGCGTCTTCGCCGAGGAGATCTGCGCGGCGAGGCGCCCGGCGCTGGGCGAGTCGAACAGCCACGCGGCGCATCTGGTCGCCTGCCACATGGCGGACCCGCGGTCCGGTCACAGCCGGACTGCGCCGTCGTCACAACGCGCCGCCGCGCTCGGTTGCTGACGCATGTTGGATCAAACCGCGCGCTCCGATCTGCCGCTGGTCGAGGTCGACGATCTGCACGTCCGATTCTTCGATGGCGACGAGACCGTATGGGCGGTGAACGGCGTGTCGTTCGAGTTGATGCCGGGGGAGGTGCTTTGCATCATCGGCGAATCCGGCTCCGGCAAGTCGGTCACCATGCGCGCGCTGATGCGCCTCCTGCCAGGCCAGCGCTCTGTCATCAGCGGACGCATCAGAATCGGACAGTTCGACATTATGGCGCTGGACGAGCGGCGAATGTCGGCGATCCGCGGCTCGACCGTGTCCATGGTCTTCCAGGAGCCGATGACCGCGCTCGATCCGGTTTACACGCTGGGCCAGCAGATCGGGGAAACGCTGATGCGCCACGAAGGCTGCTCGCGCAAGGCCGCGCGCCAGCGCGCGCTCGAGCTCCTGCAACTGGTCAAGGTGCCTTTACCCGAACGGCGACTCGACAGCTATCCACACGAGCTGTCGGGGGGCCTGCGCCAGCGGGCGCTCATCGCCATGGCATTGTCCTGCCGTCCTCGCCTGGTGCTGGCGGACGAGCCGACCACTGCGCTCGATGCCTCGGTGCAGATCCAGATCCTGCTGCTGCTTCGCAAGCTGCAGCGCGAGCTCGGCATGGGATTGATCTTCGTGACGCACGACCTGGGTGTCGCGGCGCAGATCGCGGACCAGATCGCCGTGATGTATGCCGGCCGCATCGTCGAGCTCGGCAGCGCGGGCGACGTGCTGCTGCGGCCGCGCCATCCCTACACGAAGGGACTCCTGGCGTCGATCGTACGCGATCCGTTGCGCGACCACGACATCGAGGCGATCCCCGGCAGCCCACCCGACCTTCGCGTCATCGCGCAAGGCTGCAGCTTCGCGCCGCGCTGCAAATTCGCTCGCCCGATCTGCGCCACGGCGGTTCCGCGACCCCGGCATATTGCGCCGGACCACGTCGCCTCGTGTGTGCTGATCGAAGACCTGCCGCATCACGACGCGCCTGCCGTGCCGCGCCCTCCCTTCCCCATCCCCGCCAGCGGGAGAGGCGTTTACTAACCGCGTCTTTTTCACCAACAGGAGTCCCAATGGAATGCAATTCGAAACTGCGGATCGCGCATCTCGCCGGCCCGAATGCCACGATCCAGAACACGCCGCCGCTCGTCACCTCAAACAAGGCGCGGCAGATGCACAATCTGCCGCTCCTGAAAAATCCGAATGGCAGCGTGGCGAAATATGATGCGCTGCGCCCGCAACGGCTGGCCGCGCCGGTCAAGGTCTATATCGAGCAATTCTCGGCGCACCCGCTCGAGCGCGACGCCGCCGAGCTTTATGGGCCGGCCGACGGCTTCGTCGATTGCGATGGCGTTTTTCACAAGGAGCGGCGCGGTGCCAGCGACAAACCGGTCTACGAGGTCGAGCTTCATCCCGAGGATGGAGTTTATCCGCTGCCCTACATGGCGCGGCAGGCGGACGGACAGGCCTGGGAAGAGGAGTGCGCGTCGCCCAACGCGCTAGAGGACAAGGCGCGCCAAGGATTCTTTCCGGACGGATCGAGGAGCTTCTCCGATATCGACCGCCTGTCGGTCGGCGCCGACGGTCGCGCAAGCGTGATCTCGTCGCTGGCCGAGGTCGATTTCTACCGGCTGCTGCCTCCAAGCGGCTACACCAAGGGACTGCCGGCCGAACATCGCACCGACGTCGGGGAAGGCGACATCCCGCCCGAGGTGCGTGGCCGCGACTTCTTTCCCTACAAGCCGCGTCACCTCGCATCGGCGCCGCCTCGGCCCGCGCTCGCCCGCGTCACCAACATCGCGCAGCGAGTGATGGCAAGCGGCAAATACGACGGCGCAATCCTGACGCAAGGCAGCCCCGCGGTGGAGGAAACCGCCTATTGGCTCAACCTGCTGATCGACACGACCTTGCCGATCTGCGGCAACGCCGCGCAGCGCCCGCAAGGCCAGATCAGCAACGACGGTCCCCATAACATCGTCGATTCCCTGATTTTCATCGGCTCCAAAGTCTGGGCCGATGAGCAAGGCCGCAACCGCGCCGGCGTGGTGGTCATCCAGGAGCAGCGGGCCTTCGCCGCGCGCGAGGTCATGAAGGCCGATGCGCGGCCCGGCGGCTATGTGGCCACCGGCGGCCACGGCGGCATCCTCGGCGGCGTCAATCATGTGGGCAAACCGACGCTGCTCTATGTCCCCGCGTACAAGCACACCTATTTGTCGGAGGTGAACACCAGCCGACTGCCGAGCACGACCACGGCCGTGCGTGTCGGGCTCGACGGCATGGAAACCCTCGAGATTGCGATCAAGGGACCGGGAGGGGAAATCCTGCCGGGCGCGATTCCCTCGGTGTCGATCGTCAAGGACGGTGGATATTGCGGCGAAGAGTTCGGCGAGGATCCGGCGCTCGAGCCCGACCTCGCCTTTCTGGTCCGGCACAAGCTTGGCCTCAGTCGGCTCGCCGGTTTCATCACCGAAGGCCAAGTCCCGTACGGCTCGATGACCTCGCAGGCCCGCCAGAAACACATGGCAAGGGCTGTGCTGAGTGGGCTACCGGTGGTCCGGGTCGGACGCGGCGCCCCCGAAGGGTTTGCCGACGGGACGCCGATCTTCATTTCCGGATCGAATCTCAGCGCGACCAAGGCGAGATTGTTGCTGATGGCGTGCCTGATGAAGTTCGGCAGCCTGCCGCCGGCGCGCGATCCCGACAACCCGACGGCCCGCGAGCTGGCGGCCACTGAGGCGGCAATCCGGCGTTACCAGCGTGTGTTCGATACGCATTGAAACCAGCCAGGCCAGCGCGGCGGTCGGTCGGGACAGTTGAAGGCGACCACCCGCCAGACATGGTCGTGAACTCCTTGCCTGCAACCGGGATCACGCTTGCTGCTTGTGTCCTCGAACTACAAAGCAAGAAGGGTGCCGGGGCAGGCAATATCCGCAATTTCCTTAGTGTCAGATTTTCCGCGGAAAACCGATATCTGCTCAGACGAACTTTCAGTCAGCTCCGCAACGGCTCTTTTCCGGCAAGCGATTGCCTCCATGGTCGCGCGGCCTGGATGACATTCGCATCGCAGCTCGCGGTTCACGACAATGTGACTACAATTCGACTATATATGTTGACTACGTAACGTGCCTGTGCTAGATAGCTCCCAGCCTTGCTCATTGAGGGCGTGTTCTAGAGACGATCCTGAATGCGGAGCGAGGCGTGGCGTCCCGCGGCGGCGGCTCGTAACCGCTCGCCCGGGAGGCTCGGGACCCCGCCCTCCAGGCACTACGACCTGGATGCGAGGAGCTCGCTGCACGGATCCGCAAGGCAACTGCCCGCCGTTGTAGGACGGTGGGCGCCCAAGGAGACGGAAGCGCGGCCCCGGGAGCCCAAAACCGCCACGGTGGAGCGCCGAGAGGCGAGCGTCCCGCGTCATGGGACGCAAGGCGCCTCGCTAGGCGCCTGGCCTGCCGCGTCATAAGCGCGTTCACGCGCGTCTTTGACGCAAGATGGCACGCCCCACGGGTGTTCCGCCGAGCACCCGAACGTCTCTCGGCGCTCCGCCCACCCCTCGATTCGGGGTGAGTGAAGCGAAGTTGCAAACCCCGGGC
>Ga0318576_10000529_pt1 | contig 10116 bp, 7 predicted proteins | sample GRESIP089b5f24_FD_203498 | JGI IMG/M metagenome (GOLD analysis project Ga0318576, IMG submission 203498) | Tropical soil microbial communities from Luquillo Experimental Forest, Puerto Rico - GRE.SIPMG.089b5f24 | ecosystem: Environmental > Terrestrial > Soil > Tropical forest > Bulk soil...
CGGGGACGCCGTGAAACGCAAGGAACGAGGGGCTCGCGCAAATCACGTGGCGAACCGCTCCAACGCGCGTCGCGATCATGCTGCTGTCGGGAAGCGCACCGATCCGGATCGCCATATCCATGTGCTCGTCGATAAGATCCGCGTTGCGATCCGAAAGCACGAGGCGGATGTTGATCTCAGGATAACGGGTCAGGAAATCCGTTACTAGCGGCAGCACGTGCAGGCGTCCAAAAACGATAGGCGCTGTAACGGCAAGATCTCCTCTCGGCGTACTATACTCACCTGCAGCCGTTCGTTCGGCGTCAGCAACTTCTTCAAGGATCCGCTTCGCGACACCGACATACGCAGCTCCGGCGTCTGTCAGTGTCAATTTGCGCGTTGAGCGGGTAAGCTACCGAGCCCCGAGATGCGATTCCAGATCCGCGATCTTTCGACTCACGGTCGGGAGCGGCACGTTCATTTTGCGGCTGGCGGCCGACAAACTACCGACATCAACCGCCTCGACGAGTATTGCCATAGCTTCAAGCCGGTCCACGCGAACCTTCCAAAAATCGAGAGGGTCCTTTGTAAAATTACCTCGTTATACCGCTACCGCGAAGTCCCTACATCCCCGCGCGCAGACCACTGAGTTCGGACGTGAAGGGGATGACACATGAGCGATTCCAAGCGAAGGGCTAGTGTCGTCTTGGTGCACGGTGCATGGGCTGATGGCTCGAGCTGGAACGACATTATCGGGCCGCTGCTCTGCAAAGGATTGAATGCCCTGGCGGCTCCGATACCACTGACGTCCTTGTCCGATGACATCGCTGCGCTCGACCGCGCGCTGGAACGCACCGATGGACCTGTGGTCTTGGCAGCACACGCTTATGCTGGCGCAGTGATAGCGGCGAGCACCAACGAGAGAGTGCAATCGCTGATCTTCGTGGCGGGCTTGGCGCCTGACGAAGGCGAGACAGTCGCCGAAGTCTTCTATCGCGAAAAGCCGCATCCACAGGCGCCGCAGCTGGCACCTGATTCGCATGGGTTCATCTGGATGCCGCAAGAGGGATTTGCCACTGCTTTTGCGCAACACGCCTCCCCCGAACGGGCGGCGCTTTTTGCTGCAACGCAGCGGCCGATCGCTGTTGCATGCATTCAGGAGAAGGCGCCGAAAGCTGCTTGGAAAGTAAAGCCGTCTTGGTACCTCGTCGCCGAAGAAGACCGAATGATCAACCCAGCTACTCAGCTCTTTATGGCAGAACGCATGGGCGCACGAATCCGATCGGAGAAGGTCGACCATACGCCATTAGTTACCGCGCCAGAACTCGTCATCGAAGTGATTCTCGAAGCCGTGGCGAGCTCCTCGGCGTGACCGAACCCAACCGCTTTGAAGAGGTCCGACAATGCGCAAGATGAGCTTCCGGAAAGTCGATGTCGACGGGTTCAACATCTTTTATCGCGAGGCAGGGCCGAAGGCCGCACCAGTGCTCCTGCTGCTGCACGGCTTTCCAAGTGCCGGTCACATGTTCCGCGATCTCATTCCACAGCTGTCCAATCAGTTTCGTCTCATTGCGCCTGACCTGCCCGGGTTTGGACGATCGGACATGCCGGAACGGACCAAGTTCAACTACACCTTCGACAACATTGCGGGTGTTATTGAGCGCTTCACTGAATTGATCGCACTTGGCCGCTTCGCGCTCTATGTGTTCGACTATGGCGCGCCGACCGGCTTCCGCCTCGCAATGCGGCATCCCGAGCGCATCACCGCCATCATCTCGCAGAATGGCAATGCCTATGTGGAGGGCCTGAGCGACGGCTGGGACCCGATCCGCGCCTACTGGCAGGAGCCCTCGCAGGCGAACCGCGCGGCCCTCCGAACCTTCCTCACACCGGAGACAACGTACTGGCAGTACACCCACGGCGTCGCTGACACCTCCGCGGTTTCTCCCGACGGATATTCGCTCGACAGCTTCTACCTGGCGCGTCCCGGTGCCGATGAGGTGCAGCTCGATCTTTTCGGTGACTATAAGAGCAACGTCGCGCTGTACCCGGAATTCCAATCCTATTTCCGCAGGCACAAGCCGCGGTTTTTGGCGATTTGGGGGAAGAACGATCCCTTCTTCCTGCCGCCGGGCGCGGAGGCGTTCAAGGGCGACATTCCGGGTGCCGAAGTGCGTTTCCTGGACACCGGGCACTTTGCGCTCGAGACGCATTGCGACGAAATCGCTGCGGCAATCCGCGCCTTCCTCGCCCGCTGACCGTACCGGGCGAATTGCCATGCGCGCGATCGTGCTGGAGAAATTCGGCGGCCTCGACAGCCTCATCTATAAGCCGTCAGGTGCCGGCAGTGTTGCTCGAAGACATTCTTAGTCGGTTACTACAGGAGAAGTGAACATGACGAACACGATCTCCGCGGGATTTCCGTGCCAAAAACGACGGCGGCGGGTCCTCGGCCGCGAGATGGCGTACGTGGAGGTGGGACAGGGCGACCCCATCGTGCTGCTACACGGCAATCCCACCTCGTCCTATCTCTGGCGCAACGTGTTGCCGCACCTGCAGCCACTAGGCCGCTGCATCGCCCCCGACCTGATCGGCATGGGCGACTCCGACAAACTGCCTGACAGTGGCCCCGGCTCGTATCGCTTCGTCGAGCACCGCCGCTATCTCGACGCCCTGCTCGAGGCCCTGGATGTGCGCGAGCGGGTCACCCTTGTCATCCATGACTGGGGTTCGGCCCTCGGCTTTGACTGGGCCAACCGGCACCGCGAGGCCATGAAGGGCATCGCGTACATGGAGGCGATCGTGGTGCCGCAGCGCTGGGACCACTGGGACAAGTTCGGAATGCGTCCAGCCTTGCAGGGACTGCGTTCCGAGGCCGGAGAGAAAATGGTCCTGCAAGACAACTTCTTCATCGAGCAGATCCTGCCAAAGGCCATCCTGCGCACCCTCTCCGCCGAGGAGATGGCGGCGTACCGACGGCCGTTCGCCGAGCCCGGCGAGGGGCGACGGCCGACATTGACCTTCCCCCGGCAGATCCCCATCGACGGCGAGCCCGCCGACGTGACTGCGATCGTGGCCGCCTCTGGGGAATGGCTCAAGACGAGCAATGTGCCCAAGCTGTTCGTGAAGGCCGAACCCGGCGGGATCCTATCCGCCGACACGGATCTCGACTTCGTCCGCAGGTTGCCGGCGCAGACCGAGGTGACGGTCGCGGGGATCCATTACGTCCAGGAGGATTCGCCGCACGAGATCGGGCAGGCCATCGCCGGCTGGATGGGGGCATTGGGCTAAGGGCGGCGGCCATGCAGGGCCGCGATGTCACGAGCAACTACCCTCGTTTGCCTCACAGCCGCTGATGCTGGAAATCGTTGCCGAGCCGCCTCCGCCCTCTGCTATCGCCTGTTTCCCGGACCTGGACTCGAGGAATCTCAACGGCCTGGTCGTGACTTTTTGTATCTCGCGCGCGATACACGTGCCCGTTTCGGCACGTCGGCCGGAAAAGCCCTTCTCCGTTTGGAGGGCTCCAACGACGGGTTGAGGCGAGGGGCTTTCCTGTCGATCGGTACTCAGGCAGCGGAGCTGGTGACGGCCTGCGGCGCCGGCTCCAGAGCCGCCTCGATGACGTCTTCGACCCGCTCGGCCCACACGAAACGCAGGCTGCTGCGCGCGCTCTCGGGGATGTCCTCGTAATCCTTGCGGTTGCGCGCCGGCAGGATGACCGTAGAGAGGGAGGCGCGCGCTGCGGCGACGACTTTCTCCTTGATGCCGCCAACGGGAAGCACGAGCCCGCGCAGGCTGATCTCGCCGGTCATCGCGGTGTCGCTGCGCACCGTGCGGTTGGTCAACAGCGAGATGAGAGCGGTGAACATCGCCACGCCGGCGCTCGGACCGTCTTTGGGGATCGCGCCGGCCGGGACATGAACGTGAATGTCGGATTTTTCGAAGATTCCCGGATCGAGCCCGAGCGAGGATGCCCGCCCTTTGACGAGGCTCAGCGCGGCCTGCACGCTCTCCTTCATGACGTCGCCGAGCTGGCCGGTCAGGATCAGCTGTCCGTTGCCCGGGATGCGGGTCGCCTCGATAAACAGAATGTCGCCGCCGACCGGGGTCCAGGCGAGGCCCGTCGCGACGCCGGGGATGCTCGTGCGCATCGCGACTTCGCCCTCGAAGCGCGGCGGCCCGAGGATTTCTGTCAAATCTTCCGGCTCGATGCGGACATGGTGCGCCGTGCCCTCGGCGATGCGCATCGCGGCACTGCGCAACACGGCACCGATCTCGCGCTCCAGCTGGCGCACGCCGGCCTCACGCGTGTAGTCGCGGATGATCGCGCGCAGCGCCGCGTCGTCGATCTCGGCCTGCTCGGCCTTCAATCCGTTAGCCTCGATCTGCCGGGTGACGAGGTAGCGTCGCGCGATCTCGAACTTCTCGTCCTCGACATAGCCGGGCAGGTCGATGACCTCCATGCGGTCGCGCAGTGGCCCCGGTATGCTGTCGAGGACGTTGGCCGTCGTGATGAACATCACCTTCGACAGGTCGAACGGCACGCCCAGATAGGCGTCGCGAAAGGTCGAGTTCTGTTCGGGGTCGAGCACCTCAAGCAGCGCCGAGGCGGGGTCGCCCTGGATGCCGCGGCCGAGCTTGTCGACCTCGTCGAGCATCATCACGCAATCGCAGGCGGCGGCCCGGCGGATCCCCTGGATGATGTTTCCGGGCAACGCCCCGATATAGGTGCGGCGGTGGCCACGGATCTCGGCTTCGTCATGCACGCCGCCCAGGCTCACCCGGACGAATTTTCGGCCCGTTGCTCGCGCGATGCTCTGCCCGAGCGAGGTCTTGCCGACCCCAGGCGGCCCGACAAAGCACAGGATTGGGCTGCGGCCGCCGGGGTTGAGCTGGTGGATCGCGAGGTATTCGAGAATGCGCCGCTTGATCTTTTGCAGGCCATAGTGGTCGGCATCGAGAATGCGGCGCGCTTCGGCGATATCGATCGGCTTGCCGGATTCAACCGACCACGGGAGCTCCGTCAGCCATTCCAGATAGGTGCGCGCCATCGAGTACTCGCCGGAGGCTTCCGGCATTCGGTCGAGCCGGGAGACTTCCCTTTTGGCATGCTCCTCGATCTCGGACGGCATTTTCGCCTCGGTGATCTTCTTGGTCAGCTCGGCGATCTCTTGCGCTTTGGCATCTTCGCCCTCGCCGAGCTCCTTCTGGATCGTCTTCAATTGCTCACGCAACAGGAATTCGCGCTGCCGATCATCCAGTTTGCCTTTGGTCTGCTCGCTGATCTGACGCGACAACCGCAGCACTTCGAGCCGGTAGCCCAGCATTTCCGAGATGCGTTCGAGCCGGCGTTGGAGCTCGACGGTCTCCAGGATCTCTTGCTTTTCGGGCGGGGTAATGTCCATGAAACTCGCGATCAGATCCGCGAGCGCCGCTGCAGAAGTGACAGACTGAACCGCATTTACAAGCTCTGCCGGCGTCTGCGGCAGCAGCTGCAGCACCTCCATCGCCTGGTTGCGCAGATTGAGCAGGCGCGCGGCAATGTCCGTGGTGGTTTCATCGGATTCGGTGACGCGTTCGACGCGGGCCGCGAGAAACGGGTAGCCGTCGAGAAAATCGCGAATGCGGAAACGGCGCTCGCCTTGGCAGATCGCGTGATGGGTGCCATCCGGGCTGGTGACGTAACGCAACAGGCTCCCTTCGGTACCTACGCGATGGAGATCCAGCGGGATCGGATCATCGATGCCAGGGTCGCGCTGCAGAACGAGGCCAACCGTGCGATTGAGCCGCATCGCCGTCTGCGCTGCCAGCACCGAGCGTTGGCGGCCGAGGGTGACCGGCAACACCGTGCCGGGAAACAGTACGAGGTTACGCGTCGGAATCAGGATCAGCGCGTCTTCCGGCAGTGCTGGAACGCTGGAGCCCGTCATCTCGATGGCATCGGGGGAGGAGGGCGCGGTAGTTCCCGACGTGCGCAGGTCGCGGTCCAGAGCCATATCGCTCACCCGACTTTTTGCAGCTGGAGCATCAGGCAGCCATTGGCAAGATGCCGGCGGGAAAGTTTCAATCGGGCCGGTGGCAGCTCGATCCGCCGCTGGAAATGCCCGTGGGGGATCTCGAGCCGGTGGATGCGGGCATCTCCCAATTCCTCGGGCAGAGGCCGTTCGCCGCTGACGATCAACACGCCGGCGCTGAGTGTCACCTGCACGCGGTCGGGATCCACCCCCGGCAAGGCGATTACGATGGTCAGCAGATCGTCGGTCTCGAAAATATCGACCGGCGCTTCCCAGCATGAGGTGGCAGGGGCGCGGTGGAAAAATTGACGATGGAGACGCTCGGCACGCTCCATCGCCTCGCAGGCCCGCGCCCACATCAACATCTCGAACGGTCTTTGCGGCATCATCGGCTCCGAGCGGTGCGGCCCGCCCGGCGATGGGGCCGCGTCGACTCATATCTCGACACATATAGTGCGTGCGGGGGGAGGGGGGGAGTTCTCTTTCCGCAAAGCGGGCCGGGCGAAGCGACCAGTTTGGCCGCTGCTCCGCCTCGCGCTGGGACTAGGCGTCTGCCGCGAAACCGGTTATCAGCCTGCGGAAAGGTCTGCCAGAGAGGCGAACGGTGGGTCTGATCGGAGAAAAAACCGTGGCTTTCGTGGACGGCATCGCGGCCGAAGCGCAGCGGCTGGAAACGCCGTGCGGCGATGGCAGCATGGTCTGGCGCGTGTGGGGAAGCGGCCCACCCCTCGTCTTGCTGCACGGCGGCTACGGTTCGTGGATGCATTGGATCCGCAATGTGACGCCGCTGTCGCGGCTGTTCACGGTTGCTGCTCCCGATTTGCCCGGGCTCGGTGACTCGGCGACGCCGCCGGAGCCCCACACCGCCGAGGGTCTCGCCGAAATCATCGCCGATGGGATCGATGCGGTCTTCCCATCAAATGCTGTGTTGCATCTCGCCGGATTTTCGTTCGGCGGCGTGCTTGGCGGTCATGTTGCGGCTCGGCTCGGCGATCGAGTGCACGCCTTTACGATCGTCGGATCGAACGGCCTTGGTCTGGTCCGCCAGCCGACAGCGCTCCAACGATTGCCGGAAGGCGCATCCGAGGTCCAGGCGCTTGCCGTCGCCCGCCACAATGTCGCGGCCCTGATGATCGCCGATGCGGCCAAAATCGACAAGCTGGCAGTCTATATCCAGGCACGAAACGCGCCGCGCGGCCGGATCAAAAGCCGCAGGTTCTCACGGGCGGACACACTCGCCCGCGCCCTTCCTCGCGTGAAGGCCCGCATCGACGGCATCTGGGGAGAACGCGACGCCACCGCCTATCCACACCTGGACGATCGCGCCTGCGCTTTGCGGAACGTTCAACCCGCCGCCCGTTTTGTGGTGATCCCGGGAGCCGGGCATTGGGTCCAGTACGAGGCGGCCCAACGTTTCAACCCGCTCCTCACCGAATTGGCTAGCCGCTGAACCCTTTTTCCTCTTGCGCTCGGCTGGTAACTTCGGTTTGAAAGCGTTAACGCCTCTTGCATCGTCGAGAGGAAAAGCTGAGCCGGCGCCCGGTTCCCCCGGCCCAGGGAGGAAGCCGCGATGACAACAGCCGATATTGCTGCGACGAGGAACGGCCTTTCCACCGACGAACACCGGCGGCAACTGCGCCGCGCCCTGATCGCCAGCACGGTCGGAACCACGATCGAATGGTATGATTTCCTGCTGTACGGCCAGGTGACTGGGCTGGTTTTCGGCAAGCTCTTCTTCCCCCAGTCCGACCCGATTGTCGGTGTTCTGCAAGCGTTCGCCGTTTTCTTCATCGGCTTTGTCGGACGGCCGATCGGGGCGGCGATCTTCGGCCATTGGGGCGACCGCATTGGACGCAAGGCGACGTTGATCGCGACCCTGCTGGTGACCGGCTTTGCCACCGTAGCCGTCGGTCTCGTACCGACCTATGAGAGCATCGGCATCTGGGGAGCAGTCCTTCTGACGATCATCCGCCTGATTCAGGGGATCGGCGTCGGGGGCGAATGGGGCGGCTCCGTGCTCTTGGCGATGGAGTGGGCGCGCACCACCAAAAACCGCGGATTCCTCGCTGCGTGGCCGCAGTTCGGCGGGCCGGCGGGGCTGTTCCTGGCGAACCTTGCGGTGCTGTTCTTCAGCTGGCTGTCCGGCGACCAATTTCTGGTTTGGGGATGGCGGATTCCGTTCCTTATCAGCATCGTCATGGTCGGTATCGGGCTATGGATCAGGCTCGGCATCTCCGAGACCCCGGTCTTCCAGAAGGTGCTCGACGAAGAGCGGGTCGAACGCGTGCCGGTCCTGGAAGTGCTCAAGCGGCAACCGAAGCAAGTGGCGCTAACCGCGCTCTTGCGGATGCCGGAGCAGGCGCCGGGCTATATCGTCGGCACCTTCATCTTTACCTATGCCACCACGGTGCTCGGCGCTCCGCGCAATTTTGTGCTGATGGCCGTCCTCGTTCAGGCCGTACTCGGATTTTCTTGGGTCCCGATCGCCGGGCATCTGTCCGACCGCATCGGGCGCAAGCGCATGTATATAATCGGCTCAATCTTTTCCGGGATCTTCGGCTTCATCTACTTCGCCCTGCTCGATACGAAAGTGCCGGCTCTGATCTTTATCGCCATCGCGCTGTCGTTGCTTCCCGTCACGACGTGTTATGGCCCACAGGCGGCAATGATCGCAGAAAGCTTTACTCCGCGGCTGCGCTACAGCGGCACCTCGCTGGGCTATCAGCTCGCTTCGATAATCGCTGGCGGTCCGTCGCCGTTCATCGCGACGGCACTGTTCGCTACGTTCGCGTCGAGCTTTCCGATTGCCCTTTATATTCTCGGCTGCGGGGTGCTCGGCATCATCGCGGCAGCGTTGCTCACGGATTACACCAACAAGGACATCTCTGCCGAATACGAGCGGGTCTGAACTGCTCCGACGGGTTCCGGCAGGCTCTTGCCGCGATTGCCCAACGCTTGGGCATCGGACACTAGCGGATCACGCGGGAGGATTCTGCGATGACTGCTATCGATAGTCCGATCAGCGCATTGCCGGAAGCCGAGCACCGCGCGCAGTTGCGTCGCGCGCTGGTTGCCAGCACTGTCGGCACCACGATCGAATGGTACGATTTCCTGCTTTATGGCCAAGTAACCGCGCTGGTCTTCGGCAAACTGTTCTTCCCGAAGTCGGATCCATTAGTCGGTGTGCTCGAGGCCTTTGCCGTGTTTTTTATCGGGTTCGTCGGCCGGCCGATCGGAGCGGCGATATTCGGCCATTGGGGCGATCGGATCGGACGCAAGGCGACTTTGATCGTGACATTGTTGGTGACGGGGCTTGCGACGGTCGCCGTGGGCCTCGTCCCGACCTACGAGAGCATCGGCATCTGGGGCGCCATCCAGTTGACGGTCATCCGCTTGATTCAAGGCATCGGGGTCGGCGGTGAGTGGGGCGGCTCGGTGCTCTTAGCGATGGAATGGGCACGAACCATCATCATCGGGGCTTCATCTCGTCCTGGCCGCAATTCGGGGCCCCAGCCGGGTTCTTTCTGGCCAATCTGGCGGTGCTGGTGTTCAGCTGGCTCTCCGGGGATCAGTTTCTGGTGTGGGGCTGGCGCATCCCGTTCCTCATCAGCATCGTCATGGTCGGGGTCGGGCTGTGGATCCGGCTCGGCATTCTCGAAACCCCGGTGTTCCGCAAAGTCATCGAGGAGGAACGTATCGAACGCGTGCCGGTGCTCGAAGTACTCAAACGCCAACCGAAAGAGGTCGCGCTGACCGCTCTGTTGCGGCTGCCGGAGCAAGCTCCCGGCTATATCTTTGGCGCGTTCGTTTTCACCTACGGCACGACGGTCCTGGGCGCGTCGCGCAATTTTCTGCTGACTGCGGTGCTCGTACAAGCCGTCCTCGGCTTTTTGTGGGTGACGATAGCCGGGCATCTGTCGGACCGCATCGGCCGCAAGCGCATGTACATAATCGGCTGCGTCTTCGTCGCCGTGTTCGGGTTCGTATACTTTGCCATGCTGGATACGAAAATACCGATGGTGATCTTTATCGCCGTGGCTCTCTCAGGCCTGCCGATCATGACGATGTACGGCCCCGAAGCGGCACTGATCGCCGAATCCTTCTCCCCACGGCTGCGCTATAG
>Ga0318576_10000530_pt1 | contig 10111 bp, 9 predicted proteins | sample GRESIP089b5f24_FD_203498 | JGI IMG/M metagenome (GOLD analysis project Ga0318576, IMG submission 203498) | Tropical soil microbial communities from Luquillo Experimental Forest, Puerto Rico - GRE.SIPMG.089b5f24 | ecosystem: Environmental > Terrestrial > Soil > Tropical forest > Bulk soil...
GCCCGTAGTCCGCTGACATCGGTGAACATCGCCGAGTACCCGGTGGTGCGGTTGAACCGCACCTGGCCGAACACGATGATGATCATCACGGTGAACGACAAGAGCACCGACCAGAAGATCCCGAGTTTGACTACTGTGCCAGTGGTTTTCATGGGTTGATCGTGTTCTCCCCGATTTGGCGCCCCCACACGTATTCGGAGAACATCGGCTGGCCGAGCTCGAGGTGGTTGTACGGCGCGAGGCTGGCGCCGGTATCCATCACCAGATACGGCGCCGGCCACAATTCCCGGGTAATGGTCTGCCAGCAACCCGGCCGCCCACCCGGTCCACCGCGAGCGTTCACCCGCGGCAGATTGTCCGGGTAGACGTACGGGTTGGGCGCTCCACCGATGCCCGCGGCGCCCGCCAGCGAATAGCCGTTGCCACCAACCGCGTTCGCGACTTTGGGCGCGGCGTCGTGGAAGTTGCGGATCATGCAGAACAGTTCGGGGCTGTAGGTGTCGAGCAGCGCGGCGGTGGGAACCAGATCGGCGGCCCCGCGCGCCAGATACGGCCCTCCCCGCGCGAAGATGTCTTCGCCGGTATTGCCCACGCCCACCGCCGACAACAGGGCGGCATCCAGATCGTGCTGTTGCCTCGTCAGTGTGCGCGCGGTGACCACCGCGTTCTGCAGAAAGTTCCACAAATCCGGCGACGCACGGGAATAGATCTCACCGAGATCCGCGAGCCGTCGCACGTCGTAACCGAGCTGCTTCACCCGCGGGTTCAAGTGCTCCAGAATCTGATTGCCGTTGACAATCGACTCTCCGAACTTGCCACCCAACCCATTCAGTGCCTGGGCCAGCGCGGACAACGTCGCGTTCAGCTCGATCGGATCCACCTTCGCGGCGATCGAGGTGATCGTCTCGAACAATGTGTCGAACTCGGTGGTCACCGACCGCACGTCGATCACGTCGTGCGACGAGATCCGTTGGGGTTTAGGGTTTTCCGGCGACGACAACGACACATACTTATTGCCGAACAGGGTGGCCGCCTCGATGTGGGCCACCACATTGGCCGGAATCAGCTCGATGTACTTCGGATTCACCTCCAACACCAGCTTCGCCGCCGGGCGGCCGTCACGCTCGATCTGCGAAATGCTGTCCACCCGGCCGATCTTCACCCCGTTGTAGGTGACTTCCGATCCCGGTTCCATCACCAGCCCGGCCCGAGAAGCCACCATGGTCAACTCGGTCTTCGGCGTGAAACCCCCCCGAAACTGGATGTAAACCAACACAAGAACCAAGGCGCCGACCAACAGCAAGATCACACCCTCCACGTACAGGAGCGCTCGTCGGTTCTTCCGTGTCAGCGGCGTCGTCACAGCGGTTACACCGTGAGATTGAAGTTCGGGTCGACGCCGTAGAGCGCCAACTGGGCCAACAGGACAACAACCACCACCGAGACCAGCGAGAACCGCATCGACCGGCCAACCGCCTTGCCGACGCCCACCGGTCCCCCGCCGGCGGTGTAGCCGTAGTAGCAGTGGGTGATCATCACCACCACTGCAATGACGGCGACCTGCACGACCGACCAACCCACGTCCTCGGGTCGCAGGAAGGTCCGGAAGTAGTGCTCGTAGGTACCGACCGACTGTCCGTAGAAGATCGTTGTGACGACCTGCCCCGACATGAACGCCATGTCGAGGGCCAGCGCGTACAACGGGACGATCACCGCGAGCCCGCCCAGGATCCGGGTGGACGCCAGAAACGCGATCGACTTGATGCCCATGACTTCCAACGCGTCGATCTCTTCGCTGATCCGCATGGCACCCAGCTGCGCGGTGGCGCCGGCGCCGACCGTCGCGGCCAGCGCGACGCCGGCGACGATGGGTGCGGCGACGCGGGTGTTGGCCAGTGCGGCAAAGAATCCGGTAAACACCTCGACTCCGATGTTGCCCAGTGAGGCGAACCCTTGGATCGCGATGAGCGATCCACTGGCGAGTGTCACGAAGCCGATGATCGCGACGGTGCCACCGAGGACGGCCATGGCACCGGTGCCCATGCCGATCTCGGCGATCAGGCGCAGCGTCTCCCGACGGTAGCGGCGCAACGCCCACCCGATCTGCCCGATGCTGATTCGCGTGAACCTCGCGAAAATCCCGATCTGCTCGAGCCTTCGGGCCGCACCGCCGCCATAGCGGTTGAGGTTGGCGGCTGTCCGCGGGTAGCGGGCGCGCAGTACGGCTCGCGCTGATGTGTCGGTCATGTCAGCGCCCCGTCCCGAATCGCACGCCGATCGTGGTCAGTACCACGTCGATCGCGAACAACGCGATCACGCACAACACCAGCGTCTCGTTGACGGCTATGCCAACGCCCTTGGGGCCGCCCTTCGTGGTCAATCCGCGATAACAGCCGACCAGGCCGGCGACCATACCGAACGTGGCCGACTTGATCACCGAGATGATCACTTCGGGCAAGCCGGTGACCAGGGTGAGCGTACCGACATAGGCGCCGGCCGAAACGTGTTGGATGAAGACGCCGAAGACGAAACCGCCTACCAGGCCAATGGTTATCACCGCGCCGTTGAGCAGTGTGGCGACGATCGTCGCGGCGACGACCCGCGGCACAACCAGGCGGTGGATCGGGTCGATGCCGAGTACCTCCATGGCGTCGATCTCCTCGCGGATGGTGCGGGCGCCCAGGTCGGCACAGATGGCCGTCGATCCGGCGCCCGCGATCACCAGCACGGTGGTCAGCGGCCCCAGTTGGGTGACCGCGCCCAGCGCCGCGCCCGCACCTGAGATATCGGCGGCGCCGAACTCGGCCAGCAGGATGTTGAGCGTGAAGATGATCAGCACGGTCAACGGAATCGAGACCGCGATGGTTGGCAGCAGCGAAACACCAGTAATGAACCAGCCCTGCTCGATCGCCTCACTCCACTGAAAGGGCCTTCGAAATAACGCCTTACCGGTCAGCACGCACGTCCGGTAGAACCCGCCGACCGCGTCAACCCCGGGCTGGATCTGGCCGCGGAGATAAGTGGTGATCGGGATGTTGGCGGTCATCGTCGGGTCCCCGGGCTGTCGAGTCCGGCCATCAAGGCGGCGTTCGCGACTTCGAGCAATTCTTGGGCGGCTTGCTTGGCCCCGGCGGGATCACTTGAGCAGATCGCATCGGCCAGTTTCCGGTACGCATCCGGACGCTTGACCTCAGCGCTCGTAACGGCGGCCAGGGCAGCGAGCGCCGGCTCGTATGTGGCGCGAAATGCGTTGTACATCAACCGATATACGATCGAACCGGCGCTGTCGACCACGTGATCCCAGAACGTGAGCACATGGCGTTGCCACTCGTTCGGATCCTTTTCGATCTGCATCGCTCGCAGTGAATCCTCGAGCAATTCCGCCAACTCAGGCTCATGCCGTTCGGCCGCCAGTTCCGCGACCTTCGGACCGTTTCGCAGCCGGGCCTCGAGAATGCTGCGGAAAACCGAAATGTCGAGCTCGCCATTGCGAAACAACAACCGGGGCAGCAGGTCCAGGCCGGCGTGCCGTCGGAAGTCACGCACCGTGGTGACGCCGCCGTGGCGCACCTCGACGAGACCGGCGGCGGAAAGCCGCTTCAGCGCCTCGCGAACAGCGGGCCGGGATACGCCGAGAACGTCGGCCAACTGGCGCTCGCTGGGCAAGGCTTCGCCGGGCTGCATCTCCCCGCTGAGCACGTCGGCGGTGATCTGCTCGAAAACGTCTTCGGGCACAGATCGACGTTTCACTGGCTGCAGCGCCATGCGCCCAGTGTGAATGGTCAGAGGTCCGACGTCAAGTGATCAGACCAGTTTCATTACTACCGTGGACCGGCCATCAGGCGATTGCCATTTGTGCTATCACCGGCGCTATCGCAAATAAAAGTCACCAGTGGTCGGTCGCGCGCCGCGCCGATGGTCGAGACTGGGCTCATGACGGATCCCGGTGCAGGCCGCGTGGCGGTCTACCTCGACTTCGACAACATTGTGATCTCCCGCTACGACCAGGTGCACGGGCGCACTTCGTTCCAGAAGGACAAGGCCAAGGGCCTAGACAAGCATCGGGACCGGTTGGCGCGGGCCACCGTCGACGTCGGCGCGATCATCGATTACGCGTCGTCGTTCGGGACACTGGTGCTCACCCGCGCCTATGCGGACTGGTCGGCTGAGGTCAACACCGGCTACCGCGAGCAGCTGGTCGGCCGCGCGGTCGATCTGGTGCAGCTGTTCCCGGCGGCGGCCTACGGCAAGAACGGCGCCGACATTCGGCTGGCCGTCGACGCGGTCGAGGACATGTTCCGGCTGCCCGACCTGTCCCATGTGGTGATCGTGGCCGGCGACTCCGACTACATTCCGCTGGCGCAGCGCTGTAAGCGGCTCGGCCGCTACGTGGTGGGCGTCGGGGTGGCCGGCTCCTCGAGCCGGGCGCTGGCGGCGGCCTGCGACGAGTTCGTCGTCTACGACGCGCTGCCCGGAGTTCCGGTGCCCGAACCGGCACCCACCAAAGCCGCACCCAAGCAACGCGTCCGTGCCAACGCCGCCGACGCCGAGGAGCCGCCGTCGCCCGATCCGCAGGCCGCGGCAACCGATCTGCTGACGCGCGCGTTGCGGATGGGCCTGGAGAAGGACGACGTCGACTGGCTGCACAACTCCGCGGTCAAGGCGCAGATGAAGCGCATGGACCCGTCGTTCAGCGAAAAGTCGCTAGGATTCAAGTCTTTCAGCGACTTCCTGCGGTCGCGTTCCGACATCGCGGAGCTCGATGAGAGTTCGACGACGCGGATGGTGCGACTGCGCTAGGTGCTGACGTCGTGGCCCTAGCTGTTGGGCGCAACCCGACTGTCACATCAGTCACACGAGTCTCCGCAGGTACCGGGTCGGCTCAGCGATTGATGGGGCAGATGTGACTGGCGCGGACCAAGGCCGCTGATCTTGGTGAACAGATCAGGAGCGCTCTAGGTCCCCGCCCGCCGCGCGGACACGAAAAGGTACGGCGGGACGCCGTCCTCGATCTGCTGCGGAAGTTTGCGGCCATAGCCGGTCATCAGTTCCTCCGACGTCGTCACCGCCACATCCCAGCCGTGACGGCGCCACCAATCGCCGACGTCCTCGCGGTCCTCGAAGTACCACAGCTCCTCGGTTCGCGGGACCTCCTGTTGCGGGTCCGCCTTGGCCATCAGCGCCCGGACGCGGTCCGAGCGCTCACGCCGCTGCGCCGTGAAGTCGGGGTCGGCGAAGTTGGGTGACAGCGCCTCGATGCCGACCCGACTGCCGGCAGCGGTGAGCCCCTGGATGCGGTCGAACAGCAGCTCCTGGGCCGTCGCCGGCAGATACATCAACAGCCCCTCGACCGACCATGCGCTCGGCGCCGACGCATCAAAACCCGCCTGCTGCAACGCCTTCGGCCAGTCCTGACGCAGGTCCACCGGGACGCCGACCCGATGACATGTCGGTTCCGCACCGTGCTCGTGCAACGTGGAGGCTTTGAAGTCCAACACCCTGAGCTGGTCGAGCTCGAAGACCGTCACCCCGTCGGGCCACGGCAACCGCCACGACCGCGCGTCCAAGCCGGCCGCCAGGATCACCACCTGACGGATGCCCGCGTTGGCGGCGTCGAGGAAGAGGGTGTCGAAAAACAAGGTCCGCGAAGCGAAATAGCTGACCATCGACTTCATCCGCAACGGCAGCGCGGGTTCGGCCTCGACGACCTCGGCGGGCAGCTCAGGAGCCCCGAACCAGTTCCACTCGCCGTCTCCGACGGTGTCCAGGAAAACCCGCGCGAACGGATCGCTGATCAGCGGATGGTCGCTCTCGGTCTCCGCCGCGCGCGCCGCCGCCACACCCAGCGCCGTCGCACCCACGCTCTCGGTGATGTCCCAGCTGTCGTTATCGGTCCGCACGACATGCGACCCTACGTGAACCGCCTGTAAGGAAGAATCGCGGTCACCATGGTCGACAACGACGGTCCCGAGCCGACATCGCGACGACGCCACATCTTGCGGCTCGTCGTGTTCGCCGCTTTCCTGGTCGCGCTGTTCTATCTGCTGGCCGTCAGGCATGTCGTCGACATCGAGGACGTCCGGCGCGCGGTCAAGGCGACGGGGCCGGCGGCGCCGCTGACCTACATCGTGGTGTCGGCCGTCCTCGCCGCGATCTTCGTGCCGGGCTCGATTCTGGCCGCGAGCAGCGGGCTGCTGTTCGGTCCGCTCCTCGGCGTGTTCGTGACGCTGGGTGCGACGGTGGGCACGGCGATCGTCGCGAGCCTCGTCGGGCGTCGAGCTGGCCGAGACGGTGCGCGGGCGCTGTTGGGAGCGACGCGCGCCGACCGCATCGACGCGCTGATCGAACGACGCGGGCTGTGGGCCGTCGTCGGTCAGCGCTTCATCCCCGGCATATCGGATGCACTCGCCTCGTATACTTTCGGGGCGTTCGGAGTTCCGTTGTGGCAGATGGCGATCGGTGCGTTCATCGGCTCGGCGCCGCGGGGATTCGCCTACACCGCGCTGGGTGCCTCAATCGGGAATCGGTCGCCGTGGTTGGCCTACTCGGCGATTGCGGTGTGGTGCGTGAGCGCCGTCGTCGGCGCGTTCGCCGCGCGGCGCGGATACAAACACTGGCGGGGTCACACCCGCCGCGGTGAGGACGGCGGCATCCCGGATTCCGATCGCGAGGCCGAGGCGCACTGACACGACGTCCGGCGGCTTTGGTCACGTGCGCCTTACCAGTCCGCGCTGCGGAACCACCATGCGAAACGCCCGCCTCGTAGCGACTTTTCAGCGACAGCAGTCGCGACGGAAGTTCACGTCAGGTAGCGGTCCCGCCACCGGGCAAAGCGATTCGTCGGAACCTGAATCGCGGCCATGACCGCGCTCATTGGCGACGCCACCGACTTCACCCGCGGCTTGGGCTTGGCGACTGGAGGGCCATCGCCTTCCCACCACGTCGGCTCCAACAGCGCCGTCGTCACCGGGATCGCCCGCTCGACACTGTTGCTCCCCCATCTGCTCGCGCGATCGATCGACGCGACGGAGGGCGCCAGGTTCACCGGCGACAGCGTCGGCTCGAATCGGACGAGGTGATCGGCGTAGGGCAGGTTACGCACCATCTGCAACTGCATCGCCTGGGTGATCGGCACCAGCCACAAGTGGCGCGGATCCCATTGCGGGTGAAAGCAATCGAACGCCAGGTAGCACGCATTACGGGTGCCCAGCCTCCCGTCGCGGATGCGCTTCCACGCCAGTTCGATCGGGACGTTGCTCGCCGCGCCGCCGTCGACGAGGGCCCCGATGTCCTTTTCTTCGAACAGCTCGTCGAGCATGGGGATCATCCGCGGATCGTTCGTTTCGTGGTGCAGCACACCGGGAATGGCCGATGAGAACGACGCCGCATCGACGACGTCGAAGTCGCGGGCCGGGTCGTCGTCGCCGATGATGATGGGCTTGACGACCCGCAAGTCGATGAAGGCGGCCACTTGCCACATCCGGGCGCCCACCAGCGGACCGATGCCGATCGGGCGAAAGGGAAGCGACCGCAACTGCAGTGCCGACAATGCGGGACGGCGGAACCGTGACGGCAGCGCCGAATACGGCTGGTTGTGCACACCTGCGACCACGATGTCGAACGGGATTGCCAAGTCCGACATGCGCATCCGTCGACCATCCTCACGGCTGAGCATCGTGTGGGCGAACTGGTCGAAGCGCAGCGCGAACATGCCGGCCAGGCCATGGCGGCGGCGCAGCCGTTCGGATCCCAGAATGGCGCGGTACGACACCGTTTTCGCCCACGCGATGTATTCCTCGATCGGCACCGGTAAAGCGCGGGCCACCAGGCTGCCCAGGATCGAGCCCATCGACGCGCCGATCATGTAGTCGGGCACCTGACCGGCCTCCAGCAGCCGCTGCATGCCGCCGATGTAGGCGAAACCCGCACCACCCCCGCCGCCGAGGACCGTGACAAGCTGCTTGTAGCCAACCTCGGCGTCCAATTCTGCCGGGGAGAAATCATCTCCATGGCGCTCGATGAGGACTCGCCGTTGGTCGTCCTGATCGGCGGCCAGACCGGTCAGTGCCTCTCGTGCGGCTCTCAGAGCCGTGATCGGATCCGGCTCCTCGCGCAGCGGTCCGTATAGCGTGTCGGCAACCCTGGATCGCCAGGGCGCGATTTCGGCGCCGACCGAGACGTCTCCGCGCCCGCGGGTTCCACCCGGGCCCGCGGCACCCGGTTCGAAGTCGGCGAGCCTGGCGAAGTTCAGGATGTAGCGCAGCTTGCGCAGCTCGTCGGCTCTCAACACATCCGGGGCGGATAGCTGATGCCGGACGAGCCGGTTTTCCATCCGTTGCAGCAGCAGCGCCGGCTCGGCCGCCGGCAGGTCGGCTGCGTCGACGGAATCGAGCGCCCCGTCCTCGATCTCCTCCATGAGTTCGAGACCGGCGTCGCGGCGGCCGAGGCGGCCGAGCACCGCGTCGGCGAACGGGATCTGCATGGGGAACAGTTTGGTCGCACCCGGGGCGGCGCATCATGGAAGGGTGCGAATCGGAGTAGGGGTTTCCACCGCGCCCGATGCACAACAGGCCGCGGTGGAGGCCGCAGCGCAGGCGCGCGACCAGCTCGCAGGTGACGCGCCGTCGCTGGCCGTGCTATTCGGATCGCGATCGCACACCGACAACGCCGTGGACATCGTCAACGCGGTGCAGGAGATGGTCGAGCCGCCCGCGCTGATCGGTTGCATCGCCCAGGCCGTCGTCGCCGGCGGCAACGAGATAGAGAACGAGCCCGCGGTGGCGGTGTGGCTGGCGTCCGGCCTGGCCGCCGAGACGTTCCAGTTGGACTTCGTCCAAACCGGCTCCGGTGGCCTGCTCACCGGTTACCGATTCGACACGACCGCGCACGATCTGCACCTGCTCCTGCCGGACCCGTACACCTTCCCGGCGAACCTGCTCATCGACCATCTCAACGCCGACCTGCCGGGAACGACGGTCGTCGGCGGCGCAGTGAGCGGTGGGCTGCGACCGGGCGACACCCGGCTGTTCCACGACCGCAACGTGCTCACCTCCGGCCTGGTCGGCGCGCGCCTGCCCGGCACGCACGGTGTCACGATCGTGTCGCAGGGCTGCCGGCCGATCGGTGACCCGTACATCGTCACCGGCGCGGAAGGCACGGTGATCACCGAGCTGGGCGGCCGACCGCCGCTGCAGCGGCTGCGCGAGATCGTCGAGGAGCTGCCGCTCCACGAGCAGGAACTGGTCAGCCACGGCCTGCAGATCGGCATCCTCGTCGACGAGCGCCTGGCGGATCCGGGCCAGGGCGACTTCTTGATCCGCGGGCTGCTCGGCGCCGACCCTTCGACCGGAGCGATGGAGATCGGTGACGCCGTCGAGGTCGGCGGGACCGTGCAGTTCCAGGTCCGCGACGCGGCAGGGGCCGACAAGGACCTGCGCCTGACCATGGAGCGGGCGGCCGCGGAGCTGCCCGGCCGTCCGGTGGGCGCGCTGTTGTTCACCTGCAACGGGCGTGGGCGGAGAATGTTCGGGGTCGCCGACCATGACGCGTCGACGATCCAGGAACTACTCCGCGGGATTCCGCTGGCCGGTTTCTTCGCCGCCGGGGAGATCGGCCCGATCGCGGGCCGCAACGCGTTGCATGGATTTACCGCGTCGATGGCGCTTTTCACCGACGACACATAATGCGGGGTGTTCGCTGTGCCCAGCTCCGAGCGACAAATCCCCTGCGCGCCTTAGCTTGTCGCTGCGAGGCGGGCAGACTATGTACCGGCTCGGCCCAGCGATTGACGGGGCGGATGTTAGTGACTAGATCAGCAGCGCTCTAAGCACCCACCCGCGGCGCGGCCACGAACAAATTCCCGGGAATCCGGTCCTCGACCTCTTTGGGTGCGCTGCGGCCATAGCCGGCCATCAACTCGGCGGACGGCGTCACCGTCACGTCCCAGCCGTGCCGACGGAACCAGCCACCGACGTCTTCGCGCTCCTCGAAGTACCACAGCTCGTCGGTCCTGGGGATCTCCCGCTGCGGGTCCACTTCGGCCATCAACGCACGAATCCGGTCCATCCGCTCACGACGCTTCGCGCGAAACTCCGGGTCGAGAAACTTCGGC
>Ga0318576_10000537_pt1 | contig 10045 bp, 10 predicted proteins | sample GRESIP089b5f24_FD_203498 | JGI IMG/M metagenome (GOLD analysis project Ga0318576, IMG submission 203498) | Tropical soil microbial communities from Luquillo Experimental Forest, Puerto Rico - GRE.SIPMG.089b5f24 | ecosystem: Environmental > Terrestrial > Soil > Tropical forest > Bulk soil...
CAGCGCCCGCAGCCACGGCCACGGGGCCGCCGCCGTCACCTCCTCGGCCATCAGCGCCCGCTCCAGCGTCGGCTCCAGCCGGAACCGGGCCGCCGCCAGGGCCGCCGCCATGAACCGGTCGTGTCCTAGATTGAACGCCTCGGCCGCCGAGATCGCCGCTGCCGCCCCATCGTTGTCACCGGATCGCAGCAGCGCATCCACATGAAGCGGCAGAAAGCGAAGCCCGGGCGACTGAGTGTTGTATGTTCTCATCACGTTCTCCGCCCCCGCGCTGGCCAGGTGGGCACTCGCCTCCGGGAAACGACGCTCCTCCCAGGCCAGCCAGCCATGCGCCGCCGACCATTGCGACCCGATGATCCCGTACCGGCAAGACTCGCCTGCCGCACTCGGCCCGTACAAGAGCCTTCGCGCCTCATCGAGGTCGCCCCGATGCAGGAACAAGCAGGCTTCTTCTGCGTCGACCCAGGCCGCAACGGTACGGACTCCTGGTCTGACCTCCTGCCGGATCTGGCGGAAGATGTCCTCGCATCGGCTACGCCTGCCCTCCACCAGGTGATGCCTGGCCTCCCCAAGAGCAGCCATCCAGGACAAAACTCCGGTCCGATCGGCGGCTTTCCTGGCTGCCTGGACGTCCTCTAGCGCGTTGGTGATCGTCGAGAGGAACAAGAGCGCGAAGCCCTCGGCGACGTCAAGGCCGTGGGTGTGAGCAAAGCCAGCCTGCTCCCGCAGACGGGCGGCCGCGAGTTCTAGATCTTGCTCCTCCCCGTAGGAGATGACGATCTCGGTGCGGCGGGCCCGGGCCTCCAGGTCGAGATCGCCCGTGCAGCGGGCGGCAGCGAGCCCGCGGTCGATGAAAGCCCGGGCTGCCGCAGGCTCCCCCTTGAGCCAGGCGAGCAGTGCTGCCTGGGTCAGCAGCAGGGCTCCTTCGCCTGAAGATTCGTCCTGGTTCAGGCCTGCCGCCTCATGCTCAACCAGCGCCCACGCCTCCCGGATAGCCCCGGTCCAGAACAGGTGGAAGCACGTCACGGCTGCGAGCCAGGTCCGGTCTGGGCGGCTGAGCCTGTCACGATCGGCCCAGGCCTTGCGGACCAGCGGATCGAGCTCGGACCACCGGCTGGCCAGGAACAGATCCTGGACCGCCGCATGTTCCAGGCGGGGTCGCTGGCCGGCTAGCGTCCCGTGCCGGTTGGCGAGCTGGAGCGCTCCCAGGTGGAGGGTCGCCGCGCGTCCGATCTGGCCTGTCCGGCTTGCTTCGGTAGCCGCGGCCTCCAGTTCCGAAAGCGCGGCCTCCGGACGGCCGGCTCGCTCGAGGTGAGCGGCAACCCGCTCGGCGGGATGGCTGGCGCTCTTTGCCATGGCCGCCGCGATCTGCTCGTGCAGCGCCTGCCGGCGCTCGGCTGGCACCTCCAGGTAGGCCGCCTCCTGCAGTAGGGGATGGCGGAACCGGAACCGCTCGTCCTCCTGGTCCAGCAGGCCGGCCGACACCAGGTCGCCGGGCCGTCCCTCGGGCTGGACCGAGGCCAGCAGCTCGGCTTCTGCTTCCAGGCCCGCCACCGCGGCGGCCTCCAGCAAGGCCCGCCCCGCCAGGTCCAGGCGCCCGGCCCGCACCCGCACGGTGGCCCGCACGATGTCAGGAACCCGCAGCAGGTGACCCGGCCCAGAGGCCAAGCTGGCCAGTTCCTGGACCAGCAGCGGCGTCCCGGCGCCCCGCTCCACGATCGCCGTGACCGTGTCCCGCGGCAGGGCCGGGTCAGTGGCGAGAGCGATCCTCTCCCCGTCGGCCGGGGTGAGCCGGGCCAGCGGAACGCTCAGCACGTGCGGATCCCGCTTGAGCCGGACCAGGCCCGGCCACCACGGATGCGCCGGCCCGATCTCCTCCTCCCGGTATGTGACCGCCAGGACCAGGGCAAGGTCGGCCACCCGGCGGGCCGCGTAGTGCACGAACTCCCAGGTCGAGTCGTCTGCCCAGTGGATGTCGTCCAGCACCCACAGTGCCGTTCCGTCACCTGCGGCTTCATCGACCGCATCCAGCAGCGCCTCGAACAGCACCGGCCGGTCTACGGCCCGGTCCGGCCCGCTGGCCTCTGTGGCCAGTTCGGGCGCAACCGCCCACAAGATCCCGGCCCGCGCCCGCGCCGCCGCCCAGACCGAGGGCTCGGCCCGGCGGGCCGCCCGCAAGGTATCGGCCAGCGCTGCGTAGGGCATAGATGCCTCCTGCGGGGCGGCGCGTCCCAGCAGCATCCGCCCCCCGCGCTGCCGGTGCCACCGCAGGAGTTCGGCGCACAGCCGCGTCTTGCCGATCCCGGCCTCCCCGGAGATCAGGACGATGCTCCCCGCGCCTTCCTCCGCGCGGATCAGGACACGGCTGAGCCGCCGCAGGTCCGCGTCACGACCCACCAGCTCCACCTCGCGGCGGGTCACCCCGCCCGACACGGCGGGAGTGACCTGCGTGGATGTCATGACGGTCTCCGCAGCTCGATAGACCTCGCCGATACGTTCTAAGTATGACGTACAACCTATAGTATGATGGGCGTCCGACATAGTCAACCCAGGATTGGACCGATGGCCCGACGCACTGACAGCCGTTCCCGGATGATCCACGCCGCCTGCGAGCTGTTCCGGGAGCGCGGCTACTATGCCACCGCGTTCTCCGATGTGGTGGAAGAGAGCGGTGCCCCTCGGGGCTCCATCTACTTCCACTTCCCCGGTGGCAAGCAGGAGCTCGCCCGGGAGACCACCGCCAGGGCGGCGGACGAGATCGAGGACATGGTCCACCAGGCGGCCAGCCGGGCGCATGATCCCGTCTCGCTGATACAGGCGCTGGCCGAGATCCAGGTGCAGCGCCTTGAAGCGTCTGGCTATTGCAGCGGGTGCGCCATTGCCACGATGGTGCTCGAACTGGCACCCCAGGACGAGGAACTTAGCGCCGAGTTCGACAAGGTGTTCACCCGGTGGCGGACTGCGCTCGTCGGCCACCTCCGATCCTGGGGCGTCGGCGCCCAGCACGCCGTGGCCCTGGCCGATCTCATCATGGCGGTCTTCGAGGGCGCGCTGGTCCTCAGCCGCGCGGCCCGCAGTTCCGAGCCCTTCTGGAACACGATAAAGACGCTGATCACCACGGTCGGTTGCCTCATTGCTGAACCCCAGCAATGACACCAGCCGCCACGACGGCGACACAGGAGCAAGCCCGACCCGCGCCGACCGGGCCGAAGGTTCAAGCCATCGGCCAGCACACCCGCAACCGCGCTACCGCAAGACAGGGCCGCGCCGCTGGCAGCCACCCATAATGCACAGTTCGGTGCAGCGCCAACTGCATGGCTGTTGACCAGAAGCGCCGCTCATAACGGCGGGTCGGCGCGCGGTTATAGGGGGCGCTGGCTGACCGCTCAGCAGTACCGGTTTGACCCAATAGGTAGTCGTCCGAGCCGTATATTTATGCATCGGCAGACCTGGGGCGAATGTCCGCATGTAGTTATGCATCGGCAGACCTGGGGCGAATGTCCGCATGTAGCCGCGTAGCGAGCGGCGTCCAAACTCAAGATCGGGGTAGTGCGCGAGAACGGCCGACTCGTTGTGAATCTGGTCTGGGCTCAGGCCGGATGCTTCCAGGCTCGCCGAGAGCCGACCGACGAGATGAAACCCGATTCGGAAGGGTACCCGTAGATAGCTCTCCCAACTCGCGTGTTACGTGACAGGCCCGTGGGCCCACGGAGAGTGAAATCGCCCGCCTGTCGCTAGGTTCGCTCGAACATCGCTTGCAGAGAAGGTTCCTGAGCCAGGAGAGCGTGGTCAGTTGTCGTCAAACTCACCCTCGTTGATGACGTCGATGTGGAGGTCGAGGGTCCTGGCGATCTCGTCGAGGAACCTGGTGTGGGTAAGGAACCACTCTCGCCCGGCGCTCTTGCCGATGCTGCGGCTGTGGTCGGCGGCGTCCAGCAGGCGATGGAAGGTTGCCTCAGCGGGCCCCGCCGAGGCTCCGCTGGTCCGGTAAATCCGTAGCAGGATGGGCTCTTCGGGGAGCGCGGTCGTGCGGGTCTGGCTGCGGAACCGCATGATGACGTCGCTGTCGCTGCGGCCGACTTTGAGCAGCGTCCGGCCCGAGGCCTGGTCGTAGGGGTGCCGGATGTAGTGCGGCAGGGCGTAGACGTAGACGCCGACCTCGTTGCGGGCCTCGGCTTGCTGGGTTTGGACGCTGGCCCGCTGTACTTCTTCGTCCAGGCGGGCGGGGTCGTTGGCGCGCCGCTCGAGTTCGTCCAGATTCGCCTGCAGGTATGAACGGGCGGCAGCTGACAGGGCCGGTGTCTTGAGCACGGTACGGTACCGGCGGGCCGCCGCCAGGGCGATGGTAGGGGCGGTGGGCAGGTTCCCGTCGAGCAGCGCCCGGACCATGCGCCGGTACTGCCATGCGCCGGCCGCGCTCCTTCAAGCCGATCGGCGATGGCGTCCGGGGCGAGTCCCTCCTCAAGCAGCCGGTATACCTCCCCGATCCGGGATGAGTCGGCTGCCAGGTATGCCTGGAGCTCCTTCCTTACCTCATCAGTGGGCTGGACGGGCCCGGGCTCCAAGTTGCTGGCTGGGAAGGATGGCGCGTCTGTCGCGTCCGCCTCGTTGTCCATGTGCCTCAGTCTGCCCGTCCCCGGTAATCATGTGCGGTGGTTCAGCCGAAGAGAGAAGCCCGAGGCGCGTCGGCGCCGCGACGGCATGGGAATGGCACTGTCAATCAGTGCCATGCGGGGATCGGGTAGCTGCGCCAGCACATGGTCATCGTCACCTGCGGTGCGGCCAGCGCAAGCTTGGAAGCGAGGCGGCGCGACACGCCCGGGCACATGATGCAGGCTCAAAACTCCACGGCCCAGACGTCGGCGAGTCCGGCCTTCAGACGCGGTACACCGGACCTGACACTGGAGGGCTGCGGCTGGGCCAAGCGCCCGGTCACTCGGTATCCGCGCACGTGCGCCCTGCGATGTCGTGCCACTCGTGTCTCTGCAAGCCGCCGGGGTCGATCGCGGTGGCGGCGGCGAGCGCGAGAATGGCATGTGCCTGGGCCTGGATGGCCAGGGCTGTCCCTGTCCCGTCAGGCATGGCGTTTGCCGCCTCGATCTGCGCGAGTATCTCCTCGGCCCGTTTGTAGTGATACGGCCCCGTCATTGGACCTCCAGCAGATACGGGTGCTCTATCTGAAGGTAATAACGGCTCTCGTGCCGGAATGGGTCACGGCCGTTCCTGCCGGAGGAGATGCGCTTCCGGCGAGCGGATCCGGCGGGGACCGAGGCGTCCAATCGCCGCGGCCTCGACGAGCGTGACGCTCACATTTCCCTGCCGCCGTCAGCCGTGCCGTGGAGTGCGTCGGGCCGGGTCGCTGAACGGCGGCTTGCGCCAGATCGCGACCCGGCGGCGCCCCACCACGATCCAGCCTGGGATCAGGCTCTGGTCGGCCCCGGCGGCGATGCAGAGGCTCGCGGCCGCCGTCGCCCTCGGCTCGTCCAGCTCGCCCTCGCTGGCGCCGAGCAAGATACCTGCTACCTCGGCCAGGAGGTCGGGGCGTTCACCAGCTATCGCCCGCAGCTCTGGCACGGCGGCGTCCGTCTCGTCCTGTGTCGGCTCGCACCAGGGAGCGTGGCGCTTGGCCACGCCCATCAGGCGGGCGGTGAGCAGCCGGTCAGAGTCAGGTACGCGACGATATTCAGCCATTTGGTCAGGATCGAACATATATACGTTAAAAGCAAGTTGGCTGTGGTCGTTTGCACATAGTCCGGCAGCGGGAAGGATGCGGCGATGGAGGCCCTGACGCCCGCCTCGCCGAACAGCCTGCCGCCGATCGGGGAGCTGATCGCCGACGAGCCGTTGTGGCGCTACCCGCTGGGCGCAACGGCCGGGCACGGTGTCACTCCTCTGCGTGTGTGGCTCACCGCCGGTTCTGAGCCCGGCCACCTGGCCGTCGTCACCGAGACCAGCTCAGCTGGCTCGGTCACGGAACGCGCTTGGCATATCTGGGCGGCGCTCGCCCGCAGGTACGGGCACTCCGTCATGCTGCTCGCGCATCACCCCGCACCGGAGACCGAGGAAGGCGCCGAGACCCTCGACCTGGTCCGCATCGGCGCCGGCGACAGCCCGCACTGGCTGCGTGTCTGGCCGACCGCGGAGGACAACCCCCGTCACGCCGGGCTTGAGCTGTGGATGGCCTGTCACGGATATCAGATCATCAGCGAGCCCGCGAGCTGGTTCGACTGCTGCCCGGACGGGAGTGACTGACTGCGCAGCGAAAAGCCCGAGGCCTACGGTGCCGTCGGCGCCTCGATAGTTCGCGGCGGATCGGTGCGGGTGCTCGCGGCCAGGATGGCAGAAATGGCATTCACGGCGTCCTCAACGCGTGGTTCATCGCTGATGGGGAGCCATCGCTCCAGCGTCATCTGGCAGTGATCGCCGGGCTGGCTGCGGTCGATGACGATCGCCTCGTAGTGAGGCGCGCTTTCCAGAGTTACCTCAAGTTCGTACACCGCCCCGTCGTCGGTGGTGACCGCGGACACGGTAAGGCCATGGCGGGCTGCCAGTTCCACGGCCAGCTCGCGGAACCGCGTTCCGTCGAGGTACTCGTGATCATCCTGGCCACGGGCGAGATCTTCCATCGTGCGCCGGACCTCGTCGGGCGTTCCGCTAAGCAGTTGCCTGTTCATGGCGACCATGCCGTACTTTCCGCTACGAGTGCGTGACGATGTAGTCGATCGCACTGTCGGCCTGCGCGTCTTCGGCGTACAGGTCGGAGTGGGGGTCGTCTTCGGCAACCCGCCAGACCCCGGCGCGCTTATCCCAGAAGGCCGACCACCCTGGATAGCTCTCGAGGAAGCCCGCGATCCGCTGGGCGTCACCGTGATCGGGAAGTCTGGTCCTGTGCTTTCGCCGTGATCTCGGCCAGTTCTTCCCGCCCTCGCTCCGGCGGCGAATGGCCCTGCGGGAGTGGGCTCCGGACCCGCGCCGCAGCCGCTTGCCGGGTTCCTGGCCGCTCATGGACCACGCTCCACGTTCTCGCAGGTCAAGTGGATCATTCTTATACGTATCGATCCGTATTAATACGGAGAGGAATGTTTCCACGATTGAACGGCTGGCGGAATACCAACGTGTTATAGCAACGTGTGATTGACTGACCACATCGCCCGCTGCTAGCGCCGGGCGACCCCATGGGAACGGGGCGCGCGTCATGGCCAAACCAGAGCATGTTCTCCGCGAGAAGCTGGCCGCCGTTTTCGCACGTCCAGACCTCTATGACGCGTGCCTGCGGCGCGACGCCGGCGCAATGATCACCATCTTGAACGCGGGCGGCGTCACCCAGGGCCAGATTGCCGGCCTGACCGGGCTCGCCCAGAGCACCCTGAGCAACTACAGGCGCGGTGTGAACAACGCCCAGTTCACCACTACCTTTGAGAAGCTGGCGGACGGCCTGGACATGCCGCCGCGGCTGCGCCAGGCGCTGGGCCTGACCGCAGACGCGGCCTCCGTGGGCCCGCGATCGGCCGCTGGCGCGCTGGCAGGATTGCCTGCCGACACGTTCGACCTGCAGCTGCTCGCGGAAGCGGCGGGAAGGAACGGAACGGCCGTGAGACGCCGCGACCTGTTCGTGCTGGCGGCGCAGCTCGGCGCGGGCGCGGCCCTGGATCAAGGCGGGGTCCTGGAGCGTCTGGCCGACGCCCTGACCAAGCCAGGCGCCCTGAATGAAACCGTGATCCAGGAGCTCGAAGCACGGTCAGCGGGCTTTCACCTGCTGGAGGACCTCATCCCGGCGCAAGCAGTGCTCAAGCTGCTGACGATGCACCTGCGGGAGGTCAGCACGCTGCTCAGCGGAAGGGCCAGCGACCCGCACGACGAACTGCGCCGGCGCCTGGTCGTGGCGGCCGGGGAAAGCAGCCTGCTCGCGGGCTGGTCGGCCAGCGCCCTGGGCGACTCGGCTTCGGCGAGGGGTTTCTATGACACCGCCATCAAAGCCGCTGGCGAAGTCCGTGACCCGGCCATTACTGCATGCGCCTTGACGTACCGGAGCTATATCCCCAGCGCCAAGGGCGCGAACGGCCGCGCGCGCGTCTTCCTGACCGAGGCACTGGACAATCTCTCGGACCAGACCTCACCGGCGACGACCGCATGGGTGGCCGCTCGGCACGCCGAGGAAAGCGCGCTGCTCGGGGACAAGCCTCAGGCGCTGAAATCCTGGCGCCGGGCCGAGGAGGCGTTCAGTATCGCCGACCCGGACGAGGACCGCCCGTGGACCTGGTTCCTGAACCGGGACCGGTTCGACGCCTTCCGCGTCGCCACCTGCTTGAAGGTCGGCAAGTTCGATGAAGCCCAGCAAGTAGCCGCTGACCTACTCGCCCGCCTTTCCGCGGCCGAAGGAAAGCTGGCCGCGGTGATCCGCGAGAGCATCGCCAGCGCGCACATGGCCCGCGGCTCGGTTACCGAGGCCGCCCAGGTCGCTCAGAGCGGCCTGGCCATCGTGCGCGAGACAGAATTCACCACGTGGCTGCCCAAATTCGAGGACCTCGCCAGGGGATTGCTGCGCTGGCAGCGGCAACCGCAAGTCCGCGCCTACCTCGAAGACTTCGCCATGACCAAGCGCCAGTTCGCCCAGTCCCCGCGCTGATCCGCCCATGCACCGCAGCCGCCTGTGCCACTTCGTCATCGACGTCCCGGACCTCGATCAGGGCATCTCATTCTGGTTGGCAGCACTCAACGCCACCGAAGAACCCCTGACCGAGCAAAGCCGCCACATCTACCGCCAGCTCCGCCTGCCCGACTCGGAGATCCGGATCCTCCTGCAGAAGACCAGCGACGAGAAGACCTCTAAGGAACGGATGCACCTGGACCTGGAGACCGACGATATCGAAGCCGAAGTCCGCCGCCTCGAAGCACTCGGCGCCACCAGGTCGGATCACCAGGCCGAACGCGGATTTGAGTTCTGGGTCCTGCGCGACCCGTGGGGCAACGAATTCTGCGTGCTCCATCCGGAATTCCCCGAGCTCCTGGCCCGGCAAGAACCGTGGAACCGCGAACCAGCAATCGGTGGATCAGAGCAGTGACCTCGAAGGTTCCCGCTAGCCAGCTGCCAGGACAAGCCCCGGGACTCATCGCGTGACCGCCGTCCAGTACCGGCCAGCACTAGCCGGTGGCCTACTCGTCCCTGCCATCTGGCTTGACCACGTAGGTACCTCGCGCCGGAACCGTGTAGACCAGTCCTTCCTCACGCAGGGCAGCAATCGCGCGCCTGGCCGTGGAACGCGCGACCTCATACGTCTCGACAAGCTCGCTCTCGGTAGGGATGCGCGAGTCCGGCGGATACTTGCCCGACAAGATCCCGCGCTTGATGATCGCCGCTATCTGCCGGTAGGGGGGCACCGGGCCAAGAGGATCGATCCGCTGAGCTGGCACATGATCAACTTAAGATATCGCCGACCGTAGTCATCCGGGGTCATCCGGGGTCATACGTATCGATACGTATCCAGAGGCGCCGGGAACGCGGCCGGGGGGCTCCAGGGCTAGCGACTCGAGGAAGGAGTCAGCAGGCACGAGTCCAGCCCGGCAGATCCGCCCGTCCCCGCGAGCGGCCCGGAGAAATCTTTGCCTCTGCTTCTACCGCGCCCGTTATCGCATCATCATATAGCACCTTGTAATTCCCCGAGGTAATGCTCCCTGCCGTCTGCGCGGTCGGCTGGTCGCGCTCATAGCGACTTATTATCGAGTCCTGCTATATAGCACCGTGCCATATCACGGCACTATTGGTTGCTCCCTTTATGCCACCTACCGTCGTTGCCGTACGGTTCCCGCAGCTTATAGGGAGTGATCCCGGTGGCATACACCAGGACCCGAAAGCATTACCCAGGCTCACGCTATCCAGGCCTGGCTGCAGTCATTCCGGCCGTCCGGCAAAGCAGCGGTCGCGTGACGCAATGACATTCGCCATCGCGCTCATCGCTCTCGCCGCTTTCCTTTCCGGCTCGGCAATCGGCATCCTGGCGATTCTCGTCGCCGGCATCCGCAGCGACGACCGCTCCAAGAACCTCAC
>Ga0318576_10000546_pt1 | contig 9998 bp, 5 predicted proteins | sample GRESIP089b5f24_FD_203498 | JGI IMG/M metagenome (GOLD analysis project Ga0318576, IMG submission 203498) | Tropical soil microbial communities from Luquillo Experimental Forest, Puerto Rico - GRE.SIPMG.089b5f24 | ecosystem: Environmental > Terrestrial > Soil > Tropical forest > Bulk soil | place...
CCATCGGCTGATTACAGCCGGGACATCGGACGACAGGCGGGCCATCCACTCGATCCTGCATAACCAGCCCCACCGCAGCTGCTGATTGACCCCTTAAATGAATTTCCTCTCTGCGTCGTTATCGTGGCGTAATGGCTGCCGAACCCTTGCGGCTCCTTCCGTGCCACGGGTGCTCAGCCTTCGATTTCGAGCGACCTCTTGGAGGCTTCGAGGAACTGTGGTGCTGTTGCAACACTCTCAAGATTTTTGAACAGCGCCACATTGCGGGGCGGATTGCTTGGTCGCATGACCAACGCATTCAACGAATTGGGGGGCTGATGATGATGATCGGTAGCTTGACACCAAGTGAACAAACAACAGCTATCAAAGAAGTCTTTGCCACCAGCGACGTCCGTACTCTCGTTGCCAACCATCTGGGCGTCAGCGTCTGTCGTGTTACGGATGAAGCGCACTTCACTGATGATCTAGGGGCCGACCGGCTCGACCATCTGGAACTAATGATGATGGTCGAAGATCAATTCCCCGGCGTGGAGATCGCAGATGATGAAGTTGATCGAATACAAGTTGTCGGCGATCTAATCCACTTCATTGAAACCGCGGACAATGAGAGGCAACGACGAGGCGCCGCTCCGGTGGTCCGCAACTTGTTCGGGTCGCGTTTAGCTCGCGCGGTGAAGTCGACCAAGCAGCAAAAAGGCTGTGAGGAAGTCGCCCTCTTTTTCTTGAGAGTTGCGGGCGACGCGATGCGCAATCTCATTGGATGGTGCCCTGAGACCCGACAGCCGATTGACCTTCAACTTTACGTCGACGACGCGACCCTGGCCCGTGTCTCGTCCAACTTGGTGCGATATCGATGTCCGCACTGCGGAGTTAAGCATGAGACAAGGGTGGAGCGGCTCGCCTCGAGGCCGCTCTCGCTTGAACGTCCTCAAACGAAACGCACGAGGGATGGGTACGACGCACGCTGCGTTGAAAGGGAGCAGTTGCAATGCGATGCTTAATATGCGCGGCGGAAATGTATGTGACGCAGGTGGTGCAAGACGACACCATGCCGGTCCCCGGCTTCGAGCACCACACCCTGGAATGTTTGGAGTGCGGTAACATAGAGCGCCGATTGGTGTTCACCCGTGAGAAGACCCAACCCGTTTCGCCAAGCTACAGGCGTAAGAAGGAGCGCATTGTCAAACCAAGGACACCGATGGAAGCGTTCGAAAGGGTGCGAAGGCGAGACGCAGCCCTTGCGGCCCAGAGAGCAGCCGACAGAACAGCGACAGCAGCGGGCGTAAGGATCAAAGAAATAGCCACGGAGTTTGCTCGGAAGTGGGATAATCTCATCCCGCCTCGGCAGTCTTCGCCATCTGAACCGTCGCCGCCCAAATGGTAGCAGAACGTGGTTAGGAGCACGTTCCGAAAAGCCATCTGTGCCTTCGGTAACTTAACGGTCCGGCCAGCGTACTCTCAAGGTGCCCTTTACATGATCGGGCGGACGGGTGGCACGTGAGCGCGCGATGACGGCACGATCATCGTGATCGGCCGCGCCGGATAGTTCTGCGCCCAAGCAACGCGCGATACGGCCGGCAGCGCGGCAGCGCCTGCAACGAGATGCAAAAATTGTCTTCGGTGGGGAAGTCTCATGGCGTTCATGTGCGCTCCCCGCCCGGCAGACGCACCGTGAACACCGAGCCCTTGCCCGGTTCGCTCGCCACGGCCACGTCGCCGCCCATCATGCGCGCGAGCTTGCGTGTGATGGCAAGGCCGAGCCCCGTGCCGCCGAAGTTCTGGGCAGTCGAGGCATCGGCTTGGGTGAACTCCTCGAATAGCTTTGCCTGCTGCTCCGCAGTCATGCCGATGCCGGTGTCGGAGACGGCGAACTCGACGAAGCTCTTGCCGTTGCTCACCTTGCGTGCAGCAAGCTTGATTTCGCCTCCCTTAGTGAACTTGCAGGCATTGCTCAGCAGGTTGAGCAGTATCTGCCGCAGCCGCATGGGGTCCACGGTGAGGACACCCAGGTTCTCTTGGGCGTCGACGACGAGACGGTTCTTGTTCTGCTCGGCCAGCTGTCCGGCGGTGCCGATGACCTCGTTGATCAGCGGTGCTAGCTGTACGGATTGTGGGTTGAGCTCGAGCTTTCCGGCCTCGATCTTCGACAGGTCGAGCACCTGGTTGATGAGGCCAAGGAGATGAGTCCCAGCGCGGTTCACGCGCTGCAGCGGCTCCTGCGCCTTTTCCGTGCCGAATCGCGTGGCGTTCGTGACCATCATTTCGGTCAGTCCGATGATGGCATTGAGCGGAGTACGCAGCTCATGGCTCATGCTGGCGACAAACTGCGACTTGTGCTCGCTCGCCAATTGGAGCTGACGGCTCTTGTCCTGGATTTCGTCGAACAGCCGCACGTTCTCGATTGCGATCGCAGCTTGGTCAGCGAACGTCGATACCAGCTCGATCTGCTTCTCGGTGAACGGCCGCACCTCGGAACGCGTCAATGTCAGAACGCCGATCGGGATGCCCTCGCGCAACATCGGCACGCCGAGCACCGTGCGGTAGCCGCCCAACCTCTGGGCCTCTGCCCATGTGTAGTCCGGGTCGGCCAAGACGTCGGCGATATGGATCACTCGACCCTCCAGCAGGGCCCGTCCAGTCGCTGTCCCGCGTGCCCGCTCGACTGGCGTAGCCTTGACATATTCGATGAACTCGGACGAGTAACCGTAAGCCTCTGCGAAGAAGAGCACCCCGTCCTTCTGCCGAGTTATCGTGGCGTAGTCGGCGCCACAAAGCCGGCCAGCCGATTCAACGAGCGTTTGCAGCACCGACTTGAGATCGAAGGTCGAGCGGCTGATGACCTTGAGCACGTCGGCGGTGGCGGTCTGCTGCTGAAGCGATTCCCGCAGCTCGTTGAGGAGGCGCGTGTTCTCGATCGCAATCACCGCTTGGGCGGCGAAGTTCTCCAGCAGCTCAATCTGCTTCTCGCTGAACGCTTGCACCTCCTGGCGGTAGATGGATAGGTACCCAATCGGCTCACCCTCCTTGAGCATAGGCACCAGGACGATGGTGCGAATGCCGGCGAGCTCGGCGCCGGCGACCACGCCGGGATCGCGCTCGGCATATGACGCGTCGTTCAGAAGGTCCGCTACGTGCACGACACTTCTTGTTCGCAGCATGCGGCCAGGCGGAGAGTCGGGGCCGGGACGATAACGCTCGCTGCGACGGCGCTCCACGAAATCAGGCGGCGTATTATGCCAAGCGGCGAGACGGAACAGCTCGCCTTCGCGGAGGTAAAGGTTGCCGAAATTGCCGGCGCAAAGCTGTACCGCATTCTTCAGCAACGCATCAAATACCGGTTCGAGTGCCCCGGGCGATGCGCTGATCACCTGCAGCACCTCGGCGGTGGCGGTCTGCTGCTGGAGGGACTCGCGCAGCTCGTTCAGGAGGCGCGTGTTCTCGATGGCTATGACTGCCTGCGCGGCGAAGTTTTGCACAAGTTCAATTTGCTTCTCGGTGAACGGCTGTACTTCTTGGTGGAAGATGGAAATTTGGCCGATCAACTCATCCCCTTTGAGCATCGGCACGTTGAGCATCGTGCGCGCGCCTGCAAGTTCAAGGACTGCAAACCGTTCGGGATCGCTGGTGAAAGCGGGATCGGCGCGAATGTCTGCAATCTGCACCGGCTGTCTGGTCGCGGCCACGCGGCCCAGGGCCGTGCCAGGGTTTACCGGCCTGATCGGCTCGCGGCGGCGCACTTCGGCGAATGCCGGCGGCGCGTTATGCAGTGCCACCGCGCGGTAGGCCTCGCCCTCGGCCAGGAACAGCGCCCCGAATTTTGCCCCGCAGATGCGCACCGCGTTTGCCAGCATGGTTTCGAACACGGGCTCCAGCTCGCCGGGCGAGCTGCTGATGACCTGCAACACCTCGGACGTCGCGGTCTGCTGCTCCAGAGCTTCGCGCAGCCCGTTGAGCAGCCGCGTGTTCTCGATGGCGATGACGGCCTGGCTGGCGAAGCTCTTCAGCAGATCGATCTGCTTGTCGGTGAACGGGCACACCTCCTGGCGATTGATGGTGATCGCGCCGATTAGCTCATTGTCCTTGAGCATGGGAACCCCGAGTATCGTCCGATAACCGCCAAGCTCCACGGGGGCGACAACAAAGGGATTGCGTTCGACATAGGACGCTATCGTCGTGATATCGGCAGTGTGGACCACCTGCTTCGTGGCGGCGAGACGCCCGAGCGTCGCGTCCGGGGGCGGTCGTATCAGTTCGCGCGTACGCGCCTCGACATAGGCAGGCGGCGCATTGTGAGTAGCAACCGTACGGAAGCCATCTCCCTCGCGGAGGTACAACGTGCCGATCTTCGCCTCGCAGATGCGCACCGCATTCGCAAGCATGGTCTGGAAGACCGGCTCCAGCTCGCCAGGTGAGGTGGAGATGACGCGCAGCACCTCCGACGTCGCCGTCTGCTGCTCCAGCGCCTCCGTGAGATCGCGCGTGCGCGCCGTGACCTGGTCGTGAAGCCGTTTACGCTCCAGGCAGGCTCCGACGCGGGCGCGCAGCAACGTCGGATTGAACGGCTTGGGCAGGTAGTCCTCGGCACCAAGCTCAATGCAGCGGATGACGCTGTCGATCTCGTCGACGGCGGAAATCATGATGACGGGGATGTGCCGCAGGCGCTCGTCCGCCTTCATAGCCGCCAGCACCTCGTAGCCGTTCAAGTTCGGCATCATGATGTCGAGCAGCACGAGGTCGAACGGTCGGGAGTTGAGCAGGTCCAGGGCCTGCTGGCCGTCGGCGGCGGTGGTGACGTTGAGATAGCCCTGACGTGCGAGCCGTCGGCTCAGCGCGAATCGATTGTCCTCGATGTCGTCGACAATGAGCAGCGCGGCTTCGCTGTCGCTCATGATGATCCGCGTCCCGCCGGCGCCAGCGCCCGGATCTTGCCGATGAGCCGCTCGAGCTCCACCGGTTTGGTATCGAAGTCGTCACATCCTGCCGCGAGCGCTTTCTCCCGATCGCCGGCCATTGCATTCGCAGTCAGCGCGATCACCGGGATGCGCTTGGTGGCCGCATCCGCTTTGATGCGCCGGGTCGCCTCCTCGCCGTCGATACCGGGCAGGCTCAGGTCCATCAGGACGAGGTCGGGCTCATCTGATGCGGTCATAGCAACGCCTTCCGCCCCGTCGGTCGCCACGATGACGGTGAAGCCGGCGCGCGTGAGCCGGTTCTTCAGCATGTAGACGTTGTCCTCGTTGTCCTCGACGTAGAGAATCTTCATCCGATCCTCGCCGCCCGCAGTTTGACGCACCTGCTGATCTCGCGACCGAGTTGACGCAGCATTTCGTCGCGATCGCTCTTTTGAATAATGCGCTCGACGCCGCCGTTGAGGCGATCGCGATCCTCGTCGGTCAAGTCTTTTGCGGTGATGACCACGACGGGGATATCCTGCCAGTCGGGGCGTCGGCGCAGCTGGTCCATGAACTCGAACCCATCCATCGTCGGCATCATCAGGTCGAGGATGATCACGTCGGGCTGCGCGGCCGTGAGCGAGTCGACCGCTATGCGGCCGTTCTCCGCCTCGGTCACCTTCCACCCCAGCGGCTCGAGCGCCTGGCGTACGCTGCGGCGGACCAGCTCGTCATCGTCGACCAAAAGGGCGCGTCCTGCGGTTGCGCCGCAGATGGTCCTCAGCGTCGCCACCAGCTTGGCGCGATCGACCGGCTTCACCAGGTAGTCCGCCGCGCCGAGCGCGTAGCCGCGGTTCTTCTGGTCGACGATCGAGATCAGCACCACCGGAATGTCGGCCAGTTCCGGATCGCCCTTGATCGCGGCCAGCACCGTCCAGCCGTCGAGATCGGGCATCATGATGTCGAGGGTCACCGCCGCGGGCCGCAATTCCCGCACCAGGCGCAGCCCCTCTTGGCCGCCGCGCGCCGCGACCGCCACGAAGCCCGCGCGTTCGAGATGCCGCACCACGAGCTCGCGCACCGTCGCATCGTCGTCCACGACGAGGATCAGCGGCTCTTCCGCTTCCTCGGCGACCGGATGCAAGGGCTCCGCACGCGCTTGGGATTGGTCTTGGATCGGAAGCGTTTCGATGCTCTCGACGATGCGCGGCAGGCGGATGGTGAAGGTCGAGCCCTCGCCCAGCTTGCTTTCGGCGGTCACGTCGCCGCCCATCAGGCGACAGAAATGCCGGCTGATCGCAAGACCAAGGCCGGTGCCGCCGTATTTGCGGCTGGTCGAGGCATCCGCCTGCGAGAACTCCTGGAACAGCCGCCCCATCTGCTCCTCGGTCATGCCGATCCCGGTGTCGGTGACGGCAATGGTGATCCACTCGCGACCATCGAGCTGTTGCGCCCGCGCAGCGATGGTAACGGCGCCGCTTTCCGTGAACTTGTTGGCATTGCTCGCCAGGTTGAGCAGCGCCTGCCGGAAGCGGGTCTGATCAGCGTAGATCGTGCCGAGATCCGGCGGGCAATCGATCACCATGCGATTGGCGTTGTTCGCCGCCATCGGCTCGACCGTCTTGGCTACGTCCTCGATCGTGGGCACGAGCGAGAATGATTCGAGGTGAAGCTCCATTCGCCCCGCTTCGATCTTGGACAAATCGAGGATGTCGTTGATCAAGGCGAGCAGATGGCGCGCCGCGCGCAAAACGCGATCGAGCGGCTCAAGCTCGTCCTCACGCTTGAAATCGCGGGCATCCTCCAGCAGCATCTCGGTGACGCCGATGATGGCGTTGAGCGGCGTGCGCAGCTCGTGGCTCATGCTGGCGAGGAACTGCGACTTGTGCTTGCTGGCTTCCTCGAGCTGCCGGCTCTTGTCCTGGATTTCCTCGAACAGCCGCACGTTCTCGATGGCGATGGCGGCTTGGTCCGCGAACGTACTGACCAGTTCGATTTGCTTCTCGGTAAAAGGCCGCACCTCGGAGCGCGCCAATGCCATCACACCGATCGGCACGCCTTCACGCAACATAGGAACGCCGAGCGCGGTGCGAACGCCGCCGAGTTCCCGGGCCTCCGCGAAAGTAAATTCTGGATCGGCCCGAACATCTACGACATGAACACTGCGGCCTCCGAGCAGGGCGCGTCCGCTGACACTTCCGCGTTCCGGTTCAACCGGCATGGCTCTGACCCGATCCATGAATTCAGCGGAGAAGCCGCAGGATTCAGCCCGATAGAATACGCCATCTATCTGCCGGGTGATCGTGCCCTTGTCGGCATCGCAAAGCCGAACAGCGGATTCGACCAGCGTCTGCAGCACCGCTTTGAGGTCGAAGGTCGAGCGGCTGATGACTTTGAGCACGTCGGCGGTGGCGGTCTGCTGCTGAAGCGATTCCCGCAGCTCATTCAGCAGTCGGGTGTTCTCAATCGCGATGACGGCCTGGGCGGCGAAGTTCGTAACCAGTTCAATGTGCTTTTCGGTGAACGGCTCCGGCTCCTGCCGATAGATGATGATATAGCCGACCAACTCGCTCTCTTTCAGCATCGGAACGGCTAACAAGGTCCGCGCACCAGCATGCATCGCCAACTGCGGGCCGGCGAATCCTGGCGGCGTATCGAAGAAACCCGGTTCGGTTCGCACATCGGCGATGTGAACCGCCGTTTTCGTACGCATCAGGCGGCCAGCGGCTGTGTTGGGTCCGGGACGACGCAGTTTGCCCTGCAGTTTCTCGACAAGGGCGGGCTCTACGCCGTACATCGCGACTGACCAAGCTTCTTCTCCCTTACAGAGAGACAACATGCCATACTTAGCCCCACAGATACGCACAGCGTTTCGCAGCATCGCGTCGAACACGGGCTTAAGCTCGCCGGGCGAGCTTGAGATGATGCGTAACACCTCGGCCGTCGCCGCTTCTTGCTCCCGCGCTTCGCTCAGCTCGCGCGTGCGCGCCTCAAGCTTCTGCTCGAGCTCGCACGCGTACGCCTTGAGCTTCTTTTCCGCTGGCGCTTGAGATTTTTGCGTCCGGGCGAGATGGCCCATGCTGGTCGCCCCAAGCTCGGGGTCCGCAGATCATGAAAGCATAGCACGCCGGGCCGACTGTTGCGTGAGATCGTTCACGCAGGTGGGCCCAAGACACGGGGCAAGCGTTCGGGTCAAGTTTGTCAGCCTGCCCAATGGATTGATCGGCGGTAGAAACCGCTGAGCGTCGGCTCCTGGTACGACTCGGACTGCCCGGATGTCTGCGATCCGGTCGCTTTTTTGAGCAAACTGCACTCGAGCTGCCTGATTTATGAGTGTCGCGTCTTATGGTCTCTCGTTCTTCGCCTTCGGTCGGCTGTCCTCCATCGTCCGGCGTCGCAGTTTGGCCGCGAACCACCAGGCCAGCGCCGGCAGCGCGACGGCGGTCGCTAAGAACAGCGGCACCGCCGTGAAGCGGTCGAACACGAGCGCGCCCGCGGCGACCCCCAGCGTCTGGCCGAGATAGATCGCCGAAGAGAAGATCGCGACCGCGGTGCCTCGCGCCTGCGGCGTCATCTGCGTGGCATTGGTCTGCAGCGTGTTGTGCAGCGCGTAGAAGCCGAGCCCGATGGCGGTGACCGCGATGGGCGTGAGCCACCAAGCGGTGCCGAGCGCGAGCGTCACATAGGCGAGACCCAATAACACCCCGCCGAAAGTTGCGAGCCCCGCTTGTCCGAAACGGTTCACCAGCTGCTGAACCGAGGCGGCATAAAGCAAGCCCCCGATCCCGAACGTTCCGACGATCAGCCCGATCGCGCTGAAGGTCAGCCCGAAGCGCAGATGCAGATCGGCGCCGACATAGGCGAAGGCGCCCCATCCGATGCTCGCCTCGATGAACACGGCGAGAATGACGAAGCGCGCCCATGGGTTGGAGAGCACGGCGACATAGTCGGCGATGAAACCGCCCGAGGCTCCGCCGGCGTGGCCGCCCGCGCGGGTGCGCGGATTGGTCAGAAGCTCGAACACGAGCCCCGTGGTCGCGAGCGCGAACATGCCCGCCAGCACGAAGAAGACATCGCGCCAGCCGAACAGGTCGCCGAGCACGCCGCCCGCCGCTTGGCCGAAGAGCTGGCCGAAAATCTGTCCCGAGAGATAGCGCGCGAGCACCGGCTGGCGGCGCTCGTAGGGCGTCACGTCTCCCACATAGGCCATGGACAGCGGAATGATCCAGCCGGCGGCCGCGCCCGAGGCGAAGCGCGCGACTGCGAGCGCGGACAGCGATTGCACCGTGCCGCACAGCGCCACCAGGATCGAGGCGAGCGCGCACATCATCGTGACGGTGCGATATTTGCCGAAGCGGTCGCCGACCGGGCCGATGATGAGCTGGATCGTGCCGTGGCTCACGGCGTAGGCGGCGACCACGATCGAGGCTGCGCCCACCGTGGTGCCGAAATCGGCGGCGATCTGCGGCAAGAGCGAGTCGGTCACGCGCACCATCGCCTGGCTCGCAAAGCCTGCGACCGCGAGCAGGATGATGGAGCGCGTCGGGACTTTGGGGCTGGCCGGCGAGGAGGTCACGCGGGATTTCGTTGCTGCGTCCGTTCGGGTGTGGGGCGTTGACAGGGCGCAGCGCCGCGGGCTTTTTACCGCGAAATCGCCGGACCGAGACATGATCGACAAGACATACCAGCCCTCCGCGGTCGAGGGGCGCATCTACGCCATGTGGGAAGAGGCGGGCGCATTCCGCGCCGGCCGGCCGGAGCGGCGCGCCGCCAGGCCCTATTGCATCGTCATCCCGCCGCCCAACGTCACCGGCTCGCTGCATATGGGGCACGCGCTCAACAACACGCTGCAAGACGTGCTCGTGCGCTTCGAGCGCATGCGCGGGCGCGATGTGCTCTGGCAGCCCGGCACCGATCACGCCGGCATCGCCACGCAGATGGTGGTCGAGCGCCAGCTCATGGAGCGCCAAGAGCCCGGTCGGCGCGCGCTCGGGCGCGAGAAATTCCTCGAGAAGGTGTGGGCGTGGAAGGCCGAATCGGGCGGCGCCATCACGGCGCAGCTCAAGCGCCTGGGCGCGTCCTGCGACTGGTCGCGCGAACGCTTCA
>Ga0318576_10000547_pt1 | contig 9996 bp, 8 predicted proteins | sample GRESIP089b5f24_FD_203498 | JGI IMG/M metagenome (GOLD analysis project Ga0318576, IMG submission 203498) | Tropical soil microbial communities from Luquillo Experimental Forest, Puerto Rico - GRE.SIPMG.089b5f24 | ecosystem: Environmental > Terrestrial > Soil > Tropical forest > Bulk soil | place...
CTCCGGCCAATGGCCGGGGCGGCACGTTGAATTCGATGTTGTAGGCGCCCAATTCGCTCTGGTAGGCCGGATCGGCGATGGCGTCCAGCACGAACCGATTCGACATGGCCGGCTGATAGTCGGCGTCGACGAGGTTGCACTCGATCTCCATGCCGGTGAGCGGCCGGTCCGAGTCGAAGCGGGATTGCGCAAGCATCGTTTCGAAGACGTCCAAACACAGCCGCAGCTTGCGCTGGTATTCCTCTCGCTGTGCGCGGTCATACGTGGTGCGCTTGACCTCTTCGCCCACAACGCCGATGCAACAGGTTCACCGGCGGTAACGCAAGGGTGAGGGCCCGACCCGTCCGCCGAGTTGAGTAGACCATCATGGATTCTTGATCCGAAGTATCCCAGCTCACGCCGGAGGAGAGCAGTTGGCCGAGTTCGCTCAATTCATAGCCGCCATCGACCAGGGCACCACCAGCACCCGCTGCATGGTTTTCGATCACGACGGCGCCGAAGTGGCCCGCCATCAGCTCGAGCACGAGCAGATCCTGCCCCGGGCCGGCTGGGTCGAGCACGACCCGGTCGAAATCTGGGAGCGTACCTCTTCGGTGCTGATATCGGCGCTGAACCGGGCCGATCTTACAGCGAAAGACCTTGTGGCCCTGGGAATTACGAACCAACGCGAAACCACGCTGGTGTGGAATCGGCGCACCGGACGGCCTTATTACAACGCGATCGTCTGGCAGGACACCCGGACCGACCGGATCGCGTCTGCGCTGGACCGAGACGGCCGCGGAGACGTGATCCGCCGCAAGGCCGGCCTGCCGCCGGCGACCTATTTTTCCGGCGGCAAGCTGCAATGGATTCTGGAGAACGTCGACGGGGTGCGCGAGGCCGCCGAAAGCGGTGACGCCCTGTTCGGCACCGCCGACACCTGGGTGTTGTGGAATCTGACCGGAGGCACGCGGGGCGGCGTGCACGTCACCGACGTGACCAATGCCAGCCGGACCATGCTGATGGACCTGGAAACGCTCGACTGGGACGACGAGCTGTTGTCGTTCTTCTCCATCCCGCGCGCGATGCTGCCGGCGATCGCGCCGTCGTCGCCGCGGCAGCCCTACGGTGTCACATCGGAGACGGGGCCCGTCGGTGGCGAGGTGCCGATCACCGGGGTCCTCGGCGACCAGCACGCGGCGATGGTGGGTCAGGTATGTCTGGCCGAGGGTGAGGCGAAAAACACCTACGGCACCGGCAATTTCCTGCTGCTCAATACGGGCGAGACGATCGTGCGCTCGAACAACGGGCTGCTGACCACCGTCTGCTACCAGTTCGGGGACGCCAAACCCGTTTACGCGCTTGAAGGTTCGATCGCGGTCACCGGATCGGCGGTGCAGTGGTTGCGTGATCAGCTGGGCATCATCAGCGGCGCCGCGCAAAGTGAGTCGCTGGCTCGTCAGGTCACCGACAACGGCGGGATGTATTTCGTCCCGGCGTTTTCCGGGTTGTTCGCCCCGTACTGGCGATCCGATGCCCGCGGCGCGATCGTGGGGCTGTCGCGGTTCCATTCCAACGCGCACCTGGCCCGCGCGACGCTGGAGGCGATCTGCTACCAGAGCCGCGACGTGGTGGACGCCATGAAGGCGGACTCCGGTGTGGACCTCGAGGTGCTGAAGGTCGACGGTGGGGTCACCGGCAACGATCTGTGCATGCAGATCCAGGCCGACGTGCTGGGCGTGGAGGTGGTGCGGCCGGTCGTCGCGGAGACCACCGCGCTGGGCGCCGCCTACGCGGCGGGCCTGGCGGTCGGGTTCTGGGCCGATCCGTCCGACCTGCGGGCCAACTGGCAGGAGGACAAGCGCTGGACGCCGACCTGGAGCGACGACGAGCGCGAGGCCGGATATGCGGGTTGGCGCAAGGCGGTGCAGCGGACCCTGGATTGGGTCGACGTGAACTAATCCAGGGTCCGCAGGGCCTCAGTCTTCGCCGAGGATGCCGTAGACCTCGCGACGCGCATTGTTGATGATCTCGACGATGCGCTGCTGCTGCTCGGCGGTGGCGGTGTGCGCGGCTTGCGCGACCGCGCCGAACAACTGGCCCATGGCCGCCCGCAGGTTGACCTGGCCCGGGTCGGCACCCTGGGCGATCTCGTCCCACGGTGGGGTCTCGATCTTCTCGGCCGCCGCGCGGCCCTCGTCGGTCAGCTCGAAAAGCTTCTTGCTGCGGGCGGTCTCGCTTGCGGTGATCAGGCCCTCGTCGGCGAGCAGCTGCAGCGTCGGGTACACCGACCCGGGGCTGGGCCGCCAGATTCCGTTGCTGCGTTCGGCGATCTGCTGGATCATTTCGTAGCCGTGCATCGGCCGCTCGGCCAGCAGCACCAGGATGGCCGTGCGCACGTCACCGCGGCGCCCGCGGCCGGAGCCGCCGCGCCGCCGTCCGCGCCGGCCGCTTGGGCCGAAGCCGAAACCGAACCCGGGACCGAAGCCGGGACCGAAGCCGGGACCGAAGCCCGGCCCGAAATCCGGGCCAAAACCTGCGCCGCCGGCGTGGTCGCGAAGGTGTTCGCGGAATTCCCGTCGGGCCTGCCGGCGGGCGCCACGCAGGGCGTGCAGATCTGCGGGGCCGGGACCGAAGCCGAAACCCGGCCGGCCGCCGAAGGGTCCGTCCGGGGGAGTGAATGGATTGCTCATTGTCTGTAGTCCTCAATGTCTTGTGATAGACGCACCGAGTGTGCGCCTCGGTATATCACGATATATCGTAAACTAACGCGATGCAACGGGATATTCCGAGAGGGCGGTCCGTGGCGCGTCGCAGCGACCCGAGCTGCGTGAAAAGAGGAACCCTGCGCATTTCAAACCCGGCCGCATCGGCGCGGTTTGTACCCGCCGGGCCGCGGGTAGGGCGTTCGTCGTTCTTGTCGTCTCGTTTTTCACCGCAAAGCGCCGCGGCGGCAACGCGGTGCCGTTGTGCGGATGGGCGCTACTGGTCGCTGACGTCGCCATGATGGCGGCGAGCGTCTCGAGTTAGGCGCGGCAATCAGCCGGGCGGCGAGAAACCGCCGGGCTGTGGTGATCCGGGCTCCGGCCACGGGACTGCCTGCTCTTGGGGCCACGGCACCGTCCCCGGCGGCGCGGTCGGCCCGGGCGGACCCTGGTACCGCGCGGCGGGTGACGGCCAGGGCGGAGGTCCGGGTGGTTGCGCCGGGAGTGGCCTGGAAAGCCGCAGACGAGCCAGTTCGCGGCGGTGCCGTTCGGCCAGGACGGCGGCAAGCACCAGTTCCGGAGGGGCGCCGGGCGGGGGCGGCGGTGCGATGCGGGACACCACGTCGCCGGCGATTCGGTAGGCCATCTGGTGGCGCAACTGGCGATCGAGTTGTGGTGCCCGGGAAAGGAATTGGCGCGCGACTTCGGCTTGCCCGGCGTTCAATCCCGACAGCTGCAGCGACGACGCCCACCATGCGAGTGAAGGTGGCATCGCGGGCGGCTGCACCAGTCGGGGTCCCCGTTCACTGACTACGACCGTGCCGGCGAAGATGTCGCCGATGCGTTTGGCCTTCGGTGACAAGAGGCTGCAGATGACCGCGGGGCTCCCCACGAACATCCAAATCTCGACAACCGACGCCAGTGCGCGAAACAGCACCTGCCGGAAGCGTTCTGGGCCGCCGTCGTCGGACACCACCCGCAGGCCCATCACGATCTTGCCCAGCGACCTTCCCCGCGTGGCGGTTTCGAACGCCAGGGGATACCCGATAATCACCAGCACCGTGAAGATGATCAGGATGGCGGTGCTCAGCGCGGTGTCGAACTGAGTCAGGGAGGCCGCCCACAACATCAGCCCGAGCACGTAGCAGACAAAAATCACCGCGAGATCGATCAGCGCGCTCACCGCCCGCACCGGCAGCTGGGCGATCTGCACGTCGAGTACCACGGCGTCGCCCGTGACCACCTCCGACATAACACCGAACGGTACAGGTTTTGTGGGTGCCGTCGACCGGACTCGGCAGCGCCCAACTTGCGATTAGGCTGCCCAGGGTGGACGTCGACGCCTTCGTGCTGACCCATCGCGGTACGTGGGACCGGCTCGACGACTTGGTCAAGAGACGCCGGTTGCTCACCGGCGTCGAAGTCGACGAACTGGTGGAGCTCTACCAGCGGGTCTCCACCCATCTGTCGATGTTGCGGTCGGCTTCATCGGACTCGCTGCTGATCGGTCGGCTCTCGAGCCTGGTCGCGCGCGCCCGGTCCGTCGTGACCGGTGCCCACGCGCCACTGAGCAGCACCTTCGTGCGGTTCTGGACGGTGTCCTTCCCGGTCGTTGCCTACCGCACGTGGCGGTGGTGGCTGGGAACCGCGGTCGCGTTTTTTGCCGTCGTGCTGGTCATCGGTTTCTGGGTGGCCGGCAGTCCGGAAGTGCAGTCCGCTATCGGAACACCAAGTGACATAGACGAATTGGTCAACCACGACGTCGCGTCGTACTACAGCGATCACCCCGCCGCGGCGTTCGCCCTGCAGGTCTGGGTGAACAACTCGTGGGTGGCCGCGCAGTGCATCGCGATGTCCGTCCTGCTGGGATTGCCGATCCCCCTCGTGCTGTTCAAGAACGCCGCCAACGTCGGAGTGATCGGCGGGCTGATGTTTCAGGCGGGCAAGGGACCCATCCTGCTGGGCCTGCTGGCCCCGCATGGACTGCTGGAGCTGACGGCGGTATTCCTCGCTGCGGCAACGGGGATGCGGCTGGGTTGGTCGGTGATTTCGCCCGGGGATCGGCCCCGCGGACAAGTCCTTGCCGAACAGGGCCGTGCCGTCGTATCGGTCGCCGTGGGACTGGCCGGTGTGTTGTTGGTGTCCGGGTTGATCGAAGCGCTGGTGACACCGTCACCGCTGCCGACGTTCGTTCGGGTGGGCATCGGAGTCGTCGCCGAGGTCGCGTTCCTGTCTTATGTCGTCTACTTCGGCCGTCGCGCCGTGAAAGCCGGTGAGACAGGCGATATCGACGACGCACCTGATGTGGTTCCGACCAGCTAACCTCAGCGCCGAATGTGAATTTCACGACGCGACAAGCCGTTCCAGCGTCGCAGGATGCACGCTCGACCGGGGTTACAGCCGCCCGGTGGCTTTCATCGCCAGATAGCGATCGGCAAGGGCGGGCGCCAGCTCGGTGGGGACCGCATCGACGACTTCCACCCCGCCGCGGCGCAGCCGCGCCGCGATCGCGCGGCGGTCGTTGCGGGATCGTTCGGCGGCCGCCGCGTCGTACACCGCGGCCGCATCCGAACGTCCGGCCGCCATCTGGTCGACCCGTGGGTCGGCGACCGCGGCGATCAGCATGTGGTGTTTGGCCGACAACTGCGGCAGCACCGGCAGCAGGCCCTCGTCGAGGGCGGTCGCGTTGAGATCGGTGAGCAGGACGACGAGCGACCGTCGCCGGGTGCGCCGCGCGACCACGGAGACCATTGCGCGCCAATCTGGTTCGACAAGCTCCGGTTGCAGCGGAGCCATCGCCTCGACCAGCTGGGCGAGCAGCTCGGTGCGCGACGCGCCGAACACACCGGCCCGGCTCAGCCGGTCGTGCGCGAGGAAGTCGACATGGTCGCCGGCCCGCGACGCGAGCGCCGCCAGCAGCAGCGCGGCATCCATCGACCAGTCCAGCCGGGGCCACCCCGCGGGATCAGAGGCGGTCGGGTCGACGCCGACACGACCGGCCGCTGTGCGACCGGTGTCGAGCACGATCACCACGCGGCGGTCGCGTTCGGGTCGCCAGGTGCGGACGACGACGTCGCCGCGGCGCGCGGTTGCGCGCCAGTCGATCGAGCGCACGTCGTCGCCGACGACATACTCGCGCAGCGAATCGAATTCGGTTCCCTGCCCGCGTATCAGCGTCGGCAACAGCCCGTCGATCTCCCGCAGCTTGGCCAGCCGCGCCGGCAAGTGCTTGCGCGACAAGAACGGCGGCAGCACCCGGACCTGACCCGGCACCGGTTGCGAGCCCTGCCGCCCGGCCAAGCCGAGCGGTCCGATCGATCGGGCCGTGACCACTGCCGCGCGCTGGTCGCCCCGCCGAACCGGTCGCAGCCGGGCCTGCACGTGCTGACGTTGTCCTGCGGGGATTTTGACGGCGTGGATGCGTGGCTCGGCGCGCGCGCTGGGCGGCCAGGTGTCACGGATCTGGCCTCGAAACGTACGACCGGCGTCATTCTGGATCTGCAGGCCCACATCCACCCGTTGCGCGAGCCGGACCGAGGTGTCGGGTGAACGGGTATAGCGCAATCCGCGGGTGCTCGCCGCCAGCGCGGCATCGACGACAACCAGTATCGACAGCAGCAGCAGCGATACCACGAAAGCCCTTGCCGGCCAAGGCGATACCGCGATGGGGAGGACGCAGATCAGCGCCAGCAAGCCGGTGCGTCCGGTCAGGATCACTAGCGGGGCACCGGGACCGACGCGAGGATTCCGTCGAGCACACCGTCGGGTGTGGCCCCTTCGAGCTCGGCCTCCGGGCGCAGCATCACCCGGTGCCGCAGCGTCGGGCGGGCCATGGCCTTCACGTCATCTGGAGTGACGTAATTGCGGCCGGACAGCCACGCCCAGGACCGGGCGGTGCCCAGCAGCGCCGTGGCCCCGCGTGGCGACACGCCCAGCTGCAGCGCGGGCGAGGAGCGGGTGGCCCCGACGATGTCGACGATGTAGCCCAGCACCTCGTCCGCGACCAGCACGTGCAGCACGGCCTGGCGGGCGGCCGCCAGCTCCGCGGGCCCGGCCACCGGCTCGATCGCGGATAGATCGCGGGGATCGAAGCCGTGCGCGTGCCGGCTGAGGATCGCGATCTCGGCGTCGCGCGCCGGCAGCGACACGTTCAGCTTGAGCAGGAAGCGATCCAGTTGCGCTTCGGGCAACTGGTAGGTGCCCTCGTATTCGATCGGGTTCTGGGTGGCGGCGACGATGAATGGGTCGGGCAGCGGTTTGGGTTCGCCCTCCACGCTGACCTGACGCTCCTCCATCGCCTCCAGTAGCGCGGCCTGCGTTTTGGGCGGGGTGCGGTTGATCTCGTCGGCCAGCAGAAGGTTGGTGAACACCGGACCCGGCCGGAACACGAACGCCGCGGTGCGCGCGTCGTACACCAGCGAACCGGTGACGTCGCCGGGCATCAGGTCGGGGGTGAACTGCACCCGCTTGAACTCCAGCTGTAGCGCGGCGGCCAGCGCCCGGACCATCAGCGTTTTGGCCACCCCCGGAACACCTTCCAGCAGCACGTGGCCGCGACACAGCAGCGCGATCACCAGGCCGCTGACGACTCCCTCCTGCCCGACGACGGCCTTGGCGAGCTCGGTGCGCAACGCCAGCAGCGCATCTCTCGCCGATTCAGCGTGCAGGGTCTGGGCGGGAGGTGGTTGTGTCACGTCTGTGTGACCTGCCTTTCGATTTCGTCGAGCGCACGGGCAAGTTGTAGCAGGTCGTTGTCGGTGGCCGGGGGCGGGCCGAACAGTTGGTGGGAAACAAATCCGGCGTCGACCCCGCTGCGTCGGGCCACGGTCGCCACCACCGCCGGCGCCGGCGCACCCGGGCCCAGGCCGAGCCGGGGCAGCAGCCGCTGCACCGTGGCGGCCCGCAGCGCCGCGGCGGCACGATCACGTGCCCGCCGGGACCGGTAAAGCCGCGCGCGGCCCTCCACGGTCTCCGACGCGCGCACCACGACGGGCAACTGCTCGGCCACCAGCGGGCCGGACCGGCGGCCCTTCCACAGCGCAACCAGTAGCACAACCAGGCACAGCTGCCAGACGATCCACGTCACGTTCTCCGGGATCAAATCGGAAAGCGATGCGGGAGAAGATGTTTCGCCTTCGATGCGGTGGGGCGCGTACCAGATGAGGCGCGGCCGGTCGCCCGCAAGGTTCATGGCCAGCGCGGCATTGCCCGCCTGCAATAGGCCCTCGTTGGTCATGAAGTCGGTACTGCCGACCGCCGTGACGGTCCGCCCGTGGTCCCGGTAGCGGATGAGCGCCCCGCCGTAACAGCTGGTCATCGTTCGGCCGTCGTTGGCCTCGTAGGTGTCGCTCAGTCCGAGTCGAACCTTTCCGGCGCGATTGGCCTCTCGCAGAGCGCAATTCGGGGCGACATCGAAGGAAGGGTTGACGGTCGACATGCGCACGTGCGGCATCAGTGCCTCGCGGGTGCGCGAGGTAGGTTCGACCAGGAGTAGATCGCCGGGGGCCTGCGCCAGCCGGTCGAGCAGCGAACTGTCGGTGAGGTACTGGCTCTGCGCCACCAGTATCAGCGTGTCCGGCCGCGCCGCCTGTTCGACGTCGGCGATGCTGTTCGCCACGAGGACCTCGACGCCGCCGTCGCCCAGCAGCGTCACCAGCGCGCGGGCACCGTCGGGCTCAGTCGATTTCGCATCCATCCGGGCCCCCGGACGCGGTGCGGTCAGGTAGGCACCGATGGCGGCGATCGCCGCGAGCACGACGAGCGTCAGGACCACCCAGCGCCATGATCGCCATCGCCGCGACACCGCGCCGGTCACGGCTTCCGGTCGTGTTCCCACGGTCGCCATCACCGAACCTGCGCCCATGATTCCATCGCGGCGGCCTGCCCCGTCGGCGGCGGGACGGCGGGCGGCCGCGATCGCAGGTGGTCGTCGAGTTCGGCGATCATCTGGTAGGCGGCCTGGCTTCCGGGCTGCTCCCCATAGGTGACATCGTTGAATGCCGTTGCCGCCTGGGATAGTTCGCCCGCCAGATGGGGCAACACGGCGCCGGCATCCCGGGCCAGCTCGTTGGCGGTGCGGCCGGGAGCCGGCTCGAGCACGCCGGTCTCCTCGAGCTGGCGGGCGACGGCGCGTAATCGGTGGCGAATCGCTGCCGCCCAATCACCTTGCGCCGCAAAGCTTTCAGCCGTAGCACGATGTTGGGCCGCGGTAAGGGGAGCGGATTCGAACAACTGGTAGTCGCCGCCGCGGTGGGTCCGCATGGTGCGCCGTGCGACGTTGATGGCGACCACCAGGGCGATCGCCAGCACGATCAGGAGCACCGTGGTGGTCAACCACCCGCCCGGTATGGAGGAGGTCTTCTGCAGCAGTCGATACAACAGTTCGTTGACCCAATCGGCGAATTGTTGTGTCGCGGAACCCTTGGAGTAGATCGGCTTGTCGAGCTCGATCTGTGCCGCCTGGTGTGCGGCATCGCGGTCGATGTCGATGGAAGGCACTGTCAGCCGGTCCTCACTCAGCCCTTAGAACGGCCGGGTCAGCCAGAGGTTATCGGTGGACCCGACGGCATACGGTCCACCGGCGGCGCCGCTCTGCAGCACCAGGTCGAAGGCCTCGGCGCGCATTCGGCGGTCGGTGTAGAGCAGCACGACGACCCCGGCGTTGAACGGCGCGGTGATGATTTGGCCGATCGCCGATCCGACGGAGGCGATCGCGGTGCCCAACAGCAGGCTTCCGGTGGTTGGGGTCCCGAGCAGGATCACCTCGCCGACGATGCTGAACGGTATCGCGACGGCGTTGGCGATGACGGATGCCACCAGGAACGTCAGCGCCCGGATCCCCAAGACCCGCCAGAAGCCGCCGCGCACCAACGTGAAGGATCGTCTGATCGCATCGATCACCGGCAGCCTCTCCAGGACGATCAGCACGGGTGCGAACAACAGCACCGTGTACAGGTACACCAGCAACGCGGCCACGACGAGCAGCAGCGGGAAGCTTAAGAGGATCGCCGCCGCTCCGTTGCCGACAACCGCCAGCAGCGCGATTAGCACCACCACCAGCCCGAAGAGGGCCGCCATCGCCGCGGCTTCCAGCAGCGCCAGGCCGAGCAAGGGGATCACCCGCCCACGAATCTTGGCCCAGGTTTCGCCGATCGTGATCGACGACCCGAACACAGCCCGGCCGACGATGACGGTGAGCATGCCGGACAGCAGCATGCCACCGAGCCAGGTGACGAGGAGGCCGGCGGCCGTCGACGCCAGCCACGTGCCCGCGACTCCCAAGCTCATCGCGTCCGATCGTCCGGGCGTGATC
>Ga0318576_10000557_pt1 | contig 9976 bp, 8 predicted proteins | sample GRESIP089b5f24_FD_203498 | JGI IMG/M metagenome (GOLD analysis project Ga0318576, IMG submission 203498) | Tropical soil microbial communities from Luquillo Experimental Forest, Puerto Rico - GRE.SIPMG.089b5f24 | ecosystem: Environmental > Terrestrial > Soil > Tropical forest > Bulk soil | place...
CCGAGATCGCCCGGCGAGGCATCGGATACGTGCCGCAGGGCAGAGGCCTGTTCGCCGGAATGACGGTTGCGGACAATCTGGCGCTCGGGCGCCTGAAGCGTATGACCGGCAGCGGCATCCACTGGACCGACGACCGCATCGCCTCATATTTTCCGCGGCTGACCGAGCGCTGGCACTCGCCGGCCGACTATCTCTCGGGCGGCGAGCAACAGATGTTGGCGGTCGCCCGCGCGCTTGTGGGAGACGTGCGCGTGCTGCTGCTCGACGAGCCGTTCGAAGGGCTCTCCCCCGCCGTCACCGAGGAATTGTTCGAAGCCTTCGATCAACTGCGCTACGACGTCGCGATGATCATCGTCGACCATCATCTCGATCTGGCGCTCGCGCTCTCCGACCGCACGGTGGTGCTGGAGCGCGGGTCGGTGACCTGGACCGGCCCCTCGCACGCACTCAGAGACGACCTCGCACTGAGGAGAAAAATGCTGTGGATGTGAAGGATCGCGTCGCCATCATCGGAGCCGGTTTGATCGGTCGCTCCTGGGCGATCGTGTTTGCAGGAGGCGCCTTCGACGTCGCGCTCTATGATGTCGGGCTTGATATCGCCGAGAAGGCGCGCGGCCTGGTGGCGCAGGGGCTGAGCGACCTCGCCGAGCAGGGGCTCCTCGATGATCCCAAAGCCGCGGCGGCGCGCGTGCGCCTCGCCGCCAATCTTGCCGATGCGCTCGACGGCGCGGACCTCGTTCAGGAGAGCCTGCCCGAGAGTATCGAAACGAAGCGCGCGATTTTCTCCGAGCTCGACCGCCTGGCCGCGCCCGATGCCATTCTCGCCTCCTCCACCTCGACCATCGTGGCGAGCCTGTTCACGCAGAGCCTCAAAGGCCGCCATCGTTGCCTCGTCGCCCATCCGGTCAACCCACCACATCTCATTCCGCTCGTGGAGCTCGTCGGCGCACCGTGGACGGCGCCCGAGGCCGTGGCCAAGGCTAAGGCGATTTACCAGGCCGTCGGCCAGGTGCCGATCATCGTCAAGCGCGAGATTGAGGGCTTCATCCTCAACCGGCTGCAGGCCGTCCTGCTGTCGGAGGCGTTTCGTCTGGTTGAAGACGGCTACGTCACGCCGCAGGATCTCGACAAGACGCTCAAGGACGGATTGGGCTTGCGCTGGTCATTCATGGGGCCGTTCGAGACCATCGAGCTCAACGCGCCGGGCGGCATCCCGGATTACTGCCGGCGCTATGGTGCGAGCTTGAGCGCGCTGAGCGCGGCAAATCCCGCGATCTACGAGGGCGAGAACCTCGGTCGCATCCTGGCGCAGTGGGACAAGGCCTTGACGCCCGATCAGGTCGCCGCGCGCATGCGTTGGCGCGATCGCAGGCTTGCCGCGCTCAGGGCCCATAATCGTTCCCAACCGGCCGATTGATCGCTTTGCCGAACGCGCTGATCGCAATGATCGTCGCCGCGCGACATAACACGCGGGGGCACTAGCGTACGGGCGCTGGAATTTGAATCAATTCGGTGATCTGGCCTTTCGACAAGGGCGTCTGAATATACCTCGAGGTTATCGCCTCTTTCATGATCGCATCGAGACCGACGATCCTGTCCGGCGACAGCATATTCTTGGTGAAGAATTCATCGCGCAGGCGCTGAGCGAAAGCTTCCGATACGCCAGCGAACTCGGCGTAACGCTTGATCGCAGCGGGGTCGGAATACATCCAGTCGATGGTCTCGCGATAGGCCTGCATGAAGCGCGCAAGAACATCCTTGCGTTTCTGCAGCGTGTCCACGTTGGTGATCACGACGCGCACCGTGTCGCGTCGGATTGCGGGAATGTCGATCGCGCGCGCCACGACGCGAATTTTCCCCTGCTCGATGGCCTCAACCCCAAATGGGGCCTCTGCCCAGCCAACGTCGACGCGACCCGCCATCACCTGAGTGAACGTCGCCGCCGCTCCCCCGATCACCGTTGGTCGTGCCTTGAGGCTGTATTGCTTGATGAGGTCGAACACGTCGTACCGACTGGCGGGATTACTGGTCCAGTAGGCGATGGTCTTGCCGTTGATGTCCTTGACCGTCTTGATCGGCGAGTTCGCCTGAACATACCAATAATTGGCGGTGCCGGTCGTATTCGCCCCGATCACCCGCACCGGGGCGCCCTTGGCGTAGGCGCGCAGCACTCCGATCGTGCCGGCGCCCACTCCCACGTCGGTGCTGCCGGATGTCACCGACGGTTCGACCTCGCCATCGCGAGTGTAGACCAGATCGAGGGTAATTCCGTGCTTCGTGAAGATACCGGCCGACTGGCCGAGCTCGGGCGCCGCCGCCTCCCAAGCCCCACGCTGGGCGCTGGCGAGCTTGAGCAGGTCCGCGGCCGATGCCGCCGGCGTTACCGCCGACAGCGCTGAAACGATCGCGGCCACGCCGACGATAAAATTCACATTTCTCACGTGCGTCATTGTTGCTCCCGTGCTCCTCACAAAACGTGGGGCATTTGCTCTGGAAGTCGTGACCAAATCCTGTCTGCGATGCGGTCCTTGGGCGAATAGGACGTTGATTGCACGCATGGATCGTGTAATTCCATCAGTACGATAAGCCGTATTCGACGCAAATGCGGCATATGGGCCGTTTCCCCGGTCGCAGATAGAGCATTTCCCTACACTGCGCGCATTTCTCGTTTGTGAGCAGGAACACCCAAACATGAACCTCAGCGATCTAGTTCTGGCGGCGCAAGCGAATAGCGCAATCGACGCAGCCACCGAGGATATCCTCAACAAACTGCTGGCTCACCTCAGGCTTGAGGCAGGCAACATCACGTACGAGGCGCTATTCCAGCGTCTCGTGGATATCGCGCTGGCCTCCATCACGATCGCGAATATATTGGCTCTGATCGGTGCGATCTTTTTCGTCGCCACGCTCTTGATGCGGACAATGGTGCCGCTGCGGGTGACCGGCATTATCAGCGACGTGTTCTTCATCGGCTATGGCGTGCTCTCCGGCACGGTGACCACTCTCATGTTATATATTCTGCTGCTGCCCATCAACATTTTCCGCCTCGCACAGATGCTCAGACTCGTGAAGAGGGCGCGGATCGCCGCGCAGGGTGATCTGTCCATGGACTGGCTCAAGCCGTTCATGAATCGGCGCAAGTACGGCAAAGGCGATGTGCTGTTTCGCAAAGGGGACCGAGCCAATGAGATGTTCTTTACGGTGACCGGAAAATTTCTGGTGACCGAATTGGGCATCGAGCTCCCGCCTGGACGGCTCGTAGGCGAACTTGGTTTTCTCGCACCCGACAACCGGCGTACGCAGTCGCTCGAATGCACCGAGGATGGGCAGGTGCTGGCCATCACCTACGACAGGCTGCTCGAAATCTACTTCCAGAATCCGGAGTTCGGCTATTACTTCCTGCGGCTGAGCACCGAGCGCCTGCTCCAGAACATCGCGCGTCTGGAGGGAGTTATCGATCAATACAAGGCGCAGGCCGACAGCGCGAAAGAGACTCAAGCTGACAGCGGTAAGCAAGACTGAGCTTGGGTTCGCACGCGGCGAAGCGACGCAGATCGAATGTGAGGTGCGTCTTTTATGTTTTGATGCGCAAGGGTGGCGCGCATCCCGCAAGAGCGGAGGGAGCGGACCGCGTTTGCCGCATGCGCTCGCCGCGGCTTGCCGCGTCACGGTCGAGGGTTCAAGAAAAATGCCTCGAGCACGCGGTCTTCCTTGTTGTCGATCTTGTGCGGGCCATCGAGGCTGTAATCGCTCCCCAGCCCTTTGACCGTCGCCGCGGAGGCGAGCACGCGATTGGGCTGACTCGCCGCCTCGAGGCGCGCGGCGATGTTGACGGTGTCGCCCCAGACGTCGTAGGCGAACTTGCGTGTGCCGATGACCCCCGCCATCACGGGGCCGGAATGCAGGCCCACCCGGATCGAAAACGGGACCGGCAGCCGAGATCGCAATCGCGCGGTGGCGGCAACCGTGTCGAGGGCGAATTTCGCCGCCATCCGCATGTGATTGGCGCGCGGCGTCGGCACGCCCGAGACCGCCATGTAATTGTCCCCGATCGTCTTGATCTTCTCGATCCCGGCATCTTCAGCAAGCCTGTCGAATTCGCTGAACAGCTGATTGAGGCAAGCGACGATTTCGTAGGCTTTCATGCGCGCCGTAATCTTCCCGAAGCCGACGACGTCGGCAAAAATGACGGTGGCGTCATCGAAGTGGTCGGCGATGTTGCTTTCCCCGTTGCGCAGGCGCGTCGCGACCTCGGCCGGCAGAATGTTGCGCAAGAGAGTCTCCGAATGCCGCTTCTCGTTCTCTATCTTGCCCAGATATTCGTTCTCCAGCGCTCGCAGCGAATGCCTGCGCAACGTGGCCGCGATCCGCGCGCGCAGGATCGTCGGGTTGAACGGCTTCGGTAGATAGTCGTCGGCGCCGAGCTCGATGCATTGCGAAACCTTGTCGGCGTCCGTGTCGGCGCTGATCATGACGACCGAGATATCTCTTTTGTCCGGATCGCTCTTGATTACTTTGAGAACCTCGTCCCCGTTCAGATCCGGCATCATCAGATCGAGCAGAACCAGACTGAATTTTTCCTTCTCGATGAGCGCAATCGCCTCGTTTCCGCTGGCCGCGCTGGCGACCCGCTCGTAGCCATCGGATGCGAGCATCAATTCCAGCGTGTATCGATTGTCCTCATTGTCATCGACGATGAGGATACCGGGGACATCCGTTGCCATGAACACCTCGAGTTGTTCTCGATTGGCTAATCACTTTGGCATGGAGCGACCTTGATTTGATCGGCGGACGGAGATGTCTTCATCATATCGCTTGCAATACCGGCTTAGAAGCCGTCCGACGGCGATCGGTGCGGCCGATTGGGCGGCGCCGCACGCTGTTCATAAATTGCGATGATCATCCACGCCCTCGCCGAGATTGCGGTAGACATCGATCGCTTGGCGGTGCAGCGAACGCGCGTCCGAGAGATCGCCGGCGAATAGTCGAGCGGAGGCAAGCGCGCTCAGGCAACGCGCCAACGTCTTGGTTGTACCGAATGGGCGCACGAGCGCATGGGCCTTGCGCAGGAGGCCCTCGCCCTCGTCAACGCTGTCCGGCGACAGCCGCGCCGTGCCTGCCCGCAACAGCACGCGCCCCTCATGAAAGCCGTCGCCAAGCTTGCGATAGAGACCGGCAGCGCGCACGGCTTCGTCGTAATCGGCGGGATCATCGAGCTCCCTGACGTCGCCGGCTTGCCAGGAGAGGAGCCGCGCGGTCACCTCCGACGGCGTTCCTTTGCCAACTTTGTCGAGCGCCGCAATGACCCAGCGCCGGTGCTCCAGGATCAAGCCGAGCTCGGCCCAGAGCACGTGGCTGTGCGCCACAAGCTCGAGCCCGACCGCGACGTCGCCGTCCGGTCCGAACGCCCACTCCAGCGCGCCGCGCAAGTTGTCGATGTCGGGTTCATAGCATGCGATCCACTGCTGCGTCGGGGTGGTCTCCCACTGCGCCGTCGCTTGTGCGAGCCGCGCAGCGAAGTGCTCGGCGTGCCGCCGGCGCATGCGCGGCCCATCGGCGAGTTTTTCGGACGCATAGTAGCGGGTCGATTCGAGCAAGCCGTAGCGAAACTCGCTGCCGGCGGGGTCGGCATGCACTAAGGACTTCTCGACCAGCGACAACAGCACATCGCCCACCTGCTCCGATGGAATTTCCGCGCTGGCGACGACTGCCGTGATCGACGTAAGCGCCGCGTTGCCGAAGAAAACCGACAGCCGGGCGAGCAATGTCTTTTCCGCATCGCCGAGCAGGGCGTAGCTCCAGTCGATCAGGGCGTGCAGCGTCTGTTGTCGCGGCAATGCCGTGCGGTTGCCGGCGGTCAGGAGACGGAAGCGTTCATCGAGGCCGCGCGCAAGCTGCTCCAGCGACAACACTCTCAGCCGCGGCACCGCCAACTCGATGGCCAGCGGAATGCCATCGAGCCGCTGGCAGATCGATCCGACCGTCGCGGCATTGGCGTCGGTCAGGGCAAATCCGCAGCCAAGCGCGCTCGCGCGCTCGACGAAGAGCCGTACGGCGGCGTACTCGCCCGCGCGCGCCGCCGTCAATGCGCCGTTCGCTTCCGGGGCCGGCAATGACGGGACGCGAACAACGCTTTCTCCCGCGATCGCCAGCCGCTCGCGACTCGATGCCAGAATCGACAGGCGTGGGCAATTGCGCATGAGCGCTTCGGCGACGCGTGCGGCCTCGGCGATGACATGCTCGCAATTATCGACGATCAGCAACAGCGCTTTGTTCTTGAGTGCCGACGCCAGCGTCTCGATCGCACCACTCGGAGCGCTGAGGCTCACGCCCAGGACCTCGCCGATGATGGAGGTTACCAGCTGCGAATCATGGAGCGGGGCGAGCTCGGCGAGCCATACGCCGTCGGGATAGCGGTCGAGAACACTCCGGCCGGCCTCGATCGCGAGCCGGGTCTTGCCGACCCCGCCCGACCCGGTCAGCGTCACCAGACGATGACTGCCCAGCCGCGCCTTGATGTTCGCGAGATCGGCTTCGCGTCCGATCAAACTGGTGAGCTGCTGGGGAAGATTGTTGGTCGCCGCACCGATCGCCGCAGACACCGCCGCGCTTTGGTCGGGGCCGGGTGCCGGCGGGGCTTCGAGCTCCGTCGCGCTCTCGCGTTTCACCGGTGCCACGAAGCGATAGCCCCGCCCGGCGACGGTGAGCAAGTAGCGCTCGCCATCGCCGGCCGTGGCCAGCACCTTGCGCACCGCGGAAATGTGAACCTGGATGTTGTTTTCTTCGACCACCACCCCGGGCCAGACCTCGGCCATAAGCTCGTCCTTGGTCACCAACTGGCCGTGGCGGCCAACCAGCATCAGCAGGATTTCGAACGCGCGCTGGCCGAGCGTGACCGGCACGCCGTGGGCCAGCAGCTCGCGCCGCGCGACCAGCAATCGGAACGGTCCGAACGCGAAAGCTTCGGTCATCGGCGTCACCCCGGCGGCGATGGCCTCGATTCAACGAATCGCAGCGTCAGTCGATTGCGGCCGTCGCGGCGTTCGTAATCCATGCCGCTTGCAAAACTGCGCATCAGATGGATGCCGAGATCACCCACTTTTGCCTGCTCGAGCGAAGCCGCCACCGCCGGCGGCGGAGCCCGCGTAGGATCGAATTGCCGGCCGTTATCCTCGATCCGGGCGACCAGAGTTCCCCCATTGCGCTCGAGCTCGACCGCGATCTCGAGCCGATCGTCCCTTGTGGCGCCGTACATGATGATATTGGCGACCGCCTCTTCGAGGCAAAGTTGCACGGCGAACGAAACATCCGACGACATGCCCTGCTGCGCGAAGCCTTCGATCCACCCTGCCAGCCGTTGCAATTCGGCAACGTCATTGCGCAGCACCAGCCGTCTTGCTTCGAGGCTCGACATCGAATTCATGACGCCAGCGCCGCCGTTGCGGCGGTTTCGGTTTGATGGATCGGAATCAGCGCATCCATCCCGGCGGTCTTGAGGACCTTGGCGACGTTGTTGTCGGGGCACACGATGACCAAGTCGCCGCCCTTGCTTTTGACGATCTTGGCGCCGACCAAGAGGACGCGGATGCCGTAGGAGGCGAGGAAGTTCACGGCGGAAAGATCGACGATGATCTTTCGTTGTTCCGTGACGATCTTGTTGAATGGCAGCTCGATGACGACTGCCCCCGTCGTATCAAAACGCCCCTGCAGAACGACTTTGGTAATGCCGCCGGCGAGATCTTCCGTCGAGATGTCCATGCAGCACCTGCCCGTCGGGCCACCTGCGCCCGCGCAGGCTGTCATAGCCGTATTCGCTTTGCGGCGGAATGCCGAAACCCTTCCCGCTCAGAAGATTTCAGAACGATTCATACCGTCGTGGGGCCGGCCGCCGTTGCGGCGGCGGCAGCGCGTCATCGCCCCGGCGGCGCGCGGTTCCCTTCTGCAGTGCAATACCGATTCGCGGGGGGAAACGCCGAGCAGGGAGCCTCGCTCGATGCTAGAGTGCCATTTCCGGCATTGATCGGAACAGCGCGGTGACCGACAATCGACCGATGGGAGCTGGGCCCCGCATCCTTGTCGTCGATGACAACGACGACAACCGCTATACGTTGAAGCTTCATCTCGATCTCGAAGGCTACACCGACGTCGAGACCGCGCGCGACGGCGAGGAAGCGATTGCGCTCATCGAGACGACCGCCTTCGACCTCGTCCTCCTCGACGTGATGATGCCGAAAGTCGACGGCTTTCAAGTGCTCACCTGGCTCAAGGATCAGGCGCGGCTGCGCGATCTCCCCGTGATCATGATCTCGGCCCTCACCGAGATGAACAGCATGGCCCGTTGCATCGAACTCGGCGCCGTCGATTATCTGCTCAAACCCTTCAATCCGGTTTTGCTGAAAGCCCGCCTCGGCGCGACGCTCGAGAAGAAGCGCCTGCGGGACGAGATCGACGCTCATCTCACCCGGCTGCAGGAGGAACTCGACGCAGCACGCCGGCTGCAGATGGCGATGGTACCGCAATCATTTCCGGCTCCGAGTCCGGACTTTCCGATCGACCTGTGCGCGAGTATGGAGCCGGCGCGGGAGGTCGGCGGCGATCTTTATGATTTTTTCATCACCGAGGACGGCATGCTGTGCTTCCTGGTTGGCGACGTGTCGGGCAAGGGCATGCCGGCGGCGCTGTTCATGGCGCGCACCAAGAGCCTGATCCGCATCGCCACCGAGCTGATGCGCTCGCGGCAGGGGGCACCCGCGCGGCCGGCCGACATCATCGCCCGCGTCAATCGCGAGCTTTGCCAGAACAACGGCGACCTGATGTTCGTGACCTTGTTCTTCGCGATGCTCGGACCGAAAAGCGGCGAGCTCGAATTTTGCAATGCCGGCCACAACGCGCCCTACCGCCTGAACGGGCAACGGCTCGAGGTGATCGAGGGCGCCAAGGGCATCATCCTCGGCGTTCGTCCCGATGCGGTCTACACCACTGGACGGACGTCCTTGGCGCCGGGCGAGGGCATTTATGTCTTTACCGACGGCATCACGGAAGCAGCCAATGAGCAGGGAGAGCTGTTCGCGGAAGCGCGTCTGGAAGCCGTGCTGCGCGCCGCCGCCGGTTGCTCGACGGCTGCCGAGATCGTGACCTCGGTCGCGCAAGCGGTCCGCGGTTTCGTCGGCGGCGCGCTCCCCTCCGACGATATCACCATGCTGGCGGTCCGGCGGCTCGACAAGTCGGCGCTGTGAGCCAAGCTGCGGTGCCTTGCCCCTACCCGAGGCCACAGCCAAAGCCACCGCCCCGGCGGGCGATCGGACGAGGCAATCGTTGCGCCGATCGCCGCGGGGATTTCTCCTGAAAATCAGATTGATTCAGAACGATTCAGATCTTGGCCAAGGACTTAGCCGCGCAATCTCTCCACAATCAGGAACCCCGGAGCATGCCCAAATGCGCCGGGATGAGCCTAAAGTTGAGTGAGCAAGAAAGTACACGCTAAAAGAGTTCCTTCTGGGCACGGGTGGTGCCCGACAGGTTGAGAGTCCCAACGCACGGAGGCTGCTGGCAAAACTGCGGATATCCAAAATCGACGATCGTCGACGCGGGCGAGCATGAAGGGGCGAATGAAGAGCGGCGAAGACGTTAGCCGCGATGGGCGCGTGACCCGTCGCCAGCGAGGACATACCGCCGGAATTGGCGGAGGACCCCCGAGGGAGGGGATCATTAAGGTGATCGAGTGAGGCGGCGCGAATTTCTCGGGTTTCTCGGCGGCATGGCGGCGGCTTCGATTTATCGGCCACCCGCGGCGCGCGCACAGCCGAAAGTGCGGCGGTTAGGGGTCCTATCCCAGGGCTCGACCTCAACGCACCCCACACCTGTGTTCCGTACGTTCCGCCAGGGCCTGCGCGACCTCGGCTGGGTGGAGGGGCAAAACCTCACCATCGAGTGGCGCTTCTCCGAGGGCAACGCCGAACCGCTGCCGCGCCTGGCG
>Ga0318576_10000562_pt1 | contig 9939 bp, 7 predicted proteins | sample GRESIP089b5f24_FD_203498 | JGI IMG/M metagenome (GOLD analysis project Ga0318576, IMG submission 203498) | Tropical soil microbial communities from Luquillo Experimental Forest, Puerto Rico - GRE.SIPMG.089b5f24 | ecosystem: Environmental > Terrestrial > Soil > Tropical forest > Bulk soil | place...
GCGCGCCACCATCAAGGCGTCGGACGCTTCGATGATCTCGGGCAGGCGATCGATCGCCTGCGGCTTTTCGATCTTCGCCATGACCGAGGCGCGGCCGCGGATCAGCTTCTTGGCTTCGACGACGTCTTCGGCGCGCTGCACGAAGGAGAGCGCGATCCAGTCGACGCCCGTCGAGAGCGCGGCCTCGAGATCGGCGCGGTCTTTCGGCGTCATCGCCGACACCGGCAGGTCCGTGTCGGGCAGGCTGACGCCCTTGCGGTCCGACATCTTGCCGCCGATCACCACGCGCGTCACGGCGCGATCGTGCGATGTCTCTTCCGCAATCAGCCGCACCTTGCCGTCGTCGAGCAAGAGCGCGTGTCCCGGCTTGAGCGCCGCGAGGATTTCCGGATGCGGCAGTTGCACGCGGGTGTTGTCGCCGGGCGTCTTGTCGGAATCGAGTACGAAGCTCTGGCCGTTGTGGAGCTGCACCGCGCCGTCCGTAAACGAGCCGAGCCGGAGTTTCGGCCCCTGCAGATCGACGAGAATGCCGATCGGCCGTCCGTAGCTGCTCTCGACATTGCGGATGGTTGCGACCAGATCCCGCATCTTGTCGTGCGGGGTGTGGCTCATGTTGATGCGGAAAATGTCGGCGCCGGCCTCGAACAGGCGACGGATCATCGCGCTGTCTGACGACGACGGACCCAGGGTCGCGAGAATCTTGATCCGGCGCAGACGCCTCATGGCTTGCTTCCGGGCGCTGCGGCTGGCGGCAGGCCAGACGCGCCCGGAGGCGCCGCACCACCCGGCGTATTGGGCAGGCCCGGGACGCTGCCTCCCGGCCCTACCGGTCCTGGAATGCCCGGGACGCGTTGCTGCCCCGGCTGCTCATTGGCGTCGGTCAATTGCACCGTCCAGGCGCGCTGATCGCCGGTGTCGACCTCGAAGAAGCCCGTGCGGTCAAAGCCCCGCGCCAGGCAATTTTCGGTGCCCTTGATGGTGAACTCCTTGTCACGAGAGCACATGAAAGCCTGCCCCGACCACTCGCCGCCACGATCGTAGTCGAGCGCATAAATATAATAGTAGCGGGCGACCAGTGTTCCCTTGAGCAGCGTTTCGCAGCTTCGCGAGGAGATGTTCCACCAGCCCTCCGTGGTCCACCCCTCGGCATCCTTGTAGCCTAGGGCAATGCCCACCCGGCTCGACGTGTTGTTGCAAAGGCGGAAGTCGGCCCACGCAGAATTCGACCACAGGCTGAGCACCAGGAGAGCCGGCAGCAGGCCGAGCCAGGCGGCGGTCGAATGGCGGCGGACTGTAGCGTGAGACATCATGGCGCGGAGGAGTGTCAATTGGTCCGAGATTTCGCGTAAGGGGGAAGCGACTGTCAACGGCCAGGGCGCTGCTCAAGGCGCCGATTTCGGCCCGTCCGCCACCAGACCCATAAATCATTGTCTGGGTTAGGATATGGCAAAATCTGTGACAAGGTCCACATGATAGGGCAGCTCTGCAACGGCGGGATAACGATCATGGCCATCGATGACAAAACCAGAACGGAACTTGAAGCCGCCGCTTTCCGGCGTCTTGTCGACCATTTGCGCGAGCGGACCGATGTCCAGAACCTCGATCTGATGAACCTCGCCGGCTTCTGCCGTAACTGTCTGTCCAACTGGCTCAAGGATGCGGCGGATGCAAAGGGTGTCGCCATGAGCAAGGACGAGAGCCGCGAGGCGGTCTACGGCATGCCCTATGAGACCTGGAAGTCGAAATATCAGGGCGCGGCCACCCCCGAGCAACTCGCGGCGATGAAGAAGGCTCACCCGGGACACTGAGTGGGGGCTTGCCCGGAATGCGCGGACAGGGTTCGCTGCTCCAGTCGTCGGTATCTTCGCCAGACTGGAGCAGGTTGATGATCAGGACTGTTGTCGCCGTCGCGCTGTTTGCGAGTGGAATTGTCGTTGGGGTTTCCTCTTCCCAGATCCTCCATGCCCAGGCGCCGACCTACGCGACCAAAGAGATCATCCGAACCGACCTGAACAATCTGCCCGGGCAGGAGGCGCTGATCTTCGCGTCGACGTGGCAGCCCGGCTTCAGGTTGCCATGGCACATGCATCCGGACGGGCATGAGTTCACATACGTTGTCGAAGGCGAGCAGACCTTCGAGATCGAAGGCGTCGGCACAAAGGTCGTGAAGGCGGGCGAAGCGATCTATACGCCGCCGAACACGCCGCACTACGGCCGCAACGCGACCGACAAGGAATCAAAAACGGTGGTGGTCCGCATCAAGGCCAAGAATCAGCCAGTCATGGTCGAATTGAAGCGCTAGCAAGAGGCGAGACTTCGCGAGCGCATCTCCTGTGGGCGCGCTGTGGATGAGCGCGATGTTTCCTTGACCCGAGCCGCTCGAACTTCGAGTGTCGTTTCAACGTATCGTGCGCGAAAGCGTGCGCGACGAAGTTCAATGTCAGTTCCATTTAGGAGTTTAAGGGATGGCCACCTCCGCCGCCGTCAAGGAAGCGCCCGCGACGAAATTTGCAAAAGATCAGCTCAAGGCCATCATCGAGCGCATCGAGCGGCTGGAAGAAGAGAAGAAGACGATCTCCGACGATATCCGCGACGTCTATGCCGAGAGCAAGGGCAATGGTTTTGACGTGAAGGCGTTGCGCACGATCGTGCGCCTGCGCAAGCAGGATCCCAACGAGCGCCAGGAGCAGGAGACCATCCTTGAAACTTATATGCAGGCGCTGGGGATGCTGTAGGGCGATACTGTAGACGGCGCTGGAAAAGGCGGCATCGCGACGCCGTCATCGCTTCTTCGTCTCTCCTCTTGTTGGAGAGAGTGAGCGAATTCGAAAAACCCTGGAGGTGAAACGGTTCAGCGCAGCAGCGCGGTGCGCATCGTGAACGAAGTGATCTCCAGCTTCGTGGCCGCAGAGCCCGAGAAGCGGTCGGTGCTCAGGCCCGGCATCGGATCGTCCGAAAAGCTCATGGTGACAGAAGCCGGCGGCTTGACGAAGAACGCGCGCATCAAGGTCAGATCGCTGTCGCCGATGACCGTCACCGACATCGTGACGGCGCTCGGCGCCAGCATCATGATGCGCATCCACAGCTCGTCGCCCTTGGCCGCAGAGAGCCGGGTCGAGTTGGCAACCAGTTCGTCCTGGCCCTGCGATCCCTTGGTCGCGATGGTATTGATCCCGGTCGCGGCAGCCGCGTTGCGCGAAACTGCCGGGCGCACGCTGCGCGGGATCGGCGCGGAGGCCATTATGGGGCTTGCGTGGTCAACCGGCGACGAAGGGTCGGGTACGTAGGCCATCGCCTGATAGGCCGCGGGCACGCTCGCGGTCGGCTGCGGATCGGCGGCCTCACGGGTCCGGCGCGCGCTGACCGCGGCGACCAGTTGCTCCGGCGTGGCCTGTTTGGGCGCATCTGCGCCGTCATCCCAGAAGCCGCGGGCATTGATGATGTCGGCCGGGGTTTCCGGCTTCGACTGGGCGGTCTCGGCAGCGGGCTTCGCCTTGAGTGGCGGGACTACGTCGGCGTCGGCCGATGCGAGTTGGAGCGCTGCGACGATTTGCGGCTTTGCGCGCGGGGTCGGCACGGCATCGGCGAACTTCGCGTCGGCAGGCTTGGCGTCGGCGGGCTTGGTGTCGGCCGCCTTGGCGGAGGTGATGGGCGCGGGCTTTGGCTCGGCGGCAGGGGCGGTTGCGCCCTCGTCATCCTCGTCGTTCGACTTGCCCTTGAACAGGGCGGCGAGGAAGCTCGGCTTGGCGATGGTTGCGGCGTCGTCGCCACTGCCGCGCTTCTCGATGTCGGCCTTGGCGAGTTCATAGCCCTTCAGCGGCACGCCGTCGGTGGGGACATGCACGGTGCGGCCGTCGGGGAACACCTTGACGAGCTGATCATGCGTCATCCGCGGCCAGTGACGGATGCTGCCGGTATCGAGATGAACGAAGGGCGACCCCGAAGTCGGGTAGAAGCCGACGCCGCCGCGCTGCAGCCGCAGGCCCGCGTAGCGGATCTGCTCGAGCGGCACGCCCGGAATGTAGAAGTCCATCGCGTGTCCGAGCATATGCTGGCTGAAGCGCGCAACGCCCGAATGCGCGGAGCGGTGGCGAAGCATGGCGTTGGTTGCGGGCGAGCGATAGGAGGAGACGATCTGGATCGGCACTTTGCCGTCGACGTCGCGATAGACCTCCCAGAGAATATCGAAGAGATGGCGGTCCATCACGGTCTCGTCCTGGCTGCGCCAGTCGCGGAGATAGTGATTGAGCTGCTTCAGCGCGTCTTCGTCATAGCGTCCGTAGCGCTTGAAGGTGACGGTCAGGTCTTCGTTGGAATGGGTATGGTGGAAGGAGAGGGTGCGGGTCTCGTTCTCGGCGGTCGCATCATGCACCGACCCTGCTCCCATGAGCAGCAACAGCGAGGCCAGGCCGATCCGGTATCCGGCCGTGAAGCCCGCCTTGTGCGCAAACAGCGATTGCCGTGCGAATCCAATCGGCACGATGAGCCCACCCAAATCGACGAGCGTTCATCAATGGCCTTCCGCCAACCCCGTTAAGGCGAAAGAGAATGAACGCTTTCTTACAAGCGGGATGGTTAAGGAATCTCTACCACCCCGCCCCCAAGCGAACGTCAAGCTAAGCCGTCGAGTGTGGCGAAAAAGTGCCCGCTTCCTCGAAGCGGGTGGACGGTGGTTAACGCTCAATGACCTCGCCTTGCAGGCGAGGTCATTGATTTCAAGGATCAATCGTTGAAGCGCGCAGATGCTCTCCGCGGGCGCCTAGCGATACCAGCCCCGCTGTTGCTGCTGCCAGCGGCGGCCGATCGGAGCCGGAGGTGTCGGCGGTCCGAACAGCCGGTCGAAGAACGAGGGCCCGGACGAGTAAAAGCCGTTGTTGCTGGCAAAGCTGACACCGGGCGGCAGGCTTGAGCCTGGCGGGCGCGAATAGCCCGGCTGGGAATGTGCGACCACGTTCTCCAGATCCCTGCCACGGGTATTGTTGAGCATCGCGATCATGGTGCCGTCGCGGCCGTAGATGTCCTTACGGAGCTGCAGCTTGCCCGCGTCGTCCACGAATGCGGTCTGGTAAGTGATGTTGACCGGGATCGGGGTCGGGAATTTCAGATCGACCTCGCTCGAGCCGTACATGCTGCGTATGCGTTCCGGCGTCCAGTGCTCGTTCGGCAGGGTGATATTGAGCAGGACGGCCGCGTATTGGTCCGGATACTGCACACGCATGCAGCCATGGCTGTAGGCGCGCTCGGACTTCTCGAACAGGTACTTGTCCGGCGTGTCGTGCTGATAGACCAGGAACTTGTTCGGGAAGTTGAAGCGGATACGCCCGAGCGCATTAGCCTCACCCGGCGGTTGCGAGATGTGGATCGAGCCGTCGCGACCCTGTTCGAGCCGGAGCCCCATGCGCTGGAGCACGGTCGGATCCTGCTGCAGCGCCGGCAGATATTCGTTGTAGATGATCGAGGGCGGCACGTTCCAGGTCGGATTGACCGTGATGAACTTCATGGTCTCGCTGAGCAGCGGCGTGGCGTGCACGCCAGGCTTCCCGGTCACGACCCGCGTGGTCCAGACCTGGGTGTCGTGCTGCATCACTTTCAGCGTGAAGTCGGGGATGTTGAGAATAACATAGGCGTCACCGATCGAGGGCGCACCGAGGTCGCGCGGCAGCCAGCGCCAGCGCTCCATGTTGACGACGACCGTGTCGATCTGCCTGTCCCGCTTCGGGCTGTTGAGCGCCCTGACGGTGGCGCTGTCGAGCTGGCCTGTGACCCTCAGGTCGGCATTGTCCTGGAATCGGCGGACGGCTTCCGCGACGGTTGCGTCGTAATGGGTGTCCTCGGCGTCTTCGGTGATACCGAGCTTGGCGCGCAACTGCGGCACGCGCGGATCTTCCATCAGGACTTCCGGCTGTCTCTTGTTGCGCGCCGGGGCGTATCTGAGGACCGGGCCGTCGGCGATGGTGATCACGGGACCGTCGCCCTGGCCGCGCAATTCGGCGAGCTTCTTCTTCAGCTCCCGATAGAGCTTTTGCGGCGGGTTGTAGCCGTCGAGCGCTGCGGACGCATCCTTTGCGGTCGTGACATTGTTGAGCACTTCCGTCGGATCGGTGGGATGCTCCGGATACTCGATATCGGCCGAAACCTGCGACCAGTGCATGCGGCCGTTTTGCGCATGGCGTGCATAGTCGAGCATGCTGGACGTCAGCTTCAGGTCGGCTTCGGCCAGCGCATCCGGCGTCGTAGCGGCGGCAAAATCCGGCACCGGGTAGTCGCTGGCGTTGAGGCCGTCGGAGGCGGCGCCCCTCAGCCGCGCAATGACGCCCTTGGCGCTCTCGGTCAGACTGCCAGCCTGCGTCCAGATCGGCGCGTATTCGCGTGCTCCGTAAAACTTCTCGACCGCGGCGCGTTCGGCCTTGCGGTCGAAATAGCGCAGCGATTTGCTTGCCAGCATGTCCTTCAGCCGGTCGGCCACGGGCTGATCCGCAGGCGCGACGTTGCTCACCTTTGCAGCCGGTTCGGTGGCGGGAGCCGTGGCAGTCGCCGCGGGCGGCGGAGGCAGCGGCACCGCCGGGGCGAGATCCCCGGGCGCGCTCGGAGCAACGGCGGCCGTCGCCGGCGCAGCCGCCGGGGGTTCTGTCGACGCTGAAGCGGGCGCAGAGACCGGGGTGCCCGGAGCAGCGGTTGTCGCGGCGGGCGGCGAATTGAGGATGGCCTGAGGCGCTGCCGGCGTCGCCGGTGCGGTCGCGACATCGGCCGGCTTCCTCTCGGTCGGCCTCGTCTCGGCCGCGGAGGGTGCCGCAGCAGTGATAGAATCCAACTTGAAGTCGTTGATGGTGGGCGGCGGCACGTTGGCGGGTTCGGGGCGCGGGATCGCGGCATCGATGGCCAATTCCGCCGCACTGCTCCGAGGCTGGTCGCCCTGCGCCATTGCCGAGGTCGCGGACACCGTGAGGAAGGTCGCCGCGACGGCCATCAGGATGCGGTCAAACCCACCACGGTTGCTAAAACAGTCTCGCATCTTCACACCCCTTGGGTGAAACTGCCCCGGCATTGGAACAGTTCTGGTCATCGTCCGGTTCCGCCGTCAAGCCGGTACGCAACATCGCTACGCAGGATACGCAGACAATGTACAGGCCCTTCTTTTTGCAGCCAGCGCCACACGGCCTCACTCACGACAAACTGACTTCCGGGAAAACGCTTGGCAACGGATTGTGCTGTTTTGCCACGCGTTTTTTCCTTTGTCTGTCACCGGCAAGCAACGGTTCAAGAGTTCTGCAATGACCGTAGCTTGCGGCACTTTCTGGGCAACACTGCTTGGCCACGATCGCGCCTCCATCAGGTTGCTTCCTCGGTGCCGTCGGTTGCGGAATGGGCGGCTGTGTCGTCCAGCTTGCGATACAATGTCGACCGTCCGATCCTTAGCCGACGCGCGACCTCGGACATCTGCCCGCGATAATGCGAGATCGCAAAGCGGATGATCTCGTTCTCCATCTCTTCGAGGGGACGCACGTCGCCGGCGCCGGTCAGCATCGAGAGTGTGCCGTGGGCGGGCAGTGGCGCGATCGGTATTTCGTTACCGGAAACCATTGCGGGCACTGGCGGGTGGATGGCCGGCGACACGATCAGCGGCTCGGCGTGTAGGTCGGGTGCGACCGGCGGATGCGCCGGAATCGCGGGGAAATCCGAAAGTCCGAGCTGATCGCTCTCGCTCATGACGACGGCCCGATAGACCGCGTTCTCGAGCTGACGGATGTTGCCGGGCCAATCGAGCTGCGACAGATACGCCATCGCCTCGCCGGTGATGCCGGTAATCGTCCGGTTTTCCTCGGCGCCGAACCGCGCGAGGAAATGGCGAAGCAAATGGGGAATATCCTCGCGCCGCGCACGCAACGGCGGGACCGTCAGCGGCAGCACGTGCAAACGATAGAACAGGTCTTCCCGGAAATGGCCGCCTTTGACGCGATCCAGCAATTTGCGATTGGTCGCAGAAATGATGCGAACGTCGACCTTGACTGGTTTGCGGCCGCCGACCGCCTCGACGGCGCCCTCTTGCAGCGCGCGCAAAAGCTTGACTTGCGCGGTCAGCGGCAATTCCGAAACTTCATCGAGGAACAGCGTACCGCCATGCGCCTCGACGAATTTGCCAGTGTGTCGCTCGGTCGCACCGGTGAACGCGCCCTTCTCATGGCCGAACAGGATCGATTCCACGAGATTGTCGGGGATCGCCCCGCAATTGACCGCAACGAACGGCTTTGATCTGCGCTCGCTTGAGCCGTGGATGGCGCGGGCGAACAGTTCCTTGCCGACGCCGGATTCACCCTCGATCAGCACGGGAATGGAGGAAGCGGCGGCCTTGTGCGCCGTGCGCATCACATGCTCCATGGCCTCGCTGCGGGTGATGATGTCGGCGAAGCTCAACCGGCCTTCGCGGCTGTGGCGGATACGCTGCAGTTCTCCCTTCAGGGCGCTGGTGTTGAGCGCATTGCGCAACGAGACCTGCAGCCGCTCTATACCGACGGGCTTCACCACGAAATCATGCGCACCGGCGCGCATCGCCGATACCACATTGTCGATGCCGCCATGCGCGGTCTGCACGATCACGGGAATGTTAAGGCCGGCCTCGCGGAGTTTCGCCAAAACACCCATGCCGTCGAGGCCGGGCATGACGAGATCAAGCACCATCGCATCGATCGCGGGCGAATCCGCGCCGGTCAGCAAGGCTATCGCCGCGTCTCCGCTGTCGACCACCACCGCTTCATAGCCGCATTTCTGCACCATGTTTTCGATCAGGCGGCGCTGTACGGGGTCGTCGTCCACGATCAAGATGCTGGCAGCCATGGCTTTCCCCCCACGCTACATTATTTGTCTCGAATCGGGGCAATTTGGCTGACACCGATTAATGCGCTCTTAAATCTCACCGTCCCGGCCCCAATCCGTTTCGGCTCAACCCAGGTTTCAAACCAGATGACTTCGCGTAACACGTCCGCCCTCCGCAAATCGAACGCTGGCAAATCCGCAGCCAAATCGGGGAACCTGAAGAAGGCCACGAGCAAGACGGGCAAGCTGCCGGAATGGAACCTCGATGATCTCTATGCCGGCATCGATGCGCCCGAAATTGCGCGTGACCTGCAGAGGATGGATTCCGAATGCGTCACGTTTGAGACCGACTACAAGGGCAAGCTTGCAGAGCAAACCGCAGGCGATGGCGGCGGTAAGTGGCTTGCCGAAGCGGTCAGACGCTACGAAGCCATCGACGATCTCGCCGGACGGCTCGGTTCCTATGCGGGCCTCGTCCACGCCGGCGACAATGTCGATCCGGCGATTTCCAAATTTTATGGCGACGTGTCCGAACGCCTGACTGCAGCTTCAACGCATCTGTTGTTTTTCGCGCTCGAGCTCAACCGCATCGACGATGCCGTCCTTGAAGGCGCGATGCAGACGCCGGAGCTCGGGCATTATCGGCCGTGGATCGAGGATTTACGCAAGGACAAGCCCTATCAGCTCGAGGACCGCGTCGAGCAATTGTTTCACGAGAAATCCCAGAGCGGTTACGCCGCCTGGAATCGGCTGTTCGATCAGACCATCGCCGGCCTGCGTTTCAAGGTTGCGGCCAAGGAGCTCGCGATCGAGCCGACGCTCAACCTCCTGCAGGACCGCGACGGCACAAAGCGCAAGACGGCGGCAGAGGCGCTGGCGAAGACGTTCAAGGCCAATGAGCGGACCTTTGCCCTGATCACCAACACGCTCGCCAAGGACAAGGACATCTCCGACCGCTGGCGCGGCTTCAAGGACGTTGCGGATTCCCGTCACCTCAACAACCGCGTCGAGCGCGAGGTGGTGGATGCACTGGTCTCCTCGGTCCGCGCCGCCTATCCGAAACTGTCGCATCGCTATTATCGGCTGAAGGCCGGCTGGTTCAAAAAGAAGAGGCTCGCGCATTGGGAC
>Ga0318576_10000564_pt1 | contig 9936 bp, 8 predicted proteins | sample GRESIP089b5f24_FD_203498 | JGI IMG/M metagenome (GOLD analysis project Ga0318576, IMG submission 203498) | Tropical soil microbial communities from Luquillo Experimental Forest, Puerto Rico - GRE.SIPMG.089b5f24 | ecosystem: Environmental > Terrestrial > Soil > Tropical forest > Bulk soil | place...
CCTTCGGATTGGCGATGTTGTCGTAGAGCACGTCGACGCCCTTGCCGCCGGTCAGCGCCATCACCTCGGCCTGCAGGTCGCGGCTGTTGTAGTTCACGGCATGATCGGCGCCGAGATCGAGGCCCATCTTCACGCGCTCGTCGGAGCCCGCGGTCGCGATCACCTTGGCCCCGATCACATTCTTGGCGATCTGGATGCCGATCGAGCCGAGATTGCCGCCCGCGCCCATGATCAGCACGGTCTCGCCGGCTTTAAGCTCCGCTACGTTGACGAGCAGGTTCCAGGCGGTCGGTACGTGGCGCATGACCACGGCGGCGTGGTGGAAGTCGAGCTGATCGGGGAGTTCGATCGCGGCGCAGGCCGGCACCGCGACCATCTCGGCAAAACCGCCGGGCCGCTTGATGCCCATCATGCCGGTGGGCCCGGCGTAGTCGTCGTCCTCCTCGCGGCAAATATCGAGCGGCATGACGCCGGCGGCGGCGACCCGCATGCCCGCTCGCCAGCGCGTGACCCCGGGTCCGAGCGCATCGACGACGCCGGCGCAATCGACGCCCGGGATGAGCGGGAGCACGGGTCCCCGCGCGCGCTCGTTGCCGGCCCGCAAGCTCACGTCGAGCACGCGATTGACGGTGGCGGCATGAATGCGGATGCGGATCTCGCCCGCGCGCGGCTCGGGGTCGGGCACGTTCTCGTATTTGAGCACGTCCGGCGGGCCATAGTGGTGGATGACGATCGCTTTCATGCGCGTCCTTCATCGGTTCGAATTTTTCAAGGCTGTGGAAATTGCGAGAAGAGGCTTTCTGCGTCAATCGACATTGACGGCGTGCACGATGAGTTGGCGGGCCAGGCAATATGATAGAGCATTTCAAGTCGCCCCTCCCCACAAGCACCCCACAAGCGGGGAGGGAGCAGACCGAGCTTCTCGCTTGCGAGGATTCCACTGGCGGAAATCCGCTTTAAGAGACGAGGGTCACATGGATGCGAACGACAAATACGCCTGCGCCGAGCTGATCCAAGCCTGGGGTCTTTATCGCGACCAGGGCAAGTGGCCACAACTGCTCGCAACCTTCGTGCCGGAGGGCGAGATTGCGGTCTCCTGGTTCAGCGGGAGCTTTCGCGAATTCGTCGACCGCTGCCGGCGGAGCTTCGAGGCCGGACAGCGTTCCAAGCATCAGATTTTTCCATCCATCGTGCGCCTCGCGGGCGATCGCGCGCTCGCCGAGACCAACATCGTCATCCTGGTGCGCCAGAAGATTACCGGTGTGCTCGCCGACATGACGTCGTGTGCGCGCTTCCTCGACCGGCTGGAGCGGCGCGAGGGACGGTGGGCCATTGTGGAGCGCGCCGCCATTTACGAGCGCGACCGGCTCGACGCGGTGGAGCCGTCGGAGGCTTTCGACAAGCTGTTCGCAGCGAGCGAGCTTTCGACCTATCCGGAGGCTTACCGTTACATGGCCGCCCGCCTCAACGCCGCCGGGCGCGCGCTCGCGCCGGTCGTCCATTGCGACGGCTCCCCGCATACGGCGCAGCTCTACGCGCGCTACGAAGGATGGCTCGGCGGGAGGTAGCGAGCAGCGACCGCCGCGACGATGCGTATGTCCGCCGTTTGCGTTCGGCCAGCGATTTCGGCCTCGTGGGTCGCTTGACAGAACAAGGGCATAGGCCCATGTCGAATGACGCGAACGACGGCGCAACCGAGGTCCGTATGACGGTGCCCCAAGCCCCTGGAACCAACCACAAGCCCTCGCTGAAGGTGCTGCTGTGCTCTCCGCGCGGCTTTTGCGCCGGGGTCGTGCGCGCGATCGACACGGTCGAGCAGGCGCTCGCGCGCTACGGCGCGCCGGTCTACGTGCGCCACGAGATCGTGCATAACCGCTACGTGGTCGAAAGCCTCAAGTCCAAGGGCGCCATCTTCGTGGAAGAGCTCGACGAGATTCCCGATACCGACGCGCCGGTGATTTTCTCCGCGCACGGCGTGCCGAAGTCGATTCCCGCGCAGGCCAAGAAGCGCAACTTGTTCGCGCTCGACGCCACCTGTCCGCTGGTGACGAAGGTGCACCGCGAGGCCGAGATCCACCATAAGCGCGGCCGCGAGATCGTCCTGATCGGGCACGCCGATCATCCCGAGGTGGTCGGAACGGTGGGCCAACTCCCCGCCGGCGCCATCACGCTGGTGCAGTCGGTCGAGGAGGTCGCGCGCTTCGTGCCGCGCGATCCCGATCGCCTCGCCTACGTGACGCAGACGACGCTCTCGGTCGACGATACCGCCGACATCGTCGCAGCGCTCAAGGTGCGCTTTCCGCACATCCACGGGCCGCACAAGGAAGACATTTGCTATGCCACCACCAACCGCCAGGAGGTGGTGAAGAAGGTCGCGCCCATGGTCGAGGCCATGGTGGTGGTTGGATCGCCCAATTCCTCCAATACCCAGCGCCTCAAGGAGGTCGCCGAACGGGCCGGCTGTCCGCGCGCGGCGCTGGTGCAGCGCGCCAAGGAAATCGATTGGTCGGTGTTCGGTTCGATCGCAAGCCTCGGCGTCACCGCCGGCGCTTCCGCGCCGGAGGTCTTGGTCGAGGAGGTCATCGGCGCCTTCGCAGAACGCTACGCGGTGAGCGTGGAGACTGTCACCACCGCCGACGAAGACATGTTCTTCCCGCTGCCGCGGGTATTGCGAGGAACCGAGGCGGCGGAATGAGTTCGCGCGCGGTCGAGGGGATCTGGGGATCAGTCGTCCCACGTCAGCTATTGCAAATCAGGGGTCGGCACGTCCTGAGCGAGCGCTGACCGCGGGTTTAGCGTCGCCTGCAAGCCGGGACACGCATGAGGGATAAAAGTGGCCGTCTATACCGATGTGGTGGCGGAAGACCTCGGGGCCTTTCTCGCCGGTTACGACGTCGGAGAGTTGCTCGCTTATAAGGGCATCGCGGAAGGGGTCGAGAATTCGAATTTCCTCGTCCACACCAGTCGCGGCTATTTCATTCTCACGCTCTACGAGCGGCGCGTGGCGGCCAAGGACTTGCCGTTTTTTCTCGCCCTGATGGAGCACCTGCACGCGCGCGGCATCAGCTGCCCGCAGCCGGTCAAAAACAAGCGCGGCGAGGTGCTGGGGGAGGTCGCCGACCGTCCGGCGGCGATGATCACCTTCCTCGACGGCATGTGGATCCGGCGGCCATCGCCGGCCCACTGCGGCGCGCTCGGCGAGGCGCTGGCGCGGCTGCATCTCGCCGGCCTCGATTTCAAGCACAGCCGCGCCAATACGCTTTCGGTCAGCGGTTGGCGGCCGCTTTACGAGAATTGCAGCGCGCGGGCGAACGAGGTGCAGCCCAACTTGAAGCAATTCCTCGCCGCCGAGCTGTCGCATCTCGAGACGGTGTGGCCGTCGAAATTGCCGCAAGGCGTCATCCACGCCGATCTCTTCCCCGACAACGTGTTCTTTCTCGGCAACAAGCTCTCTGGGTTGATCGACTTCTATTTCGCCTGCACGGACGCGCTTGCTTACGACGTCGCGATTTGCCTCAATGCCTGGTGCTTCGAGACCGACCATTCCTACAACGTGACCAAGGGCAGGAGCCTGCTGCAAGCCTATGCGCAGGTGCGGCCGCTGTCGGATGAGGAACGCCAAGCGCTGCCGTTGCTCGCCCGCGGCGCGGCCTTGCGCTTTCTGTTGACGCGGCTGGTCGACTGGTTCGACGTGCCGCCGGGTGCGCTGGTGCGGCCGAAGGACCCGTTCGAATATTACCGCAAGCTGCGCTTCCACCAGGCGGTCAAGAGCGTGCGCGACTACGGGATCGAGGGATGAGCGAGCCGCACGTCGTCATCCACACCGATGGTGCCTGCTCGGGCAATCCTGGGCCGGGCGGCTGGGGCGCGATCCTCGCCTTCGGCGATCACGGCAAGGAATTGAAGGGTGGCGAGGCTCACACCACCAACAACCGCATGGAATTGATGGCCGCGATCGCCGCGCTCGAAGCGCTCAAGCGTCCCTGTCTCGTCGACATTCACACCGACAGCCAATACCTGCGCAACGGCATCCTGTCGTGGATCAACCAATGGAAACGCAATGGCTGGCGCACCGCCGATAGAAAGCCGGTCAGGAACATCGATCTTTGGCAGCGGCTCGACGCGCTATTGGCACGCCACCGCGTGCGCTGGCATTGGGTGCGCGGCCATTCGGGCCACGCGCTCAACGAGCGCGCCGATGAGCTGGCGCGCGAGGGGCTCAAGGAGGCGCGCCAGCGCGCCGGGCAGAGCCCGCCGGCGGCGTCCGCGGACGGCTAAAGCTGCTTGAGCAAGGCGTCGCCGCCCGACACCTCGACCTTGCCCGGCGCTTCCTCGATGTTGAGCTTCTTTACCACGCCGTCCTCGATCAGCATGGCATAGCGTTTCGAGCGCGTGCCGAGGCCATTGCCCGAGCCGTCGAAGGTCAGGTCGATCGCCTTGGCGAACTCGCCGTTGCCGTCGGCCAGAAAATCGAGCTTGTCGGCGGCGCACGCCTTCTTCCAGGCGTCCATGACGAACACGTCGTTGACGGACGTGACCGCGACGGTATTGACCCCCTTCGCCCTGATGGCGTCGGCGTTCTGCATGATCGAAGGAACGTGCATCTTGTGGCAGGTGCCGGTGAAGGCGCCGGGCACCGCGAACAGCGCGACCTTCTTGCCCCTGAAGATGTCGTCGGTGGTCTTCCACGCCGGCCCGTCCGACGTCATGACGCGAAATTTCGCCTCGGGCAGTCGATCGCCGACTTTGATGGGCATGGTTCTCTTCCTCTCGCTTGCGGTTGAACCGTTGTCGTGAGCCTCGCCGTGCCGCTCGCAGATCCGGCCGCAGGGCCCGCCGGCGCCCAAATTAGCGCGCCGGGCGAATTAGTCGAGACGGGTGACGACCTCGATTGCGATGCTCCCCGCGATTGCGGTGAGCGCGATCGGGGCGCCATCGTATGTCGCTCCCGGCGGGGCGCCGTCGAGCGCGAAGGCAAAACGTTGCGAGCCGGATGGTGCGCCATCGACCGCCTTCGGCACCGGCAGCGCCCAATCCGGCGTCGGTCCCTCGGCGAACAGGGCGACGCGGGCTCCGACAGGCGTCGCGACGTCGACTATGACGCGGCGCCGACCGGCACCGTCCTCGCGCCGGACCGATTTGATGGCGAGCGCCGAGCCCTCGCCCAGCACGGTCTTTTTCGGCACCCGCGCTTCGGCCGCGGCGAGCGCGGCGTCCTGCAAGGACGGGCCGGCGGTCAGCTCGAGCTCGGCCTTTGCTTCCGCCGGCACGCACAGCGCCTCGCACACCGCATAGTCGAGTTTGAGACGCAGCTTGACCGGTTTCGCGCTATTCTCCGGCACGACCGCAAGCGGCAGGATGACGTCGCCGGTATATCCGATCGTGACCAAGTTGTGTTCCGGGATGGGCTGCGGCGCGGGCCACAGCACGTCGACCGCTTTGACGTTCTGCGATCCCGTAAAGTCGAAGCGCGGCGGGACGCCGGCGTCGCCGGGATAGCGCCAATAGGTGTGCCAGCCGCTCTTGAGTCTGATCTCGACGCCGGCACGCAGCGCGTTGCCCGTCGTCGCCGAGCCCGCGATGAGGCGCATGGCGCTGCGCGCATCGCCGTCCCAACGCGAGACGTCGTCGGCTGCGCTCGCGTTGCCCACGGCAATGAGGCTCAGCGCGCAGATGCCCATCGCACCCGGCGCGGCGGTCCGTCGCAGCCGCTCAAAGCCGCTGATCCTCATAGCTCGATCTAGGGCCGAAACTCTGGGCGCACCACTGAATTCATTGTGAGCGGGTGCGTGATTGGAACCGGACGCTTCTGGCGACGTACATGAAAAAGACACATATCTTACTTTCGGCGCTCAACCGTGGCACGAAGCATGCATAGACTTTGACCGGGTGCGTCGTTTGCAATTGGCACCCAATCAGGTAGCATTTCGACATGAGATTCACTCGCAAGACAGGCATGCAAGATGACGGCGCGACGCCGTCCGGCGTCGATCCTGACGCGCCGCAGGCGGAGTCCGTGACATCGGGCAAGTCCGCCAAATCCAAGCCGCAGCAGCGCAAGGCGTCCAAGCGCGGCTATCTCGACGGACAGATGCTGATCGCGATGCCGTCCATGGGCGATGACCGGTTCGCCCGCAGCGTGATCTACGTTTGCGCCCATTCGACCGAGGGCGCCATGGGCATCATCGTCAACCAGCCGGCGGCGCACATCAGCTTTCCCGACCTCCTGGTGCAGCTCGACGTCATTCCGGCGGCGGACCTCATCCAGCTTCCGCGGCGCGCGGGCGGCGTCAAGGTGCTCAAGGGCGGACCGGTCGATACCCAGCGCGGCTTCGTGCTGCATTCGAGCGACTTCTTCATCGAGAACTCGACGCTGCCGATCGACGAAGGCATTTGCCTGACCGCGACGCTCGACATCCTCAAGGCGATCGCGCGTGGGGACGGACCGCGCAGCGCGATCCTGGCGCTCGGCTATGCCGGGTGGGCGCCGGGCCAGCTCGAGAACGAGATCCAGCATAACGGCTGGCTGCATTGCTCGGCCGATCCCGAGCTGATTTTCGGTCAAGACACCGGCGGCAAATACGAGAAGGCGCTGAAGAAGATCGGCATCGATCTCGGCATGCTCTCGAGCGAGGCCGGGCACGCATAGCGAAACCAGCGCGCGCGTTTGCGGCCTGCCCGTGCGCCGAGTGCCATTTGTCCTCTCCCGGAGATTTCCGCGCAGAACGCGTCGTTAAGGGCGTTGACGCCCGTGCATAGCCTGCGAAGAGGGGCGTTATGCCTTGAGGCGGGCTATGAACGCGCGTCAACGCGCTAATGCTGGGAGTCTCAAGCATGGACCGCCGCTTGCGCGCGGGTGAGCGGCGTTGCGATTACGACTGGACGATCCGTTTGCGGGGCGCCGCATCGCTCTCTTCGCTTACGCCCTCGTCCTGCAGCAGCGCCTTGGCGTCGTCCGCGCTCATCGGCTCGCCGAAGTAATAGCCCTGCGCATATTCGCAGCCGAGCTGAGAGAGCTCGACCGCATCCGAATCGGTTTCGGCGCCCTCGGCTACTACTTCCATGCCGAGATCGTGCGCGAGCGAGATGATCGAGCGCAGGACCACGGGGCGCGCGCCCTTGCCGTTCGTCCGTACGAAGGACTGGTCGATCTTGATGGTGTCGAACGGAAAGCGCTGCAGGTAGGCGAGCGAGGAGTGGCCGCTGCCGAAATCGTCGAGTGCCAGGCCCGCGCCAAGGTCGCGGATGCGCTGCAACATTTGCGCGGTGTGCTCGGGATTCTCCATCACCAGCGCTTCCGTAAGCTCGAGCTTGAGCGTGCCGCGCGCAAGGCCTGCGCGCGCAATCACCGTGCGCAGGTCGTGGATGAGGTCCTGCCGCAGCAATTGCCGCGACGATATGTTGACGCTGGCGAACACCGGATCGCGGCGGCGCACGGCACGCTGCCACGTGCTCAACTGGCGGGCGGTGCGCTCCAACACGAACATACCGAGATCGACGATGAGGCCGACCTCCTCGGCCATGGCCATGAACTCGGACGGCGAGGTGCGGCCCATTTTGGGATGATCCCAGCGCGGTATCGCCTCAAAGCCCGCGACCGAGCGGTCCTCGAGCCGCACGATCGGCTGGTAGCGGATGGTGATCTGCTCGCGCTCGAGCGCCCGCCGCAGGTCTGATTCGAGTGTCACGCGGTCGCTCTGGCGCGCCCGCATCGAGGGCTTGAATACTTCGATGCGGTCGCCGCCGATACGCTTGGCGTGGTACATTGCGAGCTCGGCGTCCTTGAGCACCTCCTCGGTGCGGCGCGGCTCGCCGTCGGCGAGCGCAATCCCCATCGAAGCGGTGAGAAACAGCTCGCGGTCGTTGAAGCTGATGGGCGCGCGCAGTCCTTTGCGCAGCGTCTCGGCAAGAGCGATGATGCGCTCGGTTTCCCGCTCCGACAGCAGAATGAGCGCGAACTGGTCGCCCGAGAGTCGCGCGAGCGTGTCCTGCGGCTTCAACAGCCGCCCGAGCCGCCGCGCCAGCGTCAGCAGGATCGAATCGCCAACCGCGATGCCGACGGAATCGTTGACCTGCTTGAACCGGTCGAGATCGATCACGATCACGGTCGGCTTGATCGCGGGATCGACCTTGGCGAAGGTGAGCACGCCCTCCAGGCGATCGAGGAACAGTTCACGATTGGGCAGACCGGTCAGATTGTCGTGCACCGCGTCGTGGAGCAGCCGCTCCTCGGCGTTCTTGAACTCGGTGACGTCGGTAAGCGTGCCCACCAGCCGCACCACCTCCCCGTCCGATCCCACCACGGGCCGCGCCTTCAGTGCGAACCAGAGGTAATGGCCGTCGGGCGTGCGCAGACGGAAGTCCTGGCTCAGCCTGCCGCGACGCTGCTCCAGCACACTGTCGAGCACGGCGCGGAAGCGGTCGCGGTCGAGCGGATGCAGCACATCGAGCCAACGCGCCGCCGGGCCTTCGAGCGAGCCGCGCTTGAGGCCGAGCAGCGCCTCGGTCTCCGGGCTGGTGAAGACCTTGTCGGCGGACACGTCCCAGTCCCAGATCATGTCGCCGGCGCCGGTGAGCGCGAGCGCGCGGCGCTCGACGTCGGAGACGATGCCGCTGGTCACGCCGCCGGCGAAGGCGTGCTGCATCACCGTGAAGCCGATCAGCATCACGATCAGGACCAGCCCGCCGAGCAGCGCCGGCCCGACGACGTCGTTGGTGATGACCGCCGTCACGGCGAGCGCCGCCACGATCACCCACAGCACGAGCAGGAGCCAGGTCGGGATCAGCAGGACGGCTCGGTCGAAGCCGTGGAACGAGAGATAGACGACCAGCGCGAAGCCGAGCAAAGCGACGGCAAAGAGCGAGACGCGCGCGATGCCCGAGGCGATCGGCGGCTCATACAAGGCGAGCGCAACGAGCGCGGCAAGAAAGGCGAGCCAGGCGAGCGTGATGTGGGCGTAGCGCACGTGCCAGCGGTTGAGATTGAGATAGGCGAACAGGAAGACGACCAGCGTCGCTGCAAGGATCGCCTCGCCCGACGCGCGCCAGATTTGCTCGGAGTCCGGCGAGAGCGCGAACACCCTGCCCCAGAAGCCGAAGTCGATGCCGATATAGACGAGCACCGCCCAGCCGAGCGCTGCGGCGGCGGGGAACATGATGCTGCCCTTGACCACGAACAGAATGGTCAGGAACAGCGCCAGCAGTCCGGCGATCCCAATCACGATGCCGTGGTAGAGCGTGATGCTGTTGACCTTGTCCTTGTAGGCTTCGGGCTGCCACAGATAGAGCTGGTTGAGCTTATCCGTGCGCAGCTCCAGCACATAGGTCATGACGCTGCCGGGATCGAGCGTGATGCGGAAGATGTCGGCGGTGGCGCTGTCCTGGCGGTCGGGGCGTTCGCCGCTCGAGGTGATGTTGGCAACGCGGGAGAGGCCGAGATCGGGCCAAAACACGCCCGAGCCGACCATGCGGTAATGCGGCACGACGATCAGGCGCTCGAGCTGTTCGTCGCCGGAATTGGCGAGCGCGAATACTGCCCAATTGGTGTTGCCCTCGCGCGCGCGCACGTCCATCCGTCGGATGATGCCGTCGGGTCCGGGCGCAGCGGAGACGAGCAGGCGGTCGGTCTCGGTGCGATGGCGTTCGGCGGCGTCGGTGAGATCGATCGCCTGCGCGTCGGTGCGCACATTGATCGCCTCCACCGCGCGCGCGGGAGAGAGGCCGACCACGATCATGGTCAGCATCGCCGTTACGCAGCCGCGCACGAACTGCAACCGACGTCCTCCCAGCTTCACCCCTGTCGACCCCTTCGCCGGACTGACGCAATTCCGCGAGCGCCCTAGGCGAGTGGAACTTTACGGCGATTTACGTCGATTTCGCGGCCCGCCCACGCCGCGACGAGGCGGAACAGCACCTGCGCCGCGCCGCCGCGTGGGG
>Ga0318576_10000567_pt1 | contig 9911 bp, 6 predicted proteins | sample GRESIP089b5f24_FD_203498 | JGI IMG/M metagenome (GOLD analysis project Ga0318576, IMG submission 203498) | Tropical soil microbial communities from Luquillo Experimental Forest, Puerto Rico - GRE.SIPMG.089b5f24 | ecosystem: Environmental > Terrestrial > Soil > Tropical forest > Bulk soil | place...
ACTACGGGGTACGACCTCAGGTCATCACCCACCCCTTCGGGTTTGAAGCCGATCGGGTTGATACCGCCGAGCGGGCCGTCAGGCCCGAAGGTCTGCCCCGGAACTGGCTCCAACATGCCGGCATTGGGGTCGGGTTCGGTCAACACGTCGTCCGCCATCGCGCAGCTCGCAGGCGAGAGGCCGGACGCGATGGCCGCCAGGTTGGCCTTGGCGGTGGTGTAGACCGGGTAGCGGAAGACGGCACCTTTGGCCAGCGAACCGACCTCGCCCAGGACCATGATCGTCGCGACCACCAGCAGCGGGGTGGAGGCCAGGACGCGGTTGCGCCGGTTGTCCTTGACTTCGGTGTGCCCGGCGTAGTCCATGCGGAAGTGCTGCCAGGCGGCCAGCAGCCCGGTGAGGATCGACAACGTCAAAAACATCGACGTCACCGGATGGCTGGCGATGACCGGCTGGATGTCGAACCACGGCACCCCGTAGTTGCCGACGTAGAACCAGCCGTTGATGCCCGAGGTGGCCCACGCCAGCACGAACAGCAACGCGGTGATGTACAGCGTCAGATTGCGGCGGCTGTGCAGGCCGATCCGGGCCAAGGCGAACGCCGTGACCGCACCCAGCGCCCCGGCCAGGCTGGCGAACGCACCGAACTGTACGGCCCACTTCGTGGGCGTGAACGTCAACAGCAGCAGGCCGACCGCGGCGGTGCCGATCAACCGCCACGTCGGGCCGCTGGCCAGCCCGGGCACCCGGCCGCGCCGCAGCATCACCACCAGCATTCCAAACAGGCACAACAGCAGCACCAGCACCGCGAATCGCCGCGCCATCGACCCGTCAGGGTTCGACTCGACGGTCAGGAAGTAGTACCGCAGCCAGTCCTGGTACCAGGCGATCGTCGGCCCGACCTTGTACTTGATGCGCACCGATTCGGCGACGGTGGCCAGCGTTTGACTGCGGAACACCACCACCAGGATCAGCGACAACGACGCAGCCAGCACCAGCAGCGGCGCCAGTACCCCGTCGGTCGCCTGGCGTCGCCGGATCATCTGTGCGATGGCCCGGGCCCCGGTCAGCAGCACGGCGACCGCGATCAACCCCTGCGGTGCCAGGGTCACGGTGAGCATCGCGACCACGATCGCGACCGCGGCCGGGGCCAGTCGTCGCAGCGCGATCGAGCGTTCCACCAGCATCCAGGTGACGATGACGCCCAGCGCGATCAGCGGCTCGGGCCGCAGACCGTTGTTGAACGGCAGCCAGGCTGCCAGGAACACGGCGCCCGCGGTGAGCACCGCCACCCGGTTCGTTCCCAGGCTGCCCCTGCCGGGACCCAGCCGGCGCAGCACCCAATGGCCGATGATGAGCCAGCACGCGATCCCGGCCAGCGTGGCCGGTATCCGCATCCATACGCCGGCGGTGCTCACCGACGCCAATTTGGCGAGCACCGACAGGTACCAGTCGAACGGCGCCTCCGTCGCCCCGAAGTAGCGGTAGTAGTTGGCCACGTAGCCCGCCTTCGGCGCGACCCGGGCGATGGTCAGGTTGTAGCCGTCGTCCGACGAGGTGGGGCCGATGATGTGCCAAAGCAGCAGCGTGGCAATCACTAGGGCGTCGGCAAGCCAGGTCGCCGCGCCGACATGCCGCCACGTCACCCGGCTCTCGCGCGGGCGGTAGCGGGCGAGCCAGGCGATCGGGGAGCGCCAATTGACAAGCGCGGCCCCCCGACTGTGACGATCCAGCGTCGCCAGCGCGAGCACGGCGACCAGGACGGCCAGCGCACCCAGCACCATCGCGATCATCTTCGTGGCCGAAGGCGCCGCGATAAACCGGGTGTCGATGTCGATGCGGGCCGACAGGCCGGGTTGGGCGGGCACCTTCAGATCAGTGAAGATTCCGCCGACCTGTGGCTTCTTTTCTGACGGGAGAGTCCCGGCGGCGCCGGGTATGCCGACGAACTCGGCACCGGCAGCGCCGGCGTTGGCCCAGGCATGCAGCACGGTGCACGCGCCGGCCGCGACGGCCGGGCGCTGTGCCACGGCGGCCACCGAATCGCGGAACGCGACCACGATCGTGTCCTTGTTGGCGCGCACGAAGAGCCCGTTCTTGCCGGCGTCGACGCCACCGGCCGGCAGGGTTGACACCACCAATCCGCCGCCGGGAGGCAACGTAGCCATCGCCACGCACGGGATGGAGATGTCCAGCGCGCGCGGTGCCCCGGAGACCAGCGGGGCCGTGATCTGGGTGACTTGCCCGTCGGTGGTGCCCTGGGGCCAGACGACCGTCGCGGTGGTCTGTTTCACCGGAAGCAGTGGCACGAGCACGCACAACAGCACCCCAACGAGTCCCGCGACGACGGCGATCAATCGCGGGATACGCTGCGATCGCTGATTACGGTCGTGGGGCACGAGGCTCGATGGTAAGGGACGCCGCTTTGTGCGGTGAGGACGCAGGGCCGCCCGCGGGCCGACAGCCGCGCGCCGTCGAAAGTTCGTGACAACTTTTGGTTTAAAAACCCACGGCATTGGAGTACAGATGGCGCGTTGGCCACCGAGCGGAGGGGACTTGCGTGACCGCACCCACCCAAACCGGCTCGGAGAGGATCCAACACTCGCCCAGACACTGATCCGGATGCGAGCAAGCGCGCCGTCGAGCGGCTGGTGAGCGTGCTCAACGGGTCGTCGTGCAGGGTGCGTTACCCGCTCCCTGAATCGGCGCCAGCGGCGAGCCGAGCTTGCCGAGCCCGCGCGTGATTTGCCGCGCCCAACCCACCAAATACACTGTCGTCGCGGCGTATGCGTTAAAAATGGGGACTTGAGGCCCTCAAAAACGGCCCCGATCACCCGGGAGGCTGGCAGCGCGATGACGAATACAGGTCTCGGCTTTGGTGTCTTGGGACCCTTGCTGATGACCTCCCACGGCGTCCGGGTGCCGGTGGGGCCGCCGAAGCAGCGAGCGGTGTTGGCCATGCTCCTGATCAACCGCAACCGGCCGGTGTCCGTGGAGTCGTTGATCAACGCGGTATGGGGTGAGGACCCGGTGCCGGCCGCCCGCACCAGCATCCAGGCCCACGTGTCGAACCTGCGCCGGCTGCTTCGCACCGCCGGCGTCGACCCTTACCAGACGCTGGCCAGCGCACCGCCGGGGTATCAACTCAGCGTCCCCGACGCCGACTGCGACCTGGGGCGTTTCGTCGGCGAAAAGGCCGCAGGGATTCAGGCTGGCGCGGCCGGGCACTTCGACGAGGCCAGCCACCACCTCTCGTTGGCGCTGGCCGAATGGCGTGGGCCGGTGCTCGACGACCTACGCGACTTCGCCTTCGTCGATGCCTTCGCGACCGCGCTGATGGAAGAAAAGGTGGCGGCCCACACCGCGCGCGCCGAGGCGGAAATCGCGCGCGGACGCGCCGGCGCGGTCATCGGCGAGCTCGAGGTGCTCACCGCCGAGCATCCCTACCGCGAGCCGCTGTGGGCGCAGCTGATCACCGCCTATTACGTCACCGAGCGTCAGTCCGATGCCCTCGGCGCATACCGGCGACTCAAGGCCGCCCTGGCCGAGGGGCTCGGCATTGACCCCGGTCCCACGGTGAGTGCCCTGCACGAGCGGATCCTGCGCCAGGAGCCACTGGGCGAAAAGCGGGAAGCCCTGACCACCCACAAGCGCGGCGTCTACCGGCGGGAGACGACGACCGAGGGCATACCATTGGCGCAATTCGTCGCGGCCCGCCTGCGCGACCAGAACGGGCGAGTGCATCGGCTGACGGGTGCGATCACCCGGATCGGGCGTTTCGGCGACAACGACATCGTCCTCGACGACACCGACGTCAGCCGCCACCACGCCGTGATCACCGACACCGGAACCGGTTTCGTCATGACCGATTTGCGGTCCACCAATGGCGTCGAGGTGCAGGGCCAGCGCATCCGGGGCAGCGCACCCCTGGCCGAGGGCGACCACATCCGCATCGGTGGTTACGAGTTCACCTTCGAAACCCGCCCCGGCTGACGATCGGCTACCCACGCAGCCGTTTGGCCAGTGTGTCCAGTCCCGGGCCGCTGAGGTCCGCAAGCGCCGCCGGGCGGCCGGACATCGCCATCAGGAGAGCCTCCCCGGGGCCGGTGACCTCGGGTCCGTGGCCGTGTGTCCAATCCATGTCGGTCGCGCGCAGCAGCAGTCCCCGTATCCGGCGTCCGGCGCCGAGCCTGGGGTTACCGGGTACCAAGCCGAGGACCCGCTCGAGCCGATCGGTCGGGACGCGGCGCGGCCGACCGAGCGAGCGGCGGATGTCTTGGTGATGGATCGTGCCGTCGACGAGCGCGATCATGCCGCCGAAACCCGCTGTCAGTCCACGTGGCTGGAGGTGATTGCGCAGAAATTCCAGCAGCTGTTGCGGACTCATGGCCGCGAACTCGTCGACGCCCACCTGGTTCACCTGGTTGGCCCACACGATCCCGCCCTTCGCGAAGCGCTTGAGCAGCCCCAGGGTGCCGAGGTCTTCGTAGCTGATCACATGCGCGACAACGTCTTTGACGGTCCACTTCGAACAAAGGCTCGGCGCCTCCCAGTCCTGTGGCGTCAGCGTGGCCAGGAATTCCGCGAGGTCGCCCCGCTCGGCGTGGGCCATGGCCATCAGGTTGGGCGTCATTTGCGAGCCCCGGCGCTGAGCAGGCGACCGTAGCGATCCAGATACAGCGGCCAGCCCGCGTCGCCGTCGACGCCGTCGGCGACGTTCTCCCACCCCGGGCCGTGGCGATCCAGATGGCGGTGTTCGAGGTCGACGCGCGTGCGATCGTCGGACTCCGCGGTGAAGCGGACCTCGACTTCGCTGGCCTTGGACTGATCGGCTTCCAGCCGCCAGGTCGGACCGATATCCCAGGTGAACAGCACGCGCCCAGGCGGCTCGTAGGCCAAGATGCGCGCCCAGCGGCAAACGCTGCCGTCGACGCCACGGTCGTAGATGTGCCCGCCTACGCGGGGCTCGAAAACCGTCTCGGCGATCGGGACGGCGAGCAGATTGTGCTCGCGAGGCTTGAAGTCGCCGAACCGCTCGGTGAACACGGCGAACGCACGCTCGATCGGTGCGTTGACGACTACGTGGTGCGCGATATTCGGAGTGCGTGGCTGCGTCATGAGGGTTCGCCTTCCCGGTGCTTCGGTTCGTCGATGGTCTGCGCGTAGGTGGACAGGGCTTGGGCCCAGAACCGGTCAAGCTCGGCACGCAACGCCTCCAGGCCGGTCGGGTCGAGCTGGTAGACGCGACGCGTTCCCGCGGCGCGATCACGCACCAGTCCGGCGGACTTGAGCACCTTGAGGTGCTGCGAAACGGCCGGCCTGCTGACGGGTAGGTCGCGAGCCAATTCACCGACGGCCGACGGCCCGTGCGCAAGGCGTTCGACGATGGCCCGGCGCGTCCCGTCGGCCAGTGCCAGCCACGCCGCGCCTTCTCGGACAGCTTGGTAAGTGGCCACGAACGGTAAGTCTAAGCTTACCGAAGCCCGCCATCAAGCGACCGCAAGGATTTCCCAAGGATCGCGCAAAGATCCGGCAACTGGTCGGCAGCACACTTCCGCTGTCGGCAACCGCCTAGTCCAAAGGAGAAATCGCAACCATGAGTGCCAGAAAAGCGAAGATGTCCAAGCTGCGAATCGCAGCCGGTGTCGCAGTGGGCACCATGGGTCTGTCACTCCTCGGGTCGCTGGTGCCTGCCGCCGCCTCGGCGGATCCGTGGGTGCCCAACTCGGGGCCCCTGCACCCGGCTCGCCACTACGCCCCGAATGTCCTCCACCCGGTCTGGACCCTCACACACCCGATCCGCGCCGCTATCCCCTAAGCGGGCTAACGCGAAGGCCCGCGGCAGGCATTAGTGCCGAAGCGGCGCCGGGTTCCACAGGCCGCTGCGCGTCGCCGTCCCCAACTCCAGACTGGCGGGCTGTGCGTTGGGGTAGTAGGGCGTTAGCCGCTGCAGCGAGCCCCAGTCGCGGGACCAGTCGTCCTTCAGATACGTGGCCATCGTGGTCGCGTTCACCAGCAACTCGGTGACGCCAAGCGGGCCGCCGCCGTTGTTGTCCATCACCGGTGAGTTGGCCTCGGCGCCGAATCGGTCCGGCAGGATGCGCCATTTCGGTGTTTCGTCGACGCCGTTTTGATGGCCGAACGGTCGCTGGCACGGGAACGCCAGGCCGACCAGCCAGTCCAGCAACACCGGATTCTGCGAGCCCACGACATCCTGCAGCGTGCGGAGCTGCGGAATCCGCGGGGGTGTGAGCGCGATCCAGTGCTGCGGCGCCAGATCTTCGTCATTGGCGACCAAGCGGATTTGGGTGGCGGTGCCCGGAATTTCCGACAGCGGCAACCGCAGGTTGCGCCACGCCGGCGATGCCCCGATGTCGGCGAATTGGGACCACCCGCCGGGGTGTCCACTGGCCGCTTCGTCATCGGTGGCCCACTGCACCTGGACCTCACGGGGATCGAAGCGCCCGGACGCACTCACGACCAGCAGCGGCCGCGCCTTGTCCCGTGCGGGCAGTCGGTACCAACCCGACCGCAGGTGAGCGGGGAGTTGGATGCCCGACCGCCAGCTGCCGAGCACCGGTGTGCGGGCCGGATCGAGGTTGTAGGGCAGCTGCGCGACCGAGCCGTTGATTCCCGGCGCCGGGGTGGTGCCGCCCTCGGTGCCCGGCTCCGCGCCGGTGGTCAGCTTGTCGTTGATGAAACTGCGGTCGCCCGGACGTTCCATCACCGGGTCGGCGCGGACGTCGGCGGGAATACCGTTGGGCGTGAACGCCTCCGACAAGCCCGCCCCCAGAGCATCGCCCACCGAGCCGCTGACCGGCGACAGCATGCCGGCGTTGGGATCCGACTCCACCAACACGTCCTCGGCCAATCCGCAGGACTTGCCGGTCAGCGCCTGCAGGTTGGAGCGGCCCACCGACCACGCGGGATACTGGGCGGTCATCGCCAGGGTCAACGATGCCACCTCGAACACCACCAGCACCCACGTCGCAATTGCCAACGGGGACTGGACGATTCCGGCGAGCCGTGCCCCATAGCGGGTTTTGGGCGGCCCGTTGTCGGGGTCGACGAAGTGGAACCACGCCGCCAGCAGCAGCACCAGTACGGTCAGCCCGAGGAGCGCGGTGGCGAAGGCGTAATGCCACGCCGGGAACGAATTCGACCAGGGCACGCCGAAATTCGACACATACCACCAGCCGTTGACGCTGGCGAACGACAACGCCACCAAGAACAGCACCACCGCGGCGAAGACGGTGCGATTGCGCCGGGAGCGCATCGCCACGGACGTCACCGCGACCGCGGCCAGCGCGCCCAGTGGCCCGGCCAGACCGGCGAACACCCCGAAGTGGTGGGTCCACTTGGTGGGAGTGAACATCATCGCGACGAACGAGATGATGGTGATCCCGACGATGCGGCGGCTCGGTCCCGCGGCCGTGCCCGGAATTCGGCCCTTGCGCAACGACATCGCGACCGTTATCCCGAGCGCGAGGACCAACGCCAGCACGGCGAAGCGGCGGGCCACCGACCCGTCGGGGCTGGCCATGAACAGCCGCTCGTAGCGGGTGTGTTCGTCGAACCAGCTCAGGCTGGGCCCGACGGCGCGCTTGAGCATGCTGGCTTGAATCTCGCCGGCGAGGGTCTGGTCGCGGAAGATCAGGATGGCGGTGACGGTGACCGCGGCCAGCAAGGGCGCCACCAGGGGTAGCGCTCCAAACCGTTTGGATCTGCGATGCAGGATGGTCCGCAGCGGCCCGATCGCGACCAGCAGCGCGCCGATCGAGGCGATGCCGGTCGGCCCGGAGAACAGGGTCAGCGCACCGATGATGCAGGCGATCGCGACGGGCAACAGCCGGCTGGTGGCCACCGCGCGTTCCACCGAGCACCAGGACAGCAGGATGCCCAGCGCGATGATCGGCTCCGGCCGCAGGCCGTTGTCGAGCGGCAGCCAGACCGCCAGGAACATGCCCGCCGCCGTCCACGCCGCGGCCCGGTTCCTTTTGACGGCGTGACCCAGGCGGGGCATGACTTCACGGCTGATCACCCACCAGCAGGTCAGCGCCATGGCCAGGGTGGGCAACCGCATCCAGATGCTGGTGGTGCTGACGTGTGCCCACAAGGCCAGCAGGTCGTAGTACCAGCCGAACGGGGCCTCGGGCGTGCCGAACCAGCGGTAGTAGTTGGCCATGTAACCGGCGTGCTCGGATACCCGGGCCATGGTCAGGATGTAGCCGTCGTCGGAGGTGTTGGCGCCGACGAAATGCCACCAGACCAGCACGGCGATGACGAGGGCGTCCAGACCGCCGATCGACCACCATCGCGGAGGCAGGAAGCGGCGGTGCCGGGTGCCGTCGGCCGTGTCGAGGACGTGCAGCGCGACCAGGGCGGCAGCGGTCAGCACCACCCCGAGGATCATCGCGGCCATCTTCAGCGGGGTGGGGCTGCTGCTGTAGCGGGTGTCGACGGTCGCCGAAAAACTCAGGCCCGGCGGCGCCGGCCCGGCCAGATCGGTGAACACACCGACGATCTGGGGCCGGAAGTCGTAGCCGCTTTTCTCGCCGCGCAGCGGCGCGCCGGGATGTTCGGCGTTGGGCCCTTGCTTCAGCCCCACGAATTCGGCGGTGACCCTGTCGGCGTGCGCGCTGAAGGTCAACCGCTGGCAGGCCGGGCTGAGCACGTCGCTCAGCGGGGCGGTGACCACCGCGACGTTGCGCACCACCAGCACCAGATAGTCGCTGGCGCGCTGGATGAGCAGCCCGCGGTCGACGGCCTTCGGGGCCTGCTTGGGCACCGTCGACAACAGCACCGTCTTGCCGGCGTTCTGTGGGCCGGCCAGGCCGACGGCGGCCTCGCACGGCACGCTGACGTTCAATTCGGTCGCAACGTACCCGATCAGCGGTGCATCGACACTGGCAAACGTGCCGTTCTGCGGCCAGTTCAGTTGGGCGGTGGTCTGGTTGACCGGGAGCAGCGGGGTGGCGATCGCCAGCAGGGCGCCGAGCAGACCGGCGACGGTAGCAACCAACCGAGCGAGCCGGTGGTTACTTCCCGCGTCGTTCACGGAGCTAGATGGTAGTTCTTCGACCAAGCCGGCCGAGGTTTCGGTGGCCATCAGTCGTTATGCTCCCGGCTTACGGATGGCCAGCACAAACGGGCCGATGGTGTCGACGACGAAACGCGGATCGGCGAACAGGGCGGCCGGCAAATCGACGGTGTATCGGCGGACGTTGGGCTGGTTGGGGTAGACGTCCTGGGCCAACCGCAACGTGTAGTTGCCGTTGGCGCCGCGGCGCATCAGAAATACCGTCGGCGGCGGCCAGGGCGATGTGTCCAGCGTGTGGATCAACTCGTCGGGGGTCTTGAGCTTGGACCACTTCTCGATCTGCGCGGCCCGCAGGTCGAACTGCGCCAGCGGGTTGGCGTAATGCGACGTCAGCCCCTGGAATCCCCAGTAGGGGTAATAGGACAGGAAGCTGTAGTCCGCCGTCATCACCACGACCTGATCCCGCGGCTTGCCGGTCGTCTTGAGGATCGCGGCGTCGATGTCGGAGTAGAACTTCTCGGAGCTCGGCGGCCGCCGATCGCCGCGCTGGCCGTGGCCGTCGGTGTCGGTGTAGGCGATGGTGAGATCGGGCCGCAGCACGTCCGGAATGTCCTGGCTGAACGCGATCGCGGCGGCCAGGCCGATGGCGCCGGCCACCGGCAGCACGGCCCGGCCCCAGGCCCGGTCACGGCCGGCTACCGCCAGGGCCTGAGCGGCCTCGACGAACCCGAACGCGCCGGCGGCGACCAGCAGCACGGTCAGCGTGGGCTGTAGCCGGAACGACAACAGCGTGGTGCGCGCCAGCGTGGTCAGCATCGACAACAGCGACCACGCGTAGACGGCGAGCACGCCGATGGCCAGGGCACCCGCT
>Ga0318576_10000587_pt1 | contig 9816 bp, 5 predicted proteins | sample GRESIP089b5f24_FD_203498 | JGI IMG/M metagenome (GOLD analysis project Ga0318576, IMG submission 203498) | Tropical soil microbial communities from Luquillo Experimental Forest, Puerto Rico - GRE.SIPMG.089b5f24 | ecosystem: Environmental > Terrestrial > Soil > Tropical forest > Bulk soil | place...
GCTGGCCATAAGGGATCGTATGCAGCGGGCCGTTGTGGTGACGCAGCTTCAGAGAGCGGATGCCGAGCTTTTCGACGGTGCCCTTGAGCCGGCCGGTATCGATGTATTCGCCGACGCGGAAGGCGTCGTCCCACATGTAGAACAGGCCGGAGATGATGTCCCGCACCATTGACTGCGAGCCGAACGAGATCGCCAGACCGAACACGCCGGCACCGGCGATCAGCGGGGCGGTATCGATGCCGAGCCGAGATAGCACGATCAGAGCTGCGATCACGGCGACCAGGATCCCAAAGGCCGCGCGCAGCAGTGGCAGCATGGTCTGCAGCCGCGAGCCCGGTGCCGACTCGCTGTCGTCGTCGGTGCCCGGCAGCTTTGGTCCGGCGCCGACGTCTTGCAGATTGCGGTCGATCGCCAACTGGCACAGCACCCAGGCGACATAGGCGATCAGCAAGGTGGCGAGTGCCGCTATTGTCGAGTGCAGCGCCCGGGTTTCCTGCGCCTCCGGCAGTTCGATCGCGTCGAGCCAGATCCAAACCAGCGCCAGCACCGCCATCAGCGGGACGAGCACTTGCAGAATGCGGCGCATGCTGTACGCCACCAGCGTATCGGTTCCCGCCCAACGGTATTCGACAGCCTGGTCGGCCTCGTGCCATCCCTTATCGATCAGCCGCTCGAGCACGAGCAGCACAAAGAGCACTGCTACGGTCGAGGTCGCGCCGTAGTAATAGGACAGCAATCCGAGGGACAGCCCGAACACAAAGAACAAGAACAGACCGACGATCGCTGTCAGGCTGATGGTCAGCCAGGCGCGCGCTATCGCGGCGCGTAGCGCCGCGACGATGCTGCCGCTCGTGCGCCCCCGGATCAACGCCTCGGCCGCGGTCCGCGCGCGGGAAACGATCAGCGCGTAGAGGCCGCACACGGTGATAGCGACCAAAAGTCCGAGGACATGCGAGGCGCCGCTGTCCACGTCCATCAGCGCGTAATAGCGGACGAAGCCGACCAATATTATGACTACCAAGATTGTCGCCGAGAGAAACCACGCCAGGCGGCGCGCCTCCCCGTCTGGCAAATCAATCAGGCGGGCGGCCGGTTCGTCGGGGCGCAACACAATGCCGATGGTCATCGCCCAGATGCGCCAGCGTATCAGCACATTGGCCGAGAATATGATCAGGCTAGCCGCGACCCCGGCGTTCATCAGCCAATGCCGACTGTAGATGAATACGCCGCTGAAAACGCCCAGCCCGGCGAGATCGCACAGCAGAAGCTGCAACAGCAGCCCCAAGGTCGGTTCCTCGGGCCGCAGCCGCAGGAGGCGGCAAACGCGGATGCTGAGGGCGCGACGGGCGAGGCTCTGGGCCACCAGTGCAAGGCAAGCGGCGAGTGCAACCCAGCCGACATTGACGAGAGCGCCGAACGCGGAGCCCTGGCGGTCAAAAGAACGCCATTCGCGCGCGATCGCGGCGGGTGTTTCTGGCAGCATGCGGATGTCGTCGATGGCTTCGTCTTCGAGCTTAATGACGACCTGTTGCAGCCAGCCCTGGGAGCTCATCATATTGTCCATCGCCGGTGGCGTGGCGGCCGGCGCTTCCGCGCCCCTGGCAGGAAACATCGAAAGCAACAAACACAAAAACACCACGAGGCCTGAGCATCCCGCCCGCAAGGCGCTGCTGCCCCGTGCGCCGTCCATCTTGGTTAAGCGCATGCCGGTCTCCCGCATCACCCGGTTATTTTAGGCCGATGACCGATGACCTTCGCGGTCTTTTTCCCGCTACATCGTGCGTCTCCCGCTCCCCAAGTTCGAACGGCGATATGGGGGACGTTTCCGTCTCGAACATCGCGTTTCTGCAACAGGTGCATGTCGGCGACACGGTCTGCTGCTACACGGATGTCAAGCGCATTGGGCGAACCTCGATCACGCTCGACGTCGAGGTCTGGGTGCTGCACCAGGGTCAAGGCGAGCCGGTCAAAGTTACCGACGCCGAGTTCACCTTTGTCGCCGTCCACCAAGACGGCCCGCCCCCGCGAGCTGGCCTCACCGGGCGCCAAGGGGGTATCACCGTCCGTGCCCAATTCCCGTCGCACGCCGCGTCAGCAGGAAACCAAGGCGATGTGATAAATTGCGGCAGAAAAGACGCGTTTAAGGAGAGGCCGATGCTGGACTGCATCCTCGTGATCAATCCCAACTCCACTGACACCGTTACACAAGGCATCGATGAGGCCATGGCACCTCTGCGCTTTGATGGCGGGCCCGAGATCCGTTGCGTGACGCTCGCAGAGGGGCCGCCCGCAGTGGAAAGCCAGAGCGATGCAGATGGGGTGATCCTGCCGCTCTGCCGGCTGATCCGCGCGACCGAGGCAGACACCGCTGCGTTTGTCATTGCCTGTTTCAGCGATCCCGGCCTGTTCTCGGCGCGCGAGGCGACGACAAAACCCGTGCTCGGGATCGCCGAATGCGGGATCCTGACTGCGCTGACCCTCGGCCACCGGTTTGGCCTGATCTCGATCCTCGCTGGCTCGGTGCCCCGGCATTTGCGCTACATCGCAGCAATGGGGGTCGTCGAGCGGCTGGCCGCCGATCTGCCGGTCGGCCTCGGCGTTCTCGAACTCGCCGATGCGCGCACGACCCTGACGCGCATGATCGATGTCGGCCGCCGGCTGCGCGACCAACACGGCGCCGACGTGCTCGTCATGGGCTGCAGCGGTATGGCCGGCTATCGTGCCGCACTTGAAGAGGCGGTCCAACTCCCGGTCGTCGAGCCGACCCAGGCCGCGGTGACCATGGCGATCGGGCGCGTCCGCCTCGGCTGGGGCAGAAGCCTAGCGCATTGAGAGGCCGACCTACCCGACCATCCGTACGGGCGGCACCTCGCGCGGGATTATCAGATTGCAGCCGGTAGCCGCCTTGACTTCGTCGACCGTGACACCGGGAGCGATCTCACGCAAAGCGAAACCCTCCCTTGTGATCTCGAACAGCCCGAAATTGGTGACGACCAGGTCAACCACACCGCGTGCCGTCGCCGGGATCGCGCAGCGCTCGACGAGCCGCGGCTTGCCATCGCGCGTCTGATGCTCCATCGCGACAAATACATGCTTGGCGCAGGCCGCCAGATCCATCGCCCCGCCGATGCCGCCGCCTTGCTGCCCGGCCAACTTCCAGTTTGCGAAATCGCCGTTCTCGGCAACCTCGTAGGCGCCGAGCACGGTGGCATCAAGCCGGCCGGCGCGGATTAGCGCGAATGAGTCGGCGTGGTGCACGATCGCCGCACCCGGCCGCAATGTGACATGCTGGCCGCCGGCGTTGACGAGGTGCAGGTCTTCCTTGCCCGTCGCGGCGAGCGGGCCGTAGCCGATGACCCCGTTCTCCGAATGGAAGATGATCTCCTTGTCGCCGAAATCGAAATTCGAGCACAGGGTCGGGATGCCGATGCCGAGATTGACGATCCAGCCGTCGCCGAATTCCATCGCCAGCCGGTTGCACATTTGCTGGCGGCTCAAGCCTTTGGCCCGTTCGCTCATGAACCGACACTCCCTGGACGCTGCGGCCACCACCCTTCGGGCGCCGGCGGGATCTTGACGAGCCGATGCACGAAAATTCCCGGCGTGTGCACGTCGTCCGGGTCGATGGCACCCACCGGCAGGATGTCCTCCTCGACCTCAACGACCGTGACCCGGGCCGCCATCGCCATGATCGGGTTGAAATTGCGCTGCGAGCGCCGGAAGCGAAGATTGCCCGAAGCGTCGGCCTGATAAGCCCGGATGCAGGCGTAATCGAGCGGCAGCGCGTGCTCCAACAAGTACTCGCGGCCATTGAAGAAGCGGGTCTCCCTGCGTTCGGCGAGCTCGGTGCCGACCGCGGCCGGGGTGTAGAAGGCCGGGATCCCGGCGCCCGCCGCGCGCATTCGCTCGGCGAGCGTCCCTTGCGGCGTGAGTTCTGCTTCGATCAGACCCTTGGCAACATACTCGGTCAAGACCAGCCTCTGCGAGGCGCGCGTCGGCGCGGTGAAGGCACAGATCACCTTCTTGATCTGCCCATTTCTGATCAGCCAGCCCATATCCGGCGCGTCGGCCGGCAAGGTGGCACCCCCGCGCGTCGAATTGGACACGCAAGTCAGGTTCTTGGCACCCTGATTGGCGACCGCTTGATAGAGGTTGATCGGCATCCCGACGACGGCAAACCCGCCGAAGCCGATCGTCGCTCCGTCCGGGATGTCCCGAACCGCGTCGTCAAAACTCGCACAGACCTTGCTCTTGGCGCCCATTTCCCCGGCCCGATGTCTTATCCTTGTTCGCGGCTCATCATGCGGCAGGCGGTCGGCCGCAGCAACCCGGCTTCATTTCCTGGCATCGGTGTAGGGATAAGCCAGATCCCCGGTCTTGTACTGCGCAGGTGCCAGGATCGTGACGGTTTTCGGCTCGCGGAACTGCTCGACATCGTGCCCCTTGATGTCGTGGTATTGCGCCCAGATCGGACGTGCCTCGGTCCACTCGCCGTCGGGTCCAAAGGCGATGTCGCCTTCGATCGTATGGAACGGGTGGCTGTGCATGTATTCGGCAAGCTTGTCGTTATCGAGGGTTTTGCTTGCTTCGATCGCCTGCCCGAGGATTTGCAGTTCGCTATAGGCGAAGGGCGGCAGAAAATAGCCGAGCAGGTCGACCCCTTCAGCCGGCGCCTTCGCCTGATATTTCTTGATGAAATTCATGACGCCGGGGAATTGCATTGTCGGGACCGGCTCCCACAAATCGACATTGACGACGCCGTTGGCCGCCTCGCCGAGCTGCATCTTGATCGCCGCCGCCTGTAGTCCGGCAAGGCCGCCGCCGAGCATCTTGGTGTGGAGGCCGAGCTCGCTGACCGAACGGAGGATGCCGACCGTGTCCGACGGATACGAGGCGATGTAGACCAGCTCCGGTTGGACCGCCTGCACGGAACGAATTATCGGCGCGAAATCGACCGTGCTCGGTGGATAGGCCCGGTCGTAGGCGATATCGATCCCCCTCGCTTTGGCGTGCTCACGAGCGCTTTCCGCCGCCTTGTGCTGGAATTCGGCGTCGGTGGCGACGATCGCGACCGTCTTGGGCTTCGGGCTCTGCGCCGCCGCCAGGTCGAACCAGCCCTCAGCGAAGGTCTTCACCGGTTCGGGGCCGAAGGGCAGCATCGAGAAGTATTTCGGATAGTGGAACTTGTCGTTGGCCGCCAGCGCGAACAGGCCGAAGAACAGCCGGTTGTAGGAGATCGCGACCGGAATCGCCGGCACTACAAGATTGGTGCCGTAGCTCGAAATCAACAGGTCGACCTTGTCGATGTCGATCAGCTTAGTATAGATGCCCGGCACCAGCGAAGGGTTGCTCTGGTCGTCGTAATAGACCAGCTTGACTGGCCGGCCGAGCAGACCGCCCTCCGCGTTGACCTCTTCTTCCCAGATCTTGAAAGCGAGCAGCCCGGTCTTGCCAACGACGGCAAACGGGCCGGTCAGTTCCATGCTGAACCCGATTTTGATCGGCTCGGTGGCGCGCACTCCACCCACCGCCCCGCAGACAATGAGCATTGCGCCCAGCAGCGCCCGCGAAAGGTTTCTCATTTTTTGAAGCTCCCCGATTTGCGCGGGCGGAAAGGTAGCGCCCCCGCCACACCTTGTCGATTTGCCACCGCGGCCGGGCTCGAGCCGCGCTGGCGTCAATCATAGCCATGAAAACAACGAAAATTGCGTTTTTGCTCTAGAATCGCCACGAACACCCTATAGAACAGCGCATTATTTCAAGCACTTAGAGTGCAAATTCGTTACGCCGCGGATCAATGGAATTTTTTCAACGGATCAACGAATTGAATCGCCGTATCAACCGAATAACAATGGAAATTTTGCCCGGCGGTTCCGAGCCGGGCGATCGGCTGTAGCCATGCGCGAAAAGGAGTAGGACACTACGCTCGTTCCGATCACGGCGGTGTGTCGGCGATGGATGTCGCGGAGTGGCTGCGGAAGCTCGGCCTCGAGCAATACGAGCCGGCATTCCGCGCGAATGATGTCGACGCACGGGTGTTGCCGCGGCTAACGGCCGAGGACCTGATCAGCATCGGGGTAAACTCGGTTGGACACCGCCGGCGGCTGCTCGATGCGATCGCGACACTCAACGCCGAGGCGGCTCCCAGCGCCGCCCCGGTGCGCACCGATGCCGAACGTCGGCAACTGACGGTCATGTTCGGCGATCTGGTCGGCTCCACTGAACTCTCCGCACGGCTTGATCCCGAGGATCTGCGCGAGGTCATTGCCGCGTATCATCGCGTCGTCGCAGATGTCGTCCGTGCCTTCGACGGATTTGTCGCCAGGTATATGGGCGATGGGGTGCTCGTCTATTTCGGCTACCCGCGAGCTCATGAGGATGAGGCGGAGCGGGCGGTCCGGGCAGGATTGGGGGTGATCGACGCTGTCGGGCGCCTTGATGTCAAATCCGTTGAGCTCCAGGCGCGGGTTGGCATCGCTACCGGGCTGGTGGTCGTCGGCGATCTGATCGGTGAAGGACCGGCAGAGGAGAGAACGGTCGTCGGAGAGACCCCCAACCTCGCCGCTCGGTTGCAGGCCTTGGCCGAGCCCGGTGCGGTCGTTATTGGCCACGGGACGCGCCGTCTGGTCGGCGATCTCTTCGAATATCGCGATCTGGGTGCTGTAACGATCAAGGGAATCGCCGCACCGGCGCCGGTCTGGCAGATACTGCGCCCGAGCGCCGTTGCGAGCCGATTCGAAGCATTGCATGGACCGACGCTTATCCGGCTGGTCGACCGCGACGAGGAGATCAATCTGTTGCGGCGGCGCTGGGCGCGCGCCAAATTGGGCGAGGGCCAGGTTGTGCTGGTTTCCGGCGAGCCCGGCATCGGCAAGTCACGCCTGACCGCTGAGCTGGAAGAGCGCCTCCGGACCGAGCCGCATATCCGCTTGCGCTATTTCTGCTCGCCTTACAACCAGCACAGCGCGCTGTTCCCGTTTATCGACCAGCTTGGCCGCGCGGCGGGGTTCGCACGCGACGACCCACCGCCGGTCAAACTGGGGAAGCTGGAGGCCTTGTTGGCCCGCGCCGAGCCGCCGGATGAGGATCCAGCATTCCTCGCCGACCTACTGTCATTGCCGCCTTCAGAGCGCCACCCTCTGCCGAATTTCAGCGCGCAGCGGAAGAAGGAACGGACATTGGAGGCGCTGATCCGGCAGCTCGAGGGCTTGGTGCGCCAGCTGCCCGTCGTCATGGTTTTCGAGGACGCGCATTGGGTAGACCCGACCTCGCGTGAGCTGCTCGACCTCACTGTCGAGCGGGTGCGCAGCCTTCCGGTGCTGCTGATCGTGACTTTTCGCCCCGATTTTCAGCCTCCCTGGACCGGCCAGCCGCAGGTGACGATGCTAGCGCTAAGTCGCCTGCCCCGGCATGACGGGAGCGTTTTGGTAGCGCAGATCGCCGGCGGCAAGGTCTTGCCCGATGAGGTTATCGACCAAATCATCGATCGCACCGACGGCGAGCCGCTGTTTATCGAGGAATTGACCAGGAGTGTTCTTGAGAGCGGTCTGCTCCGTGAGGAAACGGATCGCTACGTGCTCGATAGGGCATTGCCGCCATTCGCGATCCCGACGACACTTCACGACTCGCTAATGGCCCGGCTCGACCGCCTGTCGTCGGTGCGGCGGGTGGCGCAGATCGGCGCGGCGATCGGACGCGAGTTTCCCTACTCCCTGCTGCGGACCGTCTCGGGCCTTGCCGAGGACGAATTGAAGTCGGCTCTCGCCCGGCTCGTCAGCTCGGAGTTGGTCTTCCAGCGCGGCGTGCTGCCCGACGCAGTTTATGCCTTCAAGCACTCGCTGGTACAGGACGCGGCGCATAGCAGCCTGTTGCGCGGCACTCGGCAGCAATTACACGCGCAGATCGCGGAAGCGCTCGAAACCGGTTCCCCGGAAGTGATGGACAACCAGCCCGAGCTCGTCGCCCGGCATTACACCGAGGCCGGGCTCGTCGAAAAATCTGTCACCTGTTGGGGCAAAGCCGCTCATATGTCCGTCGCACGCTCGGCGATGGCTGAGGCGGCCGCGCAGTTTTACAAAGCGCTGGACCAGCTGGCGCTGCTCCCGGACGGCCCTGGACGTCAGCGAAGGGAACTCGAATTTCACAGTGCCTTAGGCGGGGCGTTGCAAGCTGCCAAAGGCTACGCGGCGCCGGAAACGGGACGTGCCTACGCCCGCGCACAAGAGCTATGGGAGCAGCTAGGCTCCCCCGTAGAGTTTCTTCGGGTTCCCGTTAGACAGTCGGTTTATCATGCAATCCGCGGCGAATTGGATCTGGCTCTGCGCTTGGACGAGGAGTTGCTGCGCCTGAGCCGCCAGCACAACGAGTATGCCGGCCTGGTGTTGGGCCACATCTGCTCCGGTCGAGAATTGATGTATATGGGCCGGTTTGCGGCATCCCGGTTGCATCTGGAGGAGGTACTTGCGCTATACGATCCAATCTCCCACCACTCGGTTATCCATCGGACCGGAGATGACCCCCATGTAGTCTCACTGGCGTTTTCGGGGATTGTCCTTTTCTGTCTGGGCTATCCCGACCAGGCATTGGCACGGAGCAACGCAGCAATCGCCGAGGCGCGCAGATTGGCTCACCCGCCGTCGTTGGCTCAGAGCTTGACGGCCGCCGCCAGGCTGCTTTCGGTCGTGGGAGACAACGCAGCCCTGGAGCAGCGGGTGGGCGAGCTGGTTTCGGTGGCGACCGAGCAAGGTTTCCCGCACTGGCGCGCGGCGGGAACGATCTATCGCGGGTGGCTCCAGGTAAACAATGGCAATGTGACGGGGGGATTGTGTCTCCTGCGCAGCGGTTCTGCCGCCCTCCGCTCCACTGGGGCAGAGTCTTTGAGGCCCTATCATATCGCGCTTCTCGCCAGAGCACACGAGATCGCAGGGCATATCGAAGAGGCTGCGACTCAGTTGGACGACGCTGTGCAGATTGTTGAAAGGACGGGGGAGCGCTGGTTCGAGCCGGAGCTTTATCGCCACAAAGGCCGGTTGCTGTTGCGGCGGGGGGATGCCGAGGCCGCCGAGCAGCAGTATCGCAAGGCACTGAACATCGCCCGGGAGCAGGAGGCCAAGCTCTGGGAATTACGTGGCGCGGTGAGCCTCGCCCGGCTCCGCCGTGATCAGGGCCGCTATGCCGAAGCCCGCGATCTGCTAGCACAGGTCTATGGCTGGTTCACCGAAGGCTTCGACACCCCCGATCTCAAAGAGGCGAAGGCGCTGTTCGACGAACTCGGAGGCGCCCGATGGAGGTAGCGGTTTGGTTGCGTCGCCTAGGGCTCGAGCGATACGAGGCCACTTTCCGAAACAACGAGATCGAGTGGGAGACGCTGTCGAAACTCACGGCGGAGGATCTCAAGGACCTCGGCGTGCTGCTCGGGAGCCACCGCCGCAAGCTGCTTGAAGCGATCGCCGCACTGCGAGACGAGACGAAGGCTGCAGATCATTGGGCTATGCCTTCGCCGGCTGCTGAGCGCCGTCAGCTGACGGTGATGTTTTGCGATCTGGTCGGCTCGACGGCATTGTCGGCGCGGCTCGATCCGGAGGATCTGCGGGAAGTCATCGCTGCCTATCACCGCGCCGTCGCCGAGGTCGTCCGGAGCTTCGACGGGTTCGTCGCCAAGTATATGGGCGACGGCGTGCTCGTTTACTTTGGCTACCCGCAGGCCCATGAGGACGACGCCGAGCGGGGGGTCCGCGCTGGGCTGACCGTGATCGACGCTGTCGGCAGCCTCGATGTCAAATCCGCCGAGCTGCAAGCGCGGGTCGGGATCGCCAC
>Ga0318576_10000602_pt1 | contig 9688 bp, 9 predicted proteins | sample GRESIP089b5f24_FD_203498 | JGI IMG/M metagenome (GOLD analysis project Ga0318576, IMG submission 203498) | Tropical soil microbial communities from Luquillo Experimental Forest, Puerto Rico - GRE.SIPMG.089b5f24 | ecosystem: Environmental > Terrestrial > Soil > Tropical forest > Bulk soil | place...
TCGATCCGCACGGCTACATGCGAATCACCGACCGCTCCAAGGACGTCATCAAGTCCGGCGGCGAATGGATCTCTTCCATCGACCTGGAAAACCTCGCGGTCGGCCATCCCGCGGTGGCGGAGGCCGCAGTGATCGGCGTGTATCACCCCAAATGGGACGAGCGGCCGCTTCTGATCATCCAGCTCAAGCCGGGCCAGAAGGTAACGCGCGAGGACATCCTCAAGTTCATGGACGGCAAGATCGCCAAATGGTGGATGCCCGACGACGTCGTATTCGTCGAGGGCATTCCGCACACGGCGACCGGAAAGATCCTGAAGACCGCGCTGCGCGATCAGTTCAAGACCTACAGTTTTCCGAACGAGGCCGGCTGATCTTTCCGCTGTCATACCCCGGGCAAAAGGCGCGAAACGCCATCTTCGCGCCCGATGTCCCGCGGACACGCAATGCGGACCATGACGATCCCTGGATGTTGTCCAGGCTGAAACTCCCTTGAATTTGCCTCAGCGGCATGGTCTCAACAGTGCCGCAAAGGCCCTCGGGCAACCGACCCGGCCCGTTCAACTCAAGCAGATTTTTTTGAAATGGCCCGCAGGTTTTCCGCTCCCTATCAGTCGGAGCCCGTGTCCTCCCTTGCGAGCTGGGCGCGCAATCTCGCGGTGTTCTCGGTCGTCGCCGTGCTGGTGTCGATCATCATCGTGCGCTTCGGCTTTCTGGAGATGAAGCCTGCGCTTGCGACGTTTTTCGGCGCGCTCGGCTGCGCGGTGCTTTCCATTCTGGTCGGGCTTTTGGGCTTCGTCGCGATCTGGCGGAACGGCTCGCGCGGCATGGCGCGGATCCTGCTCGCCTTCATGATCAGCGCGGTCGTGCTGGCCTACCCGGCCTATCTCGCCCTGCAATACCGCAGGCTGCCGGCGATCCACGACATCACCACCGATCCGATCGACCCCCCGCGCTTCGAGGCGCTGGCGCGTCTGCGCACCGGCGACGGCGCCAACACCGCCGTCTATGCCGGCCTCTACTCCGCTGAGCTGCAGCAAAAGGCCTATCCCGACATCGAGCCGCTGCAGCTCGAAATTCCCGTCGACCGCGCCTATGCGATCACGCTGCAGCTCGTCAACAGGCGCAAATGGCTCGTGATCGACGAGCGCCCGCCGGCTCCGCCGCGCCGCGTCGGGCGGATCGAGGCGGTGGCACGCACGCCGATCATGGGTTTCCGCGAGGACGTTGCGATCCGTATCGCGCCCGATGGCGCCCTGGATTCGCGGATCGATATCCGTTCTTCCTCGCGCTATTTCGAGAGCGATCTCGGCTCCAACGCCGCACGCGTCACGAAATTCATCGAGGACCTCTCGGCTGCGGCCGAGGCCGACGCGCAGAAGCCCGCAAAGAAGATCGCAGCCCCTCCGCCAAAGGCGCCGCCCGCCAAGACGGTCAAGAAATAGGCGATGTGAGGCTTCTCCCCGTTCCTTCGGGGAGAGATCAAGACGCGAGCCGATACGTCCCGCCAATGACCGGATCGCCGTCGGTTGCGACGATGCCCCGCGCGACGAGGTCTTCGAGATGCGCCAGCACCGAATAACCGGCTGCCGTCACCAGGCGCGGATCGATGCCGATATAGATCGCGCGCACCATTGTCGGGATATCCGCCTCGCCCTTGGCGAGGCGATGCAGGATCGAGGCCTCGCGTGCCTGACGGTGACGGATCAGGAAATTCACATAGCGCGGACCTTCCGGAATTTCCGGGCCATGACCCGAAAAATAGAGATTCTCGTCGCGGTTGGCGAGCCGCTCCAGCGAGGCCATGTAGTCGACCATCGAGCCGTCGGGCGGCGCCACGATCGAGGTCGACCAGCCCATCACATGATCTCCCACGAAAGACATCTTTCGCTCGGGCCAGGCGAAGGTCATGTGGTTGGCGGTGTGGCCTGGGGTTGCAACCGCTTCCAGGCGAAAGCCGTCGCCTTCGATGACGTCGCCGCTTCTGACTTCAATATCCGGCCTGAAGCCGCGGTCGGCGCCCGATTCCGGATTGTGCCTCTCGCTTTCATGGCGCGGCCGCGAAGCGCGGTGCGGCCCTTCGGCATAGACGGTGGCGCCGGTTGCCTGCTTGATGCGGGCGGTGTTCGGCGAGTGGTCGCGGTGGGTGTGGGTGACCAGGATATGGGTCACCGTCTCGCCGCGCACGGCGTCGAGCAGCGCTTTTGCATGCGCCTCGCTGTCGGGACCGGGATCGACGATTGCGACCTTGCCGTTCCCGATGATGTAGCTGACCGTACCGGTGAAGGTGAACGGGCTCGGATTGTCGCAGAGCACGCGGCGCACGCCGGGACGAACTTCCTCGACGAGGCCTGGTTTCAGCGGAAAGTTACGGTTGAACGGGACGTCGTCGTTTTCGGCCATGTCGTCTCTTTGACGTCATTTCCGGAACGGTCGCAGGACCGGGTCCGGAAATCTCGATGAGATTGAGAAGAGTGTGACCCCGAATTCCGGGTTCGCACTTCGCGCGCCCCGGAATGACGGGTGCGAATCTTACGAAAACGCCTGGATGCCCGTGATGGCGCGGCCGAGGATCAGCGCGTGCACGTCGTGGGTGCCCTCATAGGTGTTGACGGTTTCCAGGTTCGAGAGGTGGCGCATCACGTGATACTCGATCTGGATGCCGTTGCCGCCGTGCATGTCGCGGCAGGCACGCGCAATGTCGAGCGCCTTGCCGCAATTGTTGCGCTTGACGATCGAGATCATCTCGGGCGTTATCTTGCCTTCATCCATGAGACGGCCGACGCGCAGCGAACCCTGCAGGCCGAGCGCGATCTCTGTCTGCATGTCCGCAAGCTTCTTCTGCACCAATTGCGTCGCCGCCAGCGGCCGCTTGAACTGTTTTCTGTCCAACGTGTATTGCCGCGCGCGATGCATGCAGTCTTCGGCGGCGCCCATCGCGCCCCAGGAAATGCCGTAGCGGGCACGGTTGAGACAGCCGAACGGGCCTTTCAGCCCGGACACGTTGGGCAGCAAGGCGCTCTCCGGTACCACCACGCCGTCCATGACAATCTCGCCCGTGATCGAAGCCCGCAGCGACAGCTTGCCGCCGATCTTCGGCGCGGAAAGACCCTTCATGCCCTTTTCAAGAATAAAGCCGCGGATCTGGTTGTTGTGCTCGGCCGACTTCGCCCAGACCACGAAAACATCCGCGATCGGCGCGTTCGAAATCCACATCTTGCTGCCGGTCAGCCGGTAGCCGTCCGAAACCTTTTCCGCCCGGGTCTTCATGCCGCCGGGATCGGAACCGGCATCGGGCTCGGTGAGGCCGAAACAGCCGACCCACTCGCCTGTCGCAAGCTTGGGCAGATATTTCTTGCGCTGGTTCTCGTCGCCATAGGCATAGATGGGATGCATCACCAGCGAGGACTGCACCGAGTTCATCGAGCGGTAACCGGAATCGACCCGTTCGATCTCGCGTGCAACGAGGCCATAGGCGACGTAGCTTGCGTTGGCGCAGCCATATTCTTCCGGCAGCGTGATCCCGATCAGTCCGAGTTCGCCCATCTCGTTGAAAATCTCGCGGTCGGTCTTTTCTTCGAGATAGGCCTTGATGACTCGCGGCAGCAGCTTGTCCTGCGCATAGGCGCGTGCGGTGTCGCGGATCATGCGCTCGTCTTCGGTGAGCTGCTCGTCGAGCAGGAACGGATCGTCCCATTGGAAAGTCACCGGAGACGGCTTGTCCTTGGTCTGTGGGCGCACGCTCATGGTAAAATCCTTTCGCAACGTCCTACGGTATTGAATGCTAAATTAAAGCGCTATCGATCCAAGCGCAATTGTGTCGCACACGTCTTCATGTCCAGGTCATTCCGGGCCGCAGGACGACACCTAAATCTCGAGCCGCTCATTGGCGACGATCTCGATGCCGAAACCGGACAGTCCCTTGTAGTCATGTACCGACGAGGTGAGATTGACGATCGAGGTGACGCCGAGGTCCCGCAGAATCTGTGCGCCGACCCCGACCTCGCGCCATTGCTTGTTGCGATCGGCCTCCGCTGACTTGGGCTCTCCGACCGGCTCGACCGGCACGCCGGCCGCGCCGTCGCGCAAATAAACCAGCACGCCGCGGCCGGCCTTCTTGAAATGCTGCAGCACCGCCTGCATGCGCAGCGAGCCCGTGAACAGGTCTTTGACGATGTTGGGCTTGTGCAGCCGTGTCAGCACGTTCTTGCCGTCGCCGATGCCGTTATAGACGAAGGCGGCGTGGGTGATCTCGTCGAACGGCGAACGGTAGGCATAGCCCTGCAAGGGTCCGATCGGGCTCTCCATGGTGAAGGTCGAGACGCGCTCGATCAGTTTCTCCCGCGCCTGGCGGTAGGCGATCAGGTCGGCGATGGTGACGTGTTTCAGCCTATGCGCCGCGGCGAAGCGCCCGACCTGCTCGCCCTTCATGACCGTGCCGTCGTCGTTCATGAGTTCCGAGATGACGCCGACCGGGGGAAGGCCCGCGAGCTTGCAGAGATCGACCGCGGCCTCGGTGTGGCCGGAACGCAGGAGCACCCCGCCCTCGCGCGCAATCAGCGGGAACACATGGCCCGGCCGCGCAAAATCGTCGGCGCCGGCGTTCGGATTGGCAAGCGCCCGGCAACAGGAAGCGCGCTCCTCCGCCGATATCCCGGTACCACCATCGGGCTTGTAGTCGATCGAGACCGTAAACGCGGTGGTGTGGGCGGATTCATTGTGCGCCACCATCGGATCGAGCCGCAGACGGCGGGCGTCCTCGGTCGTGATCGGCGCGCAAACGATGCCTGAAGTATGACGGATGATAAACGCCATCTTTTCGGGCGTGCAGAGCGAAGCCGCGACGATCAGGTCGCCCTCGCCTTCGCGGTCGTCGTCATCGGTAACGACGACCAGTTCGCCTCGCGCGAAGGCCTGCAGCACTTCCTGGATCGTATCGGCCATACCTTCAACGTCTCATATATCTTGGTGCGGGACCATTAGCGGGAGTTGGCGACGTGCGCCAGCATCATTACGCAGGTCAGATCGCCTCTGATGTCGCGGCACAGGGGCTGTCGAAGCGCCTTCGACTTGTCTAAGATCGCGCCCAACAAGAATAAAGGAGGGGACGTTCCATGAGTGCTGCCGCCTTCGACTTCACGCCGCTGTTGCCGGCCGGGTTGCCGCCACCCGTGGCGAAATGGACCGGCCTTGCCAAATATAGCTTTATCGGCGGCAATAACGACCCCGATCAGGTGCCCGTGGACGGTCTGATCGAGGCCGTCGACGCCGTGCTCCGGCGCGAAGGCCGCAACCTTGCAACCTATGGCCTTGCTCATGGCCCCCAGGGTTACCTTCCCTTGCGTCAGTTTCTCTCTGCGAAATTGAAGCGCGACGCCGGTATCCAGGCAACCGCCGACGACATCCTGATCGTATCAGGCTCGCTGCAGGCGCTCGACCTCGTCAACCACACTTTGCTCGCGCGCGGCGATACGGTCATCATCGAGCAGGATACCTATCAGGGCTCGCTGAACCGGCTCTCCCGGCTCGGCGTGAATGCGGTCGGCATTCCGCTTGACCGCGAGGGCATGCGGATGGACGCGCTGGCCTCGGCTCTTGCCGATCTCAAGGCGCGCGGCATCCGGCCAAAATATATCTACACCATTCCGACCGTGCAGAACCCGACCGGCAGCATTTTGCCGGAGGCGCGCCGCGCCGAGATGTTGCGGCTCTCGCAGCAATACGGCGTGCCGATCTTCGAGGACGATTGCTATGCCGACCTCGTCTGGGACGGCAAACGCCCGCCCGCGATCCACGCCATGGCGAAAAACGGCGGCGTGATCCATATCGGCTCGTTCTCCAAATCGATCGCACCCGCGCTCCGCGTCGGCTTCATCGTCGCGCCCTGGGAGATGATGTCGCGGATGCTGGCGCTGAAGACCGATGCCGGTTCCGGCGCGCTGGAGCAGATGGTGCTGGCCGAATATTGCACGCCGCATTTCACCGACCATGTGCCGAGACTGACACGCGGTCTGCACGCCAAGCTCGACACGCTCATGGAAGCGCTCAACGAACAGTTCGGGACCTCGGCCGAGTTCGATGCACCGAAGGGCGGCATTTTCCTCTGGGTGAAGCTGCCCGACAATGTCGATACGCTGAAACTCTACCAGTCGGCGCTCGCCGCCGGCGTCGCGATCAATCCGGGGCCTGAATGGTCGACCAACAGGGCCCATTCCAGCAGCCGGCTGCGGCTTTGCTTTGCGAGCCCGTCGCACGAGCAGATCCGCGAGGGTGTCGCCGTGCTCGCCGACGTTTGCCGGCGCGAGTTCGGCGTGCCGGTCCGTATCGCCAATGTGGAGAAGCGGGCGCGCGGGTGAGCGTCAATCGATCAAATTGAATACTCACATGTCGAGGTGAAACTCGACATTGACCTGGCCGCTGCCGCTGGAGGGAAAATAGTCGCAGAGCTGCTCGGCTGCGCCGCGATAGTCGTACCAGCCGAGTGCGGCGAACAGCATGATGGTGTCGGCCATCCCGCCCTCGCCGTTGCACTTGGTGGCGTAGTCCGGCAGCATGTCGAGAAACTCCCGATAGCGGCGCTGCTCCCATAGTTCGAGCACGCGAAGATCGACCTGCCGGTTGAACTCGCTGGCGATCGAAATCCAGGCTTCCGGGCCAAGCTTCTTGTTCGGCAACAGCCGGTGCGACAGCGAACCCGAGGCAAGCAGCGCGACACGCTCGCCGGATTTTTCGATCGCGCGCGCCGTGGCTTCTCCGAGCACGCGGCTTTCCTCCAGCGAGGTGAACAGCGGCGATGCGACCGAGACAACCTTGGCCCAGCCGTTCGCATTCATATAGTGCATCGGCACGATCGTGCCGTATTCGAGCCCGAGGCTTTCGACCTTGTGCGCCATGACGTTGAGGCCATCGCAAGCCGCCTCCTTCGCGATCGCTTCGGCCAGTGCCGTATTGCCGGGCAGATCGTAGCGCAGGTTCTGGATCATCTGCGGTGCTTCGTGGCTGGTGAAGGCACCGCGATGCTGCGGATTGGCGTTGATATGGTAGCCGAAATTGGACAGCCAGTGCGTATCGAACACTACAAAGGTCGAAACGCCGCGCGCCCTGGCACGGCGGCCCAACTCGCGCAGCGCCGCAACCGCACCGGACCGCGCACGTTGAAGCGGACTGCCCTCGGCTTCCGACAGCATCAGCGACGGCACGTGGGTGACCTTGGCGGCGAGAACAAGCTGTCCCAATCACGACCTCCTTTGAGACGAAACCGACGACCTCGCAGGAAAGGGGAAGGCCTTGTCCACCGCATTGATGCGGATCAAAGCGGCGCTGGAACGTCGGTTTGCCAGCGTGATCTTCTGCCGCGAATCCGATTTCGGCGGCATTCACCGCCGTCGCGCCGGCATGCTAAATTGTGCAATGAAGCGGAGGATTTTTCGCTTTGCAAAGTGCCGGGACAGATTTCACGAGGCTCTCGCTCGCACTCGGCTTGCTTGTCGCGCTCGTTTCGCAGGCAACCGCGGAGAGCCCGGCGGACACCGCCACGCGATGGGGATTGATCGGCCCGTGGTCGCTCGATTGCGCCCTGCCGGCCGACCGCGGCGCCGGCATGGTGCTGTCCTACGAGATCGCAGGCGGCGATCGCCTGATTCACCGCCGCTATTTCGGCGACGGCTCCGACGAAAGCGAGGTCGTCGGCGCAACGATCTCGGCTGACGGCGTGCTCAACTTGCGCATCCACTTCCCGGCGCTCAAGGAAACGCGCGAGCTCGGACTGATGAAGTTGTCCGACGACGGCATGCGTGCGGTATATAACCGCAGCGAGAACGGCCGTTATTCCATCAAAGGGGGCAAATTCACCGCCACTGGCAAGCCGACGCCGGTGCAACACAAGTGCAGATGAACGAAGCTGAATAGCTGTTCAGAATTCTCTTCAGGTTCCATCGGAACGTTGCTTCTCACTCGAAGTTCTAATCTGACTGAGAGTGAGGAGGACATGATGAGGAAATTTGGTTATGTCATCGCGGCGCTTGGTGCGATCGCGGTCGCGGCGCCGTCAATTGCGAGCGCCGACACGGTCGTGATCAAGCGCGGCCATAATCACTGGGAAGGCGCGCGCGCCGAGTTCCGCGATCATCGTGACTACGGCTGGCACAGAGGCTGGTACCGTGATCACGATCGCGACCGCGGCGGAGTCGTGATCAGGGAGCACCGCTACGATCGCTACTAAAGCGAACGAGCGAGGCCGACACAGGAATGGCCCCGAAAGGGGCCATTCTTTTTCTTTGGCTTGAGCGATGCTCTCGCCACAGGCTAATCCCACGCCGGCGCGAAAGCGGGGCTGACGCAGCGGAGATTTTTCGGCATGCCTGCGATCTTGCGCCGATCCTCGTCGTCGAGCCGGACGCCGAGCGCGTCGAGATTGGCCTTTTTGCTTTCGCGGCGCGACGCCTTCGGGATCGCCGCGACGCCGTGCTGGTCGAGCAGCCATTTCAGTGCAACCTGCGCAGCACTCGCGTCATGCTTTTTGCCGATCGCGATCAGCGTCTCGTTCGAGGCGACGCGGCCCTGCGCCAGCGGACAATAGGCGATCAGCGGTATCGACTTCGCGTCGAGATAGGCCTTCACTTTGCTCTGATCGAGCATCACGTGATATTCGATCTGGTCGCAGGCGATCGGCGCCCCGATCTCCTCGACCACGGTCTTGAGCAGCGCCACGTTGAAATTGGCGACCCCGATGGCGCGGGTACGCCCCTCCTCCTTCAGCTTCATCAGCGTCTCGAAGATCGCCGGCAGGTTCATCCGCCGCGACGGCCAATGCACGAGATAAAGATCGACGGTGTCCAACCGCAGTTTGTTCAGGCTGGCATCGAACGCGCGGCGGATCGCATCCGGCGCAAGATTCTCGTTCCAGACTTTCGTCGTCACGTGCAGATCGGCCCGCTTGATCCCGGACGCCGCGATCGCAACGCCAATCGCGTCCTCGTTGCCGTACATCTCGGCGGTATCGATGTGGCGATAGCCGAGTTGAAGCGCGCTTTCCACCGCCGCGCGGCAGGCATCGCCCAGCATGCGGAATGTGCCGAGCCCGAGCCGCGGGATGCGCAGCCCCTGGGTTTGGAGATAATCCATGATCGCACCTCAAAAACCTGATCGCCTCGCGGCAAAGCTCAAAACGCGCTTTCTGTCGGAGGGTTGCAAACGGCGTAAGGCGCGGAGTTTGCCCGCAATCTTCACGTCAGATCAAGATCGCGTCTCGCCGCGCATACCGATCATCAACGACTCGTGACGCGCTGCAGCAGCCGCGCGTCGGGCTTGGGCGCGATATCGACCGACCAGAGGTCGTTGTCTTCGACGTCCTTCAACGTCACCGTCATCACGCCGGTCTTGCCATCGATGTCGACGCGGCCGAAGAATTGCAGGCCGAAACAGGGAGCGAGGTTGTCGCCCTGCTCGCAGTCACACCCCTTCCGGTACATCGCCCGGGGGCCAAACGTGTTGTCGAGCTGCCCCGGCGACCAGGTGCCGGCATGCAGTGGTCCCGAAACGAACTCCCAGAACGGCTCGAAATCCCGGAAGACCGCATGGTTCGGATCGTAATAATGCGCCGATGTGTAGTGCATGTCGGCCGTCAGCCACACGACGTTGCCGACGCCCGCGTGCTTGAGGAAAGACAGGAGATCCGCGATTTCGTGCTCGC
>Ga0318576_10000604_pt1 | contig 9676 bp, 8 predicted proteins | sample GRESIP089b5f24_FD_203498 | JGI IMG/M metagenome (GOLD analysis project Ga0318576, IMG submission 203498) | Tropical soil microbial communities from Luquillo Experimental Forest, Puerto Rico - GRE.SIPMG.089b5f24 | ecosystem: Environmental > Terrestrial > Soil > Tropical forest > Bulk soil | place...
GTTGTCGGCCGGGGCGACGACAGGAGCCGGGGCCGTTTCGTGGTCGGGCGGGCTGACCACCGGGGCCGCGACTTCGGCCGGCGCGCCTGCGGAGCTGCGCACCGCGGTCGTTGGCTTCGGTTGGGGCGAGCCGCTGAAGAGGACGATGCCCAGAGCGGCGCCGGCTCCGACGGAGCCGATCAGGCCCGCGGCCACGATCAGCTTGTCGATGGGCCTCCGCCTGGCCGCCGGGGTGAGCGGCTCGGGCGAAAAGTCGACGTAGCCGTACGGAAGGTTCTCCTCATCCAACGGGTCGCCGAGCGGGCTCGACGCCCAGGCGCAGGCCGAGGTGGCGTCGTCGCCGCGGGGTGCAAAGGCGGTGCGATGAAATTCGTCGGCGCTCGGTGCAAGGGCGGTGCGGTCGACGTCGTCGGCGCTCGGTGCGAGGGCGGTCGGGTCGACGTCGTCGGCGGCCGGTGCAAGGGCGGTGCGATCAAGGTCGTGCATGGTGCTCATCTCTCGCGTGGTGCTCATGGGGTGCTCCTTGGGTCTGGGTTGCGGCCCCGGGTGGGTCGCGTCATAGGTAGGAGGACGCACCGCGCGTAGGTCGGACACTTTTTTGAAAACTTTTTTTCGGTGGCCGAGCGTCGACTTGTCGGGGGAAATCGAGCCCTGCGGGCTCAACAACTCCACGTTCGGCGCCCGATGGACAGTAGGTTCGGGCACGCCGCTTGCCAGTTCTTCGCGAAGTTCTTGCGAATTTCTTGCGTCGTCGGTTCAGACCGGCAACCGAGACGAGCGCCTTATGCCGAACCGGTCACCGTCAGGTAGATGAGCACGATGTTCAGCACGCTGACCATTGCCGCGACCGCCCAGCCGATAACCGTCGTGACGGGGTGGTTGGCGTCGCCGCCCATCAGGTGGCGGTTGCTGGTCAGCCTCACCAGCGGAAGAACCGCGAAGGGGATACCGAAGGACAGCACGACCTGGGATAACACCAATGCGCGCGTCGGGTCGAAGCCCAGCGCCAGGATGGCCACCGCGGGGCACAGCGTGACCAACCGGCGCACCAGCATGGGAACCGACCGATGGAGCAGTCCCTGCATGATCATGGCGCCTGCGTAGGCGCCCACCGACGACGAAGCCAAGCCGGATGCCAGCAGCCCGATCGCAAACAGCACGGCGATCGCCGCCCCCAACGTGTTGTGAATCGCGGTGTAGGCGCCGTCGATGGACGCGGTTTCCTGGCGGCCCTGCAGGTTGATCGCGGCCACGAGCAGCATCGCCGCGTTCACCATTCCGGCGACGGCCATTGCCAACACGACGTCCACGCGGGTGACCCGCAGCAGCCAGCGTCGGTCGTGACCGGGCTCGGGGTGTCCGTGCCGATCCAGCACCAAGCCCGAGTGCATGTACACCGCGTGCGGCATCACGGTGGCGCCCAAGATCGCCGCGGCCAGCAACACGCTTTCGGTGCCTTGGAATCGAGGCAGCAACCCGCCAAGCACGGCGTCGGGGGGTGGTGTGGCGACGAAGAAGCTGGCCGCGAAGCCGACGGCGATGACGAGCAGCAAGCCGGTGATGACACGTTCGAAAAGAATCTGCCCGCGGCGGTCCTTGATCGTCAGGAGCAGTAGCGAGATCACTCCGGTGATGATCCCGCCGATCGGCAGCGGCAAACCAAACAGGATCCGCAAGGCGAGCGCCCCACCGATTACTTCGGCCACATCGGTTGCCATCGCCACGATCTCGGCCTGCGCCCAGAAGGTGAGCCGGAGCGGACGGTTCATCCGCTTGCCGATCGCCGCGGGTAGCGACCGCCCGGTCACCAGGCCGAGTTTTGCGGACAGGTACTGCACCAGCCCGGCCATCACGTTGGCCGCGACGATGACCCACAGCAGTAGGTAGCCGAACTGCGTGCCGGAGCTGACGTTGGCCGCGACGTTTCCAGGATCGACGTAGGCGATCGCGGCGACGAACGCCGGCCCGAGCAGATACCAACTCGTCTTGAGCGAGGCCTGAGTGCCTTGCGCCAACCTATCGACCCTCGATCCACATCACCGAATAAGAAAGTTAGGTTAGCCGAAAACTCCGCCGCAGCGAACCGCGGGGCCCACGCGTGGTGCTTCGTGCCGTGCCGAGGATCACCCGGGGACGTAGAGCCCACGACCGGTGACCAGCGGCAGGTCGAGGGTCGTCACGATACCCCGGCGGGGCGGCCACCACCGCGGGGATCGCGTTGACGACCCGCATCGCGGTGGCGACCAATCCGGCGTGATTGTGATCGCCGAGGCGGCTGCTCAGGCAGATGTCCATGGCGTACGACGGCTCGCCGGTGATCTCGATGCGGTAGGAACCGCCGGGCTGGGCCGGCTGCGGCCAATCGGGGCACAGATCCTCACGTAACCGGGTGACATGTTCCAGGACGACGACCGGGTCGCCGTCGACCATTCCGAACACCTCGAACCGGAGCGCCGCGGCGGTGCCCTTCGGTATGTGCCCCGACGCGATGTCGAAGTCCTCGGGCGCCGGCTCGCGGACATAGACCTCGGCGACCTCGTCGAGTGAAACGCCCAGGCCCGCAGCCAACTGCCGCACCACCGATCCCCACGCCAAGCTGAGCACACCGGTCTGCAGCAGCATGGGGATCTCGTCGAGGGGCTTACCGAATCCCATCACGTCGAACATGACCACGGCGCTGTCGTAGGTGGCGTAGTCGACGATTTCCATGCACCGGATCTGCTGGATGCTCTGACAGGTGCCGGCCAGGGCGAGCGGCAGCAGGTCGTTGGCGAAGCCCGGGTCGATGCCGTTGACGAACAGACTCGAATTGCCTTCGCGCGCAGCATCTTCCAACGGTTTGATGAGTTCCTCGGGAAGGACCTGCCAGGGGTATTGCAAAAAGACGGGGCCGCTGCCGACGATATTGATCCCGGCCGTCAGAACGCGCCGATAGTCCTCGAGGGCCTCGGGCAGCCGGTTGTCGGCCATCGCATTGTAGACGGCGCATTGCGGTCCGGTGGCCAGCACGGCGTCCAGGTCGGTGCTGGCCAGCACACCTGTCGAATCCGCAAGTCCCGCAATCTCTCCCGCGTCCTTGCCGGCTTTTGCGTCCGAAGACACCCAGACGCCGGTGAGCTCGAACTGCGGGTTGGTGATGAGCGCCCTGAGCGCGTGGGCGCCGACGTTGCCGGTGCCCAATTGAACGACGGGTATGGCCATGACGGGCTCCTTCAGTGGACGCGGTTCACAGATCCGGGACGGGGATGTCGAGATTGGGGTAGGTGAGGCCGCCGTCGACCTCCAGCGTTTTACCGGTCAGGAAGCTGCCGGCGGGGGACGCCAAATAGACCGCCGCAGCGGCGATGTCGACGGGATCACCGAGGCGACGCATGGGAGTCACCTTCTCCATCGGTGCGCGCAGCTCGTCATTGGAGGCCACCACGTCCAGCGCGGAGGTCAGGATCGACCCCGGCGCGATGGCGTTGACCCGGATGCGTGGGCACAGGTCCAGTGCGGCCAGCCGGGTGTAGTGGGACAGCGCGGCCTTGGCGGTTCCGTACGCGGCGAAGCCACGCCCCGCCAGCCTGCCCATGGTCGAGGTGATGTTGATGATGCTGCCGCCGCCGGAGTGCTCGAGCATCAACGGCACCGCTGCGATGGTCAGCGCGTGGGCGGTGCCGACATTGAAGGTGAACGCGTCCTTGAGCTCCTTGGTCGAGGTGGTCAGCAGGGTGTTGGGCATGGTCCCGCCGACGTTGTTGACTACGACGTCTAGTTTTCCGAAAGCCTCGACTGCCTGACCGGCCAGCTGCGCGGTCACGTCGGGATGGGCCAGGTCGGCGGCGACGGTGTGAGCACGGCGCCCGGTGGCAAGGACCTGCTCGGCGACGGCGTCTAGTTGGGATTGCGTGCGCGATGCGATCAGCACATCGGCACCTGCCTCGGCGAAAGCCAGCGCGATGGCCGCGCCGAGGCCGCGGCCGCCTCCGGTGATGACGGCGACTTTGTCGTCCAGGCGGAACCTGTCAAGGATCATTGCGGCCTCTCTATTCGAGTTGTCGGCGAAACGGTAGCAGCCCTCGCCGCCTCGGATCACGCCATTTCTGAAACAGGTTCTAGTTTGTCATACGGGCGTCGCGTTGTAACGCTCCCAACGGTCATTGGGTGCCCGGTTGGCTAGTCACGTTCGCCGGGCAAAATTCGCCGAACGTTAACCTTGTTGCTGTTAGCTTCATGCCTGCGAGGAAAACGGCTGATTGGCGGACCGCGGCCTCTGGCAGCGGCGATGTCCTTACTGTTAGGAACTGAATTGAAGCTCAACAGATTTGGCGCCGCGGTGAGTGTCCTGGCGAGCGCCGCGCTGGTGTTGTCCGGGTGTGGCAGTGAAAAGAACAGTGCAGGCGGGGCGAGCGCGACGTCGGGCGCGTCATCCGGGACGGTGAGTTGCGGCGGGAAGAAGACCCTTAAGGCCAGCGGATCGACGGCCCAAAACAACGCGATGGTCCGCTTCATCAAGGCGTTCGAACAAGCGTGCCCGGGTCAGACCTTGAACTACACGGCCAACGGCTCGGGCGCGGGAATCAGCGAATTCACCGGCAACCAAACCGATTTCGGCGGGTCGGACTCACCGTTGGCCCAGAAAGAGTACGACGCTGCCCAGCAGCGCTGCGGCTCGCCGGCGTGGAACCTGCCGGTGGTGTTCGGCCCGATCGCGATCACCTACAACGTCAAGGGCCTGAGTTCGCTGAATCTCGACGGTCCCACGGCGGCGAAGATCTTCAACGGCGCCATCACCACCTGGAACGATCCCGCGATCGCGGGCATCAACGCGGGTGTCACCCTGCCCGCCGAACCGATCCACGTGGTGTTCCGCAACGACCAGTCCGGGACCACGGATAACTTCCAGAAGTACCTTGATGCCGCGTCCAATGGCGCGTGGGGCAAGGGCGCCGGAAAGACCTTCAACGGCGGTGTCGGTGAGGGCGCCAAGGGCAACGACGGCACCTCGGCGGCCATCAAGGCCACCGAAGGGTCGATCACCTACAACGAGTGGTCGTTCGCCAAGGCTCAAGGCCTCAACATGGCCAAGATCATCAACTCACCCGGTACCGACGCGGTCGAAATCAGCGCCGACTCGGTCGGCAAGACGATCGCCGGCGCCACCGTCAAGGGGCAGGGCAACGACCTGGTGCTCGACACCAACTCGTTCTACAAGCCGACGCAGGCCGGCTCCTACCCGATCGTGCTGGCGACCTACGAGATCGTCTGCTCGAAGTATCCCGACTCCCAGGTCGGTACGGCCGTTAAGGCATTCCTGCAGAGCACCATCGGCGCAGGCCAGAATGGCTTGGCGGACAACGGATACATCCCCATTCCGGACTCGTTCAAGTCGAAGTTGTCAACCGCGGTGAATGCCATCGCGTGATCTGGAGTGTCATGACGCGCGGGGTGCTCGCCCGTACGTCGACCGAGACTGGGCCGACGCCGAAGGCGACTAATCCGCACGAGGCGCGGCGGGGCGACCAACTGTTCAAGTTGGCCGCCGCCGCCGCCGGTTCGACGATCGTCATTGCGATCCTGTTGATCGCAATATTCCTGTTGATTCGCGCTGTCCCGTCGTTGCGTGCCAACCACGCGAACTTCTTCACCAGCGCCGAATTCAATACCACCAGTGCGGAACACCTGGCGTTCGGCATCCGCGACTTGTTCATGGTCACGGCGCTGAGCTCGATAACCGCGCTGGTAGTGGCCGTGCCGGTCGCGGTCGGGATCGCGGTGTTCCTCACCCAATACGTGCCGAAACGGCTGGCGCGTCCGTTCGCTGCGATGGTTGATCTGCTGGCCGCGGTGCCGTCGATCATCTTCGGGCTGTGGGGAATCTTCGTGCTGGCGCCCAAACTCGAGCCGGTCGCGGAGTTTCTCAATCGCAACCTGGGGTGGCTGTTTTTGTTCAAGCAGGGCAACGTTTCCCTGGCCGGCGGCGGCACCATTTTCACCGCCGGCATCGTCCTTTCGGCGATGATCCTGCCGATCATCACCTCGGTATCGCGAGAAGTGTTCCGGCAGACCCCGCCCATTCAGATGGAAGCGGCACAGGCACTGGGAGCCACGAAGTGGGAGGTGGTGCGGATGACCGTGCTGCCGTACGGCCGTAGCGGTGTGATCGCGGCATCGATGCTGGGGTTGGGCCGCGCGCTGGGAGAAACCGTCGCGGTGCTGATCATCCTGCGCTCGGCCGCCCACCCGGGGAATTGGTCGCTGTTCGACGGTGGCTACACGTTCGCCTCCAAGATCGCCTCCGCGGCCGCCGAATTCAGCGAGCCGCTGCCCACCGGGGCCTACATCGCCGCGGGATTTGCGCTGTTCGTCCTGACATTCGTGGTGAACGCACTCGCGCGCACGATCGCCGGCGGGAAGGTCAACGCATGACCGCCCACGCGCTTGACCAGCCGGTCAAGACGGAGGTGTTCAGGCCGCTCAGCCTAAGGCGGCGGATCACCAACAACGCCGCGACAATATTTTTCGCCGTATCGTTCTTCGGAGCCCTGGTGCCGTTGGTCTGGGTGCTATCGGTGGTGGTGGTACGCGGCTGGTACGCCGTCACCCGGTCGGGTTGGTGGACCCACTCGCTGCGCGGCGTGCTGCCGGAGGAGTTCGCAGGGGGCGTGTACCACGCGGTGTACGGGACATTGGTGCAGGCCGGAGTGGCCGCTGTGCTCTCCGTGCCACTGGGCCTGATGACCGCGGTGTTTTTGGTCGAATACGGTTCCGGCCGGCTGGTGCGGCTGACGACCTTCATGGTCGACGTGCTTGCCGGGGTGCCCTCGATCGTCGCGGCGCTGTTCATCTTCAGCCTGTGGATCGCCACTTTGGGATTCGAGCAGAGCTCCATCGCGGTGTCATTCGCGCTGGTCTTGCTGATGTTGCCGGTTGTGGTGCGGTCCACCGAGGAGATGCTCAGGTTGGTGCCAGACGACCTGCGGGAGGCCAGCTACGCGCTGGGCATTCCCAAATGGAAGACCATCGTGCGGATTGTTTTCCCGATCGCGATGCCCGGCATCGTCTCCGGTGTCTTGCTGGCCCTCGCGCGCGTTATCGGCGAAACCGCGCCGGTGCTGGTGCTGGTCGGCTACAGCCGCTCGATCAATTACGACATCTTCCACGGCAACATGGCCTCGCTGCCGCTGCTGATCTACAGCGAACTCACCAATCCGGAGCGCGCCGGTTTCCTGCGGATCTGGGGTGCGGCGCTGACGCTGATCATCATTGTGGCCGTGATCAACCTTCTCGCCGCCGCGTTCCGATTCCTGACAAACCGACCGCGCGGAATACGTTTCATCAGGGCGTGAACTGCCGACGCCTGCGGTTAGGGCCTTGACGCGGCTTTCGAAGTCGCCTTTTTGGCCGGTGCCTTTTTCGCGGTCGTCTTCTTTGCCGGTGCCTTCTTGGCTGCTGCCTTCTTCGCGGGTGCCTGGCCGTCAACGTCACCGGAGCGCGCCCGCACGCTGGCCTCCAGCTTGGCCAACAGGTCGGACACATCTTCGGTCTCGTCCAGCTCTTTGGGCCGCTCCTCGGCGGTAAACGCTTCCCCGCCTTCGAGTTTCGCGTCGATCAGCTCTTGCAGCTGCTCCTGGTAGGTGTCGTGGTAGCGGTCGGGGTTGAAGTCTTCTGCCATCGAGTCCACGACCTGCCCGGCCATCTTGAGTTCGGCCGGCTTGATGTCGACCTTCTTGTCCAGCACCGGAAAGTCGGGATCGCGGATCTCGTCGGGCCATAACAGGGTGTGCACCACCATCACGTCGCGCTTGCCGAAGTCCTTGACACGCAACGCAGCCAGCCGGGTCTTGTTACGCAGCGTGAAATGAACGATCGCCATCCGATCCGCCTCGGCGAGCGTTTTGGCCAGCAACACATAGGATTTGGACGACTTCGAATCCGGCTCCAGGAAGTAGCTGCGGTCGAACAGCATCGGGTCGACCTGGCTGGCCGGGACGAACTCCAGCACTTCGATCTCGCGGCTGCGTTCTTCGGGCAGGGTGGCGATGTCGTCATCGGTGATCACCACCGTCTGGCCGTCGTCGGACTCGAAGGCCCGGGCGATGTCACGGTATTCGACGACCTCGCCGTCGCTCTCACACACGCGCTGGTATCGGATGCGGCCGTTGTCCTTGGCGTGCACCTGGTGAAACTTGATGTCGTGGTCTTCGGTGGCGCTGTACACCTTGACCGGAACGTTCACCAGCCCGAACGCGATCGAACCCTTCCAGATGGAGCGCATGTAAGCCAGTATGCCCATACCGCCCCTAGCAAAACACGGCGGCCTGGCCGCGCGGCGGGTGATCAGTCCACAGCTAATTTCGCCTTCTAGGTTGGACGCGCGGCCTGCACCGCGGCCCGGTCGGGTAGGTCGGCGCCGGCGCGCCCGATGGTCAGCGCCGACGACAGGCTGGCCGCCTCGAGCGCCGCTGTGAGCGCGTCGAGCCCGATTCGGCCCAGGGGAGCTCGCCTTCCGGCGCCCAACAAATCCAGTCCCCAGAGCGCGTCGAGCAGGCCGACCATGAACGCGTCGCCGGCGCCGACGGTGTCCACCACCTGGACCGATTTGGCCGCCACGCGGGCCTCGCCGGCCGGGCAGAGCGCCAGCGCGCCCCGATCGCCCAGGGTCAAGACGACGATCGCCGGTCCCGATGCCGACCAGCTTCGGGCGGTCCACTCGGGTTCGTGGTCGGGATCGATCCAGCTCAAGTCCTCGGCGCTGGCCTTGACGATGTCGCTGCGCTCGACGAGGTGGTCGATGCGCTCGCGGGCTTGGTCCCGGTCGACGACGAGCGACGGACGGACGTTGGGGTCGAAGGTGACGGTGGCCGAGATGCGATAGGCGTCGAGCAGCGCCGCGACCGCCAGGCACCCGGGCTCACGCACGGCCGCGATCGATCCGGTGTGTACGAACAATGGCGGCCCGACCTCGGGCGTACCGGAGAGCTGCCATTCCAGATGTGCCCCGGCGGATTTGACGTAGTCGGAGATGCGGCGGCCGGGTTCGTCGTCGCCGATATGGGTCAAGAAATCGATGTCGCGACCGAGTTTGGCGAGCCCGACGGCGACGTTGAGCGGGCTGCCACCGACGTGTTCGACGTGGCCGTTGACGATGTCGATCAACGCCTCACCGATTACCAGCCCGCGGGTCATCGACTCGCCTCCTTAGGCTGCTCGTGCAGCAATGCCTCCAGCGTTGCCCGTGCCCCGCGCGTGTGCAACGAATCCAGCGCCCAGCCATAGGCCTCGACGAAGCGGGGTGCTTGCGCCAGATCCCCGAACAGCGCCGCGTTCTCGATGAACGCGGTCGGGTGTTGCCGTTGCGCACGCGCGAGGGGTACCAGCGAATCCGCCAGGTTGTCGACGACCTCGATCGGTTCGCCACGCTCGTCGACCGCCTCGGCGTAGCGGGCCCAGCTCGCCACCGTCGCCGATGCCAGCCGGATGGGTCCGCCGGTGAGCAGGTTGTCACGGATCACCGGTAGCAGCCATTTGGGGATGCGGTCCGAGGAGTAGGCGCACAACCGCGCCACGGTGTCGCGCACGCCCGGGTTGGCGAAGCGCTCGATGAGCCCGCGGGTGTAGTCACGCAGGTCGATGCCGGGCACCGGTGGCAGCGTCGGCACCCCTTCGGAATCGAAATAGGCCAGCAGGAATT
>Ga0318576_10000609_pt1 | contig 9637 bp, 10 predicted proteins | sample GRESIP089b5f24_FD_203498 | JGI IMG/M metagenome (GOLD analysis project Ga0318576, IMG submission 203498) | Tropical soil microbial communities from Luquillo Experimental Forest, Puerto Rico - GRE.SIPMG.089b5f24 | ecosystem: Environmental > Terrestrial > Soil > Tropical forest > Bulk soil...
ACAGCAGCCACACCAGTAACACCTCTTGGAATTACTCATCTAGATGCAGTGCCCATCGCGCAAGTGCTAGCGAAATGGCGAAGTGTGTTTCAGTGCTCCCCCGCCGCCCCGTCATGCATGGGGACAGAAGATCCCGAGATTCCGCTCGCACTCCTCACGGGCACCAATAATGGCCGGTGGCGGGGCGGAGACCAGCACCCCTGTCGGGGTTTCTAAACCGCTCACATGACCTTCCGGCAAACTCAGCCAATGGCCACCTTGCATATCGAACATCAGATCAGCGACATCGACACCTGGCTCCAGGCGTTTAACACCTTCGCTCCGGCCCGCAAGCAGGCCGGTGTAAGTGAAACGCACGTTTGGCAACCCGACGATGACCCGCATTACGTCATCATCCATCTCCGCTTTCCGACGGTTTCTGCGGCAACGGACTTCTGGACGTTTCTGCGAGAACGCGTGTGGTCGACCCCAGAGGCGTCGCCAGCCCTCGTCGGCGCACCGAAGGCGCTGGTTCTTAATGAGGTAGGGCTCGATTCCGAAACATGATCGACGACGTAGAGCACCTTGTGGCTCATTGTGTATGCCGCATTCGCCAACTGGGTGGCCGCGCTGCTCGCGGCGGTGTGTGGTGCCGGAGCGCTGATGCCGATCGCCGCAGGGACCCACAAGGCAGCGCCTCGCAGGGAGCGGGTGATCGGCTTTTTGCTCGTGTCCCTGGCGCTGTGCGTTATTGCCGCGTGTGCGCTCATCCTCGTAGGTCTTTCTGAGGTGATTGAGCCTTCATTGTGACCGGTCCGGTGGTGTTGACGGCCAAGACATTTAACATCTTTCAACACTGTCAGCCCACCGGCTGCCGGATCCCGGCTCGGCCGCTACGCCCTGGGAAGCGAACTGGAACACGCAACCAGGGCGTCGGGCTCCCGAGAACCCCTAAGGCGTGACGAGAATTTTGCAGTGCCGCTCCGGGTCGGCCAGGTCGTCAAAGGCCTGGCCCACCCCGTCCAGGCCGACTTCCCCGGTGATCACCGGGGTGACGTCGATCTCGCCCTCGGCCAGCGCGCGCAGCGAGTCGGCGAACTCGTCCGGGGTGTAGGCGAGGACGAATTGGACGTTGATCTCCTTGGCGATCGCGAAGAATGGATGCACGGTGTCGGGCTGCATGCACACGCCGGCAACGACCAGGCGGGTGCCCGGCCGCGCCCGCAGCAGCACGTCATCGATGATTCCGGGCACCCCGACCGCCTCGAACACGACCGCCGGCTTGACGGTGTCGAACGGCGAACCCTGGGCCGCATCCAACGTCCGGTGGGCGCCCATCGCGCCGGCGAGCTCCCGACGCTTCGGCGAAAAATCGGATGCCACAATCGTTTCGACACCCCGCCGACCGAGCGCCGCGATGATGGCGATGCCGATCGGGCCGCAGCCAAGGACCAGCGCGGTCTCGCCCGGGGCGATGTTCGACTTGTTGACGGCGTGCAACCCGACCGCCATCGGTTCGGTGAGCGCGGCGTGCTTGAGGTCGAGGCCGTTGGGGATGGGCAGCAGCAGCGGCGCCGAGAGCAACATCCGTTCGGCATACGCGCCCATCGTGGTGTTGGAATAGACGATCGGTTCAAATCCCTTGGCGGACAGCAGCACCGGAAGCGACGTGACCAGGGTTCCCGGTGGATGGGTTTCGGTATCGGGCCCGGCCTCGAGCACCTCGGCGCTGAATTCGTGACCCATGAACACATCGCTGTTCAGGTCGAGGCGCATCCCGGTCGCGGCGCCGCCGCCCATCCGATCGCCCAGCTCCATCACCTCGGCACCGTGGGCGGCGAAATGCAAATCGGAACCGCAGATTCCACACGCTTTCACACCGACCAGCACCTGGCCGGGTTCGGGCACCGGCTCGGGCACGTCGTCCCGGTAGACCATCCGGCCGTCTCGCAATACCGCGGCGCGCATCAGCTTCCCACGCTCTTCTGTTCCTCCACATGCTCGGTGATCGCCTTCACGACGGCCTCGCCGGCGCGCCCAATCAATTGGTCGCGTTTGCCCCTGGCCCAGTCGTGAGATGACCGGGACGCTTGCAGCTGTCCCTTGAAGTGCGGAATCACCTTGCGGGCGACCAGGTCATAGCAGTGGTAAGTCGCTTCGGGCGAGGCCCAGTCGTGGCCGAGCATCAGCAGCGTCCCGAAACCACCCGACCGTTCGAGCAGGTCTTCAATATGCGCGATCGCGTCGTCGGGCGTGCCGATGCAGCAATTCCCTTTGGCCCCGTAGTCTGCGACGAATTCGTGCGGTGTCTGAGCGCCGTCTACGGTGTTGGCCAGCGGAACGAACCCGGCGGCGCCGAAGTAGTTGGCGAAGTCCTGCAGCCCATAGGTGCAATCATCGATCGCCTGCTCACGGCTGTCGGCGATGTGCATGATGCTCAACACTCGCCAGTCGCCCCGATCCGGCTCGTCCCGGCCGACCTTCGCGGCCTGCTCGCGCACCACCTGCCACGTGGTCTCCAGCGCGGCGTAACCGCCCGGCACCGACATCGACAGCGACAGCAGCGACGTGCCCAGCGCACCGGCCAGGCGCGGCCCGGACGGCGAAATCATTGCCGCCGTGGCGATCTCCGGGTATGGCCAGGTGTAGGGCCGGACATGCAACTGCGCGTCGCGCAACATGAACCAGTCGGAGTGGCGGTCGATTCGCTCAGCGGGTGCGGCGCGGAACAGCGCAAGGATTGCCTCGAGGGATTCCTGCATCATCCGCCGCTGTTCGACCGGGTCGATGCCCATCATGTACGCGTCCGACGGGAGCGCGCCGGGACCGGTACCGAACATGACCCGGCCGCGGGTCAGGTGGTCCAGCAGCACCCACCGGTCGGCCACCATGAGCGGGTGGTGGTAGGGCAACGAGACCACTCCGGTGCCGAGCCGGATGTGCTTTGTCCGTTCCGCTGCGGCCGCGATGAACACTTCGGGGCAGGCGATCAGCTCGTAGCCACCGGAGTGATGTTCGCCGAACCAGGCTTCGTCGAACCCGAGGCGGTCCAGGGCGACGACGCGCTCCATGTCGTATTCCAGTGCCACGGTGGGGGATTGGCCGGTGGGGTGAAACGGCGTGATGAAGACGCCGAAACGCAGGGGCGCGCTCATCGCAGCTCCAATCCGTTGAGGAACTCCAACAGGGTCGCGTTCACCTCGTCGGGCCGTTCCTGCTGCAGCCAGTGTCCCGCGCCGTCGATCATCACCTCGCGGTACGGCCCGGAGATCACTTGGGCGGCGCGGTCGGTGCGGGTGAACGCCAACACGGGATCGGCTGTGCCGCCGATGAACAACGACGGCACCGTGATCATGGCGCCCTCGAGGTGCGGGGTGGTCTCCCAGTTGCGATCCATATTGCGGTACCAGTTCAGGCCGCCGGTGAACCCGGTGCGGGAAAACTCGCCGATGTAGTGGTCGAGCTCCTCCTGGCTGATCCAGTCCGGCAGCCCGTTTGGTTCGGGCAGCCGATCGACGAAACCTTCGGGTCCTGGCGCCGCCATGCGCATCGCCGCGCTTTCGTCTCCGGGCGCCCGCACGGCAGCCATCATCCGGCGCATCGTCCGGGCGGGATCACCGTTGAGTTCGGCGTCGGCGACGCCCGGTTCCTGGAAATAGAGCATGTAGAAGAAGTTTTCGCCGAATATGCGGCGAAACACCTGCATCGGCGGCTTGCGAGGGCGGGGTAGCGGGGGAACGCTCAGCGCGGCTACCGCAGCGACTCGGTCGGGGTGCAGCAGTGGCATGTTCCACAACACGATGGCACCCCAGTCGTGACCAACCCAGACGGCGCGCTCGGCGCCCACGTCGTCGAGCAGGCCCACCAGGTCGGCGGTCAATTCGTGAATGTTGTACGCCTCGATCGCATCCGGCCGAGAAGAGCCGCCATACCCCCGCTGATCGGGTGCCAGCACGTGATAGCCGGCCTCGGCGAGCACCGGAATCTGGTGCCGCCATGAATAGGCCAGTTCGGGGAAGCCGTGGGCCAGGAGCACCACGGGCGCGCCGCGGTCGCCCGCTTCGATCACCCGCAGCCGCACACCATTGGTGTCTACTAACCGTTCGGTTGATAAGGGCACCGTCTCACCAAATCACAACGACCCCGGGCTGAAAAGGGCTCGGCCTGATTGGAATTAGCTGTAGATATCGCGGGTGGAGGCGCGGATCATATTGGTGCATGCGGTTGGACCACATCGTCTTGTGGACGAAGGATCCGCGGGCATCGATGGATTTCTACTCGAGGGTGATCGGGCTTACGCCGGTGCGGTTTGACGAGTTCGAGGCCGGCGAAGCCCCGTTCCCGAGCGTGCGGGTGTGCGAGGACTCCATCATCGACCTAATGCCACTGGAGATGGCCGCCGGTCTGGGGTCGTTCGCACAGGTCCAAGGCAGTGCTGGCCATCCGGTCAATCACGTCTGTCTTGCGCTGTCGAAGTCCGAATTTGACGAACTCGATCGGCGTCTGCAGACAGCCGGCGTCGACACAAGCGCGCGGATGCACGACACCTTCGGGGCCAGGGGGTGGGCGCCACACGCGTACTACTTCGCTGACCCGGACGGCAACGTGGTCGAGGCGCGCCATTACGACTAAGACGTCGACGGCCGACGTTCCGAGTGCACTCAGGGTTGATCCCCTCGACGTGTCGTCGCCCTATGTGCACTCTCAACGCCCTCGATGCACACTCCGCGTCGCGACCCGCCGGGAACTGCCGGTCGTTGTCTCAACGGGATGGTGGCGACCCGCTTCTCCCCGGCTCTGCCGGGGCTTGCGATCGCCACTAACGGTAACCTGGACGTTTCCAGCTTCGTGTATCGGGGAAGGACCTGGCCGACAAGGCCGATGATTGATGAACCGGAAAAACTTGGTCCGCATTCTCACGGCGGTCGCTGTCGTGGTGGTGCTGGGTTGGTCGTTCTTCTACTTCAACGACGACACCCGCGGTTACAAGCCCGTCGACACCTCGGTGGCGGTGGCCCAGATCAACAGCGACAACGTCAAGAGCGCACAGATTGACGATCGCGAACAGCAACTGCGGCTGACCCTGAAGAAGGGCAACAACGACACCGACAATTCCGACAAGGTCATCACCAAATACCCCAGCGGATACGCCGTCGACCTATTCAACTCGCTCACCGCCAAGAACGCAAAGGTCAGCACCGTCGTCAACCAGGGCAGCATCCTGAGCGAGCTGCTGGTGTACGTGCTGCCGCTGCTTTTGCTGGTGGGGCTGTTCGTGATGTTCTCCCGGATGCAGGGCGGCGCCCGGATGGGCTTCGGGTTCGGCAAATCGCGCGCCAAGCAGCTCTCCAAGGACATGCCCAAGACCACGTTCGCCGACGTCGCGGGCGTCGACGAGGCGGTCGAGGAGCTCTACGAGATCAAGGACTTCCTGCAGAACCCCGGTCGCTACCAGGCGCTGGGCGCCAAGATCCCCAAGGGCGTGCTGCTCTACGGCCCACCCGGCACCGGCAAGACGCTGTTGGCCCGCGCCGTGGCCGGAGAGGCCGGGGTGCCGTTCTTCACGATCTCGGGCTCCGACTTCGTGGAGATGTTCGTCGGTGTCGGCGCGTCGCGGGTGCGCGACCTGTTTGACCAGGCCAAACAGAACAGCCCGTGCATCATCTTCGTCGACGAGATCGACGCGGTAGGCCGCCAGCGCGGCGCCGGGCTGGGCGGTGGCCACGACGAGCGCGAGCAGACGCTGAACCAGTTGCTGGTGGAAATGGACGGCTTCGACCCGCGGGCCGGCGTCATCCTGATCGCGGCCACCAACCGGCCCGACATCCTGGACCCCGCACTTCTGCGGCCGGGCCGCTTCGACCGGCAGATCCCGGTGTCCAACCCCGACCTGGCGGGTCGCCGCGCGGTGCTGCAAGTTCACTCGAAGGGCAAGCCGATCGGCCCGGACGCCGACCTCGACGGGCTGGCCAAGCGCACCGTCGGCATGACCGGCGCCGACCTGGCCAACGTCATCAACGAGGCCGCGCTGCTGACCGCGCGCGAGAACGGCACCGTCATCACCGGCCCGGCGCTGGAGGAGGCGGTGGACCGGGTGATCGGCGGCCCGCGCCGCAAGGGCCGGATCATCAGCGAGCACGAGAAGAAGATCACCGCCTACCACGAGGGCGGGCACACCCTGGCGGCTTGGGCGATGCCGGATATCGACCCGGTCTACAAGGTGACGATCCTGGCGCGAGGGCGCACGGGCGGGCACGCCGTTGCGGTGCCGGAGGAAGACAAGGGCCTGCGGACCCGTTCGGAGATGATCGCGCAGCTGGTGTTCGCGATGGGTGGTCGCGCCGCCGAGGAATTGGTTTTCCGCGAGCCGACGACGGGCGCGGTGTCCGACATCGACCAGGCCACCAAGGTCGCCCGCGCGATGGTCACCGAATTCGGGATGAGCTCCAAGCTCGGTGCGGTCAAGTATGGCACCGAGCACGGCGATCCGTTCCTGGGCCGCACCATGGGAACCCAGGCGGACTATTCGCACGAGGTCGCCCGCGACATCGACGATGAGGTCCGCAAGCTGATCGAGGCGGCGCACACCGAGGCCTGGGAGATTCTGAGCGAATACCGCGACGTGCTCGACACGTTGGCCGGCCAGCTGCTGGAAAAGGAAACGTTGCATCGAGCCGAGCTGGAGGGCATCTTCGCCGGCGTCCAGAAGCGGCCCCGGCTCACCATGTTCGATGATTTCGGCGGCCGCATCCCGTCGGACAAGCCGCCGATCAAGACGCCCGGCGAACTGGCGATCGAGCGGGGTGACCCCTGGCCACCGCCCGTCGCCGAGCCGGCCTTCAAGGCCGCCATCGCACGGGCCAGCCAGGCCGCCGAGGACGCGCGGGCGGATGCCGACAGAAGGGCGCACGGCCCCAACGGTTCTCATGGTGCCCAGGGGAGCGGCAATCGTGAGCCCGCGCCGCAGGGCCCCACCCAGCCCGACTACGGCGCCCCGGCGGGCTGGTATGCGCCGGGATGGCCGCCGCAGCAACAGCCGCCGGGTTATTGGCATCCGCCGGCGCAGCCCCCGCAGCAGCCCTATTGGCCGCAGCCGGCCCAGGGCTATCCGGGTTACCCCGGCCAGCCGGGCCAACAAGCTCAGGCCAATCCCTTGTACCCGCCATATCCGCCTTATCCATCGGCCGGTCAATCCGACCCGGATGCCGGAAAGTCCCCTGACCAGTCGGACGACGAGGTGAGCCGGTCCAACCCGCCGGCCCACGGCTGACGAACGGAGGATTCGATGGCCTTGCCGGATTTGGGGCCGGATACCCGCACCACGGTTGGCCGCATACGGGCGTTCGACCAGCAACGTGCCGAGGCGGCGATCCGCGAGTTGCTGTATGCGATCGGCGAAGACCCCGAGCGAGATGGCCTGCAGGACACCCCGGCCCGCGTCGCCCGGGCCTACCGCGAGATGTTCGCCGGGCTCTACACCGAGCCGGACAGCGTGCTGAACACCATGTTCGACGAGGATCACGACGAGATGGTGATCGTCAAGGAAATCCCGCTGTACTCCACCTGCGAACATCACCTGGTGTCCTTCCACGGGGTCGCCCATGTCGGCTACATCCCCGGTAATGAAGGCCGGGTGACCGGCCTGTCGAAGATCGCCCGGCTGGTGGACCTCTACGCCAAGCGGCCACAGGTTCAGGAGCGGCTCACCAGCCAGATCGCCGACGCCCTGGTGAAGAAACTCGATCCGCGCGGGGTAATCGTCGTGGTCGAGGCCGAGCACCTGTGCATGGCGATGCGCGGTGTCCGCAAGCCGGGCGCCGTCACCACGACCTCGGCGGTACGCGGTCAGTTCAAGACCAGTGCCGCGTCTCGAGCCGAAGCGCTCGATCTCATCCTGCATAAGTGAGCCCGGCGCCTGTGCAGGTCATGGGAGTTCTGAACGTCACGAACGACTCGTTCTCCGACGGCGGGCGCTATCTCGACGCCGACGACGCCGTCGCCCACGGTCTGGCATTGGCCGCCGAAGGTGCGGGGATCGTTGACGTCGGGGGTGAGTCGACCCGTCCGGGTGCGGTTCGAATCGATCCACGAGTGGAGGCGTCTCGCGTCGTTCCCGTCGTAAAAGAGCTTGCGGCACAAGGCATTACCGTGAGCATCGACACCATGCACGCGGACGTCGCGCGGGCCGCGCTGCAGAGCGGCGCGCGGATCGTCAACGACGTGTCGGGTGGCCGGGCCGATCCCGCGATGGCCCCGCTGCTGGCCGAGGCCGGGGTGCCGTGGGTGTTGATGCACTGGCGATCGGTGTCGTCGGACCGCCCACACGTGGCCCCGCGCTACCACGACGTGGTGGCCGAGGTGCGCGCCGAGCTGCTCGCCAGCGTCGACGACGCGGTGGCCGCGGGTGTCGATCCCGCCAAGTTGGTGATCGACCCCGGGCTTGGATTCGCCAAGACGGGACAACACAATTGGGCCCTGCTGCACGCGTTGCCCCAGTTGGTCGCCACCGGGATCCCGGTACTCCTGGGCGCCTCGCGAAAACAGTTCCTCGGTACGTTGCTGGCCGGCCCCGACGGGTCGCCGCGCCCGCCCGACGGGCGCGAGACGGCGACCGCGGTGATTTCGGCACTGGCCGCCCTGTATGGGGCCTGGGGCGTGCGCGTCCACGACGTGCGGGCCTCGGTCGATGCGCTAAAGGTCGTCGAGGCCTGGGCGCATGGCTGACCGAATCGAGTTGCGCGGCTTGGCGGTTCGTGGCCGACACGGGGTCTTCGACCACGAGCGCAGCAACGGGCAGGACTTCGTCGTCGACATCACCGTGTGGATCGACCTGGCCGATGCGGCCACGAGCGACGATCTCGCCGACACCTACGACTACGCCGCGCTGGCCCAGTTGGCGGCCGACGTGGTCGCGGGGCCCGCGCGCAACCTGATCGAGGCGGTGGGGGGCGACATCGCCGAGCGGGTGATGGACGACCAACGGGTGCACGCCGTCGAGGTGGTGGTGCACAAGCCGCAGGCGCCGATACCGCACCGGTTCGCCGACGTCGCGGTGGTGGTTCGCCGGTCGCGGCGCGGCGGTCGCGGTTCGGTGATCCCCGCGGGCGGGGCGCTATGACGCGGGTGGTGCTGTCGATCGGTTCCAACCTGGGTGACCGGCTCGCGCGGCTGCAGTCGGTCGTCGACGGCCTCGGGGAGGCGGTGGTGGCGGTGTCCCCGGTCTACGAGACCGACCCCTGGGGCCGCGTGGAGCAGGCGCCGTTTCTCAACGCGGTGGTGATCGCCGACGACCCGGCCTGCGACGGGCAGGCCTGGCTGCGCCGGGCGCAGGAGTTCGAGCGGGCAGCGGGCCGGGTACGCGGGGAGCGCTGGGGCCCGCGCACCCTCGACGTTGACCTGGCCGCCTGCTACGGGGAGACCGAAGTGATCGCCCACGAGCCCAACCTGACGCTGCCGCACCCGCTGGCCCACCTGCGGGCCTTCGTGCTGGTGCCGTGGCTGGCCATCGACCCCGACGCTCGGCTGACGGTCGCCGGAACGTCACGGCCCGTCGCGCGCCTGCTGGCCCAGCTGGAGCCGGCCGACCGGGACGGTGTTCGGGTGTCCAAGCTCACTCTCGAGCCGAAAACCTGATGGGACCCACCAGGAAGCGGGACCT
>Ga0318576_10000613_pt1 | contig 9608 bp, 8 predicted proteins | sample GRESIP089b5f24_FD_203498 | JGI IMG/M metagenome (GOLD analysis project Ga0318576, IMG submission 203498) | Tropical soil microbial communities from Luquillo Experimental Forest, Puerto Rico - GRE.SIPMG.089b5f24 | ecosystem: Environmental > Terrestrial > Soil > Tropical forest > Bulk soil | place...
ACCTCGCCGCGCGCGAGCGAGAGTGCGGCCGGAACCCCGGCATCGGTCGCCACGTAGCGGATGTCGGTGAAGCCTTCCGCCCGCAGGAGCTCGTCGGCGACATATTGGGGCGCGATGCAAATGCCGGCGATTTTCGCCAGTCGGACGGTGGTCGTTTCGGGTGGCCCCTCTTGGGCCAGCGAATTGTCCGCGCCGATCAGGCCCGCGGCGCCGGCCGATGAGAGCGTGGAAAGGAATTGGCGTCGGGTTCGTGTCGTCCACATGATGACTCACCTTCCTTCGCTTAAGCGGCACCTCACCCTTTCAGTTCGCGCTTGAGCTCGTTGAAAAAACGCCACTCGGTACCCTGGGCGATGATCTTCTGGGGGGTTGACTTGATCATCCCCGCTTCATGCAGCCGCAGCGAATAAAACCGGGTCGTGTCTTCGGGATCGTATTCACGCCAGCGCGCGTAAGGAATTTCGCGGAGAGCCTGCGCGGCATAGTCCGGCTTGTCACTGTAACCACGGCTCACGATAAAGCGAGCCGCATGCTCCGGGTCGGTCGTGCACAGATCGGCGGCCTTGAGGATCGCCCGCAGTGCCCGTTTGGTTGCGACAGGATGCTTCCGCGCGAAGTCCCGATGTGCGCCGACCATGCAGCAGAAGTATTGCGACCACGGGCGGTCCGCGGTCGTGCTGAGCAGAAGATTGCCGATCTTGCGGGCGCGTAGCTCTTGCGGGACTGGCGGGAATCCTGCGAAGGCGTCAACCCGATCTTCTTCGAGCAAGCGCATCGATTCCTCTGCAGGATGCGTTTCCCAGCGAATGTCCCTGCGCGGATCGAGACCCACGTAGGCAACGGCACTCGACAGAAACAGGTGCTCGGGTGCCCCCTCCGCGAGCACGGCTACCCGTTTGTCTTTGAGATCGCGGAGTGCCCAGACGTGCGTCCCCCCGAAAACTTCGAAGCAGCCGATGTGGACGCCACCAAGCAGCACAATGGGGTCCCCCGCGTCGATTCGGCTCACATACACGCCCGCGAATTCCATCATCATGTCCGCGCCGCCAGCTCCCACCACTCTGGCGCCAGAGCCGTCGGTCGCCTCGATGTACTGCACGTCACTGAACCCGTCGGCCCGGAGCAACTCCTCGGCTAGATACTGTGGCGCGACACAGATCGAGGGATCATGGATCAACCGGATGCGTGTTGTCTCGGATGGCAGTTCCGCATTTGTCGGTTTCGCTCGCAGGCCAACCAGTCCAGCCGCGCCAGCAGACGATAGCGTGGTTAAGAAACGACGACGGCTCTGTACAAGCTGCATGACGCCCCCCTGTTCCTCGAGCGTTTGGGTGGGCGGACCCGATCGGCAACGATCAGCCCTGCGGTTCGCCGGTATGATCTTACTGCGATCTGAATTAATCAAGCGCATTTGCACGGCCAGCACATCGGACCGGATGCGCCCTTGCGACGCGTGAGACGGCGGGCAGTGCCGCAGCACCCGCCGCCAGATACAGAAAATTTCGGCGGGGAAGTTTCATGTCGAACCTCCCTTCACATCATTCGATCACCTCGTCGGCGCGCTGCTGAAGCAACGGAGGCACGTCAAGACCGAGTGCCTTGGCTGTCTTGAGGTTGACGACAAGCTCAAAATTGACCGGAGCCTGCACGGGAAGCTCGCTCGGCTTGGCGCCATGTAGGACACGGTCGACATAAGTCGCTGAGCGCCGATAATTATCGACCGAAACGTTCCCATATGAAATTAGACCACCAATCTCGGTGAAGACCCGATAAAAATAGATGGCAGGGAGACGGTACCTGGCAGCCAGCGATGTGACTTCCTCGCGATGGGCGACCAAGAACGCATCCGGCATCACTATCAAGCCGCTATTCGGCTCGCGAGCCCGCGTGGCAACGACGGATTCGAGCTCGGACGTGTCGTGAACGGGCGCCGCGATCACCTCCACTCCGAAGGACGCAGCGGCGGCTTTCACGTGGCTTAAGTAATATTCGGCAAATGTCGCCGTTGCCGGATTGAACACGGCGGCAACCCTGGAGACGCGCGGCGCAATCTCCTTCAGCAGCTCCAGCCACTTACCAGCTAGCGATCCTTCAAAAAGCATGAAACCCGTAGCGTTGCCGCCCGGTCGCGACAGACTTGCGACAAGGCCGCTGCCAACCGGATCGGCGATGTTAGCGAAAATGATGGGAATGCTGCGCGTTTCTTGCAGCAGCGATGCAGTGGTCGGCGAGCTCGACGAGAGGATAACGTCGGGCTGCAGTGCGATCAGTTCTCTGGCGAATCGTCGCATTAACTCTGGATCGAGTGCTGCCCAGCGATAGTCGATCTGGACGTTACGGCCCTCAGTCCAGCCGAGCTTCTGGAGCTCCTCCCGAAATGCCGCGAGATAGCTCTGATATTCCCGGTCATTCTGGGCATATGCCATTAGGACGCCGATGCGCCCCACGCGCTCGGGCTGCTGCGCGCGCACCGCGAGTGGCCACGCCACCGCCGCACCGCCGAGCGTGGCTAAAAATTTTCGTCGTTCGATGTAGCTTGCCATGTGACCCTCCGGTTGGGGGTCATTCACGCAATGGGCAGATGATACCACGCTTCCATCGCGCGGTCAGTCACTGAGGGCGATAGGGAAGTCGCGTGGATGATCCCGAAGGCTGCTTGAGGGATCAAACTCGGTCACCGCCGCGATGTCGCTGCACGACCGCTCTTCCATCAAAAGCGGAAGTCCACCCGCGATCTTGCTATGGCGGACATGTTAAGCGGCGCTTAGGGCCACGTTTCGCCAAAAATCGAGCACTGTGCCGACGAGTAGATCGGGGGCAGTGTCCATCGCATTATGCCTCTGGCCCGGCATCACCACACTTCGGGAGTTCGGCAGGGTCTTCTCCAACACGGCGTTTACTCTGCCGAAGATGGGCGGGCTGTCGCCGCCGAGAAGAAGCAGGACTGGTATTGTCAGCTTGCCAACCTGTTCGGGCAGGCGATAGGCATCTAATGACCTAAGCTCTCGCGGCAGTGTGTGTGCCGCGGCAATGCGGCCGGGCCAAGCCGGAGAGGACGCAAGCATTTCGATTTCTTTGGGTGAATACCTCGGCACTTCGGCGAGGAATGTTCTGAGCACGCCTTCGCGATCACCGTTGGACAGAAGGTTCTCCAGACGCTCTAGTAAGTCGGGAGAGGTCAGGCTCTCGCCCTCGCAAACGGGGGCTTCATAGAGCACAAGACCAGCGAGCTTATCCGTTCGCATCGCCGCCTCCAACGCGCAGACAGCCCCGAAGGAGTGGCCGAAAAGGAGTATGGGCGCGTCGAGGGCGTTGACGACCGTGGCAACGTCTTCAAACTCACGCTCAATTGCATATTCCGTGCTGTCGCCACTGCCGCCGCGACCACGGCGGTCCATCCTAGCGACAGTGAAATGCTCCTCGAGACGGGGACGGACCGCTTCCCACCGCGAGCTGTTCGAAGAGGTCCCATGAACGAGCACGAGATACGGTCCGCGACCACCTTGCTCACACGCAATTAACGTGCCGTCCCTGCTCGCCACGATCTTCATCGTAACCCTCCCGGAAGCGAGCAACAGACCGACTCATGGCTAGGTCTTGTTGCAGCAATGCCATCGCTCAACCCTGTAGAGATTGCACGCCGATGCGCCGCATGCGCTTGGGCTCGCGCTACCAGCGGCGACGTCGACGCCCCACTAAGGAATAGGATGAATTCGCGACGTGGCATGGCCGCGCCCAAGGCTCAGGACAGGGCATCGTAGCGGTTCAAACTACGCTCGTTAAGGGAGACCCAGTGTCCGCTTCGGGTCTCAGACTCGGTCATTCGGCGATGTCGGCTCAATGTCCGGTTTGCCCGAAAGCGGACATCGACGGACACGACGGGCATGTCCGCTTAGTGCCACTTCCAGACCGGAGCAGATGCAGCAAAGAAAGTATTCGATCGCCTCTCCGGCGCGGGCGAACAGCTCCGGGCGGCTCTCGAGGCCGGGTGCCCTAGCCACCGCGAACTTGATCACGAATGGGCTTTATTAAATCATCGCAGCTCGGCAAGCAGCGCCTTTGCATCTCGCAAGACCGGCACGTCGAAGCCTTCGGTAAACCATTCATAGATTGGCATGAGGAGCTCACGCGCCTCGATGTATTTGCCTTGGTCGCGCCAAAGTCGCCCCAAGTCGATGCCCGCGCGCAGCTCCCAAAACTTCGCGCTCTGATGTCGCGCCACCGCGAGCGCCTCGCAATAACTTTCCTCCGCTGCAGCCCGCTCACCGAGGGAGAGCAATAAGCTCCCCCGCACCCGATACATCTCGGCCTCTGCCCAACGTTCCTGTGTCGTTTCCACCAACTTCGCCGCGTCGCCGAGTCGGTTTAATCCCTCCTTAGGCTGCGCGGCTGCACCATAAGCCTCTGCAAGCACCGTGAGATAAAATGGAATCACCAATTTAGTACCCGTTGCGGCATACTTTTTTAGCCCCTCTTCGAGCAACGATATGCCCGTCTTTGCATCCCCAACTGAGCTCAAACACCAGCCGCGCATGATGTCGCCGGCCCCGATAAACATAGGGAAACCCTGCTCGCTCGAGATAACGGAAATGCGCTCCGCCGACCGCAGCATCGCCTCGATTGATCTCACGCCCTCGATTGCCCAGTCGCCGTACCAAGCATGGCGTAGCGTATAAACCTCGGTATACGGGGAAAGCCGCCGCGCTTCGGCCAATGCATCGTCCCTCCGCAGACGCGCCTGGTCGAGATAACCGAGGCAGAATAGAGCTCGAGATAAATAAATCAGGGCGTTAACATAGACGTCGTGCGGCGAGCTAATCCGATCACGAAAACCGGGATCCCATAAGGCAAGAGCAGCTTCGAAGTGGGCCCGAGCCTCAATGAACTTGCCAAGCCAGCAACAAACTTCTCCGTCCCTCATTAAGCTGTTCCATTTCCAAGATAAGTCACTCGCTGCCTCGCCCAGCCGACGTAACTCCCCGGCTAGGAATTCAGCCTGCTCAAGCTCTCCTCTCAGCAGGCGGTTAAAAAACTGACCTGTCAGTACTCGGTTTAGTTGTTGCGGCCGGTTTAATTTCTGGCAAAGCTGACGCGCATGTTCGAATGCCTCCCCGGCCTCGGCTGCGGCATATCCCCTTGTTGCCAGTAGCGTGTTTCCAAATGTGATCTGCAGATTGAGTTCTTGCTCCCGGAGGGCAGCGCCGTCGGGCAAGCTGCAAAGCAGATCAAGCCCTTTGCGAAGTTCCGCTTCCGCCTCAGCCATCGCTCCCCGAGCAAAAGCTTGTTTGCCAGACCTTAGCCGATAGTCGACGGCCTTCTCAATCCGGCCCCCCTCCGTGCAGTGCCTTGCCAATAGTTCGGGCTGGGTCTCCAAGACCTCTGGAAATTGCGCTTCCAGTACATCGGCAATACGGGCATGAAGCTGCTTACGTCGGCTGTGCAGCAAAATGCTGTAAGCGGTATCTTGCACCAGAGCGTGCTTGAATGTGTATTCTGCATCGGGTGGAATCCCCCGCCGGAGGATCAATTCCGCACTCACAAGCTGCGATAAGGCTTCATCGAGTTGTTGTCTCTGCATCGGCGCCACGGCGCTAATCAGCTCATGTGAGAATTGCCGGCCAAGCGCTGCGCCGATCTGTGCCACCTCCCGCGCGGGCGGCAGGCGATCGAGCCGTGCTAGTAGCGATGCATGGAGCGACGTTGGGATTGCCAGCGACGGCAACGAGCCCGCTATTGTGTAGTGGTCACCGGCATCTCTCAGCGCCCCGCTTTCAAGAATGGCTTTGGTCAACTCCTCGATAAACAGCGGCACTCCGTCCGTTCGATCACTGATTTGATCGACGATCTCCTTGGGTAACTCCTTTCCCCCCGTTACGCGTCCAATCATCTCGGCCCGTTGTCGAGGCGATAGACGATTGAGGCTAAGCAACGTCACATGAGGATGGCCGACCCACGGCGGCATAAACTCGGGCCGATAGGTGATTATCAGCAGTACTGGTAGGGAGGGCACACGATCTATGATGATATCAAATGATTCGCGCGAAGTAGGGTCCATCCAATGCGCGTCCTCTACCAACATCATCACGGGCTGTCGCGTCGCCAGCCCCTCGATCTGCGCCAATAACGCCTTGAGTGTTTTCTCCTTTTGCTTTTGTGGGCTCAGATTGAGCGACGGATAACGTTCGCGGGTCGGAATCGAGAGCAGTGCTGCGAGCAGCGGCGCGGCATCACGCGGCTCTCTGATTGCCTGGGCTAGGACCGCTTCCAGCTTGTCCAGCCGTTGCTCGACCAAGTCCTCGCGCCGAATTCCGGCCGCCAGCTCGAGCTGGGTGATGATGGGGTAGAAGGCGCTGTTCTGGTGGTGCGGTGAGCAAAAGTAACGCAATCGCGTGTGCGGATCACTGCTCAATCGTTCAAATATAGCCTGACATACGCGCGACTTGCCGACGCCTGGCTCGCCCGATATTAGCACAACGCAGCCGTCGCCGCCCTTAACCTGCTGCCACCGCCGCATTAGCAATTCGATCTCCTCCTCCCGGCCAACCAGTGCAGTAGTTGTCGTGCGCAAGGCTTCGAAGCGACTATCGAGGCCGCTCACGCCTATAACGTGCCAAACCGGCACCGGATGGTCGAAACCTTTTACGATCTCGTTGCCGAGAGCGCGGTATTCGAATAGATCGCCGAGGAGGCGGTGAGTGGTACCGTCGATCATCACCGTGTCCGGCTGAGCCAACGCCTGAAGCCGAGCCGCAAGATTGGGAGTCTCACCGACCACTGCCTGCTCCTGCGAGACGCCCTCGCCGAGGCGCTCGCCGACGACTACCAGACCAGTGGCAATTCCAACTCGTACTCGCAAAGCTGATTTCGCATCGGTGTCCAGCTTAGCTACGGCCTCAATCACTGCTAATCCCGCGCGTACCGCTCGCTCGGCATCTTCCTCATGTGCTTCCGGATAGCCGTAGTACGCGAGTACGCCATCACCCATGTATTTCGCGACAAATCCTCCAGATTTGACGATCAGCTCTGCGCAACATCGATGATAGGCTTTGACAACCGTGCGTAGATCCTCGGGGTCGAGGCGCGCAGAGAGCGCGGTTGACCCGACGAGGTCGCAAAACATCACCGTGAGATGACGGCGTTCGATGTCATCCGCTCGCGCAGATTCGAGCGCAGCTTTATCGAAGGAAGTTCTGGCCTCCAGCTCGGCAATCGCACGCAACATCTTTCGGCGATGCCCAAGCAAAACGCCCAACTTCTCTAAATCCTGTTCTGTCAAATCAGGAAGTACGCTGAAATCGATCCCGTTCTCCGCAAAGAGCTGGGCGTATTGCTCCAAGCCGAGCTTCTTGAGCCAGCCCGCAATCTCGTGCATCTAGCGAGCGAGTCCCTGAAAAACCCTACGCTACCTGCGTTCCACCTTGGGCGGAAGCTCTTGGGGTTCGCCGGTCAGCTCCAAAGCCTGCTCGGCGAGCTCTTGGTAGGTGCTGTGCAAAACAGCATAGCGCGCCAAAGGAAAGTGGTGGGCGGTGCGGCAATGTGCGCCGCACAAATCCCGAGCGGCCAATGTCTCAGTTGGGTCAAACCCGGTCCTCTGCCGATGTCCGCCGCATGACGGCTTGACCCTCGTAAGCGGACCTAGCCGGATCACGTCGTGATGTCTCACAGGTCCCATTAGCTGCCGTGAGCAGATGCAGCAAATAGCACCGCCTATTCGATCACCTCGTCGGCGCGGGCGAGCAGCGTAGGCGGAACTTCGAGGCCGAGCGCCTTGGCCGTCTTGAGGTTGATAACAAGCTCGAACCTGGTGGGCGCCTGGATCGGAAGGTCGCCCGGCTTCTCGCCCTTGAGGATGCGGTCGACGTAGCCGGCCGCACGCCGGAATGGGTCGACCGAGTCAGCCCCGTAGGAGACCAGGCCCCCGTCGGCGACGAAGAAGCGGTAGGGATAGATCGCCGGCAGCCGGTGCTGCGCCGCCAGCGCGATGATCAGCTTGCGATGAAATATGGTCGGCGTGCTCGCCGGCACGATCAGGCCGCCGTTCGCCGAGCGCGCCAAATCAGTGACGCCGCGCTCGATCTCGCCGGCGTCGCGCGCGTCGATCGAACTGATCTCGACGCCGAGGAACGGCCCCACGGCCTGGATCGCGCCCAACTGCCCGCTCCCGGACGGGATGCTCGGATCGCGGAGGACCGCCGCGCGGGTGACGCTGGGCGAAATCTGCTTGAGCAACTCGAGCCATTTTCCGCTCATGCCGTATTCGATGCTGGAAAACCCCGTCGCATTGCCGCCAGGACGCGCTAGGCTCATGGCGAAACCACCGCCGACCGGGTCGCTGGTATTCACAAACACGATCGGCACAGTACGAGTTGCCCGGTGCAGCGGCGCCATGCCTGAGTTGCCACTGACCAAGATGACGTCCGGCGCGAGCGCGACCAATTCCGCCGCAGATTTGCGAATGCGTTCAGCATCAGCGGAGCCCCAGCGATACTCCAGCCGCACATTGCGGCCATCGGTCCAACCCAGTTCCTGCAAGCCCTGCAGGAATGCTCCGACGCGGGCAAGCGATTCCGGACCGTCCGCTGTCGCCGTCAAGAGCAGCCCGATGCGGCGCATCCGTTCAGGCTGCTGCGCGCGCGCCGCGAGCGGCCACCGGCGGTTCCGCCGAGCATCGTGATGAACTCGCGCCGTTTCACTCGATCACCTCGTCGGCAAGCGCGAGAAGTTGCAAAGCGCTCTTCAACGTTCGACGCATTCTTTTTTGAGGCTCTGAACAAACGCGACCACCTCACGCTGTTCGGCCTCGGGCACCTGGAACTTCGCCAAGGTCGCGGCGGCATGACCAAGGAACACGTTCCAGTCGCTATCGCTAATCCGCATGCCTCGGTGCGTGAGGGTCATGTCCCTGCCGCGATAGTACATTGGTCCACCCGCGCTCGCGCAAAGAAAATCGATGAGAAGCTGCTTTTCGCGCATGATGCCGTCTTCTCCGCGGTGCGCCCAGAACCGCCCGAGTTGCGGATCGGCTCGGAGCCTGGGCAGAAGATCATTCGCCACTGCTGCGATTGCGCTATATCCACCAAGGTGTTCGTAAAGGGTCTTCGTCAAGTCGCTCATTGTGTCCTCAAGTCCGTGGCAGGCCGGGCTACGCCTGCGGGTGTCGTTATTCCCTCCCGTGTTTATCGCTATCGAAACTCAGGGGCGCAGCCTGTGATTGGCGACGTTTCCGACGAGAAAACATAGAGAGTGCGCCGCCGAGCAGCGTGATGAACTCGCGGCGCTTCATCATTCGATCACCTCGTCGGCGCGAACCATCAATGTCATCGGCACCTGGAGCCCGATTGCCCTTGCGGCCTTGAGGTTGAGGATCAGCTCGAATTTCGCCGGTTGCTCTACAGGAAGACTGGAAGGACTAGCGCCGCGAAGAATTTTGTCGACGTAGATGGCAGCGCGACGATAAAGGTCGGGGTAGTGCGGCCCATAGGCGATCAGCCCTCCGGCATCGATGTACTCCTTCGAGACGTAGATTGCGGGCAGCCCATGACCCGCCGCCAATTGCGTGATAAAGCTTCGATTTTTCTGCGTGAGAGCGTCGACGCTGACAATGAGCA
>Ga0318576_10000614_pt1 | contig 9606 bp, 13 predicted proteins | sample GRESIP089b5f24_FD_203498 | JGI IMG/M metagenome (GOLD analysis project Ga0318576, IMG submission 203498) | Tropical soil microbial communities from Luquillo Experimental Forest, Puerto Rico - GRE.SIPMG.089b5f24 | ecosystem: Environmental > Terrestrial > Soil > Tropical forest > Bulk soil...
GCCAGCTTGCCACTAAGCAATTATCTCATTTCACTAGTGCTTCCCCACCCCAAGAATATAGACGTGGCACAAAATAATTGAGCGGCGAAGCTGCCACCACGGCAATCACTCCGCCGATCACGCGTCCAATCGGACGGAGCGCCCCAAGAGAGACAATTACCCCAGAAACAGCGCATAAGGAATGCAGATCGGGAGCAGGATGTAGAGAGTGCAGCGCGTGACGTAGGCGGCTGCCTAAGCCTCGGCTTTTGCCCGATAATAATAATAGCCCGGCCGGGTCAGCCGTGCCGGGCTATCCACTCCACTTAATTCGCACTGGGGAACGTGATGCTCATCAAGAATCACGACAAGAGCAGAATTGTCGAACTTGAAGATGGTTCTTTGTGGCGGATTTGGCCGGGCGATCTTGCTTTGACCTTAAATTGGCTACCAACCACCGATCTGCGCGTTTCGGAAATTAGTGACGAGTTTTGCTCCCATGCGCTTATCGATCAAGCTGATGGCTCATGGGTGCGTGTGATCAAAGCAAGCAAGGATTGGCCCGTTGAACAGGTGCGGCGGTTCATGAAGAAAGGATAGTCCCAGGAAGCGTCGATCAAATGTCCGCTCTTCGAGTGTAAAGGCGGACATCGATGAAACGGCGGGATTGTCCGCTTTTGACCCAAAGCGGACATTCAGTAGCGACCCAGTTGGATGAGACATTCGGCACAATTGTCGGTAATCTTTCATATACCCGGCGCGGCCCTCGACACGGGGCAGGCTCATGAGGCGACGGGACTTCATCGCGCTACTCGGCTGCTCGGCTGCTACCTGGCCGGTTACTGCACGTGCCCAACAGCCAGCACTTCCTTCAATCGGTTTTGTCAACGCCGGTTCTTCGCAGCGCTTGGCACGGCACTTGTCGGCCTTTCTCAAAGGGGCTGGCCGAAACGGGTCACATTTGAGGGCCAAAACATAACAATCGAATATCGGTGGGCGGAGAGTCGAATTGATCAGCTCCCGGCGCTGGTCGCTGATCTGATCCGTCGTCAGGTGAGGGTAATCGCCGCGACCGGCACTCCAGCAGCGCTTGCCGCAAAGGAGGCGACTACAACGACACCGATCGTCTTCGAAACCGGCGCGGGCGCAATCTGCTTTTATCTGATTGATCGTTTTGGTTTGAGGCAAAAGCGCATGGGACGCCGGTACGATGCGCGCAATGCCGGCGCTCAATAACGATGACCGAAACGCCCCTGTCGCTTTGTGAAAGAAGCCAGCTGATTTTAACCCACGCTTCGCGCTGAACTATCAACTCCACTGATGTGATAACGGGCGCGTGGTTAGTTTTGCGCCGACCCGGAAAAGTTGCATGGAAAAATGTTCCGCACGGAACTCAAAAAAGTTCTCCATTTCAAAAAATAAACCAAAACCTTTCGAGGAACACATGTGATCGCGCATCGTTGTTGGCGGACACTACAGAGGAGGTGAAACATGCGCTCAATTACGCTCATGGGAACCGCTGCCGTGGTTTTGAGTGCCACGACATTACTGGCAGTCCCCGCCAGCGCAGAACGCATCTGTCGCCAAGTCTGCGATGAAGGCTTCTGCCGATCTCGTTGTATCGAGAGAGGTGACCGCCTCTACATGTACGATCGCGACAGAGACTATTACTACCATCGTCACGGAGGGGTTGAATTCCATGGCCCAGGATTTCACGTTGATGTAGGTCGGTAGAGGCTAAAACGAGCCAAAGAGGCGCTTGGCCCGTATTAATGGGCCAGGCGCCTTTTCGCGCCGTGATTGTGCCAAGGCGCGGTATGGCTACGTGGTGCCGCGTCGGTGCACTAATTCTAAAACGCAGTCCCTAGAGGTCGCCAAGTTCCGCGCGATGTACGTTTGTCACATCGCTGCAAAAACAACTCGTTACTGCAAAGCACAAAGGAATTTGCGCAGTGCGCTCGGATCAACGCTGTCGCTCGCACGTTTTTAATAAGGGCGGAAACTTGGGAGACCACCATGCGGAAGGTCTCGGAATACGAACGGCAAGCCGCCGAGTGTCGTAAGTTAGCGGCTCAAATGAAAACGCTGGAACAAAGAAAGCAACTGGAGGACGCGGCCGAAGTGTGGGACAGGCTCGCGCGTGAGCGCCGAGTGGGGATCGTTGAGAACACGCACGATCAGGCGCAACCCCAAACTGAAAAATAGTATTTTACGCGAGCATCGACTACTTCAAAGGCATTATTTGTTGGTGGTTGTTCTGTTGCCAGTTCGGATTTCAGCAGTCATTGAACATCATGCAGAATCGTCGAAAGAAATATGAACCCACCGATTGGCGGTTTAATTGCCGACCAATTCTGGCCGGAACAATGCCCCCGATAAATTGTTCCTTGATCACGGTGCCGGGTGGCAATGTGTGTAGGAGAGCCTCATGAAGCTATTGCGCACCACAGCTTTAACCGCGGCGTTGATGACTGCTGCCGTTCCGTCGCTCACAACTCCCGCTAACGCTTGGGGTTGGGGTCACGGCGGATGGGGATGGGGCGGTGTAGGACTGGGGCTTGCAGCTGGAGCTTTAATCGGTGGCGCGATCGCCGCGTCATCCTACGGCTACGGGTATGGTTATCCGTACTACGGCTATGGTTACGGCTACCCCGCTTACGGCTATGGTTATGGATACTACCCAGCTTATGGTTATGGGACCGGCTATTACGGCGGTTACAGATACGCCTATCACCCCGTTATCCGCCGCCATATCTACGCCTATCATCCCGTCCGGCGTCACTGGCGCTACTAAAGAGCCGACCAGACCGTCGTCTTTGTTGTGACGACTTTCGCCCCCGGCGATGATGCCGAGTGGCGCGACTGTTAGTTTGATGAATTGATCATCGTGCGCCTCCTACCGCTACGGTGCCAAGTCGTGGCCGATCATCGAACGGTGGTCGGCCACGCCGCGTTCTTTGACCACGAAGCAAGCGGGTTGTTCTTCGACAGACCAGGGCGGCGGGCGAGCGACGGGCGTTGGTTCACCTCAACGGATGTCCGCTTTGGGTCAAAAGCAGACGTTGCGCGGTGTCAGGCCGATTTCCGCTTTACCCCCGAAAGCGGACATTCGTTGAGTGAGTTGGGATGTCTGCTTTGTGCCAAAAGCGGACATAGTGCGGTGCGGCGAAATACGTCGCTATTCAATCACCTCGTCAGCGCGGGTGAGCAGCGAATGGGGGACGGTCAGGCCAAGCGCCTTTGCTGTCTTGAGATTGATCGCAAGCTCGAATTTGGTCGGTTGGACAACCGGCAGGTCGGCCGGTTTGGCACCCCTAAGAATGCGACCGACGTAGTTACCGGCTTGGCGAAACGTTCCAGTAAAGTTGGCTCCATAACTTACAAGGCCACCGGCCGCGACGTACTCGCGGGAATAATAGATCGTGGGCAATGAATAGCGCGCCGCCAGTCGGACGAACTGGTCACGTTGGGTCTGGAAGAACGGGTCCGGAATCAATAAGAGCGCATCGGTCTTTAGTTCGACTAGCGTGGAGAAGGCGGTATCAATTTCCTGATCGCTGCTGGCACGTAGAACATGGGTCTGCAACCCAAGTCCATGAGCCGCTGCCTGTGCAGCGGTCGTGTCGGGGTCGGCATTCGGAACATTCGGATTAAGGAGCAACCCGACGACAACAGCTTGCGGCAGCAGTTCGTGCAATAGCTGAAGGCGCTTTGGCCCCAGCTCGCTAACGAGGAATGTTGCACCCGTGACATTCCCACCCGGCTGGTTCAGGCTAGCGACAAAGCCCATAGCGACCGGATCACTTCCGGTCACGAACACGATGGGTATCGTTGCGGTCGCACCTTTTGCTACGAAGGTAGTAACGTCGCCACCGCTGGCAAAGATCACAGTAACCCGACGCCGAATCAAATCGAGCGCAAGCGCAGGAACTCGCTCGAGATGTGAGTCGGCCCAACGGTATTCGATAACCACATTTTTGCCATCCACAAAGCCTGCCGCGGATAGTCCCTCATGAAATGCCGCTGTAAATTGTGGAAGTCTATCGGCGTTGTTGCCGCTGAGGAATCCGATCACCGGCATCGCAGGCTGCTGCGCGCTTGCTGGCAGTGGGCAAGCCGCCGCGCCGAGAAACGTGATGAACTCGCGCCGCTTCATTGCCCCTCCCGGGCCGAGGAGCTGCATCGTAGCGGGTGAAACTGGCAGCCTGGAAGTGGTCAAAACCGCGCTCGGCAATGTCCGCTTTGGGTCAAAAAACAGACATTGAAGTGCCGCCAGACGATGTCCGCTTTACCCCCAAAAGCGGACATCGATCAGGACGGTTCTAATGTCCGCTTTGTGCCAAAAGCGGACATTGCTTAGGTGGAACTGGCCTCTTGAACCGAGACGTCCGATTGAGTTGGCAAACATCTGCGCAGGGCCCCCTCGGGCTGCCATCATGACAGGGCTGCCTGACTGCCGCAGTGACGGCAGGTCGCATCAATGCCAGTTCTTTGGAGGCGCATACTTGGCCCAAAATGTGGAGGCTCACCATGCCTCTTACTGGGCCAATCTCGGAAGGTCGGCTTCTTCTCTTGCCCGCGTTGCGGAGCGCTTTTATGTGCGGCCTTCGAGCGGTGACCGCCGCGTGAGATATTCACAAACCCAAGGAGAACACAATGAAACGATTTGCCATCTTAGTGGTGACTGTATTGGCAGCAGCATCCCTTTTGTCGCCCGAAGTAAAGGCTCAAGGTGTGCCTCTACTTTGCAAGACGTCGCTAGGCGGCCGTGGATCTGCCTTGGTCACGCTGAGCAACCTCACAACAAAGACTATCCCAAAGGGGCAAACACTCTTTGCTAAGAAAGGGAACGAGACAATCAAATTCGAGGCCGCCGAAGACATCCACGAGAATGGGAGTGTGACCTACAACACGAGCGGCGCGGCCTTTCAGGACGAGGGGGATTGTTTAGGCTGGTATTGAGCAATCGCCGATCCCTGAGCATCCGGTCAGAGCGAAGTACCGACGCGACCACTAGCGGAGGAAATTCAAAGCTCCGGCATCGTCCGGAGCTGTTTGTTTGGTCGCCGCATAGGGAATGTCCGCTTTGGGTCAAAAGCGGACATCGGAGCACGACTGGATCATGTCCGCTTTACCCCCAATAGCGGACATCGGAACTCAGTCGCGTAATGTCCGCTTTGTGCCAATAGCTTTGTGCCAAAAGCGGACATTCAGGCCGCTTTTGGATATTATTGTTGGTGGGCAAGGGTGCTCAAGTTCGTGGAGCATCACCCGTGAAACTTCCCCGTCGTCAATTCTTGCATCTCACAGCAGGCGCCGCCGCGCTCCCTGCCATGGCGCGCGTCGCATCGGCGCTCGATTATCCGAGGCGACCGGTACGCATCATTGTCGGCTTTGTCGCTGGCCAAAACCTTGACATCACGGCACGTCTGATCGGGCAATGGCTATTGGAGCGTCTCAGCCAGCAGTTTGTCATAGAGAACCGACCTGGTGCTGGCGGAAACGTTGGTGCCGAGGTCGTCGTGCGTGCAATGGCTATACCTTGCTCGCGGTCGGCTCCAACAACATGATCAATGTGACACTCTATGAGAAGCTCAATTTCGACTTTATTCGCGATATCGCTCCGGTTGCGAGCATTGGCCGAGTGCCGCAAGTGATGGAAGTAAACCCGTCGTTTCCGGCCAAGACAGTGCCGGAATTCATTGCGTATGCAAGGGCCAACCCAGACAAGCTATCCTTCGCGTCAGCAGGCATTGGAAGCACAGCGCATCTAGATGGCGAACTGTTCCAGGCAGCGCCGATGCAATGACATATAAAGACATCGCCGGACAATGGTGCGGTGACGTCACCGACTATGTCTTCGCGCCGGATACGCTGACCGTGAAATTTCACGACAGCAGACCGGCCAATGTGTTCAAGATCACGAAATACACCTACACCAACGACAGCGTACGTATTGATTGGCTTAACGATGCCGGCAAAGAGTCGGTCACGGTTTTCGCTGAATTCGTCGGCAACAGTACCACATGGCGCAGCAGAACGGCGACAAACCACGCCGACCTTTCCACCGCTGCTAGATCGGACAGCCCGAACCCCGTCGAAGCGCCGTTCTCGACTCCAGAAGTCGTATTCCTGGAAGATTTATCACGCCGGGGCTATGGTCAGAATCGACGGAGAAAGAGCCGCGGCAAATTTTGGGAGAAGGCAACTCCTGACTGTCGCAATCCAAGTACGCGAACATGAACAATGACGGTAATTGACTATAAGGGATATAGGATCGAGGTCTCTCCTGTAGGGAAGGGATGGAGAGCATCTATTTTTTCGCCCGGTTCGACCTCTCCATGGCCCAATAGTCCGGTCAATCTTGAAAAAAGTAGCACGGAGGAGATTGTCGCCGAGGCCAAGCGAATGATCGAGGTGCGCCTCGGTCGACGACTCTTATAAAACTTTGCCTGGCGAGAATCCAATGCCGCTTAGGCGCTAACGGGCTCAGCATCGCAAGCACTCTGACACAACTCTGCAAAATAGCTCGGATGCCCTAACTGAGGTTTGCGTATCGACGACAAACGACATGGGCCGATCAACGTGGCACAATGACTTTGTTTAGTGGAGAATTCGCAATGCCGCTGCGGCGAGGCGAGGTTCGAGGCTTCAACTTCGATCGGATGGTGGTTGAGTTTACGATGCTCAATCAGGACAAGGTAATTCACTGTGCGATCAGCACCGCGGCGATGGATGATCTTGAAGGTAAACGTGACGTGAAGCCAGATCAACGCGTAGAGCAGTTTATGCGGCTGCGCGAAGTAATTGAAGAGCAAGCATCACATAAATTCTTCGAAGAACAGGTCAGGGTCGACCGACCCGTAGTATTGCGATCCAATGATTTCTCCATAGTTGCTTCGCTAAGGCGCCCTCCCGGCAGCTAAAAGCCGAATTGACAAAAGCGATCTGATCGGCGTTGGGGCGGCTTGTTTCTCGGTCCGACTTTTTCGTTACCTGTAAACGAACGGATGCTGTATAGGCTCAGGATCGAGAGAGTCGTTATTGGATATCGGCAGCGTTTGCGTATATCCGTGCCCAGCGGTCTAGGCGCCTTGGTTGTGGGCCGATCATCAACCGTCGGATTAAACAGGAACACCGCGTGCAGGTTTTTGTCCGTGACAACAACGTTGACCAAGCCCTGAGGGCGTTGAAGAAGAAGATGCAACGCGAAGGCGTCTTCCGCGAGATGAGGCTCCGCAAGCATTACGAGAAACCTTCGGAGAAGAGGGTCCGGGAGAAGGCGGAAGCCGTCCGTCGCGCCCGCAAGCTCGCCCGTAAAAAATTACAGCGCGAGGGTCTACTGCCGATGAAACCCCTGGTGGTTCAAGGGACTGTCGGAAGAGGCGGCCCCGCCCGCGCGCCCCGGAACGGCCCTATGCGCACCCGCTATTAAACTCTCGGCCCGGGACTCGGCCGGGTTCAATTCGACGCCGGAGATTCATGGCAAGCACAATCAAAGTGACGCTGCAAAAAGAAAATGAGGGCTCCGAGACCCCTCATGATAGACCCCTGCTCGACCTTTCCGACGCGGCCGTGGAGGAACTCATCCGCACCGCCAAGAAGCGCGGTTATGTCACCCACGACCAGATCAACGCGTTGCTGGCTTCGGAAGAGGCCAATTCAGAGCAGATCGAGACCATTCTGGCGAAATTCAGCGAGATGGGCATCAACGTAGCCGAGACCAAAGAGGATCGGCTTGAGGAAGAGGTCGAGACCCGTCGCGAGGAGGAGGAAACTGGAGGCGAGAACCAGTCAGTCGAAATCCAGCAACGCTGGGCTCCGGCCAAATCCGGGGCCAAAGAACCCACCGAGCGAACTAACGACGCTGTTCGCATGTACCTCCGCGACATGGGCTCGGTAGAACTCCTTTCGCGCGAAGGCGAGATTGCTATCGCCAAGCGTATCGAAGTCGGCCGCGAGACCATGATCGCGGGGCTCTGCGAGAGCCCGCTCACTTTCCAGGCCATCATCATCTGGCGGGACGAGCTCAACGACGGAAAGGTGTTGCTGCGAGACATTATCGATCTTGACGCAACCTATGGCGGCCCGGAGGCCGAGGCCCCGCCAACCCCCGAGATCGGCCCCGACAGCCAAACGACTGCGAACATCGCCGCTCAGGGCCAACCCGGTTGGCCGCCGCAGATGCCGGTGCCGCACATCGCGCCCGTCGCCGCTATCCCGTTGAAGCCGGCCAGCGAAAACACCGACGGCAGGGAGATCGCAGCACCCGGGACAATCACCGAGAGCTACCTCGACGATGACTCTGACGACAATGAGAATTGGCTCTCGGTCGCCGCAATCGAGGCGGAGCTCAAGCCCAAGGTAATCGAGTCCATCGACACCATTGCCGTCACCTACAAGCGGCTGCGGCGCCTGCAGGACCAAAGCATCCAGTTCCAGCTCAGAAGGCTGTCGCTCTCTCCTGCTCAGGAGCGCAAGTATAAGAAGCTGAAGAACGAGATAATCGGCGAGGTGAAGTTGCTCCGGCTGAACCGAGCGCGCATCGACGCGCTCATCGAGCAGCTCTATGAGATCAACAAGCGGCTCGTCGGTTGCGAGGGGCGGCTGTTGCGACTTGCCGAGAGCCACGGCATCGCGCGCGAGGATTTCCTCTCGAACTATCTGGGCTCCGAGCTCGACCCGCTTTGGCTCAACCGCGTATCGAAACTCTCCGCCGAAGGCTGGAAGAACTTCATCGCCCGCGACAAGGACAGCATCAAGGAGCTGCGCACGCAGGTCCATACGCTGGCGAGCGAGACCGGCCTTGAAATCGGCGAGTTCCGCAAGATTGTGCACACGGTGCAAAAAGGCGAGCGCGAGACGCTCCAAGCAAAGAAGGAGATGGTGGAGGCGAACCTGCGCCTCGTCATCGCAATCGCAAAGAAATACGTCAACCGTGGCCTACAGTTCCTCGACCTGATCCAGGAAGGCAACATCGGCCTGATGAAGGCAGTCGACAAGTTCGAATATCGACGTGGTTTCAAGTTCTCGACCTACGCTACCTGGTGGATTCGACAGGCGGTCAGCCGCGCGCTCTCGGATCAGTCACGCACCATTCGTGTGCCCGTTCACATGATTGAGGCGATCAACAAAATCGTGCGCACGAGTCGGCAGATGTTCAACGAGATAGGCCGCGAGCCGACGCCGGAGGAGCTTGCCAAGAAGCTCCAAATGCCGCTCGAAAAGGTACGCAAGACGCTGAAGATCGCCAAGGAGCCGCTTTCGCTCGAAACACCGGTCGGCGAAGAGGAGGACGCCCATCTCGGCGACTTAATCGAGGACAAGAACGCTATCCAGCCCATCGACGCCACGATCCAGTCGAATCTGCGCGAGACCACGACGCTTGTATTGGCATCACTAACGCCACGCGAAGAGCGAATTGTACGCATGCGCTTTGGTCTCGGCATGAACAGCGACCACACATTGGAGGAGGTCGGCCAACAGTTTTCGGTGACGCGGGAGCGGATTCGACAGATCGAGGCCAAGGCAATCCGAAAGCTCAAACACCCGAGCCGATCCAGGGTGCTTAGGACCTTCCTCGATAATTGATTTGCCGAGAAGAAAATCTCGGTCTGCCGCGCTATC
>Ga0318576_10000651_pt1 | contig 9408 bp, 12 predicted proteins | sample GRESIP089b5f24_FD_203498 | JGI IMG/M metagenome (GOLD analysis project Ga0318576, IMG submission 203498) | Tropical soil microbial communities from Luquillo Experimental Forest, Puerto Rico - GRE.SIPMG.089b5f24 | ecosystem: Environmental > Terrestrial > Soil > Tropical forest > Bulk soil...
ACACCAGCCTGTCGACGTTTTACACGTTTGACAAGGAAAATGGCGGACAAACCTCGCTTGCCCAACACTTAAAATTGGCCCGCGGTGGCGGCTGCGGTGGATGTGGATGCGGCCATGGCGGTGGCTGCGGTGGCGGCTGTGCTGCACGTGGCTGCGGCGGAGGTGGCGGCTGTGCAGCCCGTGGCTGCGCAGCAGGTGTTCGCTGCGCTGGTGTCGGTGTTCGCTGCGCTGGTGTCGGTGTTCGCTGCGCTGGTGTCGGTGTACATTGCAGATGCGCATTTTTTAGACGCTGTTTCGGCTGCGGTTGCAGTGGCTGCGGAGGCTGCGGAGGCTGGGGCTGCGGAACTTGCTGGATATGGACGCCCGCCTGGGGCTGGATCAACACCTGCTGGTCCGAATCTACACCTGCGGGTGAAGAATCTCGCGTCGCGTCGGAGCCAATCGGGCAGATAGCGGCGGCTGACGAAAAGAAGTGACCGAATCTTCAGCTTCGCGTCTCACCGCCCGGGCTTGCGCAAAAGCTCCGGCAGCTTGGCGATGTTGCTGGCAATCCTTCGCGCCTGATTTAGATCAATGACGTGGGTCTGGGGGTCATGCTGGATTCCGTTCCTGCTGTTCGCAAAATAGGGAGGTATCCATGATTAGACTGGTCACTCGTGGACGGTTCACACACAGTTACCTCAAAGGGATGCTCGACGCACCGGAGGACCGCGAAGCCCCTGTACGGAAGTTGATTGAGGAAGCGGGCGGTAAAGTAATCAGCTTTTACGTCACCACCGGGGAAACCGACTTCCTCCTCATTTCGGAAGCTAACGAGGCTGAAGCTATTATCGCCTCGTTAATGGCAGCTTCAGCCGCAGGCACCATTTCCGGTGTCAGCACTGGACGGGCTTGGACCGGTGCGGAATTCAAAGCAATTATGGAAAGGGCTTCCAAAGCGGCAAGCGCGTACCGACCGCCGGGCAAGCGCTGATTGAGTCAGACCGCCCTTCAAGGCTTGCGTGATAACTCCGGCAGCTTAGCGATGTTCACCGCGATCCTGCGCGCCTCATCGCGCGTTAGGAGCTGTGTTTACGCCGGGAGACGCTCAAGCAAAAGCCACGAAAACTACTGCACTGGCAACCACGAGGGCTAGCCAGATACAGACAAGAGCAAGAATTAAGCCGTAGTGGTGGTGCTTGAGATTAGTTCTTTCGTGGGGGGTGGGAGAGCGAGGCACCCCCCACTGCATCGAATACATCCTGACAGCAATTATTTCTGTGACCTCGGTCACACATTGTGCACGAAAGTATAGGGACCTGAATCTTTTTTGACGCCTGCTTGCAACGTTGGTGCAATAGATTGGCCGCCCATCGTCGCTATACTTTGCGCAACAGAAACAAGAAAAAACGATTTCGGGGACCATTAATCAATAGGAGGACAACCATGGCTGCGAAGGTTGTTAATTTTCAGGGCGGTTCGCCTCGCTTTCTGTTGTCGGTTTTTAACGATTACCAGGGCGAGATTGGCGATCTCGTCCTAGCAATCAACGTGGTTCGCCTTGCTCTAGAAGCCGAGGAGGACAATAGCGTTCCAAGTGGGACTGCGCGGATCGCGCTCGATCATCTTGAGGAGATGGCAGGCCAGCTGAAGCAAAAATGGCAGGAGGACTACGCCAGCTTGAAGGAGGCGTCCTGAACTTCGCGCGCGTACTCGCTACGTCTGACGACGGCCCAATAGCTCTGGCAGCTTGCCGATGTTCGCCGCCGTGCGCCGCACTACTATTGCGCAAGACTTGATAGCAGTACTATCCGAGCGAATAAGAAGCTGCGCCCGGCAGCTTTATTCGACGATTAGTCAGTACCAACCCGTACAATCCCCTGCCTCCTGAAAGGCTGTGGCGCTCGTGCGGTAGGTCACACTTCCATTGTCAGGTATCGCTTCAGCTGCCTCGAATTTGATCGCCTCATTTCCCTTCATGGCAAAGAGTGTTTGCCCTTTGGGAATGGTCGCCGTTGTGAGATTGCTCAAGGTGACGAATGCAAAGCCGCTACCGCCTAACGAAGTTTTGCAAAGCAGAGTCACACTGCTAGGGCTAGGCTGCTGTGCCAGAGCTTTAGATCCAGGTGAGCAAAAGAATGTTGCTGCCAACGCCGTCACGACAAACATTGTAGGTCGGTTCATCGAGTTCTCCTTTGGCTTTTGAATGTCTCCAATGTGCTTCTAGAAGGTCAGTCTACGATGAAGTCGGGAACAGGTCGGAGCGGGACGGAAGGCTGACCCACCTCCATCGCGCCGCGTTGCTTCAACACCCCCATCAATCGCCAACCGTTCAGCGGCAAGAGGATGACGTGCAGGATCAATATGGGCGGCAAGTCCAATAGAAGCGCATACGTGATGAAGGCTATGTTGCTGCAAATGGCGGCGATGCGAAGGTTGACCATGTCCTTCATGCCAAATGCGGCCAACACCAAGCCGGAAGCGATAAACCCGATTGCGCTGCCGTCCGTTAGGCCTGCTAGGATTCCGCCGTGCGCCACGGTTGCGCTGTGTACTACGCTAGCTGGCATGACCACGCGCCCTCAGTAGTCAGGAGACGACTAATGGTCCAAAAATGGTCGGTGGCGCATTACCTCTCGCTCTGCCTCCCTTAAGCGGGTGTCATAGAGCTGATGTGCCAACTTGCTGAAAAAGCCCCACAGCTTTTGAGTGTGAGCGATAATGATTGCCATAGGTACCTCCCATCTATGGAGCTAGCTGTGACAGTAAGGATGAAGGCTCTCTTCCTCCTGATTATTCCAGCCACTACTATTTGACACCTTGACTGCAATTTCTGTTACCTGCGTCACACCGCTCGCAAAATCTTTGGAAGCGCCGCCCCGATGTCCGCTCTCTCTCAAAAGCAGACATCAACGCATGTCCCCGCAATGTCCGCTTTATCCCCAAAAGCGGACATGATCAGCCCCGTCGTGATGTCCGTTAGGTGCCAATAGCCGGCACCTTCGAATTGCTAAGATGGGCGAATCAGACTCAAGAGGAAGGCTACATGCATGTCGAGAGACCATTCGTCGCCAAGCGGGTGCAAATCCCCAGTCCCGAATGGGACGCGGCGTTCAGCGCCATCGCGGGTGTTCATTAATCAGTGCTACATGCTTTATGACATGGCCGGCGTTGACATAGCCGATGACGTGATGATCGGGCCAAACGTGAATATCATCACCTCAGGTCACCCGCTCGAACCATCCAAGAGACGGGCTTACGTTGAGGCAAAGCCAATCGCAATTGAAAAGAACGTTTGGATTGCAGCAGGTGCCACCATACTTGGTGGCGTTATAGTGGGCGAAAATTCAGTGGTCGCAGCCGGAGCGGTTGTAACTAAAGATGTTCTCCCGAACAGCTTGGTGGCAATTGCATTTTCAAAAAATTTGATTTAGCGCAATTAGCGGATGGTTGCCGCGTGTCACGCTTTGTTACAAAAAAGGATGTTCGGACAGAGTTTCAGCCGGGAAGAAATGCGCGCCGGTTCTCATCGGAAATAAGCTGTACTGGCGCACCATAAAGTGCCTCTAGCGGCGCGCGTTGAAGGACAGTATCAACCGGCCCCTCATCGAGCCGCTTGCCTTCACGCAAGAGATAGGCGCGGTCGGCCGCCCGTAGGGCGTGATTCGGGTCGTGGGTGGTGAATAGAACGCCGTGCCCCGATCTTGCGAGTGCTCGAATCTCGTTCATCACCTTTCCCTGATTGCCGAAGTCAAGGCTGGCGGTTGGCTCGTCGAGCACGATGAATTGGGGTTCCTGTGTGAGGGCGCGCGCAAGCAAAACCAGTTGTCGTTCTCCACCGGAGATCATGGTGTACGGCCGCGTGGCAAGAGCTGCGATTCCAAAGCGTTCGAGCGCGGCTTGAGCGACAGCGCGATCTTTCGCACTCGGCCTGCTGAACAAGCCGCCATGTGCAGTACGGCCCATCAGAACAACGGTTTCCACCGTGAACGCGAAGGTACTGATGTGCACCTGAGGAACATAGGCGATAACCCGCGCCCGCTCACGGATGGAGTAATTATTGAGTGGCTTGTCGCCGAGCCGCACTTCGCCAGCCTTTGGTCTGAGGAGACCAAGCAGAGTCTTGAGCAGCGTGGTTTTGCCGCCACCGTTTGGCCCGAGCAACGCAAGCACTTCACCGGTTGCGAGCGCGACATCGAGTCCGTGGCCGACGGTACGGTCCGGATAGCCGATGGTAAGATTACGTCCTTCGATATTCACGACCAAGTTTTCTGCATATTGGCCAAAAGCCAAATGAAAAATGGCGTGCCCACCACCGCCGTCAAAATGCCGAGCGGTATCTCCACTTCTGCTGCGGTGCGAGCAAGCGTGTCGATGAGCAGTAGATAGCCGCCGCCGAGTATCGCCGCAGTCGGCAACAGCCGGGCGAAATCCGGCCCGACCAGCGAGCGTGCGAGATGAGGCACCACCAGGCCGACCCACCCGATGATGCCGGCAGTTGCGACACTGGCCGAAGTGGTAAGCGTTGCCGCTGCGACGATCGCTACACGCAGCGGACCTGTGGCGATGCCAAGCGAGCGCGCTTCCTCTTCGTGAAGCGACATCACATTCATCCGCCATCGCAACGCGATCAGAACCGCGGATCCAATCGCTACCGGACCGAATAGTGGCAGCAGGTCTGTAACATTTGCCGCCGCGAGGCTGCCGAGCAACCAAAACGTCATGGCGGGCAGTTGGTTGTAGGGATCAGCGAGATATTTTACGAGGCCCACGCCGGCGCCAAGCAATGCGCCGACCACGACGCCGGTCAGCACAAGCACCAGAATCGGATCGCGTGCCCGCACTGCCGAGCCGATTAGATAGACCGCAGCGACCGCGAGCAGCCCGCCGGCAAAAGCCAAAGCCTGTATTGCGAGCACGCCGAGCGAGAAGAATATGCCGATAACGGCTCCCAACGCCGCTCCCGAAGAAGCCCCCAGAATGTCCGGTGACACGAGCGGATTCCGAAATAAGCCTTGGAACGCCGTACCGGCGACTGCGAGCGCCGCCCCGACCAGGACCGCCGCCAGCACGCGAGGCCCGCGCACTTGCAGGATCACGCTTTGGACCGCCGTTGAAGCGCCAGCAGTTTGGCCACTGATTTTTGCCAACAGCACGCTGAAAAGGTCAGCGACCGACACGGGATAGCGGCCGACGGTAAAGGCGAGAAGAAGACCCACACACAACACAGCGGTCGCAATCGCGAGGCCGGGCAGAGCGGAGCGGGTCAACTATTCCCTCCCGGCCAGCACATGATCGATCTGCACGTCGCTCGGTGTGCGGTGATAGAACATTGTGTAAAAGTCGCGTGTTAGCGCACGCATGTCTTCATGAAATCTGTCCGGATACAAGATATTGGCGAGCCACCAAAGGCCAATTAGGCGATTCACCGATGGCGGGAAATCCACCCAGCCGAACGGCATTTTCGGCGACAAGTGAGCGCGGCCGTTGCGCACTGCGTTCACCGAGGCCCAGGACGGATCGCCATAAACACTCGCTGCGAAGTCCTGGTCGATGGTAATGATCACATCAGGATTCCAAAGCAAAACTTGCTCGATCGATACATTGGCGAGTCCGCCTTCATTACCGCCGGCGACATTCTGTGCCAGCAACTCAATTGTCTCTACATTGATCGAGCCGCCTAGGCCCGTTATCAATCCACGCGGGCCGCGGGCGTAGTAAACGCGCGGACGATTGGAAGGCGCGATCGCTGCGGTTCTTCCATCAATAGTTTTGAGCGTGTCATCGGCGTATCGCGCGAATTCTTCAGCTTTGTCGCGCCGACCTATTAACTCGCCAAGCTTTCGGTAAGTGGCAGGAATTGCATCAAATCGCCCGTCCAGCAGCGCATAGGGAATGCCAGTCTGCTGCTGGACCCGTTCGGCCAGCGAGACGAAAGTAGTGCTGGTCGAGCCAACATCTAGAATTAGGTCGGGCTTGAGCGCCAGGACGCTTTCCAGATTGGCCGTGTTGCCGCGCCCAGTGATCCGTCCAACCTCAGGGCGCGCGCAGACATCGGGTAGCATATAGGCGCATTCTTCGGGTCGATTGGCGCGGGGCCAGCCGAGCAGTAAATCAGGCGCGAGCGTATAGAGCAGGATGGCGGCGGGCGGGCCCGCCGGAAATACGCGTGCAACTTTCTCGGGTGCCGAGAGGGCCCGGCCGGTTGCGTCGGTCACCCCTGCGCGAGCTGTCGATGTGCCTACTGTGGCTAGGGCAGCCGCGACGAAACTGCGGCGGGAGATTGCCATGGACTTACAGAAAGTGTCGCAACGGCGGCAACCCTATTGGAGGCATCATTGCCTGGGGGTGATGACAACCAAAACTAATCTACTCCCACCATCACGCTGCTTGCCTTGATGATGGCGTAAGCTGTCTTGCCTTTTTCGAGCTTAAGCTCGTCTGCCGATTCGTTGGTTATCGAGGCAGTGATGATGTGTCCGCCGATATCGATGCCAACATGGGTCGTAGTGACACCCTTTTTCACATCGGTGATATTACCTTTGAGCTGATTGCGTGCGCTCATCAGTTTCATGAGATGTACTCACTTTCCCGGCGTAAAGCCGTGTTTCATTAAAATCACTTGGCCCTCCGATGACATAATATACTCTGCAACTGCTGGGCTCAAACCATAGTCTACACCAACCGCCAGATTGTCGGGCAGGTTTAAGATCTGCTGTTCTGGATTTTCCTTACGGTTCTGTGCGGGGGCGCGAGACAACTCGCGTCCCTGCCGCTACGGCGGCGCGAGTTCGTCACGCTGTTCGGTCGCGGAGCGGCGGCATCCTGGCCTCTCGCGGCGCGCCCACCGCTGAAGAATCGATACAATCGATACATATCGAAAGACGTATGTGGCCAATGTTCGTAGGCCATGCGGCATAGCTCACAACGTGACGATCTCGCGTATTTCCAGTATTGTGCAGGTCTTAGGACGCCGGCAATGGACGATCTAATTACGCACACTCCGGACCTCACGGATGAGATCTCAATGGGTAAAGAGTTATGTCTACTGTGATCGCTGATGCGAGCAGGTCCGGATGGGGCCTTCGCGGGCGCTTGCTACTGTCATTCATTGCGATCAGTAGTTTTGCCGTGATCGCCGCCATTGTCGGCACCTATGCGTTCCATACCATTGGCAAAGCAGTGGATGAGATCACCGACAGAACGATACCGCCCGCGATCATAAGTTTGGAGCTCGCGCAACGAACCGAGCGTATACTTGCCGTTGGCCCCACATTGCTCGGTGTGAGCTCGGTCAATGAATTGGCTGGCGAGAGCGCTGCGCTTGATCAAGAGTTCAAGGAAGCGGAAAAACTCGTCGTGCAGCTATCCAATACTGACCTCGCGGAGACAGAACTCAAAGAAATCCAGACAGCCTTCGCCCAAGTGAACGCTAATTTTACCGCGCTTAAGGCCGTCACACAAAAGCGCATTGCTTCTGTCGATCGCAAGGACGAGGTCGTTCGAGACATATTCAGTGCATACAATCAGTTTCGCGCGATTTTGACGCCGAGATTCGAGGATTTGCAGCGAAACGTATCGTTGCTTCGAAAAACGCTTGATCCAGCGGGCAGCTCGACCGAAGAACGTCTTGCTGCTTTCGAGAGTCTGAACTCCGCGCTGCGTGATCTGGCGCCGCTAGAGCAAATTCAACAGGAAGCCGCGAAATCATTTGAGGCTCTGCTGCGCGCCGCGGGTGCCAGTACGCCAGCCTCGCTTGACACCATTCGCAATCAGGTGACCCAGTCACTCGGCCAGATCGACAATCTTGTTTCTGGCCTTGCCCCGGACGCTTTATCCGCATTGACCGGCTCCCTCAGCCGGCTGCGCAGTGACGCAATAGGGGATGGGGGCATTATGTCCGCGCGGCTGGTCGAACTCGAAACCATCGGTGAGGGTCGCCGCCTTACGGTTGAAAACTCCGTTTTTGCCGCTCGCTTGAGCAGTGCGGTGGAAAACCTGGTAGCCGAGTCAACACGCGGGATCACGGCGGCCACAGATCGGACGCGATCCGTCCAAAAGCTCGGCAATACTACGCTGCTGGCAGTCGTTGCGCTCAGCCTCATCAGTTCAGTCTTGATTGTCTGGCTTTATGTCGGGAGGAACGTTGTTGCGAGGCTTACCGCGCTTTCTGCTGGAATGCGCGGCATTGTAAGCGGGCGTCGCGACATCACGGTTTCTGTTCGCGGCCATGACGAGATTACCGAGATGGCCCGCGCCGTCGAAGTATTTCGCGACAATGCAATTTCGCTTGATCGATTCGTGGCCGAACGCGAACAAGCGGCCCAACAGCTTGAAAAGCTGGTTGCAGAACGTACCGCCGAACTCGCCCGCTCGGTCGACGAGCTGCGCGCGCTCGGCGAGGTCAGTCAAACGATCAATTCGACGCTCGATCTGAATACCGTGCTGGGCGCGATCGTCAGCAAAGCGGCTCAGCTTTCCGGCACCGAGACGGGAACGATCTATGTGTTTAACGAATCGAAGCACGAATATGAATTATGCGCCACCTACGGGATGACGGAGTCATTAATCAAGTCGCTCAAAGAGCAGCATCCTGTAATCAACGAAGGCCTCGCCCGCGCCATCGAACGGCGCGAGCCGATACAGACGGCCGATCTGCATGAAGCACCGCCGTCGTTGGGTCGCGACATCATGTTGCGGGCCGGCTATCCCGCCCGCCTTATAGTGCCGCTGCTCGCCGCCGATCGAGTCTTGGGCGCGCTCGTGGTGCGGCGGAAGGCACCGGGCCAATTCCCGAAAAATACCATTGAGCTATTGCAGACCTTCGCCACGCAATCCGTGCTCGCCATCCAGAACGCCCGGCTGTTCAGCGAAATCGACGAAAAAAGCCGGCAAGTCGAAATTGCAAACCAGCATAAATCCCAGTTCCTGGCCAATATGAGCCATGAATTACGCACCCCGTTGAACTCCATCATCGGCCTTACAGACATGATGGTGAACAATGCTGCGCGCTTTGGGACGGATAAAGCGCTTGAGCCGTTGCGCCGCGTTCATCGTGCAGGCACTCATCTTCTCGGACTGATCAATCAGATTCTTGATGTTTCAAGAATTGAAGCCGGCAAGCTGGAGCTCCATCTGGAGAGCGTCAGCATTCCACCATTGATCGAGGAGGTCGTCGGCACCGCACGTCCGCTCGCCGAGCAGAATAAAAACGTCTTAACGGTCGAATGCCCGCGCGACCTTCCGCCGATCGAAACCGATGCGATGCGGCTGCGGCAAATTATTTTGAATCTATTGGGCAACGCCTGCAAGTTTACCAAGTCAGGTAACGTCAAGCTGCAAGTCGCAATGGCATTGCATCAGGGACAGCAGTTTCTTGAGATCGCGGTGATCGACACTGGAATTGGCATGACGGCGGAACAGATGTCC
>Ga0318576_10000660_pt1 | contig 9369 bp, 9 predicted proteins | sample GRESIP089b5f24_FD_203498 | JGI IMG/M metagenome (GOLD analysis project Ga0318576, IMG submission 203498) | Tropical soil microbial communities from Luquillo Experimental Forest, Puerto Rico - GRE.SIPMG.089b5f24 | ecosystem: Environmental > Terrestrial > Soil > Tropical forest > Bulk soil | place...
GGACCGAGATGGACGCCGACGCGCTCGTCCCAGTTGGCGCGATTGGCCCGGCGCCATGCGGGTTCAGGCATCAAGACCGCTCAGTCTGACCCTGTCGGGCAACAGCCGGCTGCGGCCGTCTGCTAAGCACGGCATACAGCCAACGCTTCAGCGCTGCCTTGCGCGGCTCGATGAGGCGTGCCAGCCCGAGCCCGCCACTCAGGGCGAACCCAAAGACCAACGCCCGATGCATGAAGCCGTCGGGCGGACCGGGAACAACGGTCGCGAAAAAGTTCAAAAGCGGAAAATGAAGCAGGTAAAGGCCGAAGGTTGTTCCGGCGAGCGCATGCACCATCCGATTGAGCCAGCCTGCCGGCATCGGCAGCCGCGCGTTGGCAAGACCGACGATGAATAGAGCGACGATGGCGCCGAGTATGTAATCGTATGCCGAGAACTCCGGGGGCAGCCAGCGGGAGCCGGGATGCAAAAAGGAATGCTGGCCACCTATAGCCTCCAAGGCGATGAACCCGGCCACGCTGGCGGCTATCATCGGGGCCCCCAATCCCGCGGGCAGTGCGGTTCGCCACCGCCATGCCGCAACCCCGAGCAGCCATACGGGAAGAAGGAGAAGGATTTTTGGCCCGGCCAGCAGCCCCGCCAATGCAAGCGCGGCTGTCCGGAAGGGTCCTCGCAAGAATATCGCAACAGCAAACAATACATAGTACCAGGCCTCATAATTGAGCGACCAGAATGGGACGTTGAAGCCGGGCAGCACCGCGAGCGTCCAGCTCTCGCCGAGAAAAACCGCCGAGAGCGCATACGCCAGCGCCGGATGCGCCGGCACGGGGTTCCATTCCGGCCCATACAGTGTCGGATTGATTGCATTGCCGAGGTAATCGAGCAGCGCGGTCAGGATGAAGGCCGGTAACAGCACCGAATAAAGCCGGGCAAGGCGGCTCAACGCGTAATCCTCGAGACTACGCTCTCTCGTAGCGGTTACCGAGGCGATGACGAACCCCGAGAGCACAAAGAATACGAGAACAGCAGTGTGCCCGTAATCGGTAAAACGCCAGAACAAACCACCGCTGATGCGCCCGGCGCCGTAATGTGACAGAAACACCGCAATCGCTGCTGCGAAACGCAGCGCGTCGAGATACAGCGAAAGCGCGCTCGTCATCACCGGAGATAGGGATCAGCCATAAAGTCGGTCCCTATCTCGGTCATTGCCAAAGATGATCAGTCGAGCGCCAGCGGTTGCCCGTCCAAATCCTCCGCCCTCTCGATCTCGATCAAAACGGCGTGCCCTTTTTTCTCCGGGTCGCGATCCTTTTCGGGCTGGACCAGACGGCGCCACACCTCATCATAGATGGGGCCAGACCGGTAGATCCGGGCGTGGCCATAGAGCCGCGCGATGCCGCCCTTCGGCAGCACACCCTCTTCGCGAAGCTGCGGCTTGCGGAAAAACACCGTCAACGGCGTGCCCTCCGTGAGGTTCTCGTTGGTCGAGCCCTTGCCGCGCTCCCACAGCGCGATATGGGTATCGTCGAACACCATCGTGCTGCCGCGCGGACTGACCTGCGCGTAGCCGTTGGGCAGCACGCTTCCGACCAGGCACACATTCGCCGGAAAAGCGGTGTCGATGTGTGGCTGCAATACCTTCGGGATCATCGCCATAACGCCTCCATGCGATCAGTCCAAAGAAATTTAAATCTCAGGGCGAACCGGAAACTCCGTGCTAATCGTCCGCGGCCACCCGGGCACCTTCGTCGAGGCGTTCGGTTGCAAAGCTTTTCAAGGCCTCGATGAGGCGGGTGACGTCGGCCCGCAGGCGGGCAAAATCTGCGGTCCTCGCCAGCGTCTTCTGATCCATATAGAGCGCACGGTCGACCTCGATCTGCAGGCTGTGCCGCCGGACGGCGGGCCGACCCTGCCGCTTGACGATTTCGACCCCTTTGTAGATTTCGTTGATGCGAACGGTGTAGCCGCAGCCGCGCAGCACCCGCGCAACAAAATCGGTGAGCTCCGGCGCGCAGGTCGTGCCGTCTCGATCCCCCAGCACGAAATCGGCGCAGTGGCCGCCCTTTTTGCCACTGCGCTGCGACGGCATCGAGTGGCAGTTTATATGCCAGACCGTCCCGAACTTACGGTGCAACCGGTCGCAAGTCTCGTCGAGGACGCGATGATAGGGCGTGTGGCAACGTGCGATGCGCTCCACGACCTCGGCAACTGTCAGCCTGCGATCGTAAATCGGGATTCCCGGTCTGGCGACCCGCCGAACCAGGCCGAGCCCGGACCGTGTCCGATGAGAAGGCGAGAGGGGCTGTGGCCAGGGCGCGTCGAACAGCGCGGGATCAAGATCGTCTGACGCCCGGTTGGGGTCCACGTAGCTGCGCGGAAACAGCGCTCCGATCAGAGTGGCTCCCGCTTCCGGTGCGGCCGCATAAAGCTCGTCGACATAGCTATCCTCGGCTGTCCGCAAGAGATCGAGCGGGCAGCAAAACCGAAAATCCTCGGGATAGTCCGACCCGCTGTGCGGCGAGTCGAAGACGAGCGGCACCTCCTCCGTTTGCGGCTCGCGGCGCCACAGCACGCCGGGGATCTCGAAGCTCATCCGCTGATTTCCTCGTTGGAGCGCATCGTGCTCCGCTGCGGAATTTACGAAGCGTCTCGCGCGTGGGCAAGCGAGGAAGGGAATGCAGGCGTTTCTGCCAAAATGCGTCGCCCTGCGGGGTGCGTGACGCCGAGACCGATCGGATGCAAGATGGGGCCACGCAACCACCAGAGGATTGGGAGCGCAGCGTGCCTGAGCCCAACCATGCGATCGAGCTGACCCCGCCCGATATCGAACCCTACCGCTCCGGCAACACCGGGATCGACTATGTCACGACCTTCGACAGCGGTATCGCCGGACCGCATGTTCTTGTCACTGCCTTGACGCATGGCAACGAGATCTGCGGGGCTGTTGCGCTTGACCGCTTCTTCCGTGCCGGGCTGCGCCCGAGACAGGGCAAGCTGACCCTGGCCTTCGACAATGCCGCCGCCTATCGCAACTTCGATCCGCGCGTTCCGACCGCGTCGCGGTTTGTCGATGAGGATTTCAACCGTCTGTGGTCGCCCGCAACCCTGGACGGACCGCGGCAGTCGACCGAGTTGGCCCGCGCCCGGGAGTTACGAGCGATTGTCGATGCCGCCGATTTCCTGCTCGACATCCATTCGATGCAATATGCGACAGCGCCATTGATGCTGGCCGGCACACTCGAACGAACGGTCGCTCTGGCGCGGCAGATCGGCATCCCCGAGCTGATCATGTGCGATGCGGGACACGCCGCAGGGCCTCGCATGCGCGACTATGGCGGCTTCGGCGATCCGGCTTCGTCCAAGACGGCGCTTCTGATCGAGAGTGGACAGCACTGGGAACGTCGCGCCGCCGAAGTCGGGATGGACGTGATGTTGCGCTTTCTGGTCGTCCTTGGTGCCCTGACGGAGCACGATGCCGAGCCGCTCGCCGGACCGGACTTCCATTCTCGCCCGAACCAGCGGATTATCCAAGTCACCGAAGCCGTCACGATCAACGGCGAGCGCTTCGAGTTCGTCGAGGATTATCGCGGCCTCGAGGTGCTGCCGAGAAAAGGCACTCTGATCGGCCGCGACGACGGGCGCGAGGTGCGCACTCCGTACGATAATTGTGTGCTGATCATGCCGTCGCGCCGTCTTGCCAAGGGTCAAACCGCGGTCCGCCTCGGCCGCTATGTCGAGTGAAAACCAGTCTCGCAGCCAGCTTCGCGGAAGAGCTGGCCAAGCGGAGTTTCCCGCCGATCGTCGACGCGCGTTCGCGGGTTCTCGTGCTCGGCACGCTCCCCGGCGAGGAGTCACTGCGGCGGCAGCAATATTATGCGCATCCCCGCAATGTCTTCTGGCCGATCGTCTTCACCCTCTTCGGCGCCACACCGCCGGCGGATTATGACGAGCGGCTGGCGTTCATCGCCGCGCACCGGATAGCGGTGTGGGATGTCTGTGAGATGGGCGAGCGAGAAAGGAGCGCCGACACGACGATCCGCCGCGAACGGCCCAATGCGATCGATCGGCTCCTCGACCAGTATCACCTGATCCGCGCCGTCGCGTTCAACGGCACCGGTGCGCGACGCCTCTACGACCGTCATTTTCCGCGGCGCCCTGAACTCACCTATCTGGCGCTGCCTTCCACGAGCCCGGCCCACGCCACGATCGACTTCGCCGGCAAGCTCGCACGATGGACGGCGCTGCGCGAAGCGCTGGAGCAGAGCATCCCGCCGGTTGGATGATGGCGATCACGGCGCCGGAGGAAGCGGAAGATGCTTCCCAGTACTGCCGCAGCGCCTGACGTAGGCGGCGCACAGCGAAGATTTGCGCATCGGATGAGCACTTCGGCGCAGGCGGCAATCCGTGCGCGCCACAATGATGACATAGGCATCGCGCCTGACACCGCGGCCTGCCCCGCTTAAATGGCCCCGGTGTCACAAAAGATTGCCTTTTCGAATAGTAGGATTAATCGGAGTGGGAGGGAACCGGGAGGTGTACCGCTTTCGTTCCAGCGAGTTCTCAACCATTAAGGAAACCTCACGAGGCGTGACACGCTGTCGCATGTGGGAACGGGCGAAAAAAGAGAGTGTTTCGTCGTGCGACCGCGGATAGAGATGCTGAGTCACCGCAAAAAGGGTGAGCTTCGATGCCGACACCAGTTGAGAAAGCTCTCGCCTATCTGGAGGGTTTGGAGGCTGAGCGACAAGCGGCGCTCGCGTTGAGCGAACAAAAAGCCGAGGAAGCCAAGCTGATCAAAGCCCGGCAGGAAGGATTTCGGGCGGCACTGGAAATGCTGGGCCGGGAGGCTACCGTCGGCAATGCCGGCTCCGAATTCAAGGAGGCTAGGCGGCGGCGCGCGCGGCGGCCGATACCCCAACTGATCTTACGGGAATTGGCGTTTTCCGGCGAGGCCATGACGGCAAGGCGGGTTGCCAAAGCAATCGATTACATTCCCGAGCGCACGGAAATGACGTTAAGGCGCATGGAAGAAAGCGGGCAAGTGCACCGGAATGGAAGGGATCGCTGGGCGATCGGCATCACCACGATAGCTCAACTCAATGATGCCCCTGTCACTGCCGACAACGGCAAATCCACGACGACTGTGCGAGAATTTAACGAAACACCGTCACTGCATCCGGCTAGTCTGCCAGCGCCGCGACGATCGCGGAGACCAGCGGCTTCATAAAATACGTGTGGTCCGGGGTGATCGTGACTGACAGCCCACGCCGCCGCAATTCCCCAGCAACCACTGGGCCGATCGCAGCGATCGCGGTTGTTTGCAGAGCCGTGCGCAAAGTGGCTTCCTGGCCGGTCGCCGCCGCGACCTCGTAGAGGCGCTCGACCTGAGGAGAGCTGGTAAAAGCGATCACGTCCACCTCGCCGCCAGCCATGCTCTCGATCAGCGCGACGACCTTCTCGTCCGCCGCCGCAGCCGCGTAGACATAGGGCAGGACGGTGTCGGGTTCCGCCCCGGCCTGCCGCAGGAAATTGGTGAACCTAGTATTGAGATTACCCGGATAGAGCTGAACCCCGACCCGCCGACCCCGCAGATCCTGCGCCGACAAGGTCGCGATTAGCCCCTCGGTGGTTGGCTGTTCGGCGCGCAAGTCGGATTTGAGCCCCAGCTCTCTCAATGCCCGCTCTGGCTTCGGGCCGCGCGTAACCCTGCGCGATGCTTGCAATCCGTTGAGAAAGCCCGCCTCGAGGCCGGACCGCTGCGCCAAACCGTGCAGCCGCCGCAGCCCCTCGCCGGTAAACAACACCAGATCGTCGAACGGCAGGCGCACGAGCCAATCCCGGACCGGCCCCGGATCCGGGGCGTCGGCAATCGCCACCATCGGACAACGCAAGGTTTGTGCTCCAAATTCTTCGAGCATGCGGGCGAGCCGGTCGAGCTCGCGGGACTCGGGTAGCGCAATCCGGCGGCCGGACAGCGCGCCTGCCGAATGTCGGTCACTCATGGTCCGGAACCTGATCTCGGCAAGGCCAGCATGCAAGACTATAGTCTGGTTTTACAGTACCGGCGGGCGGAGACATTCCGATGGATCGCCAATACGAGACGCTTCGGGTCGAGGATCGCGGCGAGGGCTTGCTGCTGCTGACCCTCAACCGGCCCGAGGTCGCCAATGCGATGAACACGCAGATGGGCCGCGACCTCCTCGCCTTTTTCGACGAGATCAACGCGGAGCCAGGAGTGCAGCGCTGCATCGTGATGACCGGCGCCGGGGATCGGGTGTTCTGCGCCGGCGGCGACCTCAAAGAGCGCAACGGCATGACCGACGAGGCCTGGCAGCAACAGCACCTCCTATTCGAGCGCATGATCCAGGCGTTCGTCGCTTGCTCGGTGCCGGTGATCGGTGCGGTCAACGGCGCCGCCTATGCCGGCGGCTGCGAATTGGCGTTGTGCTGCGATTTCATTTACGCAGCTGAGAATGCGCGCTTCGCGCTGACCGAGGTCACCCTAGGCATCATGCCGGGCGCGGGCGGCACGCAGAACCTGCCGCGCGCCGTCGGCGAAAGGCGGGCCAAGGAGATCATTCTGACCGGACGGCCTTTCACCGCCGCCGAGGCGTATGATTGGGGTATGGTGAACCGTCTCTGCGCGCCGGGCCGGGTCGTCGAGGAGGCGCTCGAGACCGGGCGCCGCATCGCCGACAATGCGCCGATCTCGGTGCGCCAAGCCAAGCACGCCATCCATTTCGGGATGCAGATGGATCTCGCGAGCGCCATGATGTTCGAGATCGAGGCCTACAACCGCATGGTCCCGACCGAGGATCGGCGCGAAGGCGTGCGAGCCTTCAACGAGAAGCGCAAGCCGCGGTTCGAGGGCCGCTGACGGAATAGGAGCTGCAGGATGAGCGAAACTGGCCTCACGCATGTTCTCGCGAGCAAAGCCGCGGGGCTCGACTACGATAACCTGCCGCCACCGGCGCGCGAGCTCGTCCGGCAATGCGTCCTCGATTATCTCGGCGTGGCGGTCGCGGGCGCGAGCGACGGCTTGGTGCGGCTCTTGCTCGACGAGATGAACGAGGCGGGCGGCGCGCCGAAGGCGAGCGTCATTGGCCACGAGTTGAGGCTGCCGGCGTTATCGGCAGCGCTCGTCAACGGCGCGGCGGCGCATGCGCTCGATTACGACGACGTCAACATGGCGATGCCGGGCCATCCTTCGGTCGCGATCCTGCCGGCCCTGCTTGCACTCGCCGAGCTGCGGCACAGCTCGGGCCATGCGGTCGCGACCGCCTTTGTCGCCGGTTACGAGACCACCTGCCGCATCGGCGCGGCGCTACAGCCGGGGCACTACAATCTCGGCTTTCATTCGACCGGCACGATCGGCAGCTTCGGGGCCGCGGCGGCGTGCGCTCGGCTGCTCGGCCTCGACGCCGAGACGACCGCCATCGCGCTCGGCATCGCCGGCACGCAGGCGGCCGGGCTCAAATCGCAGTTCGGCACGATGTGCAAGCCGTTCCACGCCGGAAAGGCGGCTCAATGCGGGCTGCTGGCGGCGCGCCTCGCGGCGCGCGGCTTTTCGAGCCGTACCGATATCGTCGAATGCGTGCAGGGGTTCGCGCTCACGCACGGCCCGGATTTCGCGCCCGCAGCTGCGTTGGCCGAGCCCGAGGGCGGCCTCCACCTTTTCGCCAACCTCTTCAAATATCACGCTGCCTGCTATCTGACGCACGCGCCGATTGAATGCGCCCGCCGGCTGCGGGAGGACCATCGCCTCGAACCGGACGCGATCGCCGGCATCACCTTGCGGCTCGATGCCAGCTGCGAGCGGGTCTGCAACATTCCCGCGCCGAGTGACGGGCTGCAGAGCAAATTCAGCCTGCGGCAGACCGTGGCCATGGCGCTTGCTGGCGTCGATACCGCGAGCCTCGGCGCCTACAGCGCGGAGAACGCGCGGGACCCGAGGCTTGTCGGATTGCGCGAGCGGGTCGTGCTCGACTGGCAAGACAGCTGGCCGCAGACGTTGAGCGAGCTCGAGCTGGAGCTAACCGACGGCCGCCGTCCCATGGCGCGGCACGATGCTGGCATTCCCGCCGGCGACATTGCCGATCAGGGCCGCCGCCTCGCCGCCAAATTCGACTCGCTGGTCGAGCCGGTACTCGGCCCCTCGCGCACGCGCGAACTGCGTGAAACCATCGCCGGCCTCGACAGCCTGGCCGACATCGGCACCCTCGCGCGGCTTGCCGCGGCATAGATGCCGTTGCAAGATTCTGTCGTCGACAAGATTGTCGCGCATGCTGAGAGGGTCGTGGCGCACGGCGTGCCGGAAGCCGCGCGTAGGGCCGCCAAGGCCTTTATCGCGGACACTTTTGCCGTGGCGGCCGCCGGCGTTGCAACGCCGTGGCGCCGCGAGATCCTCGAGATGCTCACCGCCGGTGGCGGCGCGGCCGAGGCGACGGTGCTCGGCACCGGCGAGCGGTTGCCGCTCGCGCATACGGCGATGCTCAACGCTTATCAGGTGCACAGTCAGGAATTCGACTGCGTGCACGAGGCCGCGGTGGTGCACCCGATGGCGGCGGCGCTGCCGGCATTGTTGGGTTGGGCGGAACGCGAGGGCGGCGTCTCCGGGGCTCGCCTGATCCGCGCGGTTGTCGTCGCGGTCGATGTCGCCGCGACGTTGGGTTTGTGCTCGCGTGCGCCGATGCGCTTTTTTCGGCCGGCCAATGCCGGCGGGTTCGGCGCCACGGTTGGTTTGGCGATGCTGGCAGGGCTGGAGGGCGAACGGTTGCGCGACGCCATCGGCATTTATTATGGGCAATGCGGCGGCACGATGCAGGCGCATGCCGAAGCCAGCCCTCAGCTGGCGATGCAGATGGGCTTTGCGGCGCGCAATGCAGTGACTGCAGTCGAACTCGCCCGCCGCGGCATGCCCGGCCCGCGCGCGCCGGTCACCGGAGAGTTCGGCTATTTCGCGCTCTTCGAGGGCGAAGCCGATCCGGCGCCTTTCGACCTGCTCGGCTCGGTCTGGCGCATTGCCGAACTCAGCCACAAGCCGTTTCCAACGGGGCGCGCGACGCATGGCGGCATCGACGCGGTGCAACGGTTATTGAAAGAGGACGCGGTCGCCGCCGACCGGGTCGTCGCTTGTCGCTTTCGGGTTCCTCCATTGACCGCCCGGCTGGTGGGCCGCCCGGCGATGGCGGGCATGAGCCCCGGCTATGCGCGGCTGTGCCTGCCTTATGTCGCGGCCGTGTGCCTGCGCCGCGGCACGGTCGGCCTCGAGGATTTCAGTGCCGCCGCGCTCTCCGATCCCCAGACCTTGGGGCTGGCTCGCCGCTTGACGGTGCTCGCCGACGCAAACCCCGACCCCAACGCGCTCGCGCC
>Ga0318576_10000663_pt1 | contig 9357 bp, 8 predicted proteins | sample GRESIP089b5f24_FD_203498 | JGI IMG/M metagenome (GOLD analysis project Ga0318576, IMG submission 203498) | Tropical soil microbial communities from Luquillo Experimental Forest, Puerto Rico - GRE.SIPMG.089b5f24 | ecosystem: Environmental > Terrestrial > Soil > Tropical forest > Bulk soil | place...
AGTTTATCTCGTCCTCCACCCAGGCGCGGATGATGTGGTGCGCGATTGCAACCGGCGGCGGCGTCGTCAGCCCCTGCGGATGTTTGCGCACCAGCATGGACTCAATCTCTACTTTGCTAAACCACCTGGCGTCCTCGAGTTCCTCGCGATCGACCACAATCTCGTGCGACAGCGCTTCAGCGTGACAGCCGATCATCAACGATGTCGGAAACGGCCATGGCTGCGAAGCGAAGTAGACGACGCGGCCGCAGGCGATGCCGGCTTCCTCGCGCGTTTCCCGACGGACGGCGTCCTCGAACGATTCGCCGGGCTCGATGTACCCGGCGAGGCACGACCACATCGTCGGAACAAAACGCGGGCTACGCCCTAGCAGGCAACGCTCGCTGTCACTTGCCAGCATGATCACAACCGGATCGGTGCGGGGAAAGTGCTCGGCCGCGCACTGTGGGCAGTCGCGCCGCCAGCCGCCATTGACGAGCCGGGTCGTGCTGCCGCAGTTCGAGCAGAATCGGTGGCGCGCATGCCAGTGCAGCACGGCTTTGGCTTCAGCGATCGGCGGCAGGTGATCCTGCTCGACCAAGCCCTGGACGGCGATGGAACGCAGATCGGTGATATGCAGATCGCTGCGTGACTTCAGGGCTTCCGCGGCTTGCGGCGTAAGGCCATGGCCGAACCGCGGCACTCCATCGAGCACTCCAAGGAATATTGTTTCCGATGCAGGTGACAATGCGTTCGCTTCGTCGAGCGTGAACAAAGGCTCGTTGAGTGGCGAGCCCTTCTTCGTCACGATCGATTCGCCCCCGATCACATAGGCGCCGGCACCCGGTTTGCGGGTGAGGGCCTCGATGGCCGCGGTATCGGCGCGCAACTCGGCCGCACGACCTATGCGGCTGTCACAATATCCAAGGGGTGGTTTGGGGCCGAGATCTGGGCGAGGGGACATGCGTCGCGCAAATTCGCACGGTCGTTCCCCCCGCGCAATGCTTACTCCGCGGCTTCGCCGCGCGGACGAGGATACATGGTCTCGCGCAGCTCGGGGCGCTGCCATTGCGGGCCAAGCACACCCTGCTTCGCGCCGTAACCGAGCGCGGAGGTGACGGAATCGGTGGTTGTCCGCATTTCGCGCGCGCGGTCCAAGGATACGTCTACGAAGAAGAGGCCGGCTGCCGTGCTCTCGAACAGGATCTCTTCCGGTGTCGCAACCATCGCGAGGCCGCGTTCCGAATGGCTGAATAGGTTCTGCGTGGTGACGACGATGGCAAGGTTCTCGATCGCGCGCGACCAGATCAAATTGCGCCAGGTCGCCCACAGCCGCCGCTTGTCCGTGCCTGCCGGCATGAAGATGAGTTCGGCGCCGCGCAGCGCCAGCGCGCGCGTCACCTCCGGCATGTAAGCCTCGCTGCACATGGCAAGCCCGACTTTGCCTTGCTGTGTGTCGAACACGGGAAACTCGTTGCCGGCAACGTACTGAAATTCCCACCACTGGCCGCCGGTGTAGATCCACGGTCCGTTCGGATGCGTGCGACGATAGCTGGCCGGCGCGCGGCCATCGCCATAGGCCATGCAGATGAGATTGTGCGCGGTCCCTTCGTTGTGACTGAGGGGCTCGATGGTGCCGTAGACGGCATTGATGCCATGCTTTGCGGCGGCTTCCGCGAGGCGCGGCGTGGGATCGAATGTCGCCGGCATGTGCCAGGGACCGGGATAGGTCTCCGGGAAACAGACGAAGTCGGCGCCTTCCGCTTTTGCACGGGCTATGAAATTCACCGCGTCGCCGATATTCTTTTCAGCCTCCGCGATCGGATTGGCGATCGGCTGGACCACGGCAATGCGGAATGTCATGTGCTGCTCCAGACAGTGTGCGAAATTTGGCCAAGCTTGAAGTGGACGAGCAAGGCGGTCAAGCGAGCGCCTGACCGACGGCGGCGAGCACGCGATCGGGCGTCAATTCGTCAAGACACGCGCTGCGGCTGCGGATATTGCGCTCGCAACCTTCCAATGTGCACGGCATGCACGGCAAGGGATTCTGCACGATCCAGACATTGCCTTGGTTTTGCACAGTAGCGCTTGCATCCCATGGAGCTGCAAGGCCGCCGATCGGCCAAGGTCCCCAGACGCGCGGATCGGTGGGACCGAAGAGGGCAACCGTGGGGCAACCGGCGGCCGCGGCCAAATGCGTGACCGACGTGTCGGGTCCGATATAAACGCACGCTCTCTTGAGCAAATGCATCATCTCAGGCCACTCCACCTGATGAATGGCGGTAACGCCGTTCCACACTGCATCGAGGTAGCGACGCTCGCTATCTCCCGGTCCGCCGATCGCGACGACCGGCAGCCCGCGCTGGGCGAGCCCCGAGGCGAGGGCTCTCCATCCCTGCGGAGTCCATTCCTTGTAGGCGAACATCGGAGTTGCGTGGACCAGGGCAAAATTGCCGCCATCGACGATGTGCGAATTCGGCGCGGCCTTAGGGCCCACGAGTTCAGGGACGCGCGGGACGTCGAGCACATCGGCAAGGCGCAGCATCTGCTCGACACGGTGAAGCTTGTCTGCGGCGCGAACGTTTTTCTGCAACACTAATCGCTTCAGCACGCGCGCGAGCCATGGATCGTCATCGGTCGTTACGCCGGTCCGGAATGGGGCGGCTGCAAAGGCGAATGCCGTGGGACGGTCACCGCTCTGCGTGGAAACTGCGATGTCGTATTGGCGCCAGAGCCGCGAAAAGAGTCGCGCGCTCTGCCCGAGCGTCGGTCGTGGCGGCATGGCGATGACGCGATCGATGTCCGGATTGCCCTCAACGATCCCCGCGGTGTTGGCGAAGACCAGCACATCGATCTCGGCATTGGGCCACGCGCGGTGCAAACTGCGGATCAGCGGGGTCGTCAGAAGGAGATCGCCGATGCGACGCAGTGAGATGACAAGGATGCGTGATGGATTGCCGGCCATGCGCGTTAGTGATCCACTTCGTCGAGGCCGCTGGCTTCCAGCGACTGGCGCAGCGAGCCGAGCAGGCTTGCCTGCTGGGTGTCGCCATAGGCCGACGGCGGTTTCACGCCCCATACCGGCTTCGGCCAGGCGGCGTCCGAATGCCGGCGCGCGATCACATGCACGTGCAACTGCGGCACCTGGTTGCCGAGCGCCGCAATGTTGAGCTTGTCGCACTGGGTGACGCTTTTCAGTATTCGCGCGGCAGCGGCAATCTCGCCGAGCAACTGCACCTGGGCGTTTTCCTCAAGATCGATGAGTTCGACCAGCCCGGGCAGCCGCGGCACGAGGATCAGCCTGGGGTAGTTGGCGTCCTTCGCCAGCAGCACGCGGGCGAGCGGCAGGTCGCCGACCGGAACCGTGTCCTGCGCGAGCTGAGGGTGCAACGACCAGCCCTTGGTAATCGCTGAATCCATTGGAAAATCCCGCACGATTCTTTCGGAGGAAAGCTAGCAGAGACCTCGCCCGGCTGCTTGCTTTCGTGGCGTATTGGCCCGATATACATCACGGGAGGTTGGCGGTGGACGAGCCACTCGCCAACCGGGTCAGGTCCGGAAGGAAGCAGCCCTAACGAGCGCGGTTCGGGTCGCTCGTCAGCCTCCCACCTATTCCTCGATCGTCAGTCCGCGTTCGCGCGGCAGCGAAGCGGATGGCACAATGAGCGAGCCCAAAAAATCCACAGGCTCCGGTTCCGTGCCGGCCGAGCCACCGGCCTATCGTGTACTCGCGCGCAAATACCGCCCGGCCAGCTTCGAAGACCTCATCGGCCAGGACGCCATGGTGCGCACGATCTCGAACGCGTTCGAGAGTGGACGCGTACCACAAGCCTGGATCCTCACCGGCGTGCGCGGTGTCGGCAAGACGACCACCGCCCGCATTCTTGCGCGCGCGCTCAATTACGAACTGCCCGACGGCTCGGTGAAGGAGCCCACGATCCACATGCCGGTGATGGGCGTGCATGACCAGGCGATCATCGAGAGCCGGCACCCGGATGTGCTGGAAATGGACGCCGCTTCGCACAACAGCGTCGACGACGTGCGACAGATCAACGACGCCATCCGCTATGCGCCGATGAGCGCGCGTTACAAGGTCTACATCCTCGACGAAGTGCACATGCTGTCCGGCGCTGCATTCAACGCGCTGCTCAAGACGCTCGAAGAACCGCCGCCGCACGCCAAATTCATTTTCGCCACCACGGAAATCCGCAAGGTACCGGTGACGGTACTGTCGCGCTGCCAGCGCTTCGATCTGCGGCGCGTCGATGCCGCGCTTCTGGTGAAGCACCTCGAGGGCATCGCCACAAAAGAGAAAGTTGAGATCGAGCCGGCCGCGGTGGCATTGATCGCGCGCGCGGCGGAAGGCTCGGTGCGCGATTCTCTTTCCCTCCTCGATCAGGCCATCGCGCATGCGGCTGGGCCGGTGCGCGCCGAAGATGTCCGGCAGATGCTCGGTCTCGCCGATCGCGTGCGCGTCGTCGACCTGTTCGAGGCCCTCATGAAGGGCGACGTCCCCGCTGCCTTGCGGGAACTGCGCGAGCAATACGACATCGGCGCCGATCCGGCCGTGGTCTTGAGTGATCTTGCCGAGTTCACACATTTCGTGACGCGTGTCAAAGTCGTGCCGTCCGTTTCTGAGGACCTCTCGCTTTCGGAGGCCGAGCGCACGCGCGGTCGCGCTTTCGCGGCCCAGCTTTCGATGCGTGTCTTGTCGCGCGCCTGGCAGATGCTGCTCAAAGGCATTTCCGAAGTGCAGGCCTCAGGCCGCCCGGTGGCTGCTGCGGAAATGGTGCTGGTGCGCATCGCCTATGCCGCCGACCTGCCGACACCGGACGAAGTGGTGCGCTCTCTAAGCGAGAACGGCGGTACGGCTCCAACACGTCCGCAAGGCAATGGCGGCACCGTGCAGGCGCAGAGCTATGCGCCGCGCTATGAGGCGCCGCGGGGTTCGCCGCGTTCTTCCGCGGCCGTGTCGCCGCGCCCGGCGGACGATCCGGTGGCCCGGCGTGAGGAACCGACGGCGGCACCGACTTTGTCCATCGGGACATTTGAGGAGTTGATCGCGCTTGCCGTAGATAAACGCGACATCAGCGTGAAGATGGCGCTCGAACGCGATGTACGCCTGGTGCGCTGCGAGGATGGCCAGCTCCAAATTGCGCTTGAGCCGACCGCGCCGAAGACCTTCGTCCATGATCTCCAGCGCAAGCTGACCGGCTGGACCGGCAAGCGCTGGATCGTGGTCGTGTCGAAGGAACAGGGTGCCCCGACAATTCGCGCCCAGGCCGAGGCCCAGCAGGCGGAGATCGAGCGCGGTGTGCAGAGCGATCCGCTGGTGCAGGCCGTTCTCAACCGGTTCCCGGGCGCCAAAATCGTCGGCGTAACGCAGAATCCGGAGAGCGGCGAAGCCCCGCCGGATGTTTTGTCCGACAGCGAGGATCAGTGACATGGCGGATTTCCTGGGCCTGATGAAGCAAGCAGCTCAGCTGCAATCCAAGATGCAGGCGATGCAGGCCGAGCTTGAGCAGATCGCGGTCGAAGGCACCGCCGGCGGCGGCATGGTCACGGTTACCATCACCGCCAAGGGCGACCTCAAGGGCATCAAGATCGACGATTCTCTAATGAAGCCTTCAGAAAAAGAAATTCTCGAAGATCTCATGGTGGCCGCGCATGGCGACGCTCGCCGGAAGGCAGAAGCCGTCCTGCAGGAAAAAATGAAAGAAGTCACGGGCGGCCTGCCGCTGCCGCCTGGACTGAGCCTAGGCTGATATGCCTGCTGCCGTTGCCGGACCGGAAATCGAGCGCCTGATTCAGCTCCTGGCACGTTTGCCGGGTTTGGGGCCTCGCTCGGCGCGCCGTGCAGCACTGCATCTCATCAAGAAACGCGAACTGCTGATGGCTCCACTCGCCGCCGCGCTCGAGACGGCGATGGAAAAAATCGAGATCTGCAAGATCTGCGGAAACATCGACACCCAGAACCCCTGCACGGTGTGCACCGACACCAGGCGCGATCCTTCAATCATCGTTGTTGTCGCCGATGTTGCCGATCTCTGGGCGCTCGAACGCGCCCACGCGGTCAACGGACGCTATCACGTGCTTGGCGGCACGCTCTCGCCGCTCGACGGTGTCGGGCCGCAGGATCTCACGATCGACTCGCTGATTTCCCGCGCGCACGAGACGCCCGTGAAAGAGGTGATCCTTGCGCTCAACGCCACGGTCGACGGCCAGACGACCGCGCATTACATCACCGAGCTGTTGCAGGACGCGAATGTGAAGGTCACGCGCCTGGCTCATGGCGTGCCGGTTGGCGGCGAGCTCGATTACCTCGACGAAGGCACGCTGGCCGCGGCCATCAAGCAGCGCACGCTGTTCTAGGATCTTTTCGGCTCAAGCGTTTTGAAGTGCCCGTGCCGCTGCAGCCAAGCCAGCAACAAGAGGCTTGGAATGCCGGCCAGCATGCAGATCACGAAAAACCAGACCCAGCCGGTCGATTGGGCGATAAAGCCCGCGCCTGAAGAGAGATAAGTCCGCCCCACCGCAGCCAGCGCGGTCAGCAGGGCGTATTGCGTTGCCGTGTGCAACGGATTTCGGCAGAGCGCGGAGAGGTAGGCAACGAACATCACGGTGCCGATGGCGCTGGTGAAGTTCTCGGCAATGATGGCGACAGCGAGCATCGTGGTGTTGGTCCCAACCAGCGCCAGCGCGCTGAACGAAAGATTGGCAACCGCCTGCAGGATGCCGCCAATCCAGAGGCTTGGGGCAAGCGGCAAGGCACGCGCGATGAAGCCGCCGGCAAAGCCGCCCAGCAGCAGCGCGGCGAGCCCGACACCTTTCACGATCGCCGCGTATTCGTTGCGGGAAAAACCGAGATCGATGACGAATGGCGCGGTCATCGCGCCCGACAGCGCATCGGTGAATTTGAACAGCACCACAAAGGCCAGCATCACGAAGGCGAGCTCATAGCCGAGGAAATCCTTGAAGGCCCCGACCGCGGCCTCGGCCACGCGCTTGAAGGGCTTCTCACGGGCGTGGGCGGCTTCGGCTGCCGCCGAGCGTTCCGGTTCGGTCGCAACCAATGCTGTGATGATGCCGATCACGACAAGACCAGCCATTGCGACATAACCCCAGCGCCACGCGGACTGCTTGTCGAAACCGGACGCCTCGATGGCGCTGACCAGGAACAGCGCCCCGGCTGTCGAGATCAGCATGCCGATGCGATAAGCGGCGACGTAAGAAGCCATGCCGGCGGCCTGCTCGTTTTCCGGAAGGCTTTCCACGCGAAAGGCATCGACCACGATGTCCTGCGTCGCCGAGGCGGTTGCGACCAGCAGCGCGCCGAATGCGACAAGCGCGGGTGAGGCGGCGGGATTGCAAAAACCGAGAAATACGATCGCCGCCATCAGCAGGATTTGCGTGAACACCAGCCAGCCACGACGCCGACCGAGCAGGCGCGACAAAATCGGCACATCGAGTGCGTCGGTCAGCGGCGCCCACAGAAATTTCACCGTGTAGGGGGTGCCGACCAAAGCGAACAGCCCGATGGTGGCAAGATTAACACCGGACTCGCGCATCCATACGAGCAGCGTCGCGCCGGACAAGGCCAATGGCAGGCCCGACGAAAATCCGAGGAACATGACGATCAGCACGCGCGGCTTCAGATAGACCGCGATCGCTTCCAGCCACGACGGCTGCGCCCGCGCGTCGGGTGAGGTTGTCATGTGCTATTCGCCGGCCTCAAGCCGCACACCGGGACCGGGGAGAATGTCGGCGCTCGGCGAAGCATCGCCGAACTCAACGTCCCGAATCCTCTCGCTGCGGTTCACGATCTTGTCGGCCGAGATCACGATCTGTTTGATATCTGTACTGGTCTGGCCGAAGTGTTTGTCCAGGTTCTCGACCCGGTCGCGCAGGCGGTTGACGTCCGCCGCCAGCAGGCCGACCTCGACAAGAATTTTGCCGGCCGCCTCGCGCATACGGGCATCCCTGCGGATCTGCTGGATCACCTGAATGGCCAGCATCAACAGCGACGGCGAAACGATGATCACCTTGGAACGATAGGCCCTCTGGAAAATATCGTCAAAACTGTCGTACAGCTCGGCGTAGATCGATTCCGATGGCACAAACATCAGCGCCATGTCCTGCGTCTCGCCCGGGATCAGATACTTCTCGGCGATGTCGCCGACGTGCTTCGCGATGTCCGTGCGCACGCGTGCAATGGCAAATTTTCGATCGTCATCACTTTTTGCTTCGCGAAACGCAGTCACCGCTTCGAGCGGAAATTTTGCATCGATGACCAGTGGCGGTCCGTCGGGCAGATGCACGACGCAATCGGGCCGGGCCTTGTTGGTGAGCGCCGCCTGAAATTCATAGCAGTCCTTCGGCAGGCCATCCTGAATGATCATCTCCATCCGCGATTGCCCGAAGGCGCCGCGCGACTGCTTGTTGGCAAGCACGCTCTGCAGGCTCGTCACCTGGGAGGCGAGATCAGTGATGTTCTTTTGCGCGTTGTCGATGAGCGCGAGGCGCGCGTGCAGCTGCTGCAGATGATCGGCAGTGTCCTTGGTCGACGTGCGCATCGATTCGCCCAGCCGATGGGTGACCGCATCGAGCCGCTCGTGCACCGTGTGTTGCAGTTGCGATTGTGCCCGGGCGAGCAGTTCGCCCATGGTCTGGACGCGCGCGTTGAGTTCGGCCATCCGCTGCTCGGCGACCGGATCGTGAATCGGCTTGCGCGGCCAGGCCAGCATCACAATGACAATAATGACGCCAACGGCCACGACTGCCCCGATGCCCAAAGTCAGGGCGGGGGCATGGGCCAGCATCGTATTGGCGAGGGTCTGCAGATCGGACATCCGGCGCTTTTACCGTGATTCGCGCTCGGCGCGAACGAAGGGCGAACGGTAGGGCGATAATGTCGTTGTCTCAAGGGGAAAGCCCGCATTGACCCCGCTTTCCCAACCCCTTACATCGGCCGCCATGGCTGTTCGCGACATCCTGATCATCCCCGACAAGCGGTTGCGGCTTAAATCCGAGGCGGTTCAGGCCGCCGACAAGCCCCTGCGAACGCTCATCGGGGACATGTTCGAAACGATGTATGCCGCGCCCGGTATCGGGCTCGCGGCGATTCAGATCGGCGTGCCGAAACGCGTCGTCACCATGGACCTCGCCAAAAAGGACGATCCGAAGCAGCCGCAGGTCTTCATCAATCCGGAGGTCGTGTGGTCCTCCGTCGAGAAGGCGGTCTACGAGGAGGGCTGCCTGTCGATCCCCGAGTACTATGAGGAGGTCGAGCGGCCGAAGGCGGTGAAAGTGAAATTTCTCGATCTCGACCTGAAGCCACAGGAGATCGAGGCGAGCGGGTTGCTGGCGACCTGCCTGCAG